>ERZ838577.1229-NODE-1229-length-35726-cov-94.805052_pt1 | contig 35726 bp, 29 predicted proteins | sample MGYA00519682_ERZ838577 | MGnify/ENA primary metagenome ERZ838577 (study PRJEB31850, sample SAMEA3708838) | human gut metagenome | biome: human gut; feature: human-associated habitat; material: faeces | place: China | collected 2014 ...
ATATATCGGTGTTGTTGTTACTTGGCTTTTGACAAAAGCCCAAAGAAGCCCCAATGCCACCACTGCAATTAAAACGACGACGAGATTTTTAGTCGATTTCTTTTTATCCATATTAACCCCCGCTTTTTATAAGTAACAGAATATGTGTTACTTCCGCAACATATTGTATGTATACAATATGTTATATTGTTTTTTTCGTTTTGTCAACAGCGGCTGCTTTTAAGAACGATAAAGGAAACCAAATGCACTTTACCGACACGCAAAAACGGTACACTCTGCCGCTTTTTATTACAGCTTGTTCACACACAACGAAAATGCAAAAACAGGATACAGCTTTTGCTATATCCTGCTTTTTTGGCGGAGAGTGAGGGACTCGGCTCACTTCGTTCGCCCTCGAGTTTGCTCCGCAAACTATCCTATTATAGACCTCTTTTGACAGGACTTCGTCTTGCAAAAGATAGTAAGGGTTCGAATCCCTTTTTAATTTAAAGCAAAAACAGGACATAGCTTTTGCTATATCCTGCCTTTTTGGCGGAGAGTGAGGGATTTTTCGGCGTACTGCCGTACTCCTTCGCATCGCTTCGCTCTTTAACCACGGACTTTCAAACAGTCCACCGGACTGTTTTCATCGGCAAAGCCGACCGTCCTTGTTCGAATCCCTTGCTGTCTTATCAACAAAAAAATAAAGGGTATAGCAAACGCTATACCCTTTATTCTTGGCGGAGAGTGAGGGACTCGGCTCACTTCGTTCGCCCGCGAGTTTGCTACGCAAACTATCCTATTATAGACTTCTTTTGACAAGACTTCGTCTTGCAAAAGATTGTAAGGGTTCGAATCCCTTTTTAATTTAAAGCAAAAACAGGATACAGCTTTTGCTATATCCTGCTTTTTTGGCGGAGAGTGAGGGACTCGGCTCACTTCGTTCGCCCTCGAGTTTGCTCCGCAAACTATCCTATTATAGACTTCTTTTGACAAGCCTTCGTCTTGCAAAAGATTGTAAGGGTTCGAATCCCTTTTTAATTTAAAGCAAAAACAGGATACAGCTTTTGCTATATCCTGCTTTTTTGGCGGAGAGTGAGGGATTCGAACCCTCGGTCCCGTTAGGGATTACCTGATTTCGAGTTTTATGAAGTGCGTGTCAGGATCAGTCAGTTTCGTGTTCGTTTCTGCTAGTTTCGTCCTCGCCGCAAAGCCGCATAAACACTGCATTTTTCACGCCGAAACCCCGAAAAAGCCAGTGATTTCGGGCAAGTTCGAATAAACCGAAAAATGCGCCAAAACCCGCATTTTTGGAAAGAACTACGGAAAGAACGGAAAGAACTGAGAACATTGAGGCAATACACGGACAGTCACACCGGCAAATATGATTTTGAAAGGTGTATTGCTATGAATGACACAGCTATCAACTGGGATGAGATTCCCGATATTATCACGAAGGATCAACTGTATCGGATTTGCCATATCAGCAAGTCCACCGCCCGGTATCTTTTGCAAAGCGGAAAGATCCCCTGTTATTACACAGGCAAGCAAACACGCTGCTATCAAATCAAAAAGGAAGATGTGATTGCCTATTTGGAGGACCGCAAAGTTTTTCCAGAAGCCTATGCCGCACCGAAGGGGTGGTATAAGGGCTACTATGAGATCAAACTGGAAATTCATCTCCCGCCGGAAGTCTTGGAGGACATGCACGAGTATTATGCCGACCTATTCTCCCAGTACAAAGATGTTCTGACCGCTATTGAGGTCTGCAAGCTAACCGGCTACAGTAAGACCGCCATCAATAACTGGTGCGCCGGAGGACAACTAAAAGCCTTTAAGCGCAGCAATGTCAATCACATCCCGAAAATATATCTCATTGAATTTTTCTGCTCTCCCTATTGCCGCTCGGTCACCCGGAAATCCGATTGGCATATCCGGACGCTGAAACGCTTCCCGTCTTGGAGAAGTCAGAAACAGTCACAGGGAGGTGCGAAGGCATGAGGAATTTCTTAGAAGAGCTGTATTTCGGGAATCTTGACCCACAGGCGAGAGAATATCGAAAAAACAGCCACATCCTGAAGGTTTCGGAGAACATCAATGAGTTGGAAGAAAAACTTACACAGCGCTTGAACGACGAGGAAAAGAAGCTGTTTCTTGATTTCTGCAATGCCTATGGGGAGCTGATGGGCGATACGGGACTGGATTCTTTCATCGTCGGCTTCCGTCTCGGCGCTAAAATGATTTTTGATACCTTTTGCAGTGACGACGCACCGTTTGAAAGCTACTTAAAAGACTGAAAGGTTTGCCGAATCGTAATTGACTACTTACCATGTGCGATCATCAAAATTGCACATTCGCAAACCAAACCCTCCTTTGGTACAATTACAGTATCAAAGGAGGGTTTACTATGAATAAAACGATATTTGAACAAATGGGCGGCACATACACCATGCAGGGAGATTATTGCCTGCCTGATCTTACTTTACCCACCGAAGAAGAACGCCCCATCGGCGTGTGGGGACAGCGTCGCCTGCGGTATTTAAAGCAACACCATAAAGTCTTATACTACAATCTGCTCACTTCTGGCAAGCTTCGTTCCCACCTTGCTGATGTAGAGGAAGAGGCACAGTCCATTTTTCTTCGGCTGGTAAAAGAATACGCTGAAAGGGAAGGTGTGACTGAACAGCTTAAAGCAGAAAATCCAATGGAGTGGGTGAGAAAGTTAAATAACATTCGAAACCAAATAATGGGGATTGTAATAAATGAATTGATCTACCAATAAGTATACGGGATATATTATGAATTAGATACCATTTATTTAAAGATTATCTACCCATTTGATTCATTCAGCATATTCAAAATATTAAGTAGGGGTTTAAAGCCAGTGAAATCGATTTTTGTGTAATTTTGAAATATGTATTTGGAGAATATATCTTTGTTATAATATTTTTGTGGATTCTCATCGTGTCTAGAAAATTTTCTACCGTTAATTTCAATATTTAATGCTTCATCAGTAAAAAGATCTTCCAATTCACATTCATTTTTTCCAAGGGGCAATGGAACAGATACCAAATTTAATTTGCAACTTGGCTCTAAGAGCACATAATTCTCTTTTTCAAGCTGCTCTTTTTTAAGTTCACTTAATTCAGCATAACTAATAAATCCTCTCAGCGGGCGTTTGGTATTCTTTTCATTATCAAACAGCAAAATAGTGGGATACCCAGAAAACTCAGTTTTATGTTCCAGAAAATAATCACAGAGGTTCTTTAACCCATTCTTTCCGACAAAATAGTTATATAAAGATTTCATTGCATCAGCACCGTCTAATGACATTCCAAAAAAATACTTCCAGTGTCTTGAACGAGAAAAGAAGGATATATGGTAATGGAATTTTCCATTGTTGTCTTTAGTAATTAGTTTTGGATATTCTTTATATAAGCTTTTAAGTGCGGCTTTAATATACAATACATCGGTTTTCCCCTCTGTAATTAGAAGCATCTGCTTGTTAGCAATAAAATGTTTATAAAAAAGAAAATTCCTATAATCAATTTCCTTTCCAGAAAGTGTTCGGTAATTATGTTTTGCACCACTAATATCATGTTTGTTATTGTAAAATTCGATTTGATCAATAAACGATAATCTACCTTCAAGCTGTGCAATCGTTCCATTTTTGCCATCCAACTTAAATTCTCCTGTTGTATACAAGGAGTGGAGCATGGCTCGTGTTGATTTATAGAAAGCACGTGGAACATTTATTTTTTGATTAACAACCAGTCCCGTTACTATTTGTCGTGAATCATGATATATAAGTCTGGTTTTGCTATCATTTATTGAAAAACCAGATTTCTGAATTTCTTTTTTTAGATCTTTAAAAAAATCATCTTTGTTATCTAAAAAATCTTTTTTATTTGTCGAGAAGGTTAAATCATCTGCGTATCTTGTGTAATCCAATTTATATTTTTTTGCAATTTTTAGCACATGCATATCAAGCGTTTGACAAATTAAATTGGTAATTATAGGAGATGAAGGTGCACCTTGCGGTAAAACACCTTTATAACATGCAACCTGAGCAATAGTTACTGCAACTTCTTTCGGTAATTTAAAGTATCTATTTGATGAAAAGTACCCCAAGACTCGTCCAAAGTGAAACATATTAAAAAAATCATTTAAATCAATGCAAAAAACAAATCGCTTATTCTTATGGATTTTGGCATTAGAAATAATACTCTTGTTTTTCTCAAAGGCGTAGGAAATATTAGCTTTGATATTATTTTCTTTCCGAACTAACGCTTGATATTCATATAGGGCATTTGTTAATTTGCGCTGTATAACTTTTAAAGCTCCCGAAGGAGCATAAATATGGCGCACAGTACCATCTTTTTTAGGAATGTCAAAAGAAGAATAGAAAGACTCTACTCTTGCTTCAAATAGAACATATGTTAATGTTTTCCTCTGTATTCCTAAAAAATCTGCAAGTTGATTACGTGATTGTATTTCATTGAACTTCATACTTTTTTTACCTCGGAAAAGAAAAGAGCGTGCAGCAACTCATTATGCAAATAGCATGAACATCAATACATGACGCTCTGAAAAGCGACAGAGAGGCAAACTCCCTGACATTTTAGTCAACGCTTGCGAAACACAAGCACAAAATCTTGCTGCACGCTCATTAAATATTATATTTCTTTTGGAATAACTTTTCAATTAGGTAGTATTAAAAGCTAAAAAAATATTTCTGTTACGATAAATGATTGAGAAAATAGGGAAGTGCTTCACATAAAGTACCTAAAATCATAGGATTTATCAAAAAGGACTTCGTTTTGTTTGGACATTCTTGATAGAACTTTTGCAAAATCGAGAGTGACAGGTAATGTCTTATATAAACTATCTCCGCTGTTCCAGTTCATTTTAGTCAGCATTAGAATTTCTTCTGCTAACACATCGCCTTCCGTTTGTCCCCAAAAGCGGTTGACCACCAAAGGTGCCGGAACACCTCGTCCGCCTTTAAAATAGTTGTAAGTGCCGGTCCATTCTGGAATTTTAAGTGATCCGTGTGTCCAAATTAAAAAACTATTTTTATTGATGGGTATAACAGTGCCTCTCTTGACAGCGTAATTATCTGCTTGTTTTTGTGCTTGTAAACCAAAGCTGATAGCTCTCCACGGAGAATGCTCTTGAATCTGCAATAATTCAACATCAACACCTTCGAACGCCTGTGTTATTCCAATAATCTCTTCTTTCATAAAAGGTGTTGTTTTGTGAATTACTACACGATTAAGTTTAGCTGTAGGACAGCAATGATAATAGCTTTCTCGTAATTCTATCATCATTTCACGAGCTTCGTTTCTATCCATATATGGATTTGTTTTTTCGTAATAGCAAGGATTTTTAATTTTTTTCAAAATCATTCGGATCCCTGTGCCAGTAGAGTCAAACAATTGGCTACAGCCAATACAGATACCCTGATTTTCTGACTTTGCATATCCAATGCCTATGTACGCTGTATCGTCGGAAATTGATCTAGGATGCCATAACACCCCCTGCGATTTAGCGTAAAGACTTGTTGAGAGGCCCCAGAGAACTTTACAAGTATCATAAGCATTAGTTGAGCGTTCTTCGATAAATTGAACACTAATTCCTTTATCAGCAGCGTAAAGTTTAATTGCATCGTGCAAATTGTAATCATCTGAACTATCTGGAGCTTCTCTAAATCGTGCAAAAGATGCTGGTATATAAATGACCATAACATCGAAATTCAATGCGTTTTTAGCTGAACGGTCAATCCCTCTCTTAATAAAAGCTGCGAAATCCTGAATTGTGAGTTGCTCGGTTGCTTTAGTTGGATAGGTTATGCAAAGATTCCGGTCTGCACCGTTCGGAATCAGAAGCGGCCTTTGATATATCTTTTCAAATCCGGCATAGTCTGGTAAAAACTTATCTTTGCCGTTTGATTTAGATGAATTATTGAGCTTTTTTAAATGTCCGATTATTTTAGTAAGATGCTCCTTAGGCGAAAATAAAGCTAATTGTATAGGCCTTTGAAGGCGAGGATCATTGATGTATGAACAATCTAAAGGACCATATTGTGAAAGACCTAGCAACTGATTTGTAGATGTATGAGACATATCAGTGTCTGAAAAACACATGATTGGCTCGTTATATTGATATGCGTTCAGTTCAATCCATTCTTTTTCACGGTTTTCGCCGCCTGAGCTTAAAGGAATAGATGTAAACTTTAATTCAAAAAGACCATTTGTAAATGAAATAGTTCTTTTATTGGATAATGCACTCTGCCAGATACGAAGTTTTTCATTATATTGTTTATTATAAATTTTGGATAATATCCGATTGGATTGAATTTTATATTCATCGCTGGAAACTTGTTTACCGTTTTCTTTCAATATATGTATAGATGGTAAGAGGAACAGATAAAATTCTCCTTCTGAATATTCGATTGCCATTTCGATAGCGTCAAAAACCACATAACCACTATCGAGCTTTTTCGTTTTCGTGTCGTAGTATTTATTACGCTTACAACATTGGAAACCTCGATTAAGCATACTGTTTTTTATAAGATCGTATAACATACCCGTGTAAACGGAATCCGATTTTTTCAATAATTGCTCTTCAGGAAACGTTGATATGATATCTGACTTAATATGGTTGCCAAAAGTTGAAATTAGTCTCTCAGAAGACTCAAAAGAGTATATTTGTCCATTATACAATGACGCAATAAACTTATGCGGATCAATAATTGCTTTCAGTTCTGACCAACTGACAATATCAGTTTTAAAACAGTTGCACTGAGGAATTGAATCAGCTTTAAATACATTTAACTTGATGAATTCTTTTATACGATTACCGGAAAAGAAAATCTCGGAACTTGCTTTAATGTCAGTGCTTTTTTCTTCAATAAACTGATTTGAAAATCCTAACGATTTATAAATTGCATATAAAAGACTATCAAACTTGCTAATTTCAACAATATCAGCAATTTTACCACTTGATTTAGCGCTTTCGATAAGCGCAGAAACTCGGTTAGATACTGGAACGCCTTTTAAGGTTGTCCAATATAATCCCTTAGAAATAAAATTAGGATCGGTTATGTGTTTTTCAAAAAATGACATAATAGATTCATCGTTGCCGGAGTAACCTATTACAATTAGTCCTCTGTTCTTCAGGCAATGAAGCCAATGCTCTTGCAGGGTGATTTCTAATGCTTTTAATTCATCATCTGTATTTTGTAAATTATCATAACGGAAATCACCGTGTAATTTGCATACGCTGGGATATGTTGGGTTAAAATTTTTAATGCTGCCTGAATTAGTTGAACTACATATTAAGAGTTCTTGCTGCGGATTTATGATATTAATGGCTGTCTCTGTCAATGTATCAAAATTGGTTGTCCAAACTCTTGTAATCTTATTTTTAATCATCATATCTGCCAAGCATAAATATCCCAAGGATGGATTATGTCTGGTAACTTTTGATTCTATAAAACGCTTTCGTGCAATGTAAGAGTTATAGCATTCTTGAAAATAAAAAGAGTATTCATTTGATGCGTATTTTGGAGGATAACCGCCTTTTTTATCAAAATAGTCTTGCAGCAATTTTTGTGTGGACGGTAGTTTTAAATCTTTGAATTTTTCGGTGGAAATGTGATTCTCAATACAGTAAATTTCTCTTTTGAAAAACCATATTAAATCTCCTCCGGTTGGTATACCGGAGTTAACGGATGCGCCTGCCCCGAGAAAAAAGTCAAACTCTCCATTTTCCATAATAGAGAAATTTCTAATTAACTGTTCTTGAGAAATCATATTTTTTCTCCTCTTGTGTAACATAGAAAAGTATTTTTGCTTTTGCCCCTATCTTAAAACACAGTCTTCAAAGGCAGAGGCAATTGCTATTTAAGGTCTTGCAGGCGCTTCGTAAGGTTCTCCAGTTTTGTTGTAGGTTAAATTGAATACAAGATCAGAAAGCCATTTTTTGAACGAAGGGTTATCCTGAAATTGTTTAAACAACTCCATATTATCCGACATAATAGAAAAGACAACCTGCTGCAGGGCGCGTTCACTTTCCGTACGTGCTTCTTGTTCATCGGAATTTCTCATGGCGTTTTGGTACTTCTTATCCTTGGATACCATCTCCGGGATTGCCAGAATCTGACGCTGCACATTATCCGCATCATTCCAGTTGATATTTCCAAACATGTCGTTGAAATCCATGATGATCTTAGAAAGCAAATCCATCTCCGGCTCAACAATATGACCGACTTTTCCTGCAGGTACTGGTGCAATCTCTGCATCTGCATCCTCCAGCTTAATTGCAATAGCCTCCTGTGCCTCATTACGATAGCTGCTCAGGTCAATAGTCTGAAGGATGCCTTCTGAAAAGTCATCATCACGCGGCGAGGGCAGCTTTGGAATCAGCAAGTTTAAGAAGATTGATAGCTTCTCCCAGTCAACATTTCCGTAAGGCAGGATTGCTCCGAGGAAACCATATGTACGAACAAAAGATTTAGCGGCGCTCTTAAACTTAATCTGGTCATCCAGCTCCAGTTGCTTGTAAACAGCTGCACAGGCATCCAGAATCGGATCAAGCCGATCACGCTCCGCACCGCTCAGAAATAGATCAACCAGCTTTTCAATATCGCTGTTATCGTAAACCTGATAGTTTTCCATCAGCGTGATCAGGTCATAGAGCTTATTCGGGTCCGTTTCTCCAGAAAGAATGGTCGTTCTGTAGAACTTGGAAAACGCCTTCTCAATCACAGATGTTTTGTTGGCAAAATCCAGCACATATACCTCATCCTTGCCCGGATAGGCTCTGTTCAAGCGGGAAAGAGTCTGCACCGCTGCGATATCATAGAGTGGCTTGTCTACGTACATAGTTTGTAGAAGTGGCTCATCAAAGCCTGTCTGGAACATATCCGCAACAATCAAAATCCGATATGGATCTTTCTTGAACTCCTTTGGAATTTTCGCATCAGGGAATCCATTCATAGCTGCCGATGTCAGCGCCGGTTCCTGTCCATTATACTTGTGCTCACCGGAAAAGGCGACAATAGTCTTATACGGGCTATGTCTGTCTGAGAGACACTTATTAATGGCATAGTAGTATTCAATACATCTTGGAATACTGGCGGTGACCACCATAGCACGAGCTTTTCCGCCAATCTTTTTCTTGGCGATAACCTGCTCGTGGAAGTGCTCCACCATCATGGCGGCTTTCTTTGCGATGACGTCCGAATTCCCCTCGACAAAGGCACGCAATTTTTTCTGCGCACGCTTCTTATCAAACATCGGATCATCCTCGACTGTTTTCATAATTTTGTACCAGCTGTCAATGGTCGTATAATTCCGCAGCACATCCAGAATGAAGCCTTCCTGAATGGCCTGCTTCATCGTATAAACATGGAACGGACGATGCTTGATTTCACCGCCTTCTTCATAGGCAATGCCAAACATCTCCTCGGTCTTATTCTTTGGAGTAGCTGTAAAAGCAAAGTAGCTAGCGGAGGACACGAGCTTGCGTCCCTCCATCATGGCATTGATCTTGTCTTCGTTATCCGCATCATCATCAGTGGCAAGGCCAGACAACGCAAGATTCATATTTGCGGAGTTACGTCCGCTCTGGCCGGAGTGTGCCTCGTCGATAATGATAGCGAACTTGTTATTCTTATGTTCCTGCCCAATCTCAGAAATGATGTACGGGAACTTTTCAATCGTAGATATAATGATGCGCTTGCCATCCTGTATAGCCTTGCGCAGATCGCCGGAATGCTCTGCCCATACCACGGTGTTCTTAACCTGCATGAATTGCTTGATCGTATTACGGATCTGCTTATCCAGAATACGGCGGTCGGTAACCACAAGAACAGAGTCAATCATTGGATGACCATCTTTCTCAAGGCCGATCAGCTGATGTGCAAGCCATGCTATCGAGTTTGACTTTCCGCTTCCGGCGCTGTGCTGGATCAAATAACGCTTGCCGACACCATTTTCCTGCACATCAGCCAGCAGTTTTTCTACGCAGTCGAGTTGATGATAACGAGGCCAGATCTGCTTGACGGATTTCTTTTTGGTATCCTCATCTACCTCTTCGACAACCTGTGCGTAGTTTTCTATAATCCGGGACAGCTTTCTCTTGGTAAGGATGTCCTTCCAGAGATAGTCCGTCATAAGGCCGTCCGGATTCGGCGGATTGCCTGCGCCGTCGTTATAGCCTTTATTAAACGGTAGGAACCAGCTATCTTTTCCCGCAAGCTTTGTGCAGAACTGGATCGTGGCATCGTCCACAGCAAAATGAACCATGCAACGCTTGAAAGAGAACAGGAGATCATGGAAGTCCCGGTCTTCCTTATACTGGCGCACAGCATTTTCTGTGTTCTGCTTTGTGAGTTGGTTCTTCAGCTCCATTGTGATGACGGGCAGGCCATTGATAAACAGGCAGATATCCAGTGCCAGTTTCCCAGCATCCTGCGAATAGCGTAGCTGCCTCGTCACGCTGAAGATATTCTTCTCATACATGATTCTGGCTTGCTGGTTATTCTCGGTCGGCGTCAGATAGAACATGATGAGATCTGCTGGATAGACCTTCACACCATTGCGAAGCACATCAATGATGCCGCGCTTGGCGATTTCTCCAGACAACCGGTTCAGAAACTGGCGCTTCTTAGTGTCCGAGCTAAACACGCCCAGCTTATCCATTTCCTTCGGCTGCGTGTCCTGTAGGAACCGGAACAGACGTGTTTCGTCGACTGCGTATTCTTTATTATAGTCGGCGTTTGATCCTTCTTCGTACCCGTTTTGCTCAACCAGCCATTTCACGATTAAGGATTCAAGGCCGTTTTCCTTTGTGTTGGTAAAAGCCATTGTTAATCCTCCTGTTCCTCGGTTTCTTCTCCATTTAATGCAATATCGTAATCGTCCTCTAAAGCTTCTTCCTCGTACTCATATTCTGGAATCACAACATTCCGAATATCGATTTTTCCTGTAACGATCTTAGAAATAATAGCTGCTTTCAAATCGTGGAGCTGATCTATTTTTTCCTCCGTCTTTTTTATTAAAGCATTTATCTTCTGGCATAGACTATCAAGATACGTAACGATTTCATGTTGTTCGTCTTCTGGTGGAAGTAACACAAAAGCATCCTTCAATATTTGCTGAGTGATACTATATACTTTAACACCATTGACCCTTTTCCGTATCTGATAGCGCCAAGCAGGTGATCTAAACAAGTATGCGAAGTACTTATTATCAGTTCCACCGAGCGGGTGTGCTACAATCGAATGATACCCGGCAAATAGGCAACCATCGATGTCAACATAGGCACAGTTTCCACATCCTGCCTTATCTTCTGAAGTGTCTGCGAAAATGAAATCTCCTTTTGCCGCAAGGCAGGAGGTATTGCTTTCCAAATAAGACGGATTGACAAACTTCAGAATATCATCATTAATTCCCACCATGTTGTTCTTCTTGGAATGAATCTGCCCATAATTGATTACAGGAATTCCTGTCTCTTCAAGGTTGGCCTTCGTTATGGATAGCCCCTTTCTGAATGAGAACAGCTCTCGAATACGTTTCAGGCCCCAAGTGGAACAATAGCTTATATTCCAGCGAATATCCTCGCTATGCGTTAAAGGACGGTTTCTCAATCCCTTGGTCACAGCGTCATTAATTAACTTAGTCTTTAATTCTTCAAGAGATGCGATTTCTTTACGTCTATTAGCAATCAGTTTGTTAATTTTCGAAACTTTCCAGTCAAGATATCGTACAATCTGATCCTGTTCTTCACGAGGAGGAATTGGCACAACAATGTTAGAGAACTGCGGTGAATAAGTCCTCCACCTCATTGCCATTATCCCTTTGCCTGCGCGATAACATTGCTGCGCAAACATTGGTGTGCGAAATATATAATTAAAAAACTTTGTGTTTATCGGGACCCTTGGCCTGTATATGTCATAGGCCGGACTGGTAACTCCGTAGTATTCTGAACGTCCGATTGAGCCCATCCAGCACAATAAAATATTCACGACAATGTCGCCTGGGTAAACCACCTTATATCCATCTGCATTGCGAGCTTTGTTCCCTGTAGTGTGTTCAATATCCTTATGCTGTCTTACTCCAAATTTGGCATATAGAGATATCAAATTCACTTCTCTCATCGGCTTATAACTGCGCTCTTCACGCAGTGTTAGTATGGTCTTTATTCTTTGTGTTGCCCAATGAGATGGAATTTTATCTATCCAATCACAAGAAGGGGTAACATAGTTTTCATAAGGAATCATTGCATCCCCTCCAGAATCTCCGCCAGCATGCCGTCGGCTTCTTGTTCCAATTTTGTTAGATTTGCAAGGATATCGCTCATTTCACGAAGTTCCATAGGGTTGTAAAAGTACTTAGCGAAGCTGATTTCATATCCAATCTGTGTTTTCTTCTTATCTACCCATGCATCCGGTGCATAAGTCAGTACTTCGTTTTTCATAAAGGCATCGATGCCTCCTTCATAGGTAAAAGGAATCGTCTCCGTATCCCTCAGATCAGCATCCGGCTCTCCGTCAATGGGCTTTGCCTCTGGATCCTTTTCTGTGATGAAAGGGCGAATTTTCTTAAGCTGTGTTGCCTTGAGTTTCGTAGCTTTAGCAAAGGCGGCCCAGTCGTCCAAAGGTGCCGTTTTCGCAGCTGCGGTGACGGCAGCTGTAACGGTAATCAATTCATCGGCTTTCTTGAAGGTATTCGCTGGAATCTCTCTGTCAGGATATACGCGCAAACGTAATGGCCTCTCAACAGTGATCGCCCAATATGCAAACTCATTGTTATCGAAAATCATACTGACGTCGCTTTCTTCCATCTCCAAGAAAATGCGCACGATCTCTTTGCGAATTTCAGGGGTGAGCTCACAATTCTTTTTTCCCATATTCTTACGAAGTGGAGACTTCATAGCCGTGGCATCAATCAGCTGGATTTTTCCTTTGCGTCGTTCCTCCTTTTTGTTTGAAAGAATCCAGATAAACGTCCCTATGCCCGTGTTATAAAACATATTTTCTGGTAAGGCAATGACTGCTTCTACAAGATCATTTTCAATCAGATATCTACGAGCATTGCTTTCTCCGCTTCCGGCGTCTCCGGTAAAAATGGAAGAGCCGTTATGTACCTCAGCAATGCGACTGCCGAGTTCGGTGTCCTTTTTCATCTTTGACACATTGTTCAGAAGGAACAGGAGCTGGCCATCACTGGTACGCGGGATCATCGGCATGACTTCGCCACCTTCCAGATAGGTGTTGAAGCGTGTGTCGAGAATTTCCTTCTTACCGCCCATCTTCTCGGCGTCGGTCTTCCAGCTCTTTCCGTATGGAGGATTTGAAAGCATGAAGTCAAACTGTCGGGAAGCATGCTGATCGTCAGAAAGCGTAGAGCCATACATGATATGTTGCGCTTCCTCGCCGTCACCCTTCAGCAGCATATCTGCTGTACAGATCGCATAGGTTTCCGGATTGATTTCCTGCCCGAACAGATGGATAGCGACTTCCTTGCCACGCTTCTTGGCCAGCGTCAAAAGTCTGTCCTGAGCAACGGTGAGCATACCTCCCGTACCGCAGGCTCCGTCATAGCAGGAATAGGAAGCGTCCTTAATCTTGTCGGCAATCGGTATAAACACAAGATCAGCCATAAGTTCTACAACATCACGGGGCGTCCAGTGTTCTCCGGCTTCCTCGTTGTTCTCCTCATTGAACTTGCGAATTAGTTCTTCAAAGATGGTACCCATGCCGTGATTATCAAGGCCGGGATGTTTGAGAATTGTCTTTTCCTCATCTTTGTAAATCGGATTCGGGCTTAGGTTGATATCGGAGGATGTAAACTTCTCAATGACCGCACCGAGAATATCTGCATCCACCATCGTGTCGATCTGGTTACGGAATTTAAACTTATCCAGTATTACCTGCACGTTGGGGGAAAAACCGTCAAGATACGCAATAAAGTCAGCTTTGAGTGTCTGTGCCTTGGCACGACTGGTCAAATCCTTCAGCAGGAAGGGCGATGCATTACAGAAAGCCTGTCCCGCTGCATTGCACAGCGCAGGCCACTGGTTATCGATTTTTGCAGCATCGAGCTGATTTTTCATAGCCAATACGGCCGGTTTTGTTTCTTCCAGCATGGCATCCAGACGGCGGATGACCGTCATCGGGAGAATGACATCTCTATATTTGCCACGCACATATACATCACGCAGACAGTCGTCTGCAATTCCCCATATAAAGCTTACTATTTGATTATGCACTTGATTGTCCATAATTTTTTCCTCTTTCAATTATTTGTTTCTGACAAATTTAAATGAATATTATTTTCATGCTATACAGCGAATGTCCCGTTTCTAATCTACTAACCCATATGTCCGGTAATAGGACAACATAGCCTGAAGTTGCAGCTTACTCGCAAAAAGCTGACGATAGGTTGCGGATTTCTCCTTGCCATCCGCTTTGAGCTTCGCCATCTTTTCCACAGTCGAGTCATACTGGAAAAGGATGGCTTTTAACATATCTTCAAAGGCTTCCAATCTCTTTTCGTCCATTCAAATCACCGATTATTTATCAGCTGCAACGCCGGATTTCATCCAAGCGTCCACTTCGCTGATCTTAAATTTCCACAGCCTGCCGATCTTCGTGGCGGGCATTTCTCTTTTGTCTATCCAAGCGAGTACGGTATCACGGCTGACACCGAGATATTCGCAGATTTCTTTCATGGAGTACCAGCGTTCGATGTTAGAGTCCATTTTTAACCCTCACTTTCAGGTAGATACAATAATACAGAATAATTATACTTGAAACCTTATCTAAAATCAATGATTTTTGTAGATTTATGTGGAATAGAAACGATTTGAGATATAAAAAAATATGCCTGCCAGCAATGGCGGGCATATTTTTTGTCTTTTTCCAGAATTTTTTCTTAAAAACAGGGTGCGTTTTGGCCTCCTAATTCCAAATAAGTGAAGGGATCTTTTGCCGAATAAAATTTTTTCGTGGAAAATCTCGAAAATGGGTGTGCATTTCAGCACCCTTTGTCCAAATGAGTGAAGAGGTTTTTAAATCCGTAAATATTTTGCCCGCTTAAGGTGTGCATTTGACCTCACCCAATGAGAGTAAGTGAAGACCCTTCATACTGTACCTTGAAAATTGAATAACACTCGAATTGGATATGACTGTGCCACGACCTTCCGAAAAAGCGAGCACGGCGACGCCTCCTGATGGGGGCAGGGATAGAAAAACGGGATTCGGAAAACACAGCAGATATCGGAAGGCGCTACGATCCTCACGCCGGTATCTGTCGTACATAGCCATAAAAAAGGAGGATGGAAGCTATGAAAAAATCGGAGCTCAAAGAGCTTTACCAGATGATGTTCCCGGATTACCCGGATATTGTGACCGTCAAACAATTGCGAGAAATGCTCGGCGTCAGCCGGGCGCTTGCGTATAAGCTGATCACCGACGGCGAGATACAAGCGGTGAAAATCGGGACATCCTTAAAAATCCCAAAAGCCAGCGTCATCAATTACGTGACTGGGGAGCAAAAGGAGGTGAAATTTCGTGTCCCAGCGGGTGGAACTGACCCCGTCCCAGCGCAGGCGGTGCAACCGGCTGATTAAAAGGCTGTGCGCCAATTACGACGACGGAAACTGCCTGCCGCTTGACGAGGGAGACGGCTGCGTCTGCGTGCAGATGATCTCGTTATCCCTCATCTGCACGTATTTCTGCAATGCGGTTTTACCAGCCGATAAAGAACTGTATGCACAGATTTTCAGACAGCGTACTTACCACTGCGTAGAATGCGGGGCTGATTTTGTGCCAAATTCCAACCGCCAGAAATACTGCCCGGCTTGCAGCAAAAGAGTCCACCGCAGGCAGAAAAACGAAAGCGAAAGAAAGCGCCGAATGGACAGTTAGAGGCGCAGAAACGCCCTGTTTACAAGGGCTTTTTGAGGCCGAAACAAGGTGGAGAAGGATAATGTATCAAAACCTCTGATTTCGGCTTTCTAACTGTCCACAAACCCAAAAAAGAAAGGATTGTACTTATGAAAAGAAAATTAGTGACCGTGGATGCAGAAACCCTGTTATCCACGCCGATGAGCAAAACCATGTTTATTGTAGATGAACTGATTCCACAGGGGGTGAATGTCTTAAGCGGAGCCGCCAAAATCGGAAAAAGCTGGCTCATGCTGTGGCTGGGGCTTCAGGTGACACAAGGAATTCCAGTTTGGGGAATCCCGACTATGCAATGCGATGTGCTGTATCTCTGTCTGGAGGATACGGAGAGACGAATCAAAGACCGGCTGTTCGATTTGACCAATGACCCACCCCGCAGTTTCCATTTAACGGTGACCTGCGGCTTGATCGGAAACGGGCTGGAAGAAGAACTCGTGAACTTTTTAAGTGACTTCCCGAAAACAAAGCTGGTGATTATCGACACGCTCCAAAAGGTGCGGGATTCCAAGGGCGGCGCAGGCAAAACGGGAATGTACGGCAACGATTACGACGACATTTCCTCCATCAAGCGGATCGCCGACCAATACAATATTGCCATCATTCTCGTCCACCATCTGCGCAAGATGAAGGACAGCGACGACCCGTTCAATGAGGTGTCCGGCTCCACCGGAATCGTCGGTGCGGCGGACACCAATTATGTGCTCAAACGCAAACGAAGCAGCAGGGACGCTACCCTTCTTGCCTGCGGGCGGGATGTGGAATATCAGGAGCTGACCCTACGGTTTCAGGATCTGAAATGGGAGCTGATCGAGCGCAAAAACACCGATGAAATCCGCAAAGCGGAGATCCCTCAGTTTCTTTTTCGGGTGGTGGAATTTATGAAAAACCGCACCGAATGGCTGGGAACCGCAACCGACTTGGTCGCCGATATGGCGGAAACGGAAACCACGCCCAATGTGGTAACCAAGTACTTAGGGCAGTTTTACTATGAAGTGCTGGAGCCTGCCGGGATCGAGTACCGCACCAAACGCACCGGGCAAAGCAGGCTAATCAAATTCATCCGGCATGACGGCGGTGACGCAAATGACGGGACAAATGATATATAGCGAAAAGTGCGTCACGGCTGTCATAGCTGTCACAAACAAAAATTGAGAAAAGGAGAAAAAACAATGGCAAACTATGAAATCATAAAGAAAATCGCTGTGATCGGCGGCAAGCCGGATGGCGTAACCAAGGAAGTCAACATCGTAAAATGGGGCGTTTATGACCCGGCGATCGACATTCGCCGATGGCAGGGAGACATCGCCTCAAAGGGAATTTCCCTCAAGCGGGAGGAAGCACAGAAGCTGTTAGAAGCATTGAAAATCGCACTGGAGGAGGCAGAAGCATGAGAAGCAAAATACTTGGAATCAATGTGCGGGTGACACCCGAAGAAAAGGAAAAGCTCCTGAAAAACGCAGGCTACTGTGCGCTTTCCCTGTCCGAATATCTGCGGCGACTGGGACTGGGCAAGGATGTTGAAGCTACGATTCGAGAAAAGGAATACCGTGTTTTTCGGAAGCTAAAGCAGTTAAAAGCAGATTGCGAACAGCTTGAAACGAGTGAAATTGCCCGCAGAATTGACGAGATTTTGCAGGAATTGAGATAGGGCGCATGGGACTGCGTTGGCTTAGCGAGCAGACTGTTTGTGACCCCAAAAGGCCGCAAACAGTAAATCTCGTTAGGAAGTGTCCTAAAACCTCCATGAGAAAATCAGACAAATGAAAGGAAAATTGATATGAAAACAGAGAATCGAAAAAGAAATATCCCCATTCGGGTTTGGCTCAGCAAATCTGAGAACGCCGAACTGAACCGCAAGGCGAAAATGACGGGCTTGCCAAAATCCACCGTGATAAGGCTGCTGCTCAAGAGCTACGAGCCGAAGGAAAAACCGGACGCAAGATTTTATGAAGCCATGCGCCAGCTTTCCGCCATCGGCAACAACATAAACCAGCTTGCGCTCAAAGCGAATGCACTCGGCTTTGTTGATACGCCCATGCTGAAAAGCGAGGCGCTGCGCTGGCACAGGTTTCAGGCGGACATTGAAGCAGTGTTCCTCCGTCCGGGGCAGAGCAATTTGAAATGGCAGTGAGGAGGTAATCACAATGACTAAACGAAAATCCGATTTTACTTTGCCCACTACTTCGCTGGACGAGTTATTTTCCTCGCAGGAAGAACGAGACGACGCAAAGCTGGAACGGGTGAAAGAGATTCCGCTTTATGAGTTGCACCCGTTCAAGGATCACCCATTCAAAATCCAGAACGACGAGGAAATGAAACGGCTGATTGAGAGTATCAAAAAATTCGGGACCATCACGCCAGCGCTTGCCCGCCCCTTACCAGAGGGCGGGTATGAGCTGATCTCCGGGCACAGGAGATTGGCGGCGTGTCAGGTGCTGGAACTGGAGACCATGCCGGTCATTATTCGGGAGATGACCGACGATGAAGCGGTGATCGCCATGGTGGACGCCAACCTGCAACGGGAGACGATCCTGCCCAGCGAAAAGGCGTTCGCCTACAAGATGAAGCTGGACGCTATCAAACATCAGGGTGTAACTTCTGCCCAAGTTGGGCAGAAGTTATTGAGTGTCGAAAAGGTCGCAGAGGACGCAGGAGAAAGTCGCAATCAGGTGAAGCGTTATATCAGACTGACATACTTAATTCCGGAGTTACTCTCCATGGTAGACGAAAACAAAATCGCTTTCAATCCTGCCGTTGAGATTTCGTACTTAGATAAATCCGAACAGCGTGTGCTATTAGACGCAATGGAGCAAAACGACTGCACACCCTCCCACGCACAGGCGATCCGGTTAAAGAAGTTTTCCCAAGAGGGCGTGTTAAGCGATCAGACCATTTATGAGACGCTTGCCGAGCAAAAGCCGAATCAGCAGGAGCAGTATAAGTTCAAGCGGGAGGAAATCCGCAAGTATTTCCCCAAAAGCTACACGGACAAGCAGGTTTACGACACGGTTTTGAAGCTGTTGGAGCAATGGCAGCGCAAGCGGGAACGGGACAGGGACGCAAGATAAAAAAGATGGGTTATCCGTAGCGATAACCCATCATAAATCCCTATTTGATTTCTTGTTCCAAATGATTGAAAACATCCGATGTAAAGAACTCGACAACCGTAATATCCAAACCATCACACAGTTTCTTAATAGTTGCTATTGTCGTGCTGTTGTTCCGACCGCTGACAATGTTGTTGATGGTAGACTGCGTGACGCCGCTCATGGTGCCCAGCTTATTTATTGTGATGTTCCGCTCGGAACATAATTCCAAAATGCGTTCTTTTACCGCTTCTCCAATATTCATAGAACCTCTCCATTTTCATTCTATGAATTTAGTCTAACCATTTTGAGTTGATAAGATTACCTCAATTGAGTTGAATTGAGGCTTGAATAATTTTATAATTAACTCAATATAGTTAATTGGAGGAAGCGTTATGAAAGTTGCGGTCATCGGCTCAAGAAATTTAACGGTAGAAAATTTGGGACAGTATCTGCCCGAAAAAACGACGGAGATCGTGTCCGGCGGGGCTAAGGGCGTGGACACCTGCGCACGAGAGTATGCCATCGCAAAGGGGCTAAAGCTCACCGAGTTTCTGCCGGAATATAACCGATACGGCAGAGGAGCGCCACTCAAGCGGAATTTGCAGATCATCGACTACGCCGACTGCGTGCTGGCGTTTTGGGACGGGCAATCCAGAGGGACAAAATTCGTTATCGAGCACTGCAAGGCGCAGGGCAAGCCCGTCCGTGTCTTTTTGAAAAAGTAAAGCAGATTCGAACTAACAAATGTTTGCAAACGACCAAATCGCACAATGGAAAGAACAGCACCGGCAGGGTACAATGACCATGCCGGTGTTGCTCTGTCCTGTGTATGCCAAGAGATGAAGGAGGTAAATACAACAATATGGTATCAGGACATCTGCAGATTAAGAAAGGATACTACTATGTGGTGCTCAGCTACTACGATAACCGAAATAAGCGGCACGTCAAGTATGTATCCACAGGACTTCCCGAAAAGGGAAACAAACGAAAAGCGGAGGCGGTGCTGGCCCGTGTCCGCAGCGAGTTTGAGCCGCCGCAGGAGGTGGGAGAGCTTGCTTCCAACATGCCCTTTGCAGAGTATCTTTTGGAATGGCTGGACATCGTCAAGGTGCGTGTGAAAGCGACCACCTACAGTTCCTATGAGGCGATGGTCAAATCCACCCTTGAGCCGTACTTCCGCAAAAAGGGGTACACCCTTCAGGGGCTGGAGGCAAGGCACATCCAGCAGTTTTATACGGAAAAGCTGAAAACCGTCAAGCCCAGTTCGGTGATCCACTACCACGCTGTGATTCATCAGGCGCTGAAGTACGCCATGAAAACCGACCTTGTGACGCAAAATGTGGCGATGAAGGTGGACCGTCCGAAACGAAACGATTATCAGCCGGTATTTTTGGACGCCGAAGAGCTTCAGCGCCTGTTTCAGGTGGTCAAGGGCACGAGGCTGGAATTACCCGTTTTGGTCGCCGCCTTTTACGGCCTGCGGCGTGGCGAGGTGTGCGGCTTAAAATGGGACGCCATCGACTTTGAGCGTGGCACCATTACCATCAAGCACACGGTCACCTCCATACAGGTGGACGGTAAAACGAAAATGTATGCGCAGGACTCCACCAAAACCAAGTCCAGTATGCGCACCCTGCCGCTTGTGGGCAGCTTCGCCGAATATTTTAGAGAGGTCAAGGCGGCGCAGGAGCTAAATAAGCAGGTTTGCGGCAACTGCTACAACTACGAGTACGACGGGTATGTCTTTGTGGACGAGCTGGGCGATCTGATGAAGCCAGATTATCTGACAGCGTATTTTCCCCAGTATATCCAAAAGCACGGCTTAAAGCGCATGCGCTTTCACGATTTGAGACATAGCTGCGCTTCGCTTTTGCTGGCAAACGGCGTGCCCCTCAAGCAGATTCAGGACTGGCTGGGACACAGTGATTTTTCTACCACGGCGAATATCTACGCCCATCTGGATTACAGCTCCAAACTGTCCTCAGCGCAGGCTATGGTAAACGGAATGGCGTTGCCGGAGACTGTGGATTTCGGCAACAAATGGGCCGAAATTGCGGACAACAGCATGGCGGGCTGATTTATGGGTTCAAATAGAGGAAAAAAGCCCAAAAACCGCCCTGTTCTCTCCAAAAAACCGCCTGTTCTTTCCATGATTTTGCGGTGTTTTCGGAAGAAGAGCAAAAAAGAAAAGTCCAGCAAACCCGCATGTTTACTGGACTTTGTGGCGGAGAGTTAGGGATTCGAACCCTAGGTCCCTTTCGGGACACAGCATTTCGAGTGCTGCACCTTCGACCACTCGGACAACTCTCCATATATCAATCCGAAAATCGTTCCCAAAACTTTTGGAAAGAACTGACGGAAAGAACTGCAAAATATTCGGTTTTTCGAACTGCGGGAGCCCGCAGAAACACTGGATTCTTAGCGGACAAAACTGACACTTTTTCGAAAATTTTCGAGTCAGGCCCGTTATGACCACTTCGATAACTCTCCGTATTCGGTTTTGTTAAGCTCAACAAAGAGCTTATATATTTTACCAAACGTACATACCTTTGTCAAATGATTTATTCAAATATTTTAATTTATTGCAATCAATAAGGGTTTTGTGCCTACGCAAAACGGATTTGCATGGTAAAATCCGTCAATGTTTGCGCAAAAACGGCGATTACAGCATCATTTCAGATAAAAAGTCTTCTATCGGCACGGTAAAGGTAAAGGTGAATGATTTTATACGAATGCATTATTGCATTCCGTATTTTGTCTTAATTCGTTCAAGAACTGAGCCTATAGGCTTTGCAAGCACTATTATAAATGCAACATTGGAAACTACATAGGTAAGCGTAACGGGCACAGCCGACGTAACAGCGGCAATATACCGCGTCAGATTAAACGTGCCGTCATACCAAAGGGTTGTATAAATATCCATAAGCAAAGAATACAGCACTCCCGAAACGGCACTGTAAATTATTCTGAACACAAGACTCTTTTTAAGCTGCGGAGCGAAAACTCCGGCTATAAGCCCGACTATACCCCACGAAAACATCTGGAACGGTGTCCATGGACCCTGCCCAAAATAAAAATTCGATATTACGGCTGTCAGCGCACCCGTCATAAAGCCTGCCTGTGGGCCGAAATACATCGCTGTTATTATAACGAGTGCCGTCACCGGTTTTACGCTGGGTGCCCACGCAAAAATAAGTCTGCCGACTGCCGACAACGCGACCATAACAGCTATTAAAATCATTTCCTTTGTACCGCTTTTTCCCTTTTCAAAGGCGAGAAAAAACGGAACGCACGACAACACGGCAACGCAAAGCGATATCCACGCATACTGTTTATCTTTAAACACTGTGGCACCGAGCAAAACCGCCGCAGGCACCAAAATGCACGGAAAAATATACGAAAGCCATTTTTTAACCATTATCTTCTCCGTTTCCGCGGCAGCACTCAGCCGCCTCTTCACTCGTTATCGCTGTGGGACAAAGCGGACGGGCTATGCGGTTCGCCGCCGTCGTATAAAAATTATTTTCGGCGAAAAACGAATTCGGCGCATCGGAAGAAATGATTTCGCCGTCAAAGAACAGCGCGCACCTATCGGCACCGACAGCGGCAAACTCAACATCATGCGTTACCATAACAACCGTTATTCCGTCCGATTTAAGTTTCTTTAATACATTCAAAAGCGAGGACTTTGAAAAGGCGTCAAGTCCCTTTGTCGGTTCGTCCAAAAGCAGTATTGCAGGCTCTGAAAGCAACATTTTCGCAAGGGCGCATTTTTGCTGTTCACCGCCGCTGAGGTCATAAGGATGCTTCGTAAGCAAATCCGTTATACCGAGTTTTTCGGAAATATCGCGTATTTTTTCTTCGCGCTCTTCTTTTTTATACTCCATCGCCTTGAGCATTTCTTCGAGATCGCCCGAAACGGTATCCTTTAAAAATACCGTCTGCGGATTTTGCGGCAGATATGCAAGCTTCTTTCGGTACAGCGAATTGCCCTTATAATCCTTGATTTTTTTGCCGTCTATCTTTATTTTGCCGCGGTACGGCTTATTAAGACCCGAAATAACATTCAGCATTGTCGTTTTTCCCGTGCCGTTGCCGCCGAGAATACAAATTATTTCGCCGCGATCCGCTTTAAGATTTACGCCGCGCAGAATGTCGGGCAAATCTCTTTCATATCTGAACCAAACATTTTTAAGCTCGATTGCCGTATCGGTTTTATCGGAATATTCTGATTTATCACCGTCGGAAAAGTCTATATTCCTTTTGAAATTACGTCTGAAAAACTCCTGCCCCTCTTTAACCGTAAGCGGGCAGACTTCGTCCGACGAGAGCAGATTGTAAAGCCTTACGGCACTCGGAAGACCCTTGAGCATAGGATGCTCGGGATTTATTTTTTTAAGATTTTTGCCGACGGCACGCGGTGAATCATACAAAAGCACGCAGCCGTTTTCCATAAGCAAAACCTTGTCGGCTATCGGGAAAACGTCCTCAAGACGGTGCTCTACCAAAAGCACGGTAATACCGAATTCGGTATTCAGCTTCTTAAGCGTCGCTATAAAATCAGCCGCGGCTATGGGGTCAAGCTGACTTGTGGGCTCATCTAAGATAAGCAACTTGGGCTGCATTACCATAACCGACGCAAGATTTAAAAGCTGCTTCTGACCGCCCGAAAGCTCGTCGGTTTTTTTGCGGAACCAATCCTGTATGCCGAAATAGCTCGCCATCTCGCCCACTCTGCGGCGAATTACGTTTTGCGGCACACCGAGATTTTCAAGACCGAACGACAGCTCGTGCCAAACCTTGTCCGTAACTATCTGATTATCGGGATTCTGCCCGACAAACCCTATGGCACATGCACTCTCGCGAAGACTGAGGGAATCAATGCTTTTCCCGTTATAGAGTATCTCGCCGCTCTTTTCACCTGCGGGAGCAAGCTCGTTTTTAATCAACTTTAAAAGGGTGGTCTTTCCGCAGCCCGTTGCGCCGCATATTACAGTAAAATCACCCTGCCCGATGTTAAGAGAAATATTGTGAAGAGTGTCTTTTTCCGCCTTGGGGTAACGGAAATTCAAATTTTCGATATGTAATATTTCCACTTTAAATTCTCCTTTACCTCAATAAAAAACGGAAGAAACGATAATATAAAAAACGAAATGTAAGTAATTAACGATTTTAACGAAAGGCTGATTTTGCCGAGCTCCGGATAAAATGTAAAATCGATGCTTCCGCTGCCGACGCCTATAAGTACGGCAGCAAAAAGCAATAATCCCGACAATAAAACCGCCGCGTCTCTCGCCCCGAATTTAAACAGCGAAAAGTTTGTTCTGCCGTGCAGACCGTATCCGCGTGCTCTCATAGACGACGACAGCTCCATGGAATTTTCAAGCGACCACGAAATCATCGCCGTAAAAACTCGTATTCCGCCGCGTAATCTGTCAACATAGCTTTTTTGCGAATACAGCCCCATTGCCTTTTGCGCTCTGCTCACATTTTTCATCTGTCTTTTAAACATCGGAACAAATCTGAGAGCCATGGAAAGCACAAGTGACATTTTCGGAATAATTCTGCCGAACAGATACAAGAATTTATCCTCGGTCATAATTTCATTATAGCACTTACACCAAAACAGCACTCCGACAACCATCACCGAGATAAAAACGCCGTAAACAACCGCTTCAAGCGTTACAGGGTTACCGTTCATAAAGAAAAGCGGAGTAACGCCGTTATGCGAAAACAGAGGATTTGTAACAGCCACGAGCAGAAAAAGCGGAAGATAAAAGCCCATATCGCTTAAAACAGCCTTTTTTCTCACGAGCATAAGCGAAAACATAATGCCGCCGAGGAGTGCTGTGAGCTGTATTACGGGATTCCATACAAACATAGCCGTTAACAGCACAGATATAAAATATGTAAAAGTAACAGCCGGATGATATCCGCCGAAAGCTTTCATCCCGTTTCATCTCCCATCCATATACAGCCGACATCCTTGCCGAGATCACAGGTATAGACCCATGCTATTCGGTCGCCGTCCTTCAGTTTGTATTTTGAGCATCCGTAATTCGGAAATTCGCCGTTCACCTGATACATCCAACCCGAAAGCGGTCCGCAGGAAAATTCGTACAGATAATTTATACCCTGAACGTATACGCTGCCATAGCTGTTTTTATCGGCACCCTGATACTCCATCTGTATTTTATTATACCTTACCGCCCTGTCAAGTATATCAAAAACGGTGTCGCCGGGTCTTAACACATATTCGGTTTCCGGCAATATAACGCCGTTTTGCGGCACGTATTTATCGGATTGCAGGACTTTGTCAAGCTCGTCGTAATTTTGAAGCACGGTATCACAGCGAATACTGATAAAAACCGTCTCGCTCTGCGGGGTTATATCGTCGATATGAGTAAGGTAGTACTCGTCAACGGACTGAATGTTTGTACCGTGAATCAATACGGCTATTATCAGCGCCAACGACAGGAGCGCCAAAATATCTTTTTTCAATTATGACTCCCCTTCCACGAGAAAAAATTACCGCATTTCGTCGTCTTCATCCTTATACATTGCCGCAAGCTCCTCCATTTCGAGAGTTTTTTTCATCTTACGGCGTCTGATTCTTATAATTATAAACACGGTAAGTCCTACCGCTAAAACAAACAGTACAACAGATATTACTATGGCGCGAACGATATTGTCAAGCTTTGTCTTTGTCTTGACGACATCCTCCCAACGCTCGATTTTTGCTCTGTCATATTCGCTGAGCGCGTTATAGCGTTTAACGATTTTATTCACCTTGCCCCTATCCTTGAGCGTGATTTTATCAAACGGATAAAGCTCGGCTTTAATGTCGTCGTTCAGCGAATCTATTTCCGCCTGAACCGCGGCAATTTGCTCCTTTGCCGAAACAAGCTTTCGGAGATATGCGTCTTTACCGTCAAAATCTTCACTCCTTTCGAGCTTATCAAGCAATGTTACAACCAAAACATACTGCTCCGTAGTGAGTTTTTCGGGCAGAGAGTCAACCATTGCACGGTCGGAATCGGTAAAATACAAAATGGCGTCGTCGTTTGCGTCATCATCCGAAAACACAATCACCGCGGTTTCACCCGCTATTTCCGAAACGTCTATTCCGCGTTTTTTGGCTTCATCGGACAAAGTCCAATAATTGCTCACGTAGCACCGCTCTGTTTCGGGCAACGAATAAAAAACCGCAAGAAGCTCGCGAAGCGTTTGTTTATCGGTCTTATTGACGATTTTAGAAATGTCGGAAGTAAGGTCGTTTATTCGCGATTTAAGCGCGGAGCTCTGCTCTTTTCTGAAATCGAAAAGAGTTCTCATACCGTTTTTTTGCCGCCAAAGAGATGCCATGGTATAAAGGGTCTGCTCCGACGCCATGGTATTTGATTTATCGGGCAAAGATGTGGGATTGTCGGGGTCGTAAGTAAACGAATGGACAAATCCGCCGTCCGTCATTCTGTAACGCATTATACCGTCAAAAAGGGTGTTGCCGTTTTTTATGAAACGGCTGTCCGAGAGAGGGTCGATATTAAGACTGCACAGCGCCACCGCCACCCAATCGGTACTCTCTACATTCTGAGTTCCCCAACTTTTGTAGTCGCCCGTGTCGAGTTGCAGACGTGAAAGGCACAAAACCGCTTCATCAACAACCTCGTGCACCGTTTTGCTCTCATCGGCGGACAACGCTTTTCTGTGATAAGAATATATTTTTTCGGAATTATAATATGGTGCGAGTGCCGTTATCGCCATAGCGGTAATATCGGGGTCTGCATCATCCGAGCTCAGGGCAAATCCGCCGTCGGAAAGCTGCTTTGAAATTATTTCAACGATTATATCGTCGCGGGTGTTGTACGCTCCGTCAGGCACGGCATAGCGCATACTGTCAAGAGTTATAAGCCCCCATATCCAGCCGTTTATGCCCTGTCTTCCGAGCGGCGTTGTCTTGCCGCGGTCGTAAGTTCCGTCCGATATCAGATTTATCGGCGCGCCGTTTTCGTCGGTTCCGAAATTTGTCGGGTCGCCGCCCATAGCGAGAACGGCGAGTGCTATTCTGTGCCACTCGGTTGCCTTTGCGGCACTGAGCCTTCCGCTTTCGCGATAACGCTCCTCTACCCTGTCTTTTATGACCGCAAGGTAGCCCTCGTTGTTATCCTGAATTCCGAGTCTGCCGAGAGCTATGGGATACCAATCCCCCGGAGTAGTACCCGCATTTTCCAAATATTTATCGTTAATCAAATATCCGTCGGGTTCCGAGCCGTTATCGGCTTTTTTCCATGCGATAATACCGTCCGCGACGCTAAGGAAATTGTCGGACGTATACTCCTTATTCTCTTTTGCCGATACGGTGAACGAAAATGAGGATATAACGCACAAAGCGCATAGAAACACCGAAATAACACGTTTTGTCATTTTTGGGAAGAGCTCTCCTTAACAGATTTTTCTTTTTCGCCGTTTTTGCGGCGTTTCTTTACATAAAACACAATAAAGCATACTCCGCCTGCCAAAACGATAAATGCCGATACCAAGCATATTACCGTGACAAGCGTTTTTGATTTTTTGTTTTCCGACAATGATACGGCGTTTTCCGTGCTCTCTTCGCTCTCGGAAAGAGCCTCTGAAGCTTCGGTTATCTCCTCCGTTCCCGCATCGGTCTCGGAAAAAGCGGATTCCTCCGCAGCCGAAGCCGCGACAGCGTCGGCAGACCCACCGGAAGCGGCAGCTGCCGCGCCGCCCGACGCATTCTTGCCGCCTAATGCCGCACCGGAGGACACATGAGCGCCGCTGCCGCCGACGGACAAAGGAGCATCCGCAGGAGCGGAGTTTGTTTCCGACCCCGGATTTTGAAGTGCCGAATTGATAGCGGAAATCGCGTTATCGACCGCGCTTTGCGAAGCGTCAAGCGTCTCGGCAACGGATAATGCCGCGGCGTATGCATTTTTTACATTTGAGCGCGTTATAAGACCCGAATAAATGGTTCTTTCTATTGCCTTTGTAAGCGAGTCCTTATTCGCCACCGAAAAATAGCCGGATTTCGGCTGATTTTCGACATTCGGAATTGAGGTTCCCATAGCACCGAAGCCGCCTATATCCGCTCCGTAGCCGAGAGTGAACTGTACTCTGACGATATCACCGTCGGAAAGGTATGTATCGGCAAAACCGACATTCGGGAAAACGTTGTTGACGGAATACATCCAGCCCGAGCCGTTTGTTATTACAAATTCACCGAGATGGCCTTTCCAGTTTTTCTCATAATCGCCGGGGTCATAAAACGTCATTGTGCTTTTAAGATGCGGCACCAAAACAGACGGTATTGTCGGTGAAATTCCGAGTGCTTTCGGAGACGAAGCGGACGAGCTTCTCTGATAATTGTTATATCTCGCCGCAGACGCCGTACCGTCGGCTACATACGCGAGGTAAAACGAAGAGCTTACGCTGCCGCCGTAATAACCCACATATCCGTTTTCGTTAAGCAGGCGCAAAAGCTGCTGAGCGGACGTCTCGCCCTCGTATATATTTACTTTTTGGGGATACACGAGATATCCGCAGCCTATGGTGAACATTTCGACGCTCCAAACAGCCGTGCCGATTTTTTCGCCCTGCCGCGCTTTCTTGTAGTTAATGTGATATGTAAGCTGCTTTTTTCGCCCGCCGTCAGACGATGCCGAAACGACAACTGTGTTATCGCCCTCAAAGGTAAAGTTAAGGGTATAGCTTGATTTTTCGTTATCGTCCCATGTGGGCGAAAGCTTTTCGCCGTTAAACGTAACCGTCGCTTTTATTTTTTCGCCTGACGCATTTCTCGCCCATACGTCAAATGTCTTTTTGCTTCCGCGCTGAGTTGTATTGTCGGAAAGCGTAGTTCTGAGCGTAGGGCCTGCCGCGGCAAAAACCCGAGACGACGGCAGAATAAGCAAAAAACACATAAAAAAGCAAATAAGAGCTCTTTTGGTTTTGTTTTTATCCGTGGTATATACCTCCCTTGCAAAATAAATCCGCCGATAATCGGCATTTTTCGGTTTAGTGTAAGCGATGTACCCGCCGGAGACAAAATGCCCCGTCGGGTACGTAATCAATCCGTCTTATTCTTCGTCCTTTTTGCGTTTGGCGGTAACAGCCATTGCCGCAGCAAAAGAAGAGAACATTAAAAATGCAACCGCCGCATTTCCGATTCTGCCTGTTTTGGGAATTGAAACGCCCTTAATATCCGTATCGGCGGTATTTCCGGAATTTGACGTATTCCCGTCTGTACCCGGTACCGACGGTACATTGACATTTCCGTTGTCATTGCTACCGAGTGACGAATCTGTCGGAATTTCGTCAAGTGCCGCCTTGGCTTTTATCAAAGCGGTATTCACTTCGTCCTTATTCTTCGCCGCACTTATATCAGCCATACCTTTTTCGAGAGCCTTGTTAAATGCCTCACGATTGAGTGTGTAATCCGAAGCGTCCTTGTAGCTCTCGAGCTGCTCGAGTGCTGTCTTTTTGGCTTCTTTGAGGCTTATTATTTCGGAAAGCTCTTTTTCGGCGTTCAAAAGCACATCAAGATTTGAAACGTACGGCTTTAAATCGTCGTCGAGATTGTCATATGCGTTTCTTGCCTCGTTTATTTTAACGCCGCTGTCCGCCGTTACATCGCCGATGTCGTTGATTTTTTCGACAACCTCGTTTACATCGTCGGCATCAAAAGTCTTTTGCCAATAAAGGATCGGATAGCCGCCGTTTACAAGAGAATATTCGTCTTTTTTGAATTTTTCGCCGAGAAGCGCGAGGAATTCGGGAGATTTCATAAACTCGGTTGTCTCGCCTGTGGTACTTCCGTCACCGTTTCCGATTCCGTTCTCTGTAACGGAAGAGTCATAATAGCATTCCTGGACCCTGTTATCATTTGTGAGCGAGCCTGCTATTGCGCCTGCCTGACCGTCGGATGCGGAAGTTATTTTACCTGCGTTATAGCAATTGACTATGGTGTGGCCGTCCTGAGCCTGTCCTACAATGCCGCCGAGTGAATAAATACCGTTTATGCTTCCGAGGTTGTAGCAGTTGTCTATGGTAACCTCAACCGAAGTATCACGTCTTGTAGTATCGAGATGTCCTACAATACCGCCTGTATGGCCGCTGCTTGCATAAAGCGAGCCTACGTTGTAGCAGCCCGTGATATTACTCTTGCCGCCGTCGCGCACTGTACCGACTATACCGCCCATGTAACCGCTGCCGTAAATATCGGCACCGTTCCAGCAGTTTATAAAGTCTGCGCCGTTACTCCATTTGGCGATACCGCCGAGGAACGAAGTGTATATATTTTCTTTGCCGATTTCGCCGCTTGCGACACCGACATTCTTAATTACGGCATTTTGGCAGACAGTTCCGAAAAGTCCGCCGCGGAGAGAAGTAAGATTGTCTATGACATATCCGTCGCCGTCAAATACACCGTCAAACTGATTTCTGTCAGAGCCTATCGGGGTCCAGTTGTCATAGTCGCTGAGGTCGATATTATCGGTCATTTCAAAGTAAACACCGGTAGTTGCCATAAGCTTGGTATTTACGTAATATGACAGATTGTAAAGGTCCTCTGCCGTGCTTATAAGGTACGGTGAAGTCTCGGAGCCCAAGCCCTCCCACGGGATTTTATCCTTTACCGTAACTGTTACAAAGGTCTTGAGTTTACCGCTCTTTATACATACCTTTTGAGTTCCGACTTCAAGTGAATCACCGGAAATTATCTCATAATCCGTTACGGGCTTTTGCGCTCCGTCGCTGTAATATGCGGTAACCTCCATGCCGGCAGCGTCAAAAGAGTCGCCGTCATAATATTCGGTCTTATCGGGTGCTTTTGTAACCGCGATAGAAGTGATGTACGGCGTATTTGAGTCAAGCTCTCCCTCGCCGCCGACAAGCTCTATTGCCGAAACAAGAGCCGAATAATTATTTACGTATCTGCGTTCGTTTTCGGGAACCGCACGAAATTTTGCGAGTGCGCTCTTTGCCGCAGACTTATAATTTGCGTCCGTCGGCAGAGGAAGAGCGTCTATGGCACTTACTGCGTCCGTGATTGCCGCTTTGGTTTCCGCGCTCCAGTCGCCGCGCATATCATAAAGTGCTCTCATCTTATTTTCAAATCTCCAATAAGCTACGAGAGCGTAAGTTGCCTGATCGTTTGCCATACTGTTCCAGCCGTTGCCGACAACATGGCAGAAGCCGCCGTTTGTATCGCGGAATCTCAGAAGTCCGTCAAGGAGCGTTAAGCCGTCTGAGGTTATAAATCTGCTGTCCTTTTGGGGGTCGATTCCGACAGAAGTCAGCGCAACTATAACCTGAGCTATACTTTCGGAGTTATCGGTATTCCAGGAAGTAAAGCCCGCTTTATCGTTCATCATTGAACCTAAGCGGTCAAATGCTTCGTCCACGCATTGACGAACCGTTTTTGAAACTTCGTCGCCCGAAATTTCATTTTTATATGTATACACAGTATCGTCATTGTAATAAGGAGCGAGCGCCTGTATTGCCATAGCGGTAATATCGACATCCGACGATGAACCGTAACCGCCGAGAACCCAGCCGCCGTATTTATTGCCGTCTACGCCGTCGGTAAGCTGCATTTTAAGTATTTCTTTTATGAAAAGCTCACGCTGATATGCGGCGTCGCCCGGAACCTCATACATACCGGTATCAAGAGCAATAAGACCCCATATCCAGCCGTTTATACCCTGTTTGCCGGGACCGCCCTTTACCTTGCAGTTATAGCTGCCGTCCGCGATAAGATTTATCGGCTGACCGTTATACGTTCCGAAGCTTGTGGGGTCGCCGCCGAGAGCCTCTATTGCAACAACGCCTCTGTGCCACTCGGTAGCCTTTACGCTGTGAAGTGTACCGCCGTTTTCGGTGTATGTCTTTTCGACGTATGACTTCATGGCATTGAGATAGTCGGTGTAGCCTGTGCCGTCGTCGATAAGATAAGTATATTTTCCGTCTACGGAATCGAAATATCCGTAACGGCCCATAGCAAGTGCCATCCAGTCGGTAGCCGTAGAGCTGGCGCCTGACATATAGCTTTCATTGCCCAAAAGAGTGTCGGCGGAAGTGAGCCCCGCTTTGGTTTTTGAGCTATTGACTGCCTCTTTAATGTAACCCGAAAGCTTTGCCGAAAGCTCGGTTCCCTCGCTGAACGAAGGACGAACGGGCTTATCTGCGGAAACAAGGCTTTCCCAAGCAAGCTTCGGATTTTTGTCGCCCGAAACAAATGCCGAACCGAGCATAGTCTCGGTTACGGAGTCAACCTTTGTCGCGCCGTCAACATCACCTTTATTGCCTGTTGCCGCGAAAGACGAGGTTGAGAGATAATAGCAGTTCTCTGCCGTTCCTCTTGTGGCGCCTATCAATGCGCCGATATTGTTTTGGTAGCCTGCCGAGTCTTCAACCGTGCCTGCATTGTAGCAATTTACAAGCTCGGGAGACGCCGCTTTGTGTCCGCCGGCTACGCCGCCGACAGAGGCAGGACCCGATACCTTACCTGTGTTATAGCAGTTTTCGAGTTTGCCTGCACGCCAATGCTGACCGCTTACGCCGCCTATGTAGCCTGTTGTACCGCTGACATTACCCGAATTGTAGCAACCCGAAACGGTAGACGCGCCGCCGACATAGCCCACTACGCCGCCGACTCCCGAAGAGCCGCTGACATCGGCATTATTTCCGCAGCCAATTATATTGCCTGCATTGAGGTAACCGACAACGCCTGCAACCGATGAAGAACCGCTGACGCTGCCCTTAACCGTAACATTCTTAACCGTACCGCCGTTTACCTTTCCGAAAAGTCCCGCATTGGAACCCGAAGAAATGTAAAGTCCGCTGATTACGTGGTTGTTTCCGTCAAATGTTCCGGCAAAAGCCGATGACGAGGAGCCTATCGGCGTCCACGGGTTATTGGCACCGCCGAGTTCGATATTCACATTGAGGCGGATGAGCTTACCCTCGTAAGAGTTGCCGTCATTTACGCTGTCGGCAAACGCCTTCAACTGACTGTACGACGCTATTATAATGTCGGGAGTTTTGCCCTGCCAAGAAAGCACGGGATTGCCGCCGTTTATTCCCTCTTCATCCTTTATGAATGCCGAACCGAGCATAGTCTCGGTTACGGAGTCAACCTTTGCCGCGCCGTCAACATCGCCTTTATTGCCTGTTGCCGCGAAAGACGAGGTTGAGAGATAATAGCAGTTCTCTGCCGTTCCTCTTGTGGCGCCTATCAATGCGCCGATATTGTTTTGGTAGCCTGCCGAGTCTTCAACCGTGCCTGCATTGTAGCAATTTACAAGCTCGGGAGACGCCGCTTTGTGTCCGCCGGCTACGCCGCCGACAGAGGCAGGACCCGATACCTTACCTGTGTTATAGCAGTTTTCGAGTTTGCCTGCACGCCAATGCTGACCGCTTACGCCGCCTATGTAGCCTGTTGTACCGCTGACATTACCCGAATTGTAGCAACCCGAAACGGTAGACGCGCCGCCGACATAGCCCACTACGCCGCCGACTCCCGAAGAGCCGCTGACATCGGCATTATTTCCGCAGCCAATTATATTGCCTGCATTGAGGTAACCGACAACGCCTGCAACCGATGAAGAACCGCTGACGCTGCCCTTAACCGTAACATTCTTAACCGTACCGCCGTTTACCTTTCCGAAAAGTCCCGCATTGGAACCCGAAGAAATGTAAAGTCCGCTGATTACGTGGTTGTTTCCGTCGAATGTTCCGGCAAAAGCCGATGACGAGGAGCCTATCGGCGTCCATTCGGAGCCTTCTCCGCCGAGGTCGATATCGGCTGTAAGCTCTACTGTTTTTCCCGAAAAGTCTTCACCGCCGTTCACCTTTTCGGAGAACGCGAGCAGCTCCTTTGCCGACGATATTGAAAGATCAGCCGGTGCGGCAAGTACCGCAACGGGTATCACAGACAATATCATCACAAGAGCAAGAAGCCATGACAGACATTTCTTTACTGTCTTTTTAGGTTTTAACATACCTTACTCCTTTCAAAACTCTTTACTTTTTGCGCTTCCCGCCGGGAGTTTTAAGACCGGCTTTTTCGAGAGCGCGCGGCCAAGGGCCTAAAAATGCCTTAATTCGCGAGCGTGTGGCGTCATCAAAATCGTCTTTTCGCGGAAGCCTTTTCAGCTCCTCGGATTTACGCACAAGCTCATTTACTGCCCATTTTTCTTTGTCGTCGCCAAACATAAAATCCTCCGAACACAAAAAATCTCTCCCTGCCGAAAAGCAGGGAGAGTGCAACAAATTAACCAACGAAAAAATCTTGCGCAATCGGGCAAAGAGTGCACCGACAGCACAAATCAAAAGCTGATAAATCGGCTGCACTCTTCTCACCAAAGTTGTGTTTAACCATAAAAATACGGCAGGTCTCCTGACTTATGATCCCATACATCACGGGAAGAGTCGCCTTCTCGGAAAGCTCCAATGGATCGGACTCTCTTACGTCAAACACAGTAATGGCGGTTGTTCCGGATTTTAACCGGATTCCCTTTTAATTCGCGGCAAGAACCGCGAAACCGTATTTTTTATCAAATATTAAACTGTATAAGCCCAAGTTGCAAAGACGAACCGGCAAAAAGCGTCGATTTTGCGGTTTATCTTGCAACTTATTGATATTTTACTACATAAATATTTCGCCGTCAATAAAACACGGCGCAAAATATGTGCGTAATACTTGTTTGCATTTGAAAAAATTTTAGTAAATTATTGACAATGAGGCTTTAATTTAATATAATATCAAAGCATGAAATGCGCCGATGTGGCGAAATCGGCAGACGCAAGGGACTTAAAATCCCTCGGTAGCAATACCGTACCGGTTCAAGTCCGGTCATCGGCACCATTGTTTTACGGCCACAACCGTGAACTATGAAGAACAAGTGTGAATATAGGCGTATCAAAGAGCTTTTTTAGACGATTCTGCCCTTTCAATCCCCTACATTCACTCTTGTGCACTCCATAACTGCAGTAAAATTGCAGTACAAAAGCCATACTATATTTTACTGAAATTTTGGAAAATCAAGAAATATAAACCGGTTATTTTCGACCGGTTTATATTTTTGTCCTTTTCAGACCGCTAATTCAGCACTATAAGTTAAGCTGTTTTCATTTAAACATGTATTCTATCAGCTTAATAACACTATTAGTTATAGCATAAAAGCGCCCCTCATGATGAGCAACCTACATCAAGAGGGGTATATTATATTACGAACCGCAAAAATGTTACGTATCAGCACATTTTAGATGTTTATTAACTACATTTGTGCTGATACGTAACATTTTAATAGCATTTACAACATCTTGCGTGTCTATTTTTGATATATCAAATGGCATTCTTTATACCTCTTCTTTCTCTCATCATTCCTTTACCTCCTCAACCGCAAATAATGCAGATTTCAGATTTATCCAAATCTTACACGTGCCCTTGTATTTTATAGGGCAAAAGTTTTCGCATGAGCAAATACAACACGGATTGTTTTTCACAAAACGTATTGCTTGATTTGTTGAATCTGCAACATCAACTTTGTATTTCCCGACCTTTTGGAACTTGGTTTCTGTATTCAAAAAAATCTCCCCTTTTTGCTTTTTTATGGAGCGTTTTGGAGCAAGATAGGAGATTTGAACTCCCACCCTCAGTT
>ERZ838577.1230-NODE-1230-length-35718-cov-5.238090_pt1 | contig 35718 bp, 23 predicted proteins | sample MGYA00519682_ERZ838577 | MGnify/ENA primary metagenome ERZ838577 (study PRJEB31850, sample SAMEA3708838) | human gut metagenome | biome: human gut; feature: human-associated habitat; material: faeces | place: China | collected 2014 ...
TAATATGAGTCGAAATGATAAACGTGCAATTCCGGATTCCGGCAAAAGCCTCCGTAACCGCCACCGTTGCATCGTAAGCATCCTTCACGTTCGTCCCGCGGAAAAGTTCATCGAACACCACGATTAAATGTTGAGTCTGTCGAACCTGTTGTGCTACTTTTTTCACGCGTAATACCTCGGCATAAAAATGGCTATATCCCATACTCAGGTTATCCGGCAAGTTGATTGTCGTGAACATACCGTTCTGAACGGAAAACTCCATTTCCGTGGCAGGAATAGGGAATCCCACGTGAGCCAAGAAAATAGCAATCCCGAAAGACTTCATAAAAGTTGACTTCCCGGCCATATTCGCCCCAGTCAGGAAAATCACGTTACTATTCTCGTCCACCGTTATCGTGTTCCCTACCGGTTTCGTCAGGAACGGATGAAACACACCTTTCAGAATCAACGTGTTTTTGTCGTTCGGATGAGCTTTTGCAAATATAAACCCGCGTTCCTTTGCCACGTTAGCAACAGCCATGTACACGTCCAACAGGTAAACGTAATACAGGATCTTCATCAGCTTATCTCGCTCCTCGAAACGGAAAACACGGTCGTAAACAACAGCCTGCTCGTAAGCCAGCTTCTTCTTCCCCTTTTCGGAAACATACCACGACCATTTTTCATTTCCCAACAAACCTCTCAGGTTCCCGGTCAACTCCGCGATCGTCTTGTTCTCAGCATCCGCCTTGGAATTCTTCAAGAAAGCGTCCAACGTGTTCAACAACTCGATACAACAAACAATCCCGTTATGGATCTGGGTATACTCGGTATCCGTTCCAACAAGATTCTTAAATTTTCTTCCCAGCGTGTTATCCTGCGTCATTAATTGGGTACGCCTATCCGTGTTGCCCAAATAAAACTCCATCGTGTCGAAAATCTCGCTACGAAACGGGAATTCGGCCGCAATATCCCGGTAATAACGAATAACATCACTCCGCTCGTTAATCTGTCCGGCATCTGACAAAGGATACAAGAACATCTCTTCAAGAATTTTCGCCCCTCCCCTCGTACGGGTCCGGTTGAAAATATCGTAAACAGATTTCGTCCGATTATTCCCGAAAATGGCCAGATCATCCAAAGTCTGCTTGTCTATTTTAAAACTCATCTTATTTTAATTGAAAAATTGAAAATTGAAAATTGAAAATGTGAATATAGTAATTAATTATCACATTTTCAATTTTCTTATCTATCTGATTTTAAATCCGGAATTATAAATCATTTATCTTCCTTTTCTACGAATCCAGATAAAGACACCTCCACCTGCTAAAATCAACGGAATCAACAACATAAACGACCACTTAATCATTTTAGTTCCCGATTGAGACACATAAACTTTATCATCCGGAAGTGCGGGACGTCTCACGTCAATCGGAACTTCATTATCAGAAAACCAGAAGAAGCCTCCGGTAATCAATGAGAAGTTGTTCGTACGAGCATGCGGAACTCTTCGTCCGAACTCTCCGTTACTGATACAATCGGCATCACCGGTAAGGATAATTTTCTGTTCTTTGTTTCCAACTTTTCTTGACAAAGCCACGACCGTATTATAAATCTTCTCCACTTCTCCGATAGACGGGTTCAAACGAACGGTATCATCAATGAAATCAGTAGTCTCCAACTCATTCCAAACGCCGATCGTGTCAGTTCTAAACATATTCGTCACAACATACCCTTTGTCCTCAATCTGTTCCAATCCGGCCGTAGTAGGCGTTGTGATCACCATGTTACGTCTGCGCATCATATTGAAATCATAAGCGATCGTATCAGCCTCTTCCGTCGGGTACGAAAGGATAACATCTGCTTGAAGATTCGTATCCCGTTTAACCAATACTCCCGTTGTCATCTCGTAACCGAATTTAGCAAACAACTTATTCATCACATCCCGACGTCTCGGTTCTCCAAGAATGAATAAATTACCCCCGCGATCAATATATTGCTGCAAATTAGCTTCTTCTTCCGGCGTAAACCATTCACGTAGATCCGAAACAACCATGATATTAATCTTTTCCGGTACCTGTTTGTCCAAAGTAACATTAGCCACATCAAACCCTTGATTTTCCAAAGAATAACGGAATGATTTATTATTAGCGAATGCACTGTAATCACGGTCTTTACCACCGGCATAACTACGTTCTCCATGCCCGCTCACGAAACCGACAACCGGCAACTCCATCACCATCCGTTTGAATGCGGCAGAAATTTCTTTCTCGCTTGGGAATTTTTGCATATCATTATAAATACGCAACCAAGCCTTTTCTCCATTTTCACGTACAATCTGCCGTACGAACGTGTTATTCTCTCCCGATAAATCAATCATCGCACGAATCTCTTCCGGTCCGATAAATTTATTTGAATCCAACCCGTAAGTTTTACATACCTCGACCATCTTCTGACGGAGAGTCATATTCGGGAACCTTCTGTCCAACATCGGGTTAGCCGTCGTGTCGTAATAGTACACGTATTTTAGCTTGATATCCGGTTTGAAGCGTTGATATTGCTCGAAACGCTCCATATCAGGCTTCAGGAAATAAGGAGCCGCGTACCAGGCCGATCCCGGGTCAAGCGCGTTGATATAAGTCGTTATCGTCATACCGCCATCCAATTTCGCCACGATATCCTGGCTATTCGGGGTCAACGTGTTCAACTTCGTCTTCGTGGCATCATAATAAACCTTCATTGTCGGGAGGGAAGACAAATATCCCAAGAAACAAGCCAAAAAGATAACACCGACATTTCTTCCTAAAGTGATCACGAAACGAATTTTCTGACGAACCGAGTTCAAACGAATAATCGTTAACGCCAAGAAAAGACAAACCACGATCACGAAATAAAGCACGTCCTCGCTACAAATCAACCCGGCAATAAACTTCCCGCTTCGACCGGGCATAGCCAACCAATAAGTCACGTCACGCACGAAATCATAATCCTGCCACCAGCCACCGATCATGCTCAACAACATCAACACGGCAAACGTGCCGATCGCTGCCACGATCTGGTAAGACGTCAAGCTGGACATGAAAATACCGATTGCCGCGTATGCACAAATCAACAGATACAATCCCAACAATCCCACGAGAACCATCGGTAAATCGAAATCCTTGACAACACCCCAACTGCAAAGTACGATCAAAAACAAAATAGCGATCATGAAAAAACCGTAGATCATCATGGAGAAGAATTTACCCACGATAATCTGGAAATTCGTGATCGGGGAAGAATACAACAAACGAATCGAACCGCTACTCAACTCCTTGCTGACCAGACTCATCGTTAAAAGAGGAATATAGAAATACAAGTAATTCTGCATACTCGTGAAAACCCCACCCCAACGGCTGGCAAAAATTGTCATCGTAGACCCATTAATATTATATCCCATTTCTTGGCTGGCCACGAGTCCTTCCAACTGTCCGGCGAAAAGCATCCCTGCTTGCACGGCAAACACGACCAAAATTAGCCACGCCACGGGAGAATAGAATAGCATTTGCAATTCCGTCCTCGCTATATTATATATCATTTTAAACATAACCTGATTTTTTTAATGTGCTTTCTTAGATATTTCTGCAAATATATTATCGAGCGAGCTCTTCTCCACACGAATCTCGGACAGACGCCAATCATTGGCCGCGCTCAACTTCACGATCTGATCTATAACTTCTTGCGCTTCCGAGAATCGGATACGGAAATTCCTGTTTCCCAACTCGTCCACACCCAAAACGCCCTCGATCTTCGTCAACTCATCCACGACAGGAGGATCAATCATAGCAACATAAAGAGAATTCGGAACAATATAATTATCAAATTCATCCACGGTACCCATAAATACCATCTTTCCTTCCTCAATCATCAAAATATGATCACAAGTAGCTTGTACCTCGGTTAATATATGAGTGGAAAGAATCACCGTACGATCTTGGGCAATATCCCGGATCAAATGACGGATCTCCATAATTTGATTCGGGTCCAGACCATTCGTAGGCTCGTCGAACACAACCAGATCAGGTTTATGCACGATCGCCTGGGCAATCCCCACACGTTGCTGATAACCACCCGACAAATTCTTGATCAAACGCTTGCGGAAATGAGTGATACCACAACGGGCTAAAACCTCTTCCACCGCGGAATGGAGTTCATTATCCGGGACCCAACGCAACCGCGCGCAATGAAGCAAATACTCTTCAACAGTTAAATCACCGTACAAGGGAGGCTTCTGCGGCAGGAAACCGATATGCCGTTTAGCGTCAACGGGTCTTTTACGGGCATCTATCCCCTTGATAAAAACCTGTCCTTCCGTTTGCTTGATGACCCCACAAATAATGTTCATCGTGGTTGACTTGCCGGCGCCATTCGACCCCAACAAACCGTAAATCCCCCTTACGGGAATCTCGAAACTTATGTCTCTTACGGCCCATTGAATGCTGTAACGATGTGACAAGTGTTCGACTTTTACAATTGGCTCTTCCATAAATTTGTTATTAAAATTAATATTGCATACAACAACACTTTTTATCAAAGCTTTATAAAAAGACGTTCCAACAACAATTTAGTGTTATTCAAAAATCAACTTTATGAAAATTTTAAGATACCCAAATCAACTAATTCCCTAACAACCACCGAATTACTCTTTTCATCATCTCGCATTTTCAGAAGAAAATAACATATCCACTCTTACCCTTATCATTCCACGAAATAAATTCACACCAAATATCTGGAACCTTTTTTTATATTTCGTTTTGTCAAAAATAGTAAAATCCAAATATGAACAGCATCAAAAAATCGACTTTAACTTTTTATTAATAACAACATTAAGAATCTTTTCACACATAGAAAATTATGTGGATAAAAAATCTCCCGCCTTATTGCAGTTCTAGTCGGAATCACCTAACTTGCAGACCTAATTAGATGCAAACCCTGGATGTTAAAGCAAATGAAAAAAACAAAGTGGATATGGATTTGGGCCGCGATCGGGCTCGTATTGGGTATTATTATTTTCTGGCCTAGTAACAAAGGTAACAAACAAGCCATACTGGATGCCAATGCAGTAGAAGAAGTTGTCGACTCCACGGAACAACAACAGGTACATTATAAATACGGGATACCCTCTGACGATTTCGAAGTAGAGGAAGGAGTTGTGGGTAAAAATCAAAACCTATCCCTAATCCTTGCCAAATACAAAGTTTCCCCTGCCAAGATTCACGAAATATCTCAACGTTGTAAAGATGTTTTTGACCTACGAAAAATAAAAAGCGGGCAAAACTACACGCTTTTCTTGGCGAAAGATAGTCTTCGCACGCCCGAATTTTTCATTTATGAAAGCAACGCGCTCGAATACGTCGTGATTGACTTCAAAGAAAGCGCGGACATTTACATCGGGAAAAAAGATGTCGTGAAAAAAGAAGGTACAGCAAAAGCTGTCATCACATCCTCGTTATGGAATGCCTTCTCTGCCGCAGGAGTAAACCCGAATCTAGCAATTACGTTATCTCAGATATATGCATGGAGTATAGATTTTTACGGGATAGCCAAAGGAGATTCCGTTCTTGTCATTTACGAAGAATCATACGTGGAAGACAAACCGTTAGGAGATTACGAGATAAAAGGAGCCATATTTAATCACATGGGTAGAGACTACTTCGCCATTCCTTTCGAGCAAGATGGCAAGCTTACCTTCTTTGATGAAAACGGGAATAGTTTACAAAAAAGTTTCCTGAAAGCCCCCTTGACTTATTCTCGGATTTCGTCGGGATTCTCCAACAATCGTTACCATCCTGTCTTAAAAAGATACCGGGCACATCATGGTGTTGACTACGCCGCACCAACGGGAACCCCAGTAAAAACGATCGGAGATGGCGTTGTCGTGAAAAAAGCTTACCAAGCCAATGGTGGAGGAAATTACGTAACCATCAAACATAACAGCGTGTACACCACCACCTACATGCACTTGTCAAAATTTGCAAAAGGCATCCAACCCGGCAAAAGAGTCCAACAAGGCGATGTTATCGGGTATGTCGGCAGCACAGGATTAGCAACCGGCCCCCACTTGGATTTCCGGGTATATCAGAACGGATCGCCGATCAATCCATTAAAAATGAACTCTCCACCCAAAGAACCTGTATCAAAAGAGAATATGCCTCAATACATCCAAGTGAAAGACTCGCTCGTGAATATTCTGAGACAGATCTAAAAAAATACGATCACATAGCAAACCGGATTAAATAGAGTTTAACTAACTTGTTTAATCCGGTTTATTATTCTAATAATATTTCTCGCCCGTCACCTTGTAATAACGCCATTTACCGGCATGTCGCCCATTTTTATAACGCCCCTCGCAAAACAAATGTCCCGTGGGATAATAAAACTTTGCCATCCCATGCCGTACCCCCTTGCGGAACGCGATCTCCGCCCGCAACGTACCGTCAGGAGAAAATTCCTTGTAACCTGCAATCAAACCGTCTTTATAACTCACCTGAGCCAGCAAATCCCCATTCTCGTAAAAGAATGGAGCTACTCCCTCAATCTTTCCCTTCCCGTAAGGGAATTGCCCCAGCAACGTACCCGAAACATTAAACACGCACCACACGCCATCCGGAATTCCATCCTTCAACTCCCCTTTAAAAATACATTGATCCGTTCGGTATTCATAATACGTTTGATTACTCACCGCCACACTATCCGGTATCATGGGATAATAAAATCCGGCCTCGATCTTGTTGATCTGATTCTCGAACTGACGATTCAACTCCCTGATTTTATATTCATCGGGAGCCTTATCATTATAATTGGCAATAATTTGTGTTTCAAAAGCCCCTCTTTCCTTCGACAACGAGAATCCTATAGTCTCGAAACTTAAAAAAGCCCCCTTGTTTTTCTCCAGCCCTTCCCTGGAACCGGTTTTAAAAGCATCATACAAATACTCGTAAGTATTCGGCGTCTGCACGTAACCAAACACGTTTTTCCGGTTACCCAACTGCCCTTTCAAACGCATGTACTTCTCGTTATTTTCCAAAGTGTTCCCCAGCACGTACTCCTTGATCATCTCGGCAAGCGTACGGGGAGAATTACTAAAAACGACATAATCGCCCAAAAACGTGTAATAAGGACGTTCAAAACGCTCGAACATACCACCGAAAAAGAGATTGAAAAAACCTTTCAAACGGAAATAATGAATCGTATGCCCATTATATTCCATCGCCTTCTCCCGGATAGGAGTTTTCCGCTGTATCTGTTCGGCTAGATAAGCCATTTGATCCTTTGCCAAATCAATATCCTTTCCCCGCACGGCCAAAACAATATCCTCCGTATCCTGATCACTTTCCAAACGAGGTTTAATGATCGCCACCTCTCCCCCGATCCACGAGGTGAAGACATCCAGAACATCCAAATTCAAAAACTTATTCAGGCGATCCATCGACTTCCTCATCTCGTTATAAGATTGCGGGTAATTCACCTTATAATTCTCCAACAACAGATTCTCGGCCTCTTTAAAAGAAGGAAAACAAAATGACAGGTAAGCCGCCGTATTTTCCCCCGCAATTTTCTCCAAGGAAGAAGGCCCCGCTTCCAAGAAACTCGCCACATCCAGTAAAGAGAATTTATCCGAGTTAGTCCTCGTTTCCCCCGAAAAACGAAGCGCCTTATCACTCAACTGCAACATCAAACGGGTATTACGCAACAACGCGAATTCATCCGAAACAGCCGAATCCTCCATAATCGAAGCGATCCATTTACCCAACTGCCGATGGTCAATATCAAGCGTTACATCTTCTGAAGTAACCAAACTCTCGACCTCTTTCTTCGATTTACACCGTGCCAGAGAACGGGACACCAACGCGTGAGACGACGAACCGATCAACAGATTATCCTTGATCGTGAAAAAAAACTGCCAATCCGCCCAACGCAACGACCGGATTTCCCCGTTCGGGTCTTTCATCGTCTTTATCCTGATCTCGTCATCCTGCATCAGCGTCAGCAGCAAAGATTCAAAAAGCCGAATCACGTTCAGCTTTCCCAAATCACAAACATACAGGAAATCATATTTACCCAAACCGATTTGATGACAGGAGATCGTTACCGGGCGATCAGTCAGCACCTTTTTCAATTTAGGATAGGCATTCGCCAACGAGTCGACATACTGCAAATTCGAGTGATACTCTTCAAAATAAGGATATCCCTTCAACGACTTCCAGATAAAATTCTGCCGCAACCGTTCATGAACACGGTTTACCGAAGTTATATTCACTTTGAAAACAGCATCCACGGGTACCGCTTGCAGGGTATCGAACTTTCCCGCCTTCTGAAAAACCCCGAACCACACGATCAACCCCATCCCAAGCAACAGACAGGTTATCACAATTATTTTTCTCTTCGTACTCTTCCGCATATTTTTCATTTCGCGACGCTTATCAATGCCACAATATTACGAAATTCAAACGAGATTTACACACTCCATCTATTGTTATAACTTACCTGTCCCCTTCTACAACTCGAAAATTAATAACTCAATTCTATAATCCAGCATTCACCAACTTACAAAGCGCAAGAATCAGTATATACTATGAAAGAAGCCAGTTTTATAGTATCTTTGTCCCGATCATAAAGAACAAAATTATGGCTACATACTGGCAAATATTTATCTCGTTTTTCAAAATCGGTTCTTTCACCCTAGGAGGAGGTTACGCGATGATCCCGCTCATCCAGCAGGAAGTCGTGAACAAAAAAGGCTGGTTAAAAGAAAGCGAGTTCGTGGAGATGATGGCAATTGCCCAATCAGCTCCCGGCCCGATAGCGTTGAACACGGCTATTTTCGTGGGATACAAGGCACGAGGGGTAAAAGGAGTTATTTTCTCCAGTTTGGGAACCATTCTTCCCTCTTTCATCGTGATCCTGTTAATCGCGATCATATTCACGGATTTCAAAAACAATCCCGGAGTTGAACGGGTATTCAAGGGTATCCGCCCGGCCGTCGTGGCACTTATCGCCGCCCCGTTATACCAGATGGGTAAATCAGCCGGGATCACCCGTAAAACCGTTATATTCCCGGTAATCGCGGCTCTACTCGTCTGGCAATTAAACCTCTCCCCGATATACATCATCATCGCGGCCATCGCGGGGGGGCTCCTTTACGGCAAAATAACCCACAAACTTTAAATATGAACCGGAATCAATTCTCCATTTTCAATTATCAATTATCATGTCTGAACTAGATCTTTATATCAGCCTCTTTATCACGTTCTTTAAAATCGGGTTATTCGGTTTCGGGGGAGGATACGCCATGCTCTCGCTAATACAACATGACGTGGTAGAAGTTCACAACTGGATCAGCGTGGCCGACTTCACGGACATCGTGGCCATCTCGCAAAGCACGCCCGGCCCCATCGCCTTCAACACGGCAACCTACATCGGTTACACGGCGACAGGTAGCATCTGGGGATCGGCCATCTGCACGATTGCAGTGAGCCTTCCCTCCCTCATCATCATGATCTCCATTTCCAAATTCTTTTTCATGTTCCGGGACAACAAATACGTGGAAATGGCCATGCAGGGATTAAAAATTACCGTGCTGGGCCTTATCGGTGCCGCGGCCCTACTTCTAATGAACAAACAAAACTTCGCGGACTACAAAAGTTACATCATCTTCGCCGTGGCTTTTATCGCCACCTTCAAATATAAAATGGACCCGATTTTAATGATCATCGCGGCGGGAGTAGCAGGCTATTTACTTTATTAAAGCTACATACAGGAGTACGCCTCATCAAATGTCCAGATACAAAAAAACCGCCTTTCAGGCGGTTTCATATTTTAAAGTAGTGCATTAATCTTAGATACGAGAGTAGTCTTAGGTACAGCACCCACCTGTTTGTCTGCAACCTCTCCATTCTTAAAGAAAAGAATTGTCGGGATGTTACGGATACCGAATTTAGCTGCCGTTCCAGCCGCGCTGTCCACGTCAACTTTGGCAACCACCAATTTGCCTTCGAACTCTTTAGAGATTTCTTCCACGATGGGTAACATCATTTTACATGGTCCACACCATTCTGCCCAGAAATCTACAAGTACAGGATGTTCTGCCTTCAGCACAACTTCCTCGAAATTTGAATCATTAACTGCAATAGCCATACTTCTATCTTTAAAGTTTATAATAATTTTCATGTTAAAAGCGTTGGATTAAGTTCGCTTGGTCCAACGCTTCGACATGGCGAAATTAATTAATTTTCATTTTAATAGCATCATTATTTTCGAAATATTCGTATAATTCTCTCGAACGTCCTATCTTACAGGTTCTTGAAAACATCTTTACCCGGTGTCCCGTCCCGTCATACAAAACAAAGTTCAACGGGAGATCCCCTTTCTCGTTCACGAACTGGTTATGTATCTCGTTCACAAGCTCGTGAGTCAATTTTTCCACATCAACCTGCAGGGTAATCGAACGTATCAGATTCTCGCTGATCACGCTCAACAAATCCATACTTTGCACGTTAAAAGTCAATTCTCCGGCTCCTCCCCATTTCTTCTCCTGTACCCTTCCTTTGATATAAACCGATGTCTCCATGATAAAATAATTACGGAACTTGATGTAATCCTCCCCGAAGAAAGGCAACTCGTAAGTACCCGTGAAATCCTCGATCGTCAAGATGCCGAAATCATTTCCCTTTTTCGTTTTCCCTTCCCGCAAGGCCACGATAATACCCGCGATAGTCACGTCCCGATCCTTATAAGAACTCAGATCACTATTCAGACTCTCCAACGGGGTACAAATAGCATTGATCTCCAATTTATACGAATCCAACGGGTGAGAAGTTAGGTAAATACCGATCAATTCTTTCTCTTTACGAGCTTTTTCCACGTCAGTCCACGGCTCGCACAAGGGAATCGAGGGTTTGATCACGTCGTACTCGTCCATTCCCCCGAACAACGTGGCCTGCATCAACATGCTATCCTGCTGTTTCTTCTGCCCGTAATTCACCAGATTTTCGAGGAAAGTCACGTGCCCGTCGGGCATATGGAAAAATTGAGCCCGGTCCAACCCGAAACTATCCAATCCCCCCGCAATAATCAGATTTTCCAACGTCTTCTTATTCACCGTCTTGTAATCAATACGCTCGAAAAAATCAAAAAGATCCTTGTAAGGTCCGTTTTCATTCCGTTCTTTAATAATCGCGTTCACGGCAGCCTCTCCAACCCCCTTGATCCCGGCCATTCCGAAACGGATATCCCCCTTGTGATTCACGGTAAAATCATCATCCGACTCGTTCACATCCGGCGCCAACACACTCAACCCCATTCGCTTACATTCATCCATAAAGATCGTAACCTTCTCGATCTGCGAAAGGTTACAACTCAAGTTGGCAGCCATGAACTCGGCGGGATAATGCGCTTTCAGGAACCCGGTCTGGTAAGCGATATAAGCGTAGCAAACCGAGTGCGATTTATTGAACGCGTAAGAAGCGAAAGCCTCCCAGTCCCCCCAAATCTTATCGACCAACGGGTTTACCTCCTTCCCCATCGCCTTTGCCCCCTTCACGAACTCCTCGTTCTTGTTACACCCGTCGATAAACTGCGTCTTCAACTGATTCATCGTGTCGATTTGCTTCTTACCCATTGCCTTACGAAGCGTGTCCGACATACCCCGCGTGAAATTACCCAAGGCACGCGATTGCAACATCACCTGCTCCTGGTACACCGTGATCCCGTACGTGTCTTTCAGGTAAGGCTCCATCATCGGGTGATCATACTCGATCGGGGCTTCCCCGTGTTTACGCTTGATAAAATCCGGGATATACTCCATAGGCCCCGGACGATACAAAGCATTCATGGCCACCAAATCCTCAAAACGGTTCGGCTTCAACGCCCGCAAGTGCTTCTTCATTCCCGGCGACTCAAACTGGAACAGACCGGTCGTATCCCCGCGTGAAAACAAATCAAATGTCTCTTTATCCTCCAACGAAATCGAGTCCACGTCCAACGTCTCGTGACGGGATTTCTTTATATTATCCAAACAAGTTTTTATAATCGAAAGCGTTCGCAACCCCAGAAAGTCCATCTTGATCAACCCGATAGGCTCCACGAAATGGCCGTCATACTGGGTGGTCATCAAACTCTCGCCCTCGGTCGGCATAATCGGGATATGATCGGTCAACGGGTCACGGCTAATCAAAATACCGCAAGCATGTACCCCGGTTTGCCGCACCGAACCTTCAAGAATCTCCGCCAGATGAAGCGTTTTAGCCACCAACGGGTTAGGCGACTCTCTTTCCTTCTCCAGATCAGGATTTTCCTTGTATGCCTTCTTCAACGTGATCTTGGGCGTCTCCGGCACCATCTTGGCCAAGCGATTCGCCTCGGATAAATCCAACTTCAACACCCGCGCCACGTCCTTAATAGCCATCTTGGCCGCCATACTACCGAAGGTCACGATATGCGACACCTTATCCGCCCCGTATTTCTCGGTCACCCATTCCAACACCCTCTGTCGTCCGTCATCATCGAAATCCACGTCGATATCAGGCAGGGAGATACGATCGGGATTCAAAAAACGCTCGAACAGCAAATCGTACTTCACCGGGTCTATATTCGTGATTCCCAAACTATACGCGACGGCACTCCCCGCGGCCGAACCACGTCCCGGCCCAACAATCACGCCCATATCGCGAGCCGCCTGGATAAAGTCCTGCACGATCAGGAAATACCCCGGGAAACCCATCGTCTTCATGATATGCAACTCGAAGATCAATCGTTCCATGATATCCGGCGGGATATTCTCCCCGTAACGTTTCACGGCCCCTTTCATCGCCAGTTCCTTCAAGTAATCCGCCTCCAGCTTAATACGGTAGAGACGGTCATATCCCCCCAACTTCTTCACTTTCTTCTGGGCCTCCTCCTCGCTCATCACCACTTCCCCTTTCTCGTTCCGCGTAAACTCGTTGAAAAGGTCTTCTTCCGTATATTTTTTCCGGTATTCCTCTTCCGTTCCAATCTCGGGAGGAATCGGGAAAACCGGCATCAACGGGTCGGAATCCAGTTTATATTCCTCCACTTTATCTACAATCTCCTGCGTGTTCTCGATCACTTGCGGGATATCTTTAAACAACTCCTCCATCTCGGCCGTCGTTTTGAACCACTCCTGCCTCGTGTAACGCATCCGGTTCGGGTCGTCCAAATCCTTACGGGTATTCAAACAAATCAACAAATCATGCGCCTCGGCATCCTCCTCGTTAAGAAAATGCACGTCATTCGTGGCGATCACCTTGATTCCCAGCTTTTCCCCTATCCGCATGATCTCGGCATTACACTTCACCTGATTCTCGTAAACCTCAGCTCTCTCCTTCGCGGCAGCGGCCGGGTGCCTCATCACCTCCAAGTAATAATCCTCGCCCACCAGATTCTTATACCACAACGCGGCAGCTTCCGCTCCCTCGATATCCCCGGCCATGATTTTCTGACAAATCTCGCCTCCAAGACACGCTGAAGAAATAATCAACCCCTCGTGATGTTTTTCCAAAAGTGCCTTATCAATACGCGGACGATAGTAATAACCATCCACGAACGCAACCGAACAAAGTTTTATCAGATTCAGGTAACCTTGCAGATTCTTAGCCAGAATAATCAAGTGTTCCCCGGAACGATCCACCGGTTTTTCCTTATTATATAAAGATACTCGTGCCACGTAAGCCTCCACGCCGAGAATCGGTTTTATGCCTTTCTTCCGGCAAACATCGTAAAACAATTTAATCCCGAACATATTTCCGTGGTCGGTCAACGAAATAGCTTTCATCCCGTCGGCAATCGCTTTATCGACTAATCCCGGAACGCTCGCCGCCCCGTCTAGAATCGAATATTGCGAGTGCACGTGAAAATGAGTAAATGGCATAAAATCTCCTATTAATTAAATATCAGACAATTTCAGAACATCCTGAATCTCAACGACAAGAAACATGACTATTCCTTAAAACAACATAGGAACAAATATAATGAATATAACGACACGTGTCGGTTAAAATACTTAACTTTTCCCGAACGGCCCTTAACGTTTTTTCCAAACCATCGGAAAGTCCTATTCTAAACATCTATTATACAATAAAAAGTAATACATTATTACATGCATACTACTTGATGAATAGTGTATCATTACCTTCATGAACCCTATACGAACCCTATAGAAACCCTATATGAACCCTATTATAATAAGATTCATAAAAGGTAATTAAAAGTTTTCTAAAAGATGATATCAACTACTCGTACAGTAGTCATACACTATACTTGTTAAATTCCGGTATTAAATCTACATATACTTCCCCTTTCATCACGAGGATTTCCCCGGATAACCCCTTATGCAACAGAGCTATCTCCACATCAAGATCAAATGCTTTCCGAAAAAGAAATTAAAAAGCCGTGTATTTACCATTTAGCCGGAATCCGACCCCTAACATCAGGTAATTAGGTTCACTGAATTCCCGAAGATTATACCCCACGTGCAAAAAGGCTGACCGGGAGACGGCAATCTTCAACGTGAGTACCTGATAGAAAACTCGCATATCTCCTTTACCGATAAAGTTTGTTCCCATCCCGACGCCCAAGGTAAAGAAAGGCATCACGTATTCTGCACGGGCCGAAAGCCCCAGAGAGAATTGTTCGGACAAATCCGGTCGGAGAATTTCAGATTTATCAATCGTCCCGTACACGTCATACCGCGTGTACAAGTTAGCACCCCCATCATACGTACCGTCTAACGACACGCCACAACGGAATCTATAATTCAAATTATACATGGGAGCAAAATTGAACCCGAACACCGGGTAATACTCGGGCGAAGGAGTATAACCATCGCTGACCTTCATCAATTGCTGGTGCCATGAACCGAAAACCACGAAATCATAACTGAAATGACGACGGAACGCCAAGTCCCGAAAAACGCTCTCTTCTTTCAAGGACGTCACGTCTTTCTTCCGGTAAAAATCACACTCCAACCCGAAATTTCCCCCGATCGAGTTCAATCCGGCATTCGGAATCCGGGTATTACCATTGGAAAAATGCGACAAGGTGATACCCGAGGTTAAACTGATCCCCGGAAAGAATTCCCAACGAAGATAAAAATTAGCGTTAATATACGCGTTTACCTTCGATCCGATCATCCGGTTGAACGAGTTGTCGTAGGAATCATAAGGTTTCCACCCCGAAGACAAACCCAGATTCCACTCGTAGTTAAAAGATAAACGGGGAGCCAATCGAGCAATACGGGCTCCTTGGAATAAATAAAATGCTAACGGGTTACCCAACAAATCAGGCTCTCCCAAAGTATAATATCCCAAACCGACACCTTGATAAACATCCCCGTAAACACGACCGATAACACTCTCCGGGCTATACCGGAATAGATACTTCACGTGGGTTGAAAAAGATCCGCGGATAATCTTCCCCTCCGGATTGTCACCACTTAAAAAAGAGTGAGTCGGGAAAATATACTCCGGACGCCACTCGACTCTCAATCCATGAACGAATTTGCGAGGAGACGATATATTCGAGCTATCACTCTCCTGTCCGAACACGCACGGGGCAAGCACAACAAGCATTATTCCCACAAAAACAATCGTTCTCAAAATCCGTTTCTTCATATCTGTCTACCGAGTCTAAAAAGTCCGCAAGGTTCGGACACAAAAGTATAGAAAAAAGAAGACGAAACGATCCCGCTATCCTTTTTTCTTCGCATTCCCCCGTAATAATTCCGGTTCGGGAAGTGACACCCGGCTAAAACTGACAATAGCGGCAAGCGTGGCAAACCCTCCGGCAAAATACAGGGAGGCATAAGTTCCACCAACCGGAAAGACAACAAACATCAAGGCCACCAACGAGGCTCCCGTGGTCTGTCCGGTTAACCGGGCCATGCCCAACATTCCGCTCGCCCCACCACTCCGGTTCTGGGGTGCCGAAGAAATTAATATACTATTGTTGGGCGTTTGAAACAAACCGAAACCAAAACCACACATCACCATGAACAAGGCGATAACGCCGTTGGGCACCTGATCGGCAAATACCGCCAATAGAAACAACCCCAAGGCGAAGATCGTCAATCCCACGCCTCCCAGTAACCCCGCGTGAACCCGCTCGATCAACCGACCTGCCAAGGGTGCCGCTACCATCGTTGCCAAAGGCCACGGGGTAAGCAACAAGCCGGTTGCCACCTCATCCAATCCTAACGTGTGCTGCAAGAAGAACGGTAAAGATACCATCGCCAACATTTGTGCCACGAAGGAACACACAGAGGTCCCGACGGACAACGAGAATATCGGTATCCGTAGCAGGTCGACAGGCAACAAGGGATATTCCCGCGATAACTGACGGCGCACGAAGAAATAGCCGATCAACAAAACGACCGCAATCCCGGGAAGGAGAACCGAGAGGTTCACGCCATGAGTAAATCCCTCGATCGAGAAAATCAGCAAACCGAAAGTCAACGCGTTCATAAGCCCGCTGATCCAGTCAAACTTACGCCCGCTTCTCTTGAGCGGGTTCACCGGAAGGAACTTGAACGACAGGATCAAAGCAACAATCACGATCGGCACGTTTATGGCGAACAGCCATTGCCAGGAAGCAACGGATAAGATTCCGGCCGCAATGGTCGGTCCCCCGGCTGCCGAAACAGCAACCACCAACGCGTTAATTCCCATCCCCCGCCCCAAACGACTTCGGGGATAAATAATCCGGATTAATGAAGTATTTACACTAGCCAGTGCCGCGGCACCGAATCCCTGGAACACACGGGCGACAGTCAGCGTCAACAACGAATTCGAAAGCGCACAGGCCAGAGAGGTCACGCTAAAGATCAACAAACCACCAATATATACCCGACGATATCCCAAAATATCTCCCAATGATGATAAGGATAACAAGGAGACCACGATCGCCAACTGATAAGCATTCACGATCCAAATCGACATCGACGGGGTTGCATTCAAGTCCGCCGCGATGGACGGCAACGCCACATTGGCAATTGTACCGTCCAGCACGGAGACCGTGATGCCCATGGCAATCGCAAGAATCGCCCAATACCGCCTCGGAACGGGGAGACCGTCCCACTCAACCTCTTTTGTAGTCATTTTCTCATCCAATTTAGGTTGTAAAATTACAAAATAAATCCGGGTTGACCACAAATTCGAGGTTTACAAGAAACTTTCACGAACCACATTCCAAAGGGAAAAACCGGGTAGATACTTGCCTACCAATGGTTTTATTGCATCGCTTTATCAATAGTTTCTTCAAGAGCTTTTCCTCTCAAACCGACAGCGATAACCTTATTCTCCGCATCAAGGATATAAGTTTGCGGTATCGCTTGGATGTTATATTGTCGAGCCACACCCTTTCCGATACCTTTTAAATCAGAAAGTTGCAGCCAAGGAAGTTTATCTTCATTAATTGCTTCTTCCCAAGCTTTTCTATCGGTATCCATCGAAATAGACACAATAACGCACCCTTTATCTTTATAATTTTCATAAATCCGTAACAAATTAAGATTTTCCGAACGACAGGGACCACACCAGGAAGCCCAGAAATCAATCAATTTCACCTTCCCTTTTAATTCGGACAAGGTTATCGTATCCCCAGAAACCGAGGGAAGACGGAAATCCAAAAATTGATTACCAGGTTGCATACTACCCAACCACGCCAATCGTTGCGAAGCAACTTTACCTTCAGGGGTATTTTGCATAGCCTCTGTCAACAACTCATAACGGGCTTTTAGTTGCTTGTAGGGTAACTGTCTCAAGCGTTCATACACGAATGACACTCCTACAAGGTTATCATTATTAGCCCGGATACATTCCAAGACGTGCGCATTATATTGCTCGCTTAATGTATCTAACTCCTTACGTATAACAGACATTTCGATAACATCCATAACCGCCCTTGACTGCTGATAGAGTTCTACCAAAGAATCACGAACGTGATGGGTCACTTTCTCGCCATCACGTAGTTCATTTCTAATAGCTTGCAACCGCCCGCCCTCGATGGTAAAATTTTGAGAATCAACAACTTCTTTCGAATGAATTGTTACTCGATAGCATTCATTTTCCAATATCAAAGGAACGCGACCCGTTACACCTGAAATCGTCACAAAACAAATCCGAGGAGAGTCAACGTGACCGGAAAAATGAAACGATCCATCTACGACCTCGCCCGAAGCTAGTATTTCCTCTTGGCCGTCCACTCCCAACGATACTATCTTTACAGCCGCCCGTTCGTTATTCTCTATAAAAACATCAACAGAGTATCCATCAGATTTACAACCCATCATAAACGAAATCACACCCACCAAAAATATGATCACAATCTTATTCATTTAATGCTCAATATTAAAGTCCCAATTCTTTTATCACAATCTCTTCCAACCCTTTATCATCGTTACCAGTCGCAACACACCGATTATTTTCGTCTAATACAAACCACCTGGGTATGCTGGTTGCTTTATAACGCAAATAAACGGCATCGGGAGTTGCTTTCAGTTCGGATAACTGAATCCACCCGCAAGCATCTTTTTTTATAGCCATTTTCCATTGCGCGGCATCACGATCAACAGATATACCTATGATTTCCAAACCCTTATCTTTATATTTCTCATATAAAGGTATCAGTCTTTTATTTGCAGCTCTACAAGGCACACACCACGATGCCCAGAAATCAAGGATTTTCACTTTTGCCTTAATGGTTGATAACGTGACCGGATTGCCCGCGGTGTCAGGCATGGTAAAATCCCGGGCTATACCCCCCGGTTTCAAATACCAACGCCGATCTATTTCCTTGCTGATAGCTTTACCTATCGGGGTGTTTTGCATATTTTCGTCCAATAGCCGATAGCGATTTTCCAACTTCTGGAAATCCACCCAATCCATCTTATCCCAAACAAGAAGAAGACCCGCCATGTTGTTTTTATTAGCCCGAATGTAGCGCGCCAGCAAGCTATCGACTTGCCCTTCGAGATTCAATTGTTTCTCTTTTAAAGCCTGCTGCTTGTTCTCGACTTTCTCTTGCTGCAATTGCTTTATTGTCGCGACTAGTTCTTCATTCAATTTTTTGAGTTCATCACTACAAGCCTTGACCTGTCGTTGCAATTTCGTATTTTCCAATTGTATAGTTGCAGCTTCAGAGATGAGTATCTTATTTTTTCCCTTTTCCAACAACACGGGATAAGCCCAGCCGATATCGTGCAATACCAGGCTATAAATTCCGGCCTCTTGCGGTCGGGTCGTGAAATGGAAACGCCCGTTCTTAATTGTAACCGTTTCGAGCGTATCCGGTGCGCCCGCCCCGGTGATCCGGAGCAGGCTGAGGGTTGCGTTATTTTGAGGATAAGTTCCATACACTTGAGCATAAACGGTATTCTGTCCCCAAAGACAAAAGATGATGCCTGTTAATAGTAGAAAATGTTTCATTTTTTATAATCGTTTTTAAATCTATAAGCAATATCTATTATTTTTCCCAATTGTTTGATTTCCTGTTGTAACACGGGAGCAGATGTTTGTTGCGGAAAATCAAACATTCTTAAAACGCCACTGACACTTTCCTCGCAAGCCGTGTCGTATCCAGCCACGTACAACCAATATTCCCGTGCGCGTTCCCAAGGTTCGTATGCCACATAAGCTACCGGACATTGAAATTTCATGACCGATATACGCTCGCCGGGGAAAGAAAGAATTTTCTCGGCTTTCTTTTCCGGTGTACTGAGGTTAAATTGATACACGTCGCCTTGCTCCGTGGCGTAATAAAGGATACGGAAAACAGGATGAAAAGCGAAATGGATAATCTTGTCACCATTGGCAGGAAGCAGACGCAGGTAATGAGTCCTTTCCACTTTATAATCAATGTTGGTGATCATGCCGTAAATGTCATAATCTTCGGTTCCGGGTGTTTTCAACACGGCGAATACATATCCTTCCCGAGTACCCTCCATGTGTACCAAGTCTTTACCGGTATTTGCATCATAATCAGCCGTACCTCCCGTGAAGGACAACACGTTAGGATAATCTTTGGCTTCATAAGTAACATCTCCCCACCAATCTTTCTTCCCCATACTTTCCAAAGCCAAGAAACGACGATTCGTTTCATCATAAAGAATAACGGAACAAGTGTTGGGCCAACTATAATTAGGTTTGTACCCGATATGACGGGAAACTTTAAAGTATTCGTCACTCTTTTCCAATTTGTTCACGGGGAAGGTAAATTGTATCCCATTTATGAGATCATCATAATTTCGCCAAAAAAGTTCTCCCTCGGATGTTACCACGATTTCTCTTCTCGGGTCTGAATTCATCATTGTAATCCCACCGACAATCTCTACCTTATCGGGATTCTCGCTGAATTGCCAAATCATGTTGTTTTCCTCGGAAGGTTGTAACGTTTCGGGATCCAGGTTAAAGGTTCCCGCCTCACAATATGCCAAACGGGAGGTCCCGAAGGTACGATTATAATTGTAAACCAACTTGTAGGGTTTCCCGAGCTCCATCCCGAGTCCTTCCCAGATGTTGTGTGAAACTAATTTTTCATTTTCGGAAGTATAAGAAATCATATCCAACCGGGCCTTCCCAGCTTCCTCACACAACACCATCCAACCGTCACTCACGGCAGTACGCAATCTCACGTAAAAATCGGTCTTATAAGAAACACCCGTAAGCGTGTCTTTCACGTAAAAGAAACCAGCGTAATCGCCCGGTTTTTCTACCAGCGGGTAAGCAAGGTTCTTTTCTCTCCCGATAATATATCCTGCTTTTTGCTCCTCCACCGGAATGGAATCTTTGTTATACCGCGCATGCAAAGGCATCAGTTTCCATTCGAATTTCAAGTGATCTTCCGATCCGCCAAGAGCAAGATTCAATACAGGATTGATTTTCAAGGTATCCGCATATGAATATTTTTCATACCAATTGGAACGAATGCTATCAACGGTAACCGAGTTCAGTTCCGTGTAGTCATAATTGCCCAAGTCATCATAGCAGGCCACCGCTAGCAGGAGTAAGAATATATATAATGAAAGTTGCTTCATATTACATTTTTTTAAGTTTAACAATGAGCTAGTCCTGAGCATCTTCACCCATTACCATCGGAGTTCCGTCTTCCTCCAAGTAGGGAGACTCTTGGGCGTTCAACCAACGTTGCACCTTTTTACCGTAATACTTGAGTTTGGAATCCGGAATAACCATCTTACCGATAAATTCGGTCCGGTGAATATTGCACAACGTACAAATTAGGTCGGCTTTAAGGTAACTCCACTCTCCAAAATACCGCACACCATTCCCATCCCACCACCAGGGCTTCGGAAAATTCTCGCTCACAATGATTGTCATGCTATGCCCGAGGAAATAACTATTCCCGTCACGATCCTTACGCCAGTTGTATTCCGAGTTGAACTCTTCATTCTCCTCGATAACAACCGTAAATATCCGGTTATATTGCTTCAATTTTTCGCTCCGCAACATGATAATTTCCAAGTATGTTTCGTTGCTATTTGCCGGCAAGATGACTTCCGTGGGGATGGGACGGAAATCCTCGTTGACTTCTGCACGAAGCGTATCTACATCACATAATTCCGTACGAATTTTGATTTTCCTGTCGTAATCCGTCACGGTTCCAAAAAGATAAATAGGCAGTTTGAAGGTCTGTTCCTTGATGTCCCCGTCAATAACACCCCAAGTATCATATCGTAAGGTATCTCCCGAAATTCGAAAACTTTCTTTAGAGAAATAAACCGAACTTCCTCCTTCATAACAATCCAATTCCGTATGCTCGCATCCGCAACACAGTACCAGAGCTAGCATGTAAAGAAAAAACAAATATTTCATAGCGATGATAATTATTGTTAGTTATACATATCATTGTATTTAGATTCGCTTTCCGGAATCTGGGGCTGGTATTCGGCTACCCCCATTGTTCTCATACTGACATACTGGGGGTCATCTGAATCTATTATCTCACTATATTTCAATCGTTTATAATAATAAAAGAGTTGTCCTTCACCCCAAAATTCTCGAATATATTCTTTTTCCAACGTGCTGGCCAGCAAACTACTATTTGTCATTTCTTTAACACCACGATGAACTAATACCTGATTCAACCATTGCATCCCTTCTTCCGGTTCCGGTTCGCATTCCGCGGCGATATAGTAGGCCTCGGAAATCCTTAACATCGGCATCAAGTTGGAGGAAAGCGAATCTACCGTTGATTTGTATTTCTCAAAAAGATTGTAAGCGGAACTTCCCGCGGTCAACAGAGTCGAGAAGAAAGCAACGTAACGATAGTCATCCCTATTATTCTCAAAAATCTTTAGAATCTGGGAGTTTAAGGGAGCTAAAAGCATTTCGGAACTCAATGTATTCCCGTTAAAATAACTCGAATAGAGCCTTGTTACTCTTGAGTTTCTTAAACCAAAAACGATCTCATCAAAAAATACACGATCGGCATCTTCTTTCCCGGATGAAATATTTTGTCTGTTTACCCACGAGAACCATTTTTCCTGAGCATCTATCACGTTACGGGCCGCAGACAACGCATCCGACTTGTTCCCACGGTACAATTCCGCACGAGCCAAAAGCAATTGCACCGCATACCAGTTTAGACGCATTTTCCGGAAAGAGGTGAATGTATATGTATTTTCTTGCCAACTGCCCTCCGTACGAATCGGGTCATTCTCCAGCAGGTTACTTGCTTCACGAAGATCCGCAATGACATTGTTCATGAATTCCTCGGCGGCAAAGCGGGGATGTTCATTCAGCGAAAATATTTTGTAATAAGGCAATCGGGTAACATTATCGGACGGTTCGTAGAGAGGCCCGAACAAGCGGAAAATATCGAAGTGCAAGAAAGCTCTCAATCCAAGTGCTTCACCCTTGATAAGCTGATAATAGTCATCACTTAGCACGGCGCGCTGCTTCTCGCAATTCTCCAACAACTTGTTGATATTGGCAATCAAGTTATAGATTTTCTCCCAGATGCTCGCGAAACGAGTTCTGCACATCTCTCCCTGGTATTGATGCTCCACCAGATCGTGATAATAAACGGTACCTTCATTCACGTGATAACGTTGTGCCATGAGTTCTATCATTTCACATGACAGATAAGAACCATACAGGCTGGTATGATTCATCTCGATGTATATACCATTCAACGCATTCTCAAAGCCTTTTACCGAAGTGAAAGCAACGTCTTCTGCCACCCGGTCATAAGGCTGCACGTCCAACCAGTTGTTACAACCACTCAAAAAAGTGGCTGCCAGTAATATGTATAATAAGTTTTTCATGACTCTGATATATTTAAATTACAATATAAGGCCAATTGACAGTGATATGTTTCTGGCAAAAGGATAATACAATCCCCGTTCATCCTCTAACGTGGAGAAGCGTGCGATTGAATTCATATAGGCGTTGATATTCAACGAAGAAACTTTCAAATTTCTCTTCAGCCACTGACTGTCGAACGAGTATCCCAAACGCACGGACTCTATCGAAATATAATTCTCTTTCATCACGAAACGCGAAGACATCGGGGTATAGTCAAATAACGAGATTCCTTTGAATTGAGCCTTATCGCCCGGTTTTTTCCAACGATCGTACAAAGCACGTTTATCCTGATTGGAAGTAATACTACCCGAAGAGATATTCTCTACTTTATTGAATAGCGTGGAGTTAAACGCATCCGCCCCGAAACTGTAACGAATTTGCACGCTGGCGGAGAATCCTTTGTAATACAGTGTATTTCCCCACACGCCTTCAAGAGTCGGACGGGTATCGCCCACTTCCACCTCTTCGTCATAAGAGAAATCGTAAGTTAACACGCCATCTTTCCGTACGAAAATTTCCTTACCGGTAGCGGGATCAATCCCCCGAGACCGAACGGCCCACAACGCGGTCGGACTACCACCGTCGTAATATCTCACCATGTTTTTAGCAATATTCTCTTTATTGTACTGATCAAGGTTGTGACCGATCTTGTCGTAGTAAGCCTTCCCGTAACGGAAATTGACACTCATAGTATAATTGATTCCTTTTTTGGGATTGTAAAGGAAAGCATAACTCAAACTACCGTTGAATCCCTGATCTACTTGCACTCCGATATTCGCCCGCCGACTGGTAACTCCCATGGAAGAAGGCATTTTGATGGTGGCGATCAGCGGGTCGGTACGTTTATGGTAATAGTCGAAATTGATATGAAAACGGTTGGAAAACATACTCAAGTCCAAACCGATATTCTTGTCCAAAGTCCGCTGCCATTCCAAATCCGGGTCCCCGAAGGTGGAGATTAAAAGACCGGTACCGAAATCATTCAACATCCAGTTATTAAAATAATAGGTTGTAATAGCAGAATAAGAGCCGAAATTCTGGTTACCCGGGTTACCGATAGATGCCCGCACTTTCAATACATTGAATAAATTGGTATGATTCTTTAAAAAATTTTCTTTATGCAGGTTCCAAGCCACGCCGACAGCCCAGGTTGTCGAAAAACGCTTATTAGCCCCGAACACGGAGGTTCCGTCCGAACGCAAATTGACGTCTAACAGATAACGGTTGTCGTAAGCATATCCCCCGTTCAGGTAAAAATTGGCGTTGCGGGATTTACTCTCGGAGTAACCCGGCTTATCACCTTCCGGATATTGATTGGCAAAACTAGGCTTCGTGAAATTACCTTCCGGAAAACCTTGAGCACTAAAATTTTTACTAACCGTTTTGTTTTCGCTAACGCTCATACCCGCGGCAACGTTAATCATATGCTTTTCTCCCAATAACTGTCCGTAGGTAACGGTTAAATCCGCATTGTAATTCAACACGTCACTGTTGGAATTATTATAACTTCCTTTAAGCAGTGGGTCTGCCTTATCAAATTGGGTAGCATTCGGGGAAGTGAATACTTCACTTTCGCTATAGCTTTTGGTCAATCCCACACGTCCGCGAATGCTCAAAACATCAACCGGACGAATTTCAACACTAAAATTATCCCGGATACCGAAACTTTTCGCTTGGTTATAACTGTTCTGAAGATCATTGTACAAAGGATTCTCAACCCGGATAGTCCCGAAATTAATACCGGTAATATTTTCCACATGCCAGTCTTCCAGCCAACGTTCACTACTAGCCGATTTCTTTTCATAATAAGGATTGGTACTAGCGTATGTAGAGAAGGGAACTATCGGATTGTCACTGTTATTCCAGTCGACGGATAATTTGTTCACAAAATTGAAACCCTTTTTCCGGTAAACCAAGTCTAGGGACAAAGCGATAATGTCGCGGATTGAACTTTTCATCACTCCCTGGATTCCGGAATAATTAACCCCCAAACCATAACGCATTTGCTCGTCACCTCCTTCTATGTACAAATTATGCCGATGAGTAATTCCTAAACGTAAAGGTTCGGACATCCAATAAGAATCGACACCTCTCTTCACATTTTGTAGCAATTGATTATATCTCCCCGTCAATTGTTCTTGTATAATAGCCGACTCGCTCTCGAAGACTCCGGAGAGACGTTCGAATTCCAATTTCTCTTCTGCATTCATCAAGTTATAATCCGTCAAATCCGCAAAAGAAATATCCATACTACCGTTATAATTTAACCGAAGTTTCCCGCGTACCGGGGCTTTCGTTTCGATGACCACGACTCCGTTAGCCGCTTTTGAACCGTAAATGGCCGTAGAGGCCGCATCTTTCAAGATGGTCACGGATGCCACCCGGTCCATGTTTAAATCGACAACGGTTTGTAACGTGGTTTCAAATCCGTCCAGAATAAACAAAGGTTGGTTGGGATCTTGCCCGAACTCCTCTTTTAAGCCGACAATGCTACTTTTACCACGGATCTCAATGTCTGGTAAACGATTGGGGTCCGAACCGTACTCTTTGCTCTCCAACACATTAAAAGCCGGATCCAATGTTCTTAAACTCTGAATAATGTTTTGAGTTCCCACCATTTTCAAATCCTCGGTTTTGTAAGTTTTCGAAGAACCGGTAAAACTCTCTTTTTTACGGGTGTAAATACCGGTTACAACCACTTCTTCCAAGTCTTCTTTTTCTTCTTCCAAGACCACATCAATGGGTTGTTTGGCCTCCTTAACCACGAATTCCATGGTTTTCATTCCGACAAAAGAAAATACCAACGTGATTTTCTCCATCTGGGGCAACAGAATTTTGAAACACCCCTTGGTATCCGTAGACGTTCCAAGATGCGTTCCCTTAATCCTCACGGTTACACCCGGCAAGATTTCACCCGCCTTGTCCTTTACGATTCCCGTTAAAAATTTCTCTTTTTCTTGAGCAATTTCCCGCTTAAATTTCGGAGAAATAACAATCATATCATCCTCCAAACGATACCATAAATCCGTGTTTTTCAGACACTCGGCCATAACATCAGCAAGAGTCCGATTCTGCATATCCATACTCACTTTCCCGGCACGTTGCAGGATTTCATTACTGTAAACGAAATGATATCCCGTTTGTTTACTCAACAGTTCAAACACATGAATCAAAGAAGATTCATGCACAGAGATCGAAACTCTGTCTTGCGAAAAAACATTCGCATGAACCATAGAAAGATTTACGATCAAAAAATAAAGCAATAATTTCGCCGTTAAATACAATTTTCGAACGGCATCGAAATTCCTTCCGACATCAAACTCTTGACTTTTTTTCATACATTTGTAATGTTTTAATTATTTAAAATTGCCCTTTATTTAAAAGGACATCACTTAATTAGACAGGAAAGTGTTGGACCACTTTCCTGTTTTTCATCCATTCAATCCAAACGAACAATAATCATCCGATCCTTAATTTCAAATTTCACGCACGCCGCATATTCAATAATTTCCAATACCTTGTCTATTTTCTCGTATTTTTGAAAATTTGCTGTAAGATGTAAATCACGAATTTTATCGTCTGTCACAAATACTTCGACATCGTACCAACGTTCCAAGTCTTCCAATATTTCACCCAAACGCTTGTCTTTAAACACGAAACGCCGATCAATCCATCCGACATAATTTGACACGTTCACTTGCCGCACTTGTAATTCCCGGGTCGTTTCCGTGGCTTGCTGCCCGGGGTGGAGTGTCACCTGCTGTTGATTCCAATTTATTGTAACACAACCATCAACTAACGTGGTTTGGCGTTTAGAATTAGGATAAGCGGATATATTGAATGACGTTCCCAATACTTTTACATTCATGTCACCGACCTCAACATAAAAGGGACGTAAAGAATCTTTAGCCACCTCGAAATAAGCCTCACCCTTTAGTACAACTTTCCGTTGCTCTCCCGTAAAGCGATCGGGATATTGTAATTCAGAATCAGCATTCACCCACACCCGGGTACTATCCGATAAAATGATTTGATATTCTCCACCTCGCGGTATTCGCAACGTATGAACCTGTACGGTATTTTCAACAAATTTTCGCTGACGGTAATCTAATAGTTGCCCGTTATTTTCGAAATTTTCTCCTTCTACCCGGCGACATAATCCCTTGCCTTTCGCTTCCAATTCAATTTGCCGGCCATCAGACAAAACCAATTGCGCTTTGGGAGAACCGGGAAGAATTACATTAGTCACAACATTCTGCAATTCAGCATCCTGTTTTGAATTTCGATCTTGAAACCAAACCGTCAATCCCACAATGACAGCAACAATTGCAGCATAGGGAAGGCTACGTACGAAAAATTGCTTTTTCCGAGGATGCATCTTTGTTTTCAGTTGTTTCCAAGCGTCATCCGCGTCATATTGCATATATTCTTCCAAGCCCTCTTCCAAGTATGAACGAGATAAGACTTTATTATAAAAGTTCCGATTTTCCTCGCTCTCCTTTAACCATTTTTGTAATTCGATTATTTGCGATTTTTCAGCTTTCCCGTAGCGATTTAGCAATATCAATCGAGCTATTTCCTGAAATGTATGTTTATTTGAGTCCATTCCTTTTTACATTTTACCTACTTAATCCGGTAGAAATTAAAAAAGGATGACAAGATGTTTAATTTTTTTTCAGTAAAACAAAATCGCAAGTATGGGATAAAGATTTTGTAAACGCTCGCGCAAAAACTTTTTAGCACGTTGACGTTGTGTTTTCACGGTTGCTTTGGAGATATTCAATTGTTCGGTAATTTCTTGAATATCCAAATGGTCGATATAACTCATTTTAAAAATCCGTCGACATTCCGTCGGCAATTTTTCTATGGCAGCAAAAATCTCTTCAAACATTTCGGCTTCCACCTGATGCAAGAAATATTCATTCTCTTGATATTCTTGCAACTCCATTTCCCGTTGTATTCTTGCTCGATTGTTCATTTTTTCCCAATAACTCAACGTCTTACGTTGCACGCAACCATACAAAAAAGATTTCAAAGCTATCCAATTGGGAAAATGATATTGCTTTTTTTCATAAAAATGGAGAAATACTTCCTGCACGACATCTTTTGCTGCTTCTCTATCCCGTAAAAATTTATTGGCAAAGAAACACAACGAGGCATAATATTCACGGAAGACATATTCAAATGCTACCTCTTCTCCCTCGTTCAATTGCCGTAATAATATTTCTTGTGATGCCTGTTCTAATTTCATAAAACATGTTCCACCTTTACTCCATTCACAAAATAAAAGGCTCTCTAATTATGATCGTATTGACAAATATAGAAATTATTCTTTTCGAATGACATTGTATCTTTTATATGGAGAATAATTTAATCATGTAAAAGACACAATGTCATTCTAAAAGAATTTATCTTATTTTACTTGCTTTGCCCGACTTATCCGGGAATGCCGGGATTGCCGGAATTTCTTTCCTTTCGGTTTTTAGTTTTTCCAGAATTTCCTGAATAGCCCTGTTCAACTGTTGATCCTCCCCGTTATATTCCAGATAGGGATCGTTTTCAATATCTATATGAGGATAAACGCCCGTTCCCTCAATGATAAAATCACTACCGTCGGCAGCGAAAGGCGCGTAGGAAGGAGTGACTATAGACCCTCCGTCGACTACACGGATCGAACCGCTATACCCGACAACTCCACCCCATGTGCGACGTCCGATGATTGTTCCCAGCTTATTATACTTGAAACGATAGGGGAAGAGATCACCGTCCGATGCCGAATACTCGTTTACCAACAAGACTTTGGGGCCGAGGAATGTCCCCACGGGGCTTACCGATCCCGCTGTTTGATTCGTGTGCATCGTGTAGAAGGTCGGGGTACGCATCAGTCGCTCGGTAATCATGGGCGACACGTTCCCCCCGCCATTGCCCCGGTCATCAATGATCAGGGCCTTCTTTTGCAACTGCGGGTAATAATGTTTCACGAACTCGTTTAACCCGTCGACACCCATATCCGGGATATGGATATACCCGACCTCACCGTTCGTTGCCTCGCTCACCTTGCGGATATTGTTTTGTACCCAATTATAATAGTATAATTTCGATTCGTCAGCTAACGGAACGACCAATACCTCCCGGGCGCCTTTTTCCGTCGGGGTGGTGTTCACGGTCAATTCTACCGTCTTACCCGCCATATCAATCAATTCGGCAAACAGGTTATCGACTTTTTCCAACGATTTCCCGTTAATTGCCAGGATATAGTCTCCCTCTTTCACATCCACACCGGGCATGGTTAAAGGAGAACGGGTTGATGCATCCCAGTTGGCCCCTTCGATGATCTTGGTCACTTTAAAATACCCGGATTTATCTTTCACGAATTTGGCGCCCAGCAATCCCATGTTGATTCTCTCAGGCATAGGCACACGCCCGTTGATGGAATAAGCATGACCGACACTCAATTCTCCGATCATCTCTCCAATGATATAAGTCAAGTCCGTACGGTGATTGACGTAAGGTACCAGCACTTTATATTTTTCATACACGTGATCCCAATCCACGCCGTGCATGTTCTTGGCGTAAAAGAAATCACGCATCTGCCGCCAACTTTCATTATAAATCTGCATCCATTCCTGATGGTAATCAATCACTTTTTTCACACCTTTCGTGGCAACCGGACTACCCACGCTAGCAGAGATTACCGGAAGATCCACAACCTGGAACGCGGAACCGGAAAAAGCCACGGCCTTTTTATAACCGGGAGCGAACTCAATATTACCCCCCGTATCGGTTTCTCTCTTTCCATCCAGATCATACATCAACGTGCGGCCTCCCCGGTTATAGTATACCCGGTTGCCCAACATGTGTACATTACCATAATAATTCGATGCCAGCACAGGCAGTTCTATTAGTCGATTCTCTACATTAGAGAAATCGTACACGATTCCTTTATCTTCACTCTCTTTCTTCTTGTTATCCTTCTTCTCGACTACCGTTTCTTTTCGCACAATATCATTTTTCGGGGCAAAAGGTATCGGGGCTCCCTGAGCCAAAGGTAGAATATAGACCTTGTTCATGTCGGTATAAGCGTGATTCCACTCCGTCTGGCTATACGTCGGGGTGAATGAACGGGCAGAAACGAAAACCAGATATTTCCCGTCCTCGCTGAAATTGGGAGAAGCCGCACCAAACCAGCCATCCGTGACTTGATGTTTCTCGCCGCTTTCCGTGTTGTACACGATGATATTATTCATCGCCGCTTCCGGACGCACGTAAGTGATGTATTTACTATCCGGTGACCAGTTGTAAGAAGTCAAGGGACTGACACCCGATTTCTCGATCACTTTCCTATTCCCACTCTCCACGTCTGAAATGTTCAACGTGTTTCCTTTTTCGCTCCAAAGAATTTTCTTTGAATCAGGCGACCATTTATAATTGAAAATATAACTCTTCAAGTTCTTGATCAGTTTTCGTTCTTTCCCGGTCTGCACGTCCCGGAGGTAGATATTGAACTCCCCATCCTTATCAGACACGTAACTGATGTATTTCCCATCGGGCGACCATCCTGCCTGCATGTCATTCGCATCGGACGAGTTGGTCAGATTATAAGTAATCCCGGCATTCACAGGTAACGAGAAGATATCCCCGTGGGCGGCCACCACCACCCGTTCTCCCCCGGGAGAAGGAGCTACGCTTGAAATCTGCCCGCTCACGTCAGTCAACACCGGACGGGAATACGTCTGGTCGTTGTCTATATGTATCGTGATCTTGGATTCTTTACCGTTTTGCAGGTCATAAGCGTAAATGTATCCCCCCTGTTCGTACACGATCCGACGATCGCCGATAGCGGGAAATTTAATATCGTATTCTTTATAAGAGGTCAATTGTTTATCCTCTTTTGTATTCACGTTGTAAGCGAAAAGATTCATCACGTCGTTCCGATCGGATATATAATATATAGTATTCCCATCCGGAGACCACATGGGGAATACATCCTGCCGCTCGTTATTCGTGATTCTTTCGGATTTTTTGGTATCGAAATCAAAAACCCGGATGTCATCCGCCATCCCTCCCTGATAACGTTTCCAAGCCCGGAATTCCCGGAATATATAATTATAAGCCAATTTCTTCCCGTTCGGGGAATAAGAGGCGAAGCCCCCGTTCGTCAACGGAATCTCTTCTGACATGCCTCCCTCAACGGGAACCGTGAATAGTTGTCCCGTGAAATCGTTAAACGTGTATCTTCTGGAACGATAAAGGATACGTTTACTATCCGGGGTCCACCCGATGACCACGTTATTCGGTCCCATACGATCACCCAGATCATCCCGCTTTAAAGTTGCCGTGTAAGTCAGACGACGAGGCTCACCACCTTCCGCGGGGATAACAAATACTTCCGTGTTCCCGTCATACTGCCCGGTGAAAGCGATATATTTCCCGTCCGGCGAGATACGGGGAAACATCTCGCATCCCACGTGAGACGTCAGACGACGAGCCGTACCCCCGTCTGCCGAAACCAGATAAAGATCCCCGGCATACGAAAATACCAACTTGTCCCCGACGCTATGCGGGAACCTTAACAATCTCGCTTCTCCGGCTTGACACCACAACCCGGCTAGTAATAATCCTAATAAAATAGTAAACCTCTTCATAATAATTGAAAGTTGAAAATTGAAAATTGAAAATGAATTTACCGAATCAGGAGCTTCATCAATCTTCAATCTAAAATCATTAAATCTAAAATCAAGAAAAAATCATTAGATTTTTTCAAGCACTTCTTTAATTACCCGCGGGAAATGCTCGTATTCCAACGCATGCACTTTTTCAGCCAACGTGTCGGGGGTATCTTCAGGAGTTATCTCGCATCTTGCCTGAAAAATGGTAGCCCCTTCATCGTAATGATCATTCACGTAATGAATCGTGATACCGCTCTCTTTTTCACCCGCGGCAATCACGGATTCATGCACTTTCATACCGTACATGCCTTTTCCCCCGTACGAGGGTAAAAGTGCCGGGTGAATATTAACCACACGCTCCCGGTAAGCCTCGATAATCGCGTCCGGAACCTTCCACAGGAAGCCGGCCAAAACGATCATATCTATGTCCAGTCGTTTTAACTCGTTCAAAACCATGTCAGAATGATAAAAATCCTCCCGTCCGAAAACAAACGTGGGAACATTTAAACGTTTAGCCCGTTCCAAAACATACGCGTTTGGCTTGTTACAAAACACGATTTTCACGACATTTTCGGCATCATTTTGGAAATAATTAATGATATTTTCAGCGTTAGAACCTGAACCAGAGGCAAATATTGCTATTTTTTTCATCCTGTAATCTATTAAAAATCAAACGCATAAAGATAAGAAAACTTTATTCATGCCAAAAAATTTTCTAGGAAAAATAAATTCTCTAACTTTGCCCCCGAACTTAGAGAGTTATGCGCGTCTTTTGTAGACGCAAGTGTGAATTTAAAAAATGTCTAATTAAAATTTAAAGTTATGTCTGACATTCAAAACAGAGTTAAAGCTATCATTGTTGATAAATTAGGAGTTGACGAGACTGAAGTTACACCGGAGGCAACGTTTACTAACGACTTAGGAGCTGACTCTTTGGATACGGTAGAATTGATCATGGAATTGGAAAAAGAATTCAATATTACTATTCCGGACGATCAAGCTGAGAAAATCGCTACCGTGGGCGATGCTATTGCTTACGTTGAAGCTAACGCTCAATAATTTAATATTTTATCTATGAATTTCAAACGAGTAGTAATAACTGGTCTTGGAACTATTAATCCCTTAGGTCATAACGTGGCCGAATTTTGGGAGAACTTGAAAGGTGGCGTCAGTGGCGCCGGTCCTATTACTCGTTTTGATGCATCTAAATTTCGCACGCAATTTGCTTGCGAAGTTAAAAACTACGAGCCCACGGAATACTTCGACAAGAAGGAAGTTCGTAAAATGGATCTTTACAGCCAGTTTGCCCTGATTTGTTCCAGGGAGGCCGTAAAAGATGCCGGACTCGATTTCTCGCAAGAGGACAGAAAGAGAATCGGTGTAATCTGGGGTGCAGGTATCGGCGGTTTGGATACGTTCTACGAAGAATGCAAAACTTTTGCATTAGGAGACGGAACTCCCAGATTCAACCCGTTCTTTATACCCAAGATGATTGCCAACATGGGTGGAGCCATGATCGCCATAGAAGAAGGTCTAAAGGGCCCGAACTACACGACGGTTTCAGCCTGCGCGTCATCCGCACACTCGTTAGTAGATGCATTAAATCTGATCCGACTAGGAAAAGCAGACGTGATACTTGCCGGTGGATCCGAAGCAGCCATTACCCCTCCGGGTGTAGGTGGTTTCAATTCCATGAAAGCTTTATCCACTCGTAATGATGATCCGAAAACAGCATCGCGTCCTTTCGACGCTGACCGTGACGGATTTGTTATCGGTGAAGGCGGTGCTTGCTTAGTCGTGGAAGAGTACGAACATGCAGTAAAAAGAGGTGCTCACATCTACGCAGAACTCGCTGGAGGCGGAGCCAATTGCGATGCTTACCACATGACAGCCCCGGATCCAGAAGGAGAAGGAGCAGCCGATGTTATGTTACTCGCATTGGAAGATGCCGGACTAAGCCCGAAAGATGTTGATTATATCAATGTTCACGGAACGTCTACCGGACTAGGAGATGTGGCAGAACCTAAGGCCATTCAAAGAGCATTTGGTGAACACGCTTATGAACTGAACATCAGTTCCACCAAATCAATGACAGGACATTTATTAGGTGCCGCCGGTGCCTTAGAAGCGATCGCTTGTGTTCTGGCTGTGAAAAACGACATTGTACCCCCTACCATTAATTTCAGTAACCTTGATCCGGAACTGGATCCCAAGCTGAATTTCACGTTCAATAAGGCTCAAGAAAAGAAAATTAATGTAGCCATTAGCAACACTTTCGGTTTCGGTGGTCACAATGCTTGTGTTGTATTTAAAAAGTAATCACTAACTAAAACTTTTGGGAAGTGATTAGTAAAATAATTCAATCCATAAAACTTTACCTTCACGGGAAGGAAAAGTTTTATGGATTGTCTATTTCAGAATGGGGATTTATTCCCGGCAACAAAGGTCTGTATACCTTAGCATTGTTGCACAAATCGGCCTCTCGATACACCAAAAGCGGAACCGTCTTGAATTACGAGCGACTCGAATTCTTGGGTGATGCCGTGCTCGGTGCTATTGTCGCTGAGATATTGTATAAATTTTTCCCCAACAAGGACGAGGGGTTCATGACCCGGTTACGCTCCAAGATCGTAAGTCGCGAATCACTGAATATCATCGCTATAAAAATGGGATTGAGCGAGGAGGTGATCGCCAAATCGGATATCTCCAAAAATAAGCATATCTACGGGGACGTGTTCGAGGCATTCACGGGAGCGATCTATCTTGATCAGGGATACGATAAAACAAAAGCGTTTATCGAGAATTATATCTTTCCGCATTACGTCAACTTGGAGGATCTGGTCCACGTGGATAAAAACTACAAGAGCCGCCTCATCGAATGGGCCCAGAAACAAAAAATCGACCTGAATATTGACACCATCGAAGGAAACGCCCGTCGTTCAAAATTCGTGTGCACGATCTCGATCGGTGACGACATCATGGCTCAAGGCGTGGGGGCATCTAAAAAAGAAGCGGAGCAAAACTCCGCTGAAAAGGTCATTCAAAAACTCCAAGTGGAAGCACAAGGAGAAATCGAAATCTGATTCAATTTATTCTTTCACACGTTCCACGTAAGAACCGTCTTCCGTTTTGATACGGATTTTCTCCCCGGTGTTGATGAACAAGGGAACCATTACTCTCGCACCGGTCTCAACTTCAGCCGGTTTCAACGCGGTAGAAGAAGCGGTGTCCCCCTTCAATCCCGGTTCGGTATAAGTAACTTCCAATACAACTGTCGGCAACAACTCTACATACAGCGGGGTTTCCGTGTCAGCATGTACCACCATTTCGACGGCATCTCCTTCTTTCAGGAATTGCGGAGCATTGATCAAATCTTTTGCGATTGGAATTTGCTCGAAAGTTTCCGTATGCATCATGATATAATCCGCACCTTCCATGTACAAGAATTGATACGGACGTCTTTCAATACGTACGACATCAATCTTTACCCCGGAAGTAAACGTATTCTCAAGCGTACGACCGGTTTTGATGTTCTGCATTTTCGTTCTCACGAACGCGGGACCTTTACCGGGTTTTACATGTTGGAACTGAACAATTCTGTATAAATCGTCTTTAAAAACGATACATAATCCATTTCTAAAATCAGCCGTTGTTGCCATTTATTTTATTTTTTAGATTTAATATTTTTCATTGAG
>ERZ838577.1252-NODE-1252-length-35237-cov-4.178444_pt1 | contig 35237 bp, 30 predicted proteins | sample MGYA00519682_ERZ838577 | MGnify/ENA primary metagenome ERZ838577 (study PRJEB31850, sample SAMEA3708838) | human gut metagenome | biome: human gut; feature: human-associated habitat; material: faeces | place: China | collected 2014 ...
TCTTTAAGCAGTCGTACAATTGTATACAAAGGCATGTTCCTGGTAAAAGAGCTTCGGAAGTTCTTTCCAGATCTTCAAGATAAAGATTATGAATCTGCTCTGGCAACGGTACATTCCCGTTTCAGTACCAACACCAATCCAAGCTGGATGAGAGCTCATCCAAACCGGATCATCGTCCACAATGGCGAGATCAATACCATCCGCGGCAATGTAGATAAGATGCTTGCCAGAGAAGAGACCATGGAATCCGAGTTCTTCCGTTCTGAGATGCACAAGGTACTGCCGATCATCAATCAGGAAGGCTCCGACTCTGCCATGTTAGATAATGCTCTGGAATTTATGATGATGAGCGGTATGGATCTTCCGCTGGCAGTCATGATCATGCTTCCGGCTCCATGGGCCCATGACAAGTCCATGCCTCAGGAAGTGAAGGATTTCTACCATTACTATGCAACCATGATGGAGCCGTGGGACGGACCTGCATCCATCGTATTCAGCGATGGCGATTTGCTTGGCGCTGTTCTGGACCGCAACGGCCTGCGTCCTTCCAGATATTATATTACCGATGACGATCATCTGATTCTGGCATCCGAGGTGGGTGCGATCGACATTGACCAGAGCCATGTAGTGAAAAAAGAGCGTTTAAGACCAGGAAAAATGCTTCTGGTAGATACAGGAAAGGGCAAGATCATTGATGATGAGGAGCTGAAGCATTATTATGCTTCCAGAAAGCCTTACGGTGAATGGCTGGACTCTAATCTGGTGCAAATGAAAGATCTGAAAATTCCAAATGAGGGAGTGCCACAGCTTTCCAAGGCCAGGCGGGCACAGCTTCAGAAGACTTATGGTTATACCTATGAGCAGTTTGATACCATGATCCTTCCAATGGCATTAAATGGAGCGGAACCGGCATCTGCTATGGGCTGCGACAGTCCGTTAGCGGTTCTTTCCAAGAAGCACCAGCCATTGTTTAATTATTTCAAACAGCTGTTTGCCCAGGTAACCAACCCGCCAATCGATTCTATCCGTGAGGAGATCGTTACCTCCACCACCGTATATGTGGGTGAGGACGGTAACTTCTTAGAGGAGAAAGCAGACAACTGTAAGATCCTGGAAGTGTCCAATCCGATCCTGACCTGTACCGACCTGCTGAAGATCAAAAACATGAAGAAACCGGGATTTAAGGTTGAGGTGATCCCGATCACTTATTATAAGAACACTTCCCTGGCAAAAGCCATTGACCGGTTATTCCTGGAAGTGGATCGTGCCCACAGAGACGGTGCCAATATTATCATTTTGTCTGACCGTGATATTGATGAAAACCATGTGCCGATTCCGTCCCTGTTAGCGGTATCTGCCGTACATCAGCATCTGGTCAATACAAAGAAACAGACATCTCTGGCCCTGATCCTGGAGTCCGGGGAACCGAGAGAAGTCCATCATTTTGCAACACTGTTAGGTTATGGTGCCTGTGCAGTCAACCCATATCTGGCCCAGGACAGTATCCGGGAACTGATCGAAGAAGGACTGCTTGACAAAGATTATTATGCCGCAGTGGATGATTACAATGCAGCAATCCTGCATGGTATCGTAAAGATTGCTTCCAAGATGGGTATTTCCACTATTCAGTCTTACCAGGGTGCGAAGATTTTTGAAGCCATCGGTATCTCTCAGTTATCGACAAATATTTCTCCGGAACCGTCAGCCGCGTGGGTGGTATCACTATGGAAGATATCGCAAAACAGGTGGATGAGAAACATTCTCAGGCATTTGACCCGCTAGGACTGGCCAGTGATCTGACACTGGACAGCCTTGGAAAACATAAAAGAAGAAGCGGTGGAGAAGAACACCGTTACAATCCACAGACCATTCATATGCTGCAGCAGTCCACCTGGACCGGAAGCTATGATATGTTCAAACAGTATACTGCAATGGTAGACGAAGAACAGAGCGGCTATCTGAGAAGTCTGATGGACTTTAATTATCCGGAAAATGGTGTGCCGATCGATGAAGTAGAAAGCGTGGATGAGATCGTAAAACGATTCAAAACCGGTGCCATGTCCTATGGTTCTATTTCTCAGGAAGCACATGAGACACTGGCAATCGCCATGAATCATCTCCATGGAAAATCCAATACCGGTGAAGGCGGTGAAAGTGATGACAGACTGGATTCCGCAGGAAGCGATAATGACAGATGTTCTGCAATCAAACAGGTAGCATCCGGTCGTTTTGGCGTTACCAGCCGATATCTGGTAAGTGCAAGAGAGATTCAGATCAAGATGGCGCAGGGTGCAAAACCCGGTGAAGGCGGACATCTTCCGGCGAAAAAAGTATATCCGTGGATTGCAAAGACCAGACATTCCACACCGGGTGTGAGTCTGATCTCCCCGCCACCACATCATGATATTTATTCGATTGAAGACCTGGCACAGCTGATCTACGACCTGAAAAACGCAAATAAATACGCAGGAATCTCCGTAAAACTGGTTTCAGAAGCAGGTGTTGGCACGGTTGCGGCAGGTGTTGCCAAAGCCGGTGCACAGGTTATCCTGATCTCCGGATACGACGGAGGTACCGGAGCCGCTCCGGAAAGTTCTATCCACAACGCAGGTCTTCCATGGGAGATGGGACTTGCAGAGACCCATCAGACTCTGTTACAGAATGGTCTGAGAAACCGTGTCCGGATCGAGACAGACGGTAAACTGATGAGTGGCCGTGATGTGGCTATCGCAGCACTGCTCGGTGCGGAAGAGTTCGGTTTTGCAACCGCTCCGCTGGTAACCATGGGCTGCGTGATGATGAGAGTCTGCAACCTGGATACCTGTCCGGTAGGTGTGGCTACCCAGAACCCGGAGCTGCGGAAAAACTTCCGCGGTAAGCCGGAATATGTGGAAAACTTTATGAAATTTATCGCACAGGAGCTGCGGGAATACATGGCAGCCCTGGGTGTGCGTACCGTAGATGAACTGGTGGGCAGAACCGATCTGCTGAAGAGAAAAGAGCATCTGACCGAGCGCCAGGAAGAAGTGGATCTTACCCAGATCTTAAGCAACCCTTACGAGGGCAGCAAGCAGAAGGTAACCTTCGATCCCGGGCAGGTATATGACTTCCAGTTAGAGAAGACACTGGATGAGAAGGTGCTGTTAAAGCAGCTGGGCAAAGCCATCGATGCGGGACAGAAGCGCAGTATCGAAGTGGATGTCAGCAACACTGACCGTGCCTTCGGTACGATCCTCGGAAGTGAGATCACCAGAAAACTGGGCGATGACGTGGAAGAAGATACCTATCATGTACTGTGTAAAGGTGCCGGCGGACAGTCCTTCGGAGCCTTTATCCCCAAGGGCCTGACCCTGGAGCTGGTGGGCGACAGCAATGACTACTTCGGCAAGGGCTTATCCGGCGGTAAGCTGGTGGTATATCCCCCACAGGGCAGCAAGTTCAAGGCTGAAGAAAATATCATCATCGGTAATGTGGCACTGTACGGTGCAACCTCTGGTAAAGCATTCATCAACGGTGTGGCAGGAGAACGTTTCTGCGTACGTAACTCCGGTGCCATTGCGGTAGTCGAAGGTGTGGGTGATCACGGTTGTGAATACATGACCGGCGGACGTGTGGTAGTCTTGGGTCCCACCGGTAAAAACTTTGCAGCCGGTATGAGCGGAGGCATCGCGTATGTACTGGATGAAGGCAACGATCTGTATAAGCGTCTGAATAAGGAAATGGTATCTTCCAGCGAGATCACATCCAAATATGATGTGCTGGAACTGAAATCCATGATCCAGGAGCATGTGGCACTGACCAATTCCGCAAAGGGTAAGGAAGTGCTGGATAACTTTGGAGAGTATCTGCCTAAGTTCAAGAAGATCATCCCTCATGACTATGAGAGAGTCCTGAAGACCATCGTACAGATGGAGGAAAAGGGACTGAGCGCAGAGCAGGCACAGATCGAAGCATTCTATGCCAACACCAGAAAGTAAATGGGAGGCCAGTGTGAAAAGCAATCCTGAAGATTACTTTTCACACGACTAATTTGTGTCGCGGGCGCCACAAATTAGTTTATCGCAGAACTAAATCTGAAATTTAGTTCGCGATTCTTCCGACGCCGATGCGTCTGCAGAATGGAGAGAGTCATGGGAAAACCAACGGGATTTATGGAATATAAAAGGGAAGTCAGCGTGGCTGAAGATCCTAAGAAGAGAATACAGCATTTTAATGAATTCCATGAGCATCTGCCGAAGGAAAAGCAGCGTTTACAGGGTGCCAGATGTATGGAATGCGGTGTGCCGTTCTGTCAGTCGGGCATGATGATCTGCGGTATGGCCAGCGGATGCCCCCTGCACAATCTGGTGCCGGAGTGGAACGATCTGGTATATACCGGCAACTGGCAGCAGGCTTACAACCGTCTGAAGAAGACAAACAATTTCCCCGAGTTCACTTCCAGAGTGTGTCCTGCCCTGTGTGAGGCAGCATGTACCTGCGGACTGAACGGGGATCCGGTCTCCACCAAGGAGAACGAATATGCCATCATTGAAAACGCCTACAGCGAGGGCTATGCGGCAGCCAAGCCCCCTGTGGTACGCACCGGTAAAAAGGTAGCAGTCATCGGCAGCGGTCCTTCCGGACTGGCAGCAGCGGATCTGCTGAACCAGAGAGGACATCAGGTAACAGTATTTGAGCGTTCCGATCGTGTGGGAGGACTGTTGATGTACGGCATCCCCAACATGAAACTGGAAAAGCAGATCATTGACCGCAAGATCAATATTATGAAGGAAGAGGGTGTCACCTTTGTCACAGGAACCGACATCGGCAAGGATATCAAGGCATCCAAGCTGTTACATGATTTTGACCGTGTCGTACTGGCATGCGGTGCTTCCAACCCCAGAGACATCAATGCTCCCGGCAGAGATGCCGAGGGAATCTATTTTGCGGTGGATTTTCTGAAAGCCAATACCAGAAGCCTTCTGGATTCGAATTTTGAAGATAAAAAATATGTGGAGACCAAGGGGAAAAATGTGGTTATCATCGGCGGCGGTGATACCGGTAATGACTGCGTTGGAACCTCCATCCGTCACGGAGCAAAATCTGTGACCCAGATCGAGATGATGCCCAAGGCACCGGACAAAAGAGCAGAGAATAATCCCTGGCCCGAATGGCCGAAGGTCTGCAAGACCGATTACGGCCAGGAAGAAGCCATTGCGGTCTATGGACATGATCCGAGGATATATGAGTCTACAGTCAAGGAATTTATCAAGGATAAGAACGGCAATCTGAAAGCTGTGAAGATCGTGAAGCTGTCCTGGGAAAAGGATCCGGCTACCGGACGCATGAAGATGCAGGAGATCGCAGGAAGCGAGCAGACCCTGGATGCAGAGATCGTGCTGATCGCCGCAGGATTTTTAGGAACCCAGAAATACATTGCTGATGCTTTCGGCGTGGAATTAAATGAACGCACCAATGTAAAAACAGCTCCCGGAAAATACCAGACCAGTGTGGAAAATGTATTCGTCACCGGCGATATGCACAGAGGACAGTCCCTCGTCGTATGGGCCATTCGCGAAGGCAGAGAAGCTGCACATGCTGTGGATGAGAGCCTGATGGGATACTCCAACCTCGTGATTCAATAAATAAAGAAAGCCCCCGGCTCATCACCGGGGGTTTATTGTTTTATCTCTTATGCCAAAGGGAACTTGAAGTATCTCTTTGCGTTATTGTAAGAAATATCGGTTACGATCTCGGACAGAGTATCGTAATCTGCAGGGAACTCGCCGCTCTCTACCCAGTTACCGATCAGGTTGCACAGGATACGGCGGAAATACTCATGTCTGGTGTAGGACAGGAAGCTTCTGGAGTCGGTCAGCATTCCTACGAATCCGGACAGATTACCCAGGTTAGCCAGGGAGATCATCTGATCCTGCATGCCGGTCTTGTGATCATTGAACCACCAGGCGGAACCCTGCTGGATCTTGGCAACAGCGGTGGAATCCTGGAAACATCCGAGGATGGTACCGATAGCCTGATTGTCGTTAGGATTCAGGCTGTAAATGACAGTTCTGGGAAGCTCGTCACTTACGATCAGAGCGTTCAGGAAGTCGGCCATCTGAGCGGAAGGAGCGTAGTTGTTGATGCAGTCGTAACCGGTATCGGGACCCAGCTTCTCGAACATCAGGGTGTTGTTGTCACGCTTACAACCGTAGTGCAGCTGCATAGCCCAGTCGAGCTTATGATATTCGCGGCCTACGAACAGCATGAAGGCGGTCTTGAATTTCAGTTCCTCTTCCTTGGTCAGGACCATCTTGTTCAGTCTCTTTAAGAAGATCTCTTCCAGCTCATCATCGGAAGCGGGATAGTACATTACATACTCTAAAGCATGGTCAGATACGTTACATCCCATGGATGCGAAAAATGCCATACGGTTCTTCAGAGCTTCCTTTAAGCTTGCAAAAGAGTTGATCTCGGTCATGCCGGCAGCAGCAGCCAGCTTCTCCAGATAATCCAGATAATCGGGCTTCTCGATATTCATAGCCTTGTCGGGTCTCCATGCGGGCAGAACCTTTACATCGAAAGTATCATCTGCAGCCAGCTTCTTGTGCCACTCCAGAGAATCGATAGGATCATCGGTGGTGCAGATCAGGGTAACGTTACTCTGCTTGATCAGGTTACGAACGCTCATGGAAGGCTGATGGAGCTTCTCATTGCACAGGTTCCACACTTCGTCAGCGGTGTTTTTGTTCAGAACACCGTTGTAACCGAAGTATCTCTGCAGCTCCAGATGGCTCCAGTGGAATAAGGGGTTACCGATAGCCTTGCCCAGGCATTCTGCCCATTTGCAGAACTTCTCGTAATCGGATGCGTCACCGGTGATGTACTTCTCGTCAACACCGCAGGAACGCATGAAACGCCACTTGTAGTGGTCGCCGCCCAGCCATACCTGGGTGATGTTGTCGAACTGACGGTCCTCAGCGATCTCCTTGGGATTGATATGGCAATGGTAATCCAGAATCGGTGTTTTTTCTGCGTAGTCGTGGAACAGCTTCTTGGCTGTCTCGGTCTCTAACAGAAAGTCTTTGTCCATAAATGCTTTCATTTTAAATTCCTCCATAAATATACTAAAAAGGGTATTTTCAGCTACCCAATTGCTGTCATTGATGAAAAGAAAAAATTATTTTGTGGTGCCGCGTTTTATCAGTTCCCCGGAGAATACGGTCTTTTTCGGCATCTCGTTTCCGCCAAGGACACCCATCAGAGTTGTGATCAGATGCTGGCAGAGCGTCTCTAATTTATTGTCGATACTGGTCAGTTCCGGATCACAGCAGTTCACCAGCATGGAATTATTATAACCGATGATCGACAAATCTTCCGGAATGCGGAGTCTCATTTCACGCCCGTATTTCATGGCACCCAGTGCCAGAGAGTCGTCGGCGGCGATAACACCGTGGAAAGTGATGCCTTTTGTGTGCAGCCTGATCAGCTGTTCTGCCATAGCGGGAATGTCCTCATGGGAACCCTGATAGAGCTGCAGGAAGCTTCCGTTGGTGAGAAGTCCCTTTTCTTCCATGGCGGCACGGTAGCCTGCCAGCTTTTTCTTACCACTGTATGAAGTAGAATTATAGAAATACAGAATATCTTTCACACCGGAACGGATCATCTCCATGGTAGCGTCATACATGGAAGTAAAATCATCCGAGACAACACTGTACACGTTCGGAGCATCCATTGCAGCATTCAACAGCATCACAGGAACCTGCACAGCGGCATCCGTAATGTATTTGTTGTCTTCTTCCTTCTCGTAGATGAAGTTGGAACCTACCAATATAATGCCGTCTACTTTTTTCGTGATCAGAAGGTTCATGGAGCTTGCCTTGGTATCCAGGTTGTAACCGGTACAACATAGGATGCTGTCATAGCCGTTGGCACGAAGCTTCTGCTCGATATAGTAGATTGCCTTGGCAAGATACGGATCCGAACTGTCGGCACACATGATACCGATGGTCTTCATCGTGTTGAGCCCAAGTCCCCGGGCAAATGCGTTGGGAGTGTACTCATACTGGTTGATTACGTCCAGAACTTTTTTCTTGGTTTTCTCGCTTACATTATTGCTTCCATTTAATACGCGGGAAACAGTAGCAATAGAGACACCGGCCTTCTCAGAAATATCGTAAATTGTCATCTGCGGATTCCTCTCCGCTTCTATGTAACAGAATTTGTAAGAAAACTGTAAGTAGTTACATAAAAAGCTATATCTGAATTATAACGAAAGACTTCTCTTTTTTCAAGATGCTTTTTCAACTTCTCCTGTGACAAAATATTATCAATATGAAATATTGCTGATAAAATCAATGGTTTGAGCAAAAAATAAGTTTCTGTTTTTGGTGATTGACGAAACAGCTTTTTTGAAGTAAAATGAATCATGAAAGTACTTACATAAACTTCGTGCAATTCAGAAACAAAAACACCCTCGGGCGTTGAAAACGTAATTGCCAAGAGGCGATTGGGAAGGTAAGTGCAGGGAACAGAGTGCCGTAAGACGGTGCAGATAGGATACGCTATGCGTAGAATGGAGGACAAAATGGATATCTTAAACAAGGCAAAGACCGGTAAAAAGGAGAGACCTATCAAGGTCGTACAGTTCGGTGAGGGTAATTTTTTACGTGGATTCGTAGATTACATGATCGATATCGCTAACGAGCAGGGTAAGTTCGACGGAGACATCGTTCTGATCAAACCCATCGAGTTCGGCAATCTGGATATGTTCCACAAGCAGGACTGCCAGTACACTGTATCTCTTCGCGGTAATGTGAACGGTGAAGCCAAGATCATCAATAGAATCGTAACCAGCGTTGCAGACGCAGTAGACACTTATAATGAATATGACAAGTACATGGGACTTGCCGAGATCGATACCTTACGTTTCGTAGTATCCAATACCACCGAGGCAGGTATCGTATATGATGATACCGATAAGTTTGAATTAGAGCCTCCCAAGACTTTCCCCGGCAAGCTGACCAAGTTCTTATATCACAGATTTGAGACCTTCAAGGGTGACATGAGCAAGGGTCTGGTAATGCTTCCCGTAGAGCTGATCGATGACAACGGTATTATGTTAAAGAAGTGCGTAATGCAGTTGATCGAGCTGTGGGGTCTGGGCGATGAGTTCAAAAAATGGGTAGATGAGGCATGTGTATTTACCTCTACTCTGGTAGACCGTATCATTACCGGTTATCCCCGTGCTACGGAACAGGAAGAGTGGGAGAAGCTGGGTTACGAAGACCATATCATGGTAACCGGTGAGCCGTTCGCTCTGTGGGTTATTGAGTCCGCTAAGGATATCAGCAAGGAGTTCCCTCTTCCCGATGCAGGACTTCCTGTTATCTTCACTGACAATCAGAAGCCTTACAAGCAGAGAAAGGTTCGTATCTTAAACGGTGCGCATACCTCTTTCGTACTGGCTTCTTATCTGTGCGGCAACGACATCGTAAGACAGTCCATGCACGACGACGATATCCGTAACTTCATGCTGAAGACCATTTACGACGAAGTAATCCCTACCCTGTCTCTGCCTGAGGAGGAACTGAAGCAGTTCGCAGGTGAGGTTGTGAACCGTTTTGACAACCCTTATGTAGATCATGCACTGCTTGCGATCTCCTTAAATTCCGTATCCAAGTGGAGAGCAAGATGTATGCCCAGCCTGTTAGGCTATGTTGAGAAGACCGGTAAGCTTCCCGCTCATCTGACCTTCTCCATCGCAGCACTGATGGCTTTCTATACCGGTACCGAGATCCGCGATAAGGCTCTGATCGGTCACAGAGACGGTCAGGAATACAACATCATGGATGACAAGGCAGTTCTGGAGTTCTTCGCAGCGAACTGTGAGAAGGATACGCAGACGTTCGTAACTTCCTTCCTGGGGAATGAAGACTTCTTCGGTCAGGATCTGAACAAGGTTCCCGGACTTACCGATGCAGTCGTAGCATACCTGGATGATATTAAGGCAAATGGCATGAGGGCAGCATTATGCAAGATTTCTTAAAGATTAATGACAATGATAATGTAGTCGTAGCATTAAATACGATTCCTGCCGGTGAGAAGATCACAGTCTCTGTCGGTGACGGTTCTAAGACCGTTACCGCCAGAGAGGAGATCCCCGCAGGACATAAGATGGCAATCTGTGACATTCCCGAGGGCGGTGAGGTCATCAAATATGGTTACCGTATCGGTAATGCCAAGGAGAACATCGCAGAGGGCAGCTGGATCCATACTCATAATGTTAAGACCGCTTTGGGAGATCTGTTGGAGTACACCTACAATCCCACTCCCGTAGAGGAGAAGAAGACGGAAGATGTGACCTTCATGGGCTTCAACCGTCCCGACGGTAAAGTAGGCGTTCGTAACGAGATCTGGGTCATCCCCACCGTTGGCTGTGTCAACAACGTGGCAACAGCCATCGCAAAGCAGGCCAATGCATTCGTTAAAGGCAGTGTGGAAGAGGTTATCGCATTCCCTCATCCTTACGGTTGTTCCCAGATGGGCGACGATCAGGAGCATACCCGTAAGATTCTGGCAGACCTGATCAATCATCCCAATGCAGGCGGTGTTCTGGTATTGGGACTGGGCTGTGAGAACAGCAACATTGATGTGTTGAAGCCTTATATCGGTGATTATGATGAGAACCGTGTAAAATTCCTGGTATGCCAGGAGCACGAGGATGAGATCGCAGACTCCGTAGAGATCATCAAGGGTCTGATCGATTACGCATCCAAATTCGAGAGAGAGCCCATCAGCGTCAGCAAGCTGGTCATCGGCATGAAGTGCGGCGGCAGCGACGGACTGTCCGGCATTACTGCGAACCCCTTAGTAGGACGTTTCTCCGATCTGCTGATCTCCAAGGGTGGCACCACCATCCTGACCGAGGTTCCCGAGATGTTCGGAGCAGAGACCATTCTGATGAACCGTTGTGCCAACGAGGAACTGTTCCACCAGACCGTAGATCTGATCAACGACTTCAAGAACTACTTCAAGAGCCACAATCAGACCATCTACGAGAATCCTTCCCCGGGTAACAAAAAGGGTGGCATCTCCACTCTGGAGGATAAGTCTTTAGGCTGTACGCAGAAGTCCGGTAGTGCTCTGGTCAAGGGCGTACTGCAGTATGGCGATACCGTGAAGACTCCGGGACTGAACCTTCTGTCCGCACCGGGCAATGATCTGGTAGCAGCTACCGCACTGGCAGCCGCAGGAGCACATATCGTACTGTTTACCACAGGACGCGGAACTCCTTTCGCATCTCCGGTTCCTACCATGAAGATCGCTACCAACTCCCGCCTGGCAGGCAAAAAGTCCAATTGGATCGATTTCAATGCCGGCGTACTGGTAGAGGATAAGACCATGGAAGAGGAGACTAAGGCTTTGTTTGATCTGGTAGTGGAGACCGCTTCCGGCAGGCAGGTATGCAGCGAGGCAGCAGGCTTCCATGATATGGCTATTTTCAAGCAGGGTGTAACTCTGTAAAAGATCATACACAAAACGGCGTTCTTTTGTTACAATAAACGTGCAGGAGAACGCCTTTGTTATATAGGAGGAACTATGACAATTCAGGAAATCAAGGCACTTCCCCGTACGGAGGAAGGCATCTTTGACTTAAAAAAGGTGCAGGCAGCTGTGGGATGCAGGAACATCTATCAGGCTGCGGATCTGGTATATCCAACATATGCGGCATATGAGACCACCGAGAATAAAAAGGAAGGATATCCGGATATCATGGCGCAGATGCGTGTGCTGAAAAAGCATGCGGAAAGTGAATTTACCGCGGAAAACGGCGCGGATTACACTGCAGCACTGCTTCATACCGTAGAGCAGATCAGCCCGGAGATCTATGAGAATTACAGAGAGCTTTTAGATAATTTCCGTGGTGCCGTGAAGCGTATGCTGGAGCAGTATTATGATGCAAAAACGAAAACCTTCGCTATGGATGAAACTTCGGAAAAAGTATTCTGCGGTGCCGTACAGAAGGCATGCGGGGAATATTTACTTTTAGCGGAAAAATATCAGGAGTGCATGAGGTAGAAACGAGAGGAAACAGCGCATGGAAATCAGACATATTATGCATACTGCCCGTAGTGTGACTATAGAGATCGCAGACGGCGGCAGGTATTTTACAAAACAGCCCATAGAATTACGATTAAACGGTGAGCCCACCCTCACTACAGAGAAGACCATCACTTCCTTGTTTGATTTAAAGCCGGATCAGAAATATGTGGTGGAAGCTTACGTGAATGGTGAAAAGCAGGGTGAAGTATCTTTCAAGACAGATTATGAGTATGTGACCCTGGATGTGACCAGATTCGGTGCCAAAGGTGACGGTGAGCACGACGATACCCACTTTATCCAGGCTGCCATCATGGCATGCCCGGTGAACAGCAGAGTGTATTTTCCCGCAGGAACCTACCGTATTACCAGCCTGTTCTTAAAAAGCCACATCCGTATCGAACTGGCAGAGGGTGCGGAGCTTAAGGCATTTACCGACAGAGAGAAATTCCCCACATTCCCCGGCATGCTACAAAGCTATGATGAGACCGACGAGTACAATCTCGGCACATGGGAGGGGAATCCCTTACCTATGTTCTCCGGCATCATCTGCGGTATCGGTGCAGAAGACGTGGTGATCTACGGACAGGGTAAGATCAACGGCAACGCTTCTAAGGGAAACTGGTGGAAGGATCCCAAGGTCATGAACATTGCGTTCCGCCCCAGACTGTTTTTCATCAGCGGATGTAAAAATGTGACTTTACAGGGAGTGACCTTCTGCAATTCACCTTCCTGGACATTGCATCCCTATTTCAGCAACGATCTGAAATTCATCGGTGTGACCGTGCAGAATCCCAGCGATTCTCCCAACACCGACGGACTGGATCCCGAGTCCTGCAAAAATGTGGAGATCCTGGGCGTGCGTTTCTCCCTGGGAGATGACTGTATCGCAGTCAAGAGCGGCAAAATCTACATGGGCAAAAAGCACAAGACTCCTTCCGAGAACATCCACATCCGCCAGTGCCTGATGGAGAACGGTCACGGTGCTGTAACTCTGGGCAGCGAGATGGCAGGCGGCGTGGTGAATCTGACGGTGGAGGACTGCATTTTCCGTCATACGGACAGAGGCCTGCGTATCAAGACCCGCCGCGGCAGAGGAAAAGATGCGATTCTAAGCAACATTATTTTCCGGAATCTGACCCTGGATCATGTGATGACACCGCTCGTGGTCAACTGCTTCTATTTCTGCGATCCCGACGGCAAGACCACCTATGTCCAGTCCAGAGATGTCTACCCTGTGGATGACAGAACACCGCAGGTGAAAAAGATGGTATTTGAAAATATGGATTGCACCAACTGCCATGTGGCAGCAGCTTATTTTGACGGACTTCCGGAGCAGAAGATCGAGGAGATCTACATGAAGGACATCTCCATCAGCTATGCCGAGGATGCAAAATGTGATGTACCTGCCATGTCGGATGGTGTAGAAAAAAGCAGTAAGAGAGGACTTTTTGCAAGAAATGTTGCAAAATTGACCCTGGATAACGTGAGAATCGAAGGACAGGTTGGAGAGGCTTACGAGCTGGAAGGCGTGGATGAGCTGATCCGGCGTTGATGATAAGCAGGATCAGGAAGATCAGACCTGAACCTGGAATGGAGGAAATTATGCAGTTAGGAATCCGTTTACATGATACGAAAAAGCTTCCTTTTGAGGAACGTATTGCCAATGTCCATGAGCTTGGCTTTGCCTGCGGACATTTGGCACCCGGTAAGGTGATCACCGAGTTTCCAACTACCGATGAGGCACTGACCCCGGGACTTGCCATGTATATGAAAAATGTTTTTGCAAAGAATAACGTCGATATCGCCGTGCTCGGCTGCTATCTCAACCTTGCAAATCCCAATCCAGAACAGCTGGCGAAGATCACACATCGCTATATGGCGCACATCCGCTTTGCCTCCTGGCTCGGCTGCGGTGTCGTCGGAACCGAGACCGGTGCCCCGAATGAGACTTATACCGCGGTACCTGAATGTCACGGCGAGGAAGCATTACAGACCTTTATCACAAACCTCCGTCCCGTTGTAAAATACGCCGAGGAGATGGGAGTTGTCATGGCAATCGAGCCCGTATGGAAGCACATTGTCTACAACCCGGCAAGAGCCAGAAGAGTACTCGATGAGATCGCATCCCCCAACCTCCAGATCATCCTCGATCCTGTCAATCTTCTCGACTACTGCAACTACAAAGACCAGGTGGCAATCGTCGATGAGGCAATCGATGTCTTAGGACCCGATGTGGCAATGGTACACCTGAAAGACTTTATTCCCGAGGACGGAAAGCTCAAATCCGTAGGCTGCGGTCTCGGACAGATGGACTACACCTCTATCCTTAAGTTCATGAAAGAGCGCAAACCCTACATCCATGCTACCCTCGAAGATACCACGCCTGAGAACAACCTCCAGGTGAAAAATTTTATTCAGGGACTCTATGACAATCTCTAAAGATGTGATATACTCTTACGAGAGTATTCCCAGTATACTAGTAGGAACAATAAAAATAAGCTAAGGCATGGGAACCTTTAAGTTCCCATGTTTTTTTATACTTGGAATTTTCACGATCCGGTTCCCTGACCGTGCGGTGTTTGCTGTGCTGGATGAAAGGGGGACAGCACAGCTGCGTGCAATATAGTTAAATATAGTTATAAGAAAAGGAATCTACATCTATGTTAAACGAATTTTCCAGAACCGAATTACTCCTCGGCAAAGATGCCATGCAGCGTCTTTACCACGCCCGTGTCGCCGTCTTCGGGATCGGCGGAGTCGGCGGCTATGTCGTCGAAGCCCTTGCCCGCAGCGGAGTCGGCGCCTTTGATCTCATTGACGATGACAAGGTCTGTCTGACGAATATCAACCGCCAGATCATCGCTACCCATCAGACGATCGGCAAATACAAAGTAGATGTCATGGAGGAGCGGATTCATCTGATCAATCCTGAGGCACAGGTGGTAGGACATAAATGCTTCTATCTCCCGGAGACTGCCGATCAGTTTGATTTTTCCCAGTACGATTACGTCGTGGATGCCGTGGACACTGTGACTGCAAAAATCGAGATCATCCTGCGCGCAAAGGAGGCCGGAGTCCCTGTCATCAGCTGTATGGGTGCCGGCAATAAGCTTGACCCCACACAGTTCCGTGTGGCGGACATCTATAAGACTACCATGTGCCCGCTGGCAAAGGTCATGCGCAGAGAGCTGAAAAAACGCGGTGTGAAAAAACTGAAGGTTGTCTACTCTACCGAAGCTTCCCTGAAGCCTCTCGAAACTATGGAAACCAGCTGCCGGACGGGCTGCGTCTGTCCTCCCGGCACCGTCCATAAATGCACCGACCGGAGAGCAATTCCGGGCAGTATTTCCTTTGTCCCTTCCGTGGCGGGGCTGATCATCGGTGGAGAGGTGATCAAAGACCTCATTCAGGAAGGAAAAGCACAAAAAGAATAGCTTTTTCAACCGGAGTGCGTTATAATCTTTTTATCTATTAAGCTGTCAGGGGCTGTTCCCGGCAGTCCATTTTAGAAAGAATATACAAAGGTCATAAGGGTACAAAGGAGGTTATTTTATCTATGGCAGAAGCGGTAAAAAAGGAACAGACAGAAGGGGAAACTGTCTCACTGGACAACATGAAAGATCTCAAGGGGAAAAAGGGAGCAAATCTGATCGTCAAGATCCTCGCGATGGTACTGATGCCGATGCTGGTCATCATATTTTTTGCGATGCTGGCATTGAAGGCAGTCGGCAACAACACCGCGGAAACGCTTGTGAAGGAAGAGCTGGCTGCTACGGAATATGCGATGCAGCTGAATCTGGACAGCGCTTCTGGGGAGGGCTTCCGTTATGAGAACGGCAGTCTCTGCAAGGGCGAGATCAATTTTACAGAGAATCAGAGCTTTTTCCAGAATTTCACGAGCAATACCAACGTAGATGTGGTACTGTTCTGGGACAAGGAAGCGGCAGCAGCAAGCTTTGACTATTCCGGCATCGTACTGAGTGATTCTGTGGCATCCAAAGTACTGTCAGGATCGGAATATTTTGACACTTCCCTGAAGCTGGGGGATACCAGATATTATGCATATCTGACACCGATTACCGGAACCGACGGCAAGACAGCGGGGGCTCTGGCAGTGGCGATCCCGGTGGAGCACGTGAAAGAACTGTATTCCGGCATTGTGAGATCCAATACGATCTTTATGTATGTGCTGGCACTGATCTTCTGTATCAGTACGATTTTAGTCGTACGTCTGATTTCCAGAGCACTGCTTGGTGTGGTCAGCAATCTGGATCAGGTGGCTGAAGGCAGGCTGAATTTTGATATCTCCACGAAGCTGGTAAACAGAACCGATGAAGTCGGCAAAATTGCCAGAGCGGTGCATTCCGTTGTGGTAGGCTTCTCCCGGATCATTACCAATATCCACAGTTCCATGCAAGAGATGGATGAATTCACCGGAACTTTTTCGAGCAATTTTGACAGTATCGGACAGTCTATTTCCGCAGTCAATACCGCGGTCAACGAGATTGCGCAGGGCGCTACCACTCAGGCGGCAGACACCCAGAAGGTCAGCGAGAGCATGAACGATATGAGCAATGCGCTGAACCGCACAGCAGACAGTGTGAACGTACTGAGTAGCAGCGCAGCCAACATGAAGGAAAGCAATGCCACCGTGGACAGCACCCTGAAGGAACTGTTGGAGATCAGCTCTCATACACAGCAGTCGGTGGATCAGGTGCAGGAGCAGACCAATATCACCAACGAGTCCGCACAGGCGATTCAGGCAGCTACCGATATCATCGCAGGTATTGCGAACCAGACCAACCTGCTGTCATTAAATGCCAGCATTGAGGCGGCTAGAGCCGGTGAGATGGGCAGAGGCTTCGCAGTCGTAGCGGAAGAGATCCGTGGTCTGGCAGACCAGTCCAAGGAATCCGCAGACAAGATCCGCGGCATCGTGGAGAACCTGATCAGCAATTCCAACCAGAGCGTTCAGATCATGAACGGTGTGGTTGGTGAGATCCATCAGCAGAACGAGAAGCTGGGTACCACGCTGAATGTCTTCGGCACCCTGAACCAGGAGGTTCAGAAGGTAGTCGGTGAGATCAATGTGATCTCCGGCGAGCTGGATCATATTGAGAGTTATAAGACGGATGTGGTGGAGAAGATCGATGGACTTACCGAGATCTCCCAAAACAATGCGGCAAGCACCGAAGAGACCGCAGCTACCATGGATCAGTTGGCGGAGATCGTGGAGGATTGCCGACAGGCTACCATACAGCTGAATGAAATTGCGGATTCGCTGAATGCAAATGCGAAGAAATTCCAGCTTTAATTTGGATAGGCGGGATAAATAGAGGAAGAGCAAGGGGGCACTGTTACATAATTGTGGCAGTGCCCTTTCTAGAAAGGAGAGAGCCTGTGGAAGATACAGCGATACTGGAACTGTACTGGGCGAGGAATGAGCAGGCAATCGCAGAGACGCAGAAGAGTTACGGAAAATATTGTTACAGCATTGCCTACCATATCCTGCATGACAGGGAGGATACGGAAGAGTGCCTGAATGATACCTGGATGCGGGCATGGAATGCCATACCTCCGAAAAAACCGAACCGCCTGGAACTGTTTTTGGGAACAATCACCCGCAATTTATCGTTTGATAAATGGAAGACAAAGAATGCAAAAAAACGGGGAAGCGGACTCATGGATACCACGCTGGATGAACTGGCGGAGTGTATTCCCGCAGCCCATGATACGGAAAGCATTGTGGAAGCAGCGGAGTTAGAGCGGAGCATCAATGCTTTCCTGCATACGCTCTCCGAACAGGAATGTAATGTTTTTTTACGAAGGTACTGGTTCGTGGAGGAGTATGCCCAGATTGCAGAGCGTTATGGCATGAATCTGAATACGGTGAAGACATCCCTGTTCCGCACGAGGAAAAAGTTGCAGAAATATTTGGAACAGCAGGGAATTGTCTTGTAAGAGGAAGAGAAGATGAGCGAGCAAAACAGAGAAAAAGAAGAAAGATTGTTCCGTGCCCTGTCCGGTGTAGAGGGGGAATTACTGCATCGGAGTGAACAGAATGAAGGTGTGGAAAAGCGGAAAGCAAATGGGAAAATACGCAGATTTCCGCTATACTATGTGTCCCGCATTGCGGCAGCCTGTCTTTGCTTCGTGGTCATGGGGGCTGTGTTTGTGACAGTACGCAACAGCTCCAAAATGGCAGACAGTACAAGCAATGACGCGGCGGCACCGCAGTCAGCATACAGCGCAGGCGCAGAAAGTGCGGCACCGGCGGAAAATTTTGCAGCGGCGCAGGCAGAGAATGCCGCAGAAGAGACGGAGATGGCAGCGGCTGCCGCAGATATGCCGGAAGGTGCTGTGGCGGAGGTGACGGCAGACGCGGATGGCGCTGTTACAGGGAATCTGCAGGCGGCACAAAAAAATGACAGCATGGATGAGAAGCAGAGAAGCCAGCCCGCTGTAAGCGGCAATGAGGCGTCCGGTGCAGAGGACAGCATGGAAGAAGCAGAACAAGATCAGGAAGAGACACTTATAGAAAAACAGAAGAGCCCCTCCTTAGAGAAAATGAAAACGAAAGGACAGCAATAAGCAATGAGCACGATAGAGAAACATGACATGACCCGGGGGAAGATACTGTTGCCTTTAGTATCATTTACGATTCCCCTGGTACTGGGCAATCTGTTTCAGCTGACCTACAACGCTGCGGACTCCGTGATCGTAGGAAAATACGTGGGAGAGCAGGCACTGGCAGCAGTGGGAACTTCCACACCGATTATGAATATAGCGATCCTACTGATCAGTGGAATGTGCATGGGAGCCAGCGTCTTGATGAGCTCCCAGTATGGTGCCAGGGATTATGATACCCTTTCGAAGCAGATCAGCACCACCATGCTGGCAGGCTGCGGATTCTCCGTTATATTTTCATTGCTCATGCTGCTATTGGCGACACCAGTGCTTCGACTGATCCGGGTACCGGAGACTGCGATTCCGGAAGCTGCGGTATATCTTCGGATCATTTTCCTGGGACTGATATTTACATTTATCTATAATTTCCTGGCGAACACCATGCGGGCGCTGGGAGACAGTAAGACACCGTTATATTTTCTGGTAACCAGTGCTTTTTTAAACATTTTTGGAGATCTGTTCTTCGTGGTGGTATTACGATGGGGCGTGGCGGGAAGTGCCATTGCCACAGTGTGCAGCGAGGGCCTGTGCTGCCTGCTGTGCGGCATTTATATCAAGAAAAAGATTCCACTGTTATGCCTTGGGAAAAAGTGGTGTGTCTTCGATAAGAGCCTGCTTGGTAAGACTGTCAGCTACGGCAGCACCAGTGCCATGCAACAGGTATGCTTACAGCTGGGCAAGCTCATCATTCAGTCAGTAGTCAATACTCAGGGTGTGGCGGTTATGGCAGCATTTACCGCAGTGAACCGCGTGGATGATTTCGCTTATACGCCGCAGCAGAACATCGGACATGCCATGACGACGTTCCTGGCGCAGAACAAGGGCGCCGGACACAAAGAGCGCATGAAGAAAGGTTTTCAGACAGGATTGTTGATCGAACTGGTCTATTCCATCGGTTTGTTTGCGGTGATCTGGGGCCTGGCTTGGCAGATCATGACTCTATTCGCCGAGGATGGGGATGCGCAGGTGGTATCTCTCGGAATCAGTTATCTGCACCTGATCTCCTGGATGTATATCCTGCCGGGAATGACCAACGGAATCCAGGGATTCTTCCGTGGCATCGGCGATCTGAAGGTGACACTGTACAGCACCTTTATGAATATGTTGGGCAGAGTTGTGGCGGTATTCGTGATGCTACGTCTGCTGCATATGGACTTCGCCAGCTTGGCGTGGGCCAACACGATCGGCTGGATCGTGATGCTGTTGTTCGAGATACCGTTATTGGTGAAATCCCTGCGCAGCGGCGAGTGCGGGTAGAGTGAAAGGTAGGAAAAAGTTTTTCGGACCCGTTGTACTACTGTGGAAAAAATGGTATGATAAATCTAATGATGTATAGCTGCTTTGGCGGCGGATTGAGAGGATGAAATGGACAAGATTATTTTAACGGGCGACAGACCCACCGGCAGACTACATGTAGGACATTATGTTGGATCTCTCAGGAGACGTGTGGAGCTGCAGAATTCCGGCGAATATAAGAAGACCTTTATCATGATCGCAGATGCACAGGCTCTGACGGATAATATCGAGAATCCCGAGAAGGTGCGCCAGAATATAATCGAAGTGGCACTGGATTACATGTCTTGTGGACTGGATCCTGCTAAGGCTACGATTTTCATTCAGTCTCAGATCTCCGAATTGTGTGAGCTGACTTTCTATTATATGGATCTGGTGACCGTAGCCAGATTACAGAGAAACCCGACTGTTAAGAGCGAGATACAGATGCGTAACTTCGAAGCGAGCATTCCGGTAGGCTTCTTTACCTATCCGATCAGCCAGGCTTCTGATATTACTGCATTTAAGGCAACGACTGTTCCGGTAGGTGGTGACCAGCTGCCGATGATCGAGCAGACCAGAGAGATCGTGCACAAGTTCAATACCGTATATGCACCGGTACTGGTAGAGCCTAAGGCACTTTTACCTGAGAACGAAGCATGCCAGAGACTGCCCGGCATCGATGGTAAGGCAAAAATGAGCAAATCCCTGGGTAACTGCATCTACCTGTCAGACAGTGCAGATGATGTGCGCACCAAGATCATGAGTATGTACACCGATCCGGAGCATCTGTTAGTCAGCGACCCCGGACACCTGGAAGGCAACACCGTATTCACTTATCTGGATGCCTTCTGCCGGCAGGAGCATTTTGAGAGATATCTGCCGGATTATGCAGATCTGGACGAACTGAAAGCACACTATACCAGAGGCGGTCTGGGAGATGTGAAGGTGAAGAAGTTCCTGAATAATGTTATGCAGGAGACTTTGGAACCGATCCGTAACCGCAGAAAAGAACTGGAGAAGGATATTCCCGCAGTTTATGATATTCTGAAAAAAGGCAGTGATGAGGCACGTGAAGTGGCAGCGCAGACTCTGGCTGAGGTGAAGAGTGCAATGCGTATCAACTACTTTGAGGATGCAGAGCTGATCCGGATGCAGAGCGAGAAATACGAAGGACAATAAAGACGAATTATTTAGAAAAAGGACATTTCCGGAGATTGGGGACGTCCTTTTTTGCATACACTGAATACGAGGCATTTATTATCAGTTGTTGCCGTAATTGACATACAGCGATGTCTTTTGGAAATACTGAGCGACCTTTCTGCTGGTGGGATCTTCCGGGTCACCGGGGAGATCACCGGTATAGATCAACGCCGGCTGATGTATAAACGGTGTCAGGACCACATCTGTAACCTCCGGATCATTCAGGAGAAGCAGACGGTCTTCGTATTCCGCGGCGTAGGCAGCGGCTTCCCCATCTGTCAGTACCCGGATGGCTTTCATGGCGGAAGTTTCCTGCCACAATCCGGTACAGAGGATGCTGAATAACAGAACTGCCATAGCAAGATAACGAGCGGTGTTAAGCTTTCCTGAGACTTCTATTTTCTCCGGGGGGTTCGGTCGTGCCTGCATTTTCAGAAGCACAAAGCCGATCCAATAGAAGAATACGGTAAAACTGATCAGTAGGAACATATAATAGACGATGGCAACCGCCCGGCCCGGTCCCGTGGAGTTCATGGTATAGAACAGGGGACAGGACATGGAGCAGAACAGTCCGTAAGCATAACCGGTAAACAGAATAGGGTGGGAGAAAAATGCTCCGTTTTTCTTCTGCAGGATCCGCAGGAAGACCGGCAGCAGAAGCAGCGCGGCAAGCACCCACCACAATCCCGTCCAGGCAAGGGTATAACGGATGCCCTGTAACAGACATTTTGCAATCGCTTTCCAGGCAGGAATCTTCCACATGCCGCTTTGACGTACGTGATTGCCGGGAGCCATGGCGCTTACGGCGAAGGACAACAGGAGAACGACAGAAGTAATCCCGCAGATATATGCTTTTTTATTTTTCTGTAACAGTAACAGAAGTGTTATGGTTACTGACAGAAGCATACAGGGAAGAAGAGAAACATAGTTGCCGCCGCCCAAAAAGACAGCGAACAGGAGTAGTGGAAGCAACAGGATCCGCTTTCCATTGTCCAGGTAGCGAAACAGTGTGCCGAGGAAAAACAGTGTCACGGCAAAGAAACCGGTGTAATACATGGAGCCATTGTACCAGTAGAAGCTGTCACATTGAAATTCCACTGTCTGAATACACAGAAAGCTGAGAATGGAAGAAACGGTGATCCATTCTCCGCAAGTTCCCGGCAGAAAACGGCGGAACAGAGGACACAGCAGATAAAAAATGCCTCCGCACAATAAAAGCAGGATCACGAAAGTCACCAGATGATAGGCGGTATTGGAAAATGCATTGGGTGCCAGATACATCAGGAAAAGCGCTGAATAGGTTCCCTGCCAGATCTGATAGCTGTCTGCGACACCTGCGCAGGCAGCGTCAAGCGTTTGTATGATGCTCCCTGTCTGCTGCCAGACCAGATGAGTCTCCGCACCGTAATAATAATCGTCGCCGGTGGGATAATTGTAGCGTCCCAGCCAGATCAGAGGGATCAGACTGAGTAGCAGGATCGCAAGGAAAATATATGGTTTCCATTTCGCAAAATTATTTTTCATAAGGGGAATGACTCCTGAGCAGATTTTGTAATACTATGATCAGTATAACATACCTGCAAAGACAGGAAAAGAGACTTGTTTTGCAAAAGATGAGAGTATATAATCAGCTTAATGACGGCGGAAGGAGGATGCACCATGGATAAGAAAGATAACAGAAGTTCGGAAAGAGAGCCGGAAGGAAATAGCTTTGATTATGAAGAACTTGTAAATGAGCCTGCGGAGGATCAGGACTATGAAGAGTACCGGGAAGAGGATGATTTTGATGAGGATGAAGAGGTGGTATTCCGCTTCAGACCATGGATGATCCCGGTGTTTGCGGGAATGATGATCCTGGCGATCCTGATCTGCATTCCACTATGGAAATTAAGCAGCCATAGCGGGGGAGCGGGAGACAGCGACGCATTGGTGACAGCAACGGAAGCACAGACGACAGAGGCTACTGATATCCCAGAGACGGTAATGGCACCTGAGGTGTCCACAGAACCGATTACCACACCGGAGCCTACGGCAGCGCCGACAGAGACTCCACAGGCGACCCCGGCAGCAACCCCAGAAGCAACAATACAGCCGACAGAGGCACCGGCGGCTACGGAGATCCCCAATGCCAATAGTGCCGGAAACGCTCTTGCGGAAGGAAATGCCATGACATTCGGAGATGTGAACGAGACCATCACCGCCAAGGATGTAATTAATCTTCGCAGTACTCCCTATACCGGAGACGAAGGAAATGTGGTGGGACAGCTGAAAAACGGAGAGACGCTGCTCCGTACCGGCAGAAATGATTCTACCGGCTGGTCCAGACTGGAATACAATGGGCAGACGGTATATGCGGTGACAGCGTATCTGACCACAGACCTTGCGTACAAGACTCCGGAAAAACCGTCGAACCCGAATCGTGTCAGCACTCAGGACGGCAGAGTAATCGTATTCACGGATTGTGATGATTATATTACACCGAAGGAGCTCATCAATCTGCGTACAGAACCCAGTACCAGTGAAGGGGAGAGTACTGTGCGTACCCAGGTGAAAAATGGAACGAATCTGCATCGTACCGGATACAGTGAAGGCTCCGGCTGGTCGAGAGTGGAATATAACGGAGAAATTTTGTATGCCGTGACTAATTATGTGATCTCGGGAAGTGCACCGGAGTAACAGAAGCGAATCAGATTTTCTATAAACCAGTAGCCCCGGCCGGACAGCCGGGGCTACTGCGATATTAGAGAAAAGAATAAGGGATAGGTGAATTTATTTCGGTCTGACGGTCAGTCTCTGGATCCGACCGTTTTCATCGGTCTCACGGACCGTGGCGATAGCCATGATGTTGTAGCCACCAAAATTGGCAATGAATTCTGCCTGCTCGTCATTAACGACCTCAGCATCTAAAATGGAGTAACGGCGGAAGCCGAATTTATTACGGAAGAACATGTTAATGGCTTCTTTTCCGTAGATGTGATACTCCTGCTGGGAAGCGGAGGTGGTACAATAGTCACACAGAATGCCGCCCTCGGTGAACAACTCTGCAAGTCCGGCAAAATCTTTATTTTCCATAGCTTCTACATATTTTTCAATGGGTCTCATAGTACGTTCCTCCTTAATATACCTTTTCAGAATTTAACAGTGCATCGGTACCGCCGTCTACGAACATGATGTTGCCGTTGACGCCTCTGGCGGAATCGGAAGCTAAAAATACCATAACTTCCGCAATCTCTTCCGGTGCCATCAGACATTCCTGACCGTACTTGGTGGGAATGGGGAGAGCGTTCAGCGCCATCTTCGCGGTGGTGCTCATGGTAGCGGTCATGGCAGTATGTACGTTGCCGGGAGCTACCGCATTGATGCGGACACCGTTGGCTGCCCAGGTAGCGGAGACTCTGCGAACCCATCTTGCCAGAGCGTACTTGGTGGATACATAGAGGCTGTTGCCTACGGAGAGGTTGGTGGAATCCATAAAGGATACCAGGCTTAATACTCTCTTTTCATCGCCGATGTTATTCAACAGATCTACGATATCTTTCCGTCCGGCACCCTGGGAAATGGTGTTGGATACCGTGACTACGCAGCTGCCGTGCTTTTTCTGAAGGAGGTCATAGACGCCTTTTGCAATGGCTACGGTCCCGAAATAGTTCAGGGAAATGATCAGCTCCAGATTGCCGCAGGCACCGGAGACACCGGCATTACAGATCATGCCGTCGAGACCTTCGGGATGCAGCTCGTGCAGCTTGTCTACTGCAGTCTGTCTTCCTTCCGGTGTGGCCAGGTTCACACAGATGTCGCCGTCTTTTAAGTCGATATTGATGACCTCATGTCCTCTTTGCTGTAACAGTTCTTTTGTCTTGGCACCGATCCCGCTGGATGCGCCGGTGATTGCATATACGCCCATATTATTCCTCCTTGTTTTCCTTCCTGCTTGCTTTTGCTTTATGAGTTCATTATAATAAAATCTGATATCTTTTAAATAACCAAAATGAGAAAAAATGAGGATACCAGATGCTGACCTATGACCTGACTGCCCGTGGCAGAAAAACCATGTATGAATACTTATATGAAGCGATGAAAGCAGATATTTTGAGCGGACGGCTGGCGGCGGGAGAGAAACTTCCTTCGAAGCGGGCGTTTGCCGAGCACTTACAGGTCAGTGTCAAGACCGTGGAGAATACCTATGAACAGCTTCTGCTGGAAGGCTACATCCGGTCGGAGGAGAAGAGAGGATATTTTGTCAATCGTCTGGAGGTGAAGAACACAGCTGCTCCAGCGTATGCTTCCTTTGTGACCTGCTTCCGTGAGGAGGAATATCTGGCGGATCTGACGGCGAATAATATTCAATACGATAAGTTCCCCTTTGCCACCTGGGCGAAGATCATGCGTCAGACCCTGACGGATTACGATACGTCTCTGCTTAAGACAGTTCCTTTTAATGGGGTGGAAAAATTAAGAGTGGCGATCGCCGAGCATCTGTACCGGTACCGCGGCATGCAGGTATCGCCGGATCATATTATCGTGGGTGCCGGAACAGAATACCTCTACAGCCGTCTGTTACAGCTCCTTGGGAAAAATGCAAAATTCGGTGTGGAGAATCCGGGCTACCGCAAGATCACGAAATTATATGAGGTGGGCGGCGTGGCATGGGACTATGTGGACATCGACGGACAGGGAATGAAGGTAGAACAGCTGAAGCAAAAGGGCATTACAGTTGCTCACGTGTCGCCGGAACACCATTTCCCCATCGGACTGGTCATGCCGGTGGGAAGACGGCAGGAGCTGCTTCGCTGGGCGGCGGAGGAGCCGGAGCGTTATATCGTGGAGGATGATTTCGACTGTGAGTTCCGCATGGTGGGCAGACCTATCCCTTCCGTGCAGTCCATGGATCGGAATCACAGAGTTATCTATATCAATACTTTTTCCAAGACTATGGTACCGTCCTTACGTATCGGCTATATGGTGCTGCCGGAGAAGCTGATGGAACGGTATATTTCCACCATGAATTTCTATTCCTGCACGGTATCCGGTTTTGAACAATATGCCATGGCAGCATTTTTGGAAAAAGGGTATTTTGAACGGCATATCCGGAGACTGATCAACGATTACAGAGGGCAGCGGGAGCGAATCTGCCGTTTGTTTCGGGAGTCACCCTTAAGTCAGATCAGCCATATATACCAGGATGATGCGGGGACGCACTTTCTACTGCACGTAAGAACTGATTTAAGCGATGTGGAGATCAAGTGGGCTGCCAGACAGCGGGGAATTCTGGTGAATTGTCTGTCGGAGTACTGTTTTGCGGATGCACAGAGATATCGGGGGATCCTGGTCATCCACTATTCGGATATGGAGGATGAGGTGTTGCAGAAGGTGATCAGGGCGCTGGAGGAGATTTTTTTATGATCACAGTTTAGCCAGCACCATTCGCAAAGCCGTGCTAGCGCACTTTTCCGTCACTTCGTGTCGGCCTTTGCTCATGAACCGGCGCTCAACACATGAACATATTTGCTCACAAAATCATGCGAGCATGATTTGTGTTTCACAATATGTTCATGGCTAAACTGTTAGAATCATAATTTTTCCACAATGCGGGAACACTGACAAAAAAGAATGCAGTGTTATCGCATGGAAGGAGAAATTATGAATCAGAGAGTGGGAAGAAGCAGTATCCGTCTGGAGCAGCCGGTGTGTGTGATCGCCGGTGCCGCTATTGTAGGGAAAAAAGAAGGCGAGGGACCGTTAGGAGCCCTGTTTGACATGGTGGGAGAGGATGATCTCTTCGGCTGTAAGACCTGGGAGGAGGCGGAAAGCAATCTTCAGAAGGATGCAGTCTACATGGTCATGGAAAAGGCCGGGTGGAAAGCAGAGGATGTCTCGTATCTTTTCGCCGGTGATCTGTTGGGACAGTGCATTGCCACTTCCTTCGGCATTTCCGCTTACAATATTCCCCTGTTCGGAGTCTATGGTGCCTGCTCTACCTGCGGGGAAGCGCTGACACTGGGAGCTGTGATGGCAGCGGGAGGCTATGCGGAGCATGTGGTCTGCGTGACATCCAGCCATTTCGCCAGTGCGGAGAAGGAGTTCCGCTTTCCGTTAGATTATGGGAACCAGAGACCTCTGTCTGCCAGCTGGACGGTGACAGGAAGCGGAGCCTTTGCCCTGGGGCTGAATCAGAAATGCAGAGCTCACATCACCGGCATGACTCCCGGGCGGATCGTGGACTACGGACTCAAGGATTCCATGAACATGGGGGCCTGCATGGCACCTGCCGCCGCAGATACCATAGAACGCCACCTGGAGGATTTTCATGTGCAGCCACAGGAATATGACCGGATCATCACCGGGGATCTGGGGAGTGTGGGACAGACAGTGCTGATCGATCTGCTGCGGGAGAAGGGGATTGATATTGCCGGCAGACACATGGACTGCGGCATTGAGATTTTTGATGCAGAAGCCCAGGACACCCATGCCGGTGGCAGCGGCTGCGGCTGCAGTGCCGTGACTTTGGCAGCATATATTCTGCCGAAGCTGGAATCCGGGGAGTGGAAAAAAGTCCTCTTTCTCCCCACCGGAGCCCTGCTCAGTAAGACCAGTTTTAATGAAGGGAAAAGCGTGCCGGGAATCGCACATGCGGTGGTATTGGAGAGCCCGGCGGTGAAATAGGGAAAAGCAGCAGGTCAGAAATGATTTGCTGCTTGATTTTTGCATGCACACTTCTCAAAAAAAATTACGAGTTCTCGTAGAAATGCAAATACATTTATGATATACTTTATTTGAGTTTTTATGTCAATTTTGATTTTGTACTTCCACAGAATCTGCAAAGGAGAAATGTATGGACGTATCATATAACAAATTTTTTAAGATGTTGATCGACCGTAAAATGAAGAAAAAAGATATTTGTGAGCAGGCTGGTATTGCTACCAGTACCATGGCAAAAATGGCAAAGGACGAAAATGTTTCATTGGATGTTCTGGCTAGAATATGTCGTGCACTTGATTGTACAATGGATGACATCTTAGATGTACTCCCGGCAGAGAACGAGAAATAATATTGGGAAGGTGCGAAAAAATGAAGAGACGGGAATATAGCGCAGGAGCAGTGAAGTTTTCGTTTTGGTTCATGGAATTTAAGACAGTGGTAAAGTTCTTGTCTGAGGGCATGACACTGGATGAAATCAAGGAAAAGAATCAGAATGAAAATCTCTTTGGCGCACCGACTACACTTCGTGCAGGTCAGATATTTTCTACGGTATCGGCAAGAATAAAGGCACTTGATACGTCCTTTTATCCGGTATTTATGGAAAGTGACCTTGCGACACAGAAGTTGTTTGCATTAGCAGGTGCAATGGCTCATGACACACTTTTCTTTGATTTTGTGTACGAGATCGTAAGAGAGAAAATGATTATTGGGAGCAATGAGTTTTCTGATAGTGATATAAGTATATTTTTTAAGAATAAACAGTTGCAGGACGAGAAGGTTGCAAAGTGGACGGATGCGACACTAAATCGTCTTGGCAAAACATATAAGACCATGCTTTTTGAATCCGGTATGACAGATAAGGGAACTCCTCGTATTATCTTAAAGCCAATCCTTGATCCGGTTATGGAACACTGGCTTTTTGATCACGACATGGAACCAATCGCAAAAGCACTTACGGGGGTACGATAATGGCAAGCATAGAAGAAAGACTGGACAAAATGGAAGCAAAAATCAAGGAACCAAAGTTCCGTGATACCACAGGAAAGGCAAATGAGGTCAATTACTGGGTATTTGATTATGCTCCGGAGCATGAGCTGATTGTCCGTGATAGAATAGAATACTTGAAAAATAAAAATTCCAGAGGAACCGATGGCTTTGAACTGGTTGTATATGATTTATATGATCTGCTCATAGCACATTTGCAGGATAAAAATTTCATGGAAAAATGTTATCAGATGGAAGAAAAGAGGGGTATTGTAAAGGTTGCATCCGCAATACAGCGTTCTCTTAAAATCACTGATAAGGATAACATGATTGTGGAATATATTGCAGAGCATACATCGGAAAATTCCGTAGTGTTTCTGACAGGAGTGGGAAAATGCTATCCGTTGCTACAATCACCGGAGGTATTCAACAAAATTCTTTACAATATGCCACAGCATTTTGCAAAGGTGCCTATGGTGCTGTTCTATCCAGGAACCTATACCGAACAGGAACTCATCATATTCAACGAAGTTCACGAAGATAATTATTACCGGGCATTCCGGCTGGTACGATAACAGTTTGAAGCATGACGCTTCACACGGAAAAATGCAAAACAGCGTTTTTCTAAGAACGGATGAAAGGAAAGGTATGTAGTATGCAGATAAGAGAAATGTTTGCAAAACCGATAGACCGTGATTTGCAGGGCGTTATTATTGTGGGGCAGGATGAGACTGCCAATGTCAAGCAGGAGTTAGAAGAATACGTTGTCACAAGAGAATTACAGAAGCATTTTGCAGATTTTTTCGCAGCATATAAGACTGGAATTACAGGAAATACATCAAAAACAGGTGTATGGATTTCCGGTTTCTTTGGAAGTGGTAAATCTCATTTCTTAAAAATCCTATCTTACCTTCTGGAGAATAAAGAGATTGCAGGCAAGAAAGCAATCGACTATTTTGTGGACAATAATAAAATAGCTGATCCGATGGTACTTGCAGATATGCAGCTTGCCGCAAACACACCGACCGATGTTGTTCTTTTCAACATTGATTCTAAGAGCGATTCCAACAGCAAACAGAATAAAGATGCCATTGTAAACGTATTCCTGAAAGTATTCAACGAAATGCAGGGATATTGTGGTGCTATGCCATTTCTGGCTGATTTAGAGCGCAGGCTGAATGAAGAAGGCAAGTATGAGGAATTTAAGCAGAAGTTTGAAGAAAACTATGGAGATGCGTGGAAAGATTCCAGACAGGACTTCGATTTCATACAGGATGATATTGTAGATACTTTAATAGATATGAACTTTATGAGTGAAGCTGCCGCAAGAAACTGGTGCGAGAAAGCTGCTGAACCATACAAGATTAGTATTGAGGATTTTGCAAAACGTGTAAAGGCATATATTGATCGCAAGGGCAACAATCATCATGTGGCATTTCTTGTGGATGAAGTGGGACAGTATATCGGGGATGATTCCAACCTTATGCTGAATCTCCAGACCGTTCGTGAGGAACTGGGAAAAGAGTGCAACGGTAAAGCATGGGTGATTGTAACAAGCCAGCAGGATATTGATTCCATTACCAAGGTAAAAGGCAATGATTTCTCTAAGATTCAGGGACGATTTGATACAAGAATTTCCCTTTCTTCTGCAAACGTAGATGAAGTTATCAAAAAGCGTATTCTGGATAAAAAGGACACTGCAGCACAGATGCTGCGTCTGCTCTATGGGCAGAAAGCAACCACAATCAAGAATAAGATTGTGTTCAATGATGGCGTAGAGAAAAAATTATATGCAGATGAAAATGACTTTGCACTGGTTTATCCGTTTGTGCCATATCAGTTCAATCTCCTTGCAAGTGTATTGACCTCTATCCGTACCCACGGTGCATCCGGAAAGCATTTGTCAGAGGGTGAGCGTTCCATGCTTGCCATGTTCAAAGAGTCTGCAATGGATTATAAGGAGCATGAGGAAGGCACACTTATTCCGTTCCATGCGTTCTATGATGCACTGGAGAATTTCTTAGACCACAGCCACAGAGGAGTTATCATTAAGGCTTATGACAACAGCTTTATCAATCCAGATCACAAGACAAAAGATGTATTTGCAATCAATGTATTGAAAACATTATTCATGATCAAATATGTTAATAATGTTATTGAGGCAAACATTGATAACATCACAAGCCTTATGATTTCCGATATTGATGATGACCGTATTGAGCTGAAAGCAAAAGTAGAGGACGCTCTGAAAGTGTTGATGCGTCAGATGCTTGTGCAGAGAAATGGGGAAATCTATGTATTCCTGACCGACGAGGAGCAGGAGATCAATCGTGAAATCGAGAGTCAGAATGTGGAAATGGCAGAAGTAATCAACAAGGCTTCTGAGATGATTTTTGAGGACATTTTCACAGATAAGAAGTACCGCTATCCGGCATTTAATGGCAGATATGCGTTTTCTTTCAATTCTACTGTGGATGACAGACCATATAAGGCAAATCAGAACTATGATATTGGTGTACATATCTTAACACCTGCGGCGGATATGGGAACAGATGAAACTACCCTTCGCATGGTATCCGGACAGGGCAGAGAGGTACTTGTGGTTTTGCCGGATGATAGGGCATTTATGGACGAGATACAGAGATATTTGAAGATAGAGAAATTCCTGCGTTTGAACACATCTTCTGCATTGCCACAGTATGAGACAATCAAAGAGGGTAAGCGTCTGGAGATGCGTGAGCGCAATGCGAATGCGAGATTATATTTATCAGAGAGCTTAAAAGAAGCTGATATATATGTCAATGGCGATAAGGCACAGATCAATGCCAAAGAGGTATCCACTCGCATCAATGAAGCACTGGGCAGACTGATATCGACTGTATATCATAAGCTGTCCTATATTGATGCAGCATACGGTGAGGATGATATTCGCAAAGTTTTTAAGACCTCAAACCAGATTTCACTTAACCTTGAAGGCGGTACAGAACCAAATATTCATGCATTGGATGATGTATTGAGCTATGTTGCAGATAACACTCGTATGCACATGAAAACTTCTATGAAGAGTATTAAGGACAGATTTATGAAAGCACCTTATGGCTTCGTAGAAGATGATGTACATTGGCTTGTAGCAAAACTGTTCCGTAGAGGTGATTTAGCATTTTATATGAATGGATCTTCGGTATCGACACACAACAAGGAAGCAGAGGAGATCATCAATTACATCACGAAAAAGAGCTATGTAGACAAGCTGATGATGGAGCAGAAAATCCGTGTATCAGAAAAAGAGAAAAAGGTCACAAAGGATGTCATGAAGGAATTGTTCGGTGCAACCGGAAATTCAGATGATGAGGATACGATGATGAACGCCTTTGTAACTTATGCAACGAAGCTGACATCTACACTTGGAGAATTGGAAGTACGCTATGAAAGTACCAGGTATCCGGGAAAACATATCGTAGAGTACGGAAGAAAACTCCTTTTTGGTCTGGTACAGATACAGACACCGACAGAATTTTTCCAGGCAGTTGCAAAGAAACAGGATGATCTGCTTGATTTCGCAGAGGACTATGAACCCGTAAAAGCATTCTTCAACAGCGAGCAGAAAACAATCTTTGATAAAGCGGTATTGTATCTGAGTAAATATGATGACAGTAAGACTTACATCGTAGATGAAAATCTGGAAAATATTGTTGCTCAGATTAGCGAGATTGTAAAAAAGCAGTCTCCATATAGTGATATTCCGAAATTGCCGGAACTACTGAAAAAGTTCAGCGATGTATATTCAGACATACTGGATGAGCAGCTAAAGCCGGTGCTGGATTCTGTATATGATTCACAGAAACGAGTATTTGATGTGCTGAATACCAAAGAGTATGCGGAAACCAAGAGAAGCAGCTATTCAGCATTGTTTGATGAAATCACGAATGCGGCGAAAGGCTGTACGAATGTATCAGTACTTAGAAGTTATGCTGACAGGGCAGAAACACTGAAAATTCGTCTGTTAAATGAAATGACACAGACAGATCAGAATATTGCCTTAAAGAAAGCTGAAGAAGTCCGCAAGAGACTGGAAGCACAGGCAAAAGAAGTCGGAAATGTGGATCAGGCTCAGATTGAAGCTGAAGTGCAGAAAAAGGTCGAAAAAGTGAAAAAGACCAAGAATGTATCCATTAAGAGTATTACGAAAACTGCTTCATGGAGACTGGAAAATACAGAGGATGTAGACAAATACTTGAATGAACTGCGTCTGAAACTGGTCAGTGAGCTTGATACAGATACCATAGTCAATATTGAATTTTAAATTGTTATAGGCAGGAGGCGTTTCATGGAAACAATTGTTTTATATCATGGGAGCAGTCAGATAGTGACAGAACCCGAGATAAGAATAGCAAAATTTAACAAAGACTTTTATTTCGGCTTTTATTGTACATTGCTTCCGGAACAGGCAAAAAGATGGGCGACAAGGTATACTGGTGTAGGATATCTGAATGAATATGTATATACACCGGATGAATCGCTTAATATCAAAAAATTTCCTGAAATGACAGAAGAGTGGCTTGACTTTATAGCAGCATGTAGACTTGGAAAATCTCATAATTATGACATTGTGGAAGGACCTATGGCAGATGATACAATTTTTAACTATGTACAGAATTTTGTAGATGGAAAAATCAGCAGAGAAGCATTTTGGAATTTAGCAAAGTTCAAAAAACCAACGCATCAGATAAGTTTTCATACGGCAAGGGCTTTGACTACATTATCTTTTTTGAAAGGAATTGAGGTGACGGATCATGAATGATAATTCCTTATTTTTCTTATGCAGCTTAATTGAATTTATTGGCAGACAGCCGAAGCAACAGATGCCGAGGCGCAGGCAGCAGAAATTGGATCAGCTCATATTTCTGGTTGGTATCAGAATAGTAAGGGAACCTGGTACTACTATGATGAAAATGGAAACAGCGTACGCTATAAGGCAATGACCATCAATGGAAAGATTTATTATTTTGGCGGCGATGGAATGATAGCAAGCGACACGTATTATATAGACGGAAATTGGTATCTTGCTGATGCAAGTGGTGCACGTGTCCTGACAAAAGGCTGGTATTGGCAGAAGGGCTATTGGTATTATGTAACTCTTGATGGTATACAAATCATAGTTCTTGGTGCAAATATCGTTTTTCCTTTTACTTTATTTATAAAATATTTCAGCATTTTTTCAGTAACTGTATAATCTGATATTACACCTTCTCTTAGTGGTCTTGTTGCAACTATATTTCCTGGTGTTCTTCCTAACATTCTTCTTGCCTCTTGACCTACGGCTAACACTTCTTTTGTGTTATTGTCAACAGCCACTACTGATGGCTCTCTTAAAACAACACCTTTCCCTTTTACATATGCAATTATTGTTGCCGTTCCTAAATCTATTCCTATATCTTGCCCAAATCCCAACATAAATAATCAATTTCCTTCCACTCACTCAATTTTCCAACTTTTGTTTTTTATTTTTTCCTTATGTATTCCCTATTATTTTATGTACATTTTTTCCAAATTATATTCATAATTTTATTTTTTGGTATAATCTTTTTCTGTTTCTTTTATAATATATATTGGTCTTTTTTTAACTTCTAAATATGTTTTTGATAAATATTGTCCAATAATGCCTATTGTAAATAATTGTATTCCACTAACAAATACTATTATACATGCCATTGATGGCCATCCAGCCGTTGGATCTCCATATACTAATGTTTTTACTATTATAAAAATTATTGCTATAAATGCTACTAAACAGAATATTAATCCAACTATTGATGAAAATATTAATGGTGTTGTTGAAAATGCCGTTATCCCTTCTAATGCATATTTGAATAATTTCCAAAATGACCATTTGGTTTCTCCAGCAACTCTTTCAACATTTTCATATTCAATCCATTTTGTATCAAATCCTACAAAACTAAATAATCCTTTTGAATATCTATTATATTCTTTTAATGAAATTATGCTGTCTACTACTTGTCTTTTCATTAATCTATAATCTCTTGCTCCATCTACCATTTCAATATTAGACATTTTATTTATTATTTTATAAAACATTCTAGCAAAGAAACTTCTAATAGGTGGTTCACCTTTTCTTGTAACTCTACGTGTTCCTACAGAATCATATCCTTCATTTTTTATGGCATCATACATTTGTTTTAATAATGCTGGTGGATCTTGTAAGTCAGCATCCATTAATGTTACATAATCTCCTTCTGCCGCTTCTAGTCCTGCATAGATCGCAGCTTCTTTTCCAAAGTTTCTCGAAA
>ERZ838577.1279-NODE-1279-length-34864-cov-9.075957_pt1 | contig 34864 bp, 29 predicted proteins | sample MGYA00519682_ERZ838577 | MGnify/ENA primary metagenome ERZ838577 (study PRJEB31850, sample SAMEA3708838) | human gut metagenome | biome: human gut; feature: human-associated habitat; material: faeces | place: China | collected 2014 ...
TGCCGATGTGACCACGGGCATGTTCATCATTCTTGTTCTGATGCAAGACGGTATGGATATGGATTTGCCTGTCATCCGTCCACTGCATGAATTTGGAGATGATGTCGGTGGATTCACTGGAGGAATTGATGTCGTAAAGGAAATCACGAATGCCATCTATGATGACCAATCCCAAATCCGGTATTGCGCCAATGGCCTGTTCGACTATCGCCAGACGTAGTTTAGGGGAAAACTTGCGCAGAGCCAGCATAATCAGATTATCCGGATTCTTGCATTCCGGCAAGTCGGCCAAACGTAAGATGCGCTTCAATACCAGTTGGCAATGATACCGCCCCTGCTCTGTGTCTATGTATAGAATCTTCCGCTTATTCTCAGGGAACATAGACCGGTAATGAAGCACGGTGCTGCCACTCAATGCCGATGCGACAATGGCTGAAACGTTGAAAGTTTTCTTGCTTTTGGCTTTTCCGATGGAAGCACTGAAGTTTCCCAATGTTCCGATAATAGTATCGTCCACCATCAGAACCACCGGGGAGTGTTCGTATGTACTTGTTACGCTTATTGTAGACTCCGCCATGTAAGCAGCCAATTCTTCCGGAGAAAGAATAATAGTGTCTGTCTTTTCCATCGCTACCAGTTTTTAGGGTTCGGTTTACGGCGATGAGAGGCGAGCAAGGACTCATTCTCGTCCTCGAAACTTTGCGGAGCCGGATTCTTCCGGGAAGATTCCAGCCATCTATCCAGTTCGTCACGATAGATGTAGAGATGCTTCCCTTGTTTTATAACCGGAATATCGTCCTTCTTGACCTTGTAATAAAAGGTCGACAACGGCATTCTAAGATAGTTGCAAGCCTCCTGTACGGTCATGGGGACGTGCGTGTTCTCTTTGGTTTCGTACTGCTTGGAAAGTTTCTCCGTAAGCAGGCTTTCCATACTTGCGATTCTGTCGCATAGTTCGCCTACCACGGTCGGCAGATCGTTGAATGTCAGTTGGTCTTTTTCCATATTATGACTGTTTTAATCGTTTAATATGCTGCGAACCAACTCAATGAAACCTTGCAGAACAATACAGACCGGATTAATTATTTTGTCTGTATACTTTTTTTATTGCGAGTCATCATTATCTGCATCTAAATGGAAGCGATAGTCGCCTTTATCTGGTACATCAATAGGAATCTGGCTTGGAACATTATCCCGTAAATTGAGTCTGAGATATTCAAGGGTCGCATTTACGAGTTCGTATGGGAATGATTCCTTAATAAAAACGGCTCTTTTCGCTAAGGGCACTCCCAAGCGTTCACCGACATTCCATGCCAAATGGCGAAGTCCCGGCGACCTCAGCGGATTGTCTATATTGGAACGAATCGGTTTATATGACTCAGGTTGATCGTAAGCCATATACTCTATATTGGAAATGAGGGTGGCAATATCCTCTTTTGAGAGATAGGGGGCAGTCTTGACGGTTACATATTCCCGAATCGCATCCATAATTTCCGCTTGCCTTTCAATCTCTTTCTTTTTGAGTTCCACCAATATGGAATCATATTTATTCAAATGAGAATCGTCCGGGCAATCAGAGTTTACAGTATTTTGATTTGACTGTTGGGACGGAGGACACTCCTGTTCAGCCAAACCCATCGGTTGCTCGATGGGCAGTGTTTCAGTAGCATCCATAGATTCTATGGCATTCTCTGATTCTACAATAGGAGTAGATGGCTCGCCAAAAGAGAAGTTGATAGGATTCTTCGTTAGCCAAGTGTAGAAAAATCGTTGCAGTAGACCGCACAATAGAATTGTAACCACAAGGCCTATTATAACTGGAGTCGTTATTGTTGTGGTATTGATTTGGTGATAAGTGAATAGGTAAGTGTCTACTGCCACATAGGCAATTACCAATAATGCAAGAATAAAACTTATCCTCTTGGTCCGAATTTGAATATTATTTGTCATCTGCTGCAAGTATTTGAAATGGTTATATGGCAAAGTTATGTGCTATATTCCAGATATATATAATTAGTGATGACGAATCGCTCAATATTTGTAAAAAATAACGGTTATAGTATGATTTCAGACTAAAAATCATACTATAACCGCTTAAAATAGGGATAAGTGGCTGTCAGTCCTTCCGTGTCAAGGTAATCTTCTTGCTGGCTTCTCGTTTATTGGCATCCACTACTTTGATATACCTTTGTGTGGTGGTGATACTCTTGTGAGCCATAATGCTTTGTATGGTACGGATGTCTGTCCCTGCAGCCGCTTGCAGAGTAGCAAATGTTCTACGGTACGAGTGAAATGTTATGTTCTTGGTAATTCCGGCAGAACGAATCCACTCTTTCATCGGGATTTGCGTCCAGCTACGCATAAGTCCCTTGAATACCAAACCTTTCTTTTCAGAACTATAGCCTATCAATCCCAATGCTTCTTCGCTGATGGGAATGATGTCTTCCGCTTTGTTCTTCTGCGTAATGATGTGTACGCATTTCCCTCCGGCAGAATAGTCCACGATGTCTTCCCAACATAGCGAGAGAATGTCACTGATGCGCAAGCTGGTCATACAGGAAAACAGCGATGCCGTTTTCAGAATGGGCTTCTTGCACGGTGTTTCAGCCAGTTTATACAGTTCTTCTACAGACAGATACTCTTTGACCACATCTTCCGTTTCAATCTTATCCAAAAAATCATTGACATTGGTCTTTATCATTCCATTGCGGTAGAGAATTTTCAGAAATCCCCTGAAAGTAGACCAATATCCTGATGCGGAGTTCCGTGTGATGGGGCCATTGCGCCTGAGCTTCTTGGCACTCAGCAAGTATTCCCGAAATTTGTTACATAGGTCGATGTCAATCTCCTCAAAGGTACATTTGCCATGTACGAAGTTTCTGAAATGGAGATAGACAAACTCCCATTTCTGGTCATGCTTACGGAGCTGTTTGCGATAATACTCCAAGAAATCGGCTTTGAGTTTGTACCTGTCGAAGAAATCATACCGTTCATTCACCACAGATTCAAACCTGCGACAACGGATGGCTTCGGCTTTCTCGGTCATTACCTCGTTGAAATTCTGCTCTCGTTTGTTTCTCGGATTGGCATAAACATAGATGCCAAGCGATTCATGACGGATAACTTTCATTGTCTCTTTGTCTCGATAACCCGGATAATAATCCAAATAGAAAGACATCATCCTGCCTTTTAACGGACGTGTCCTTAATGTTACGGTTTTACATTCATGCATACTGATATATTTTTATGGTTATTATTAATTCGCTGGCAAAACTCTGTAATGTAACCATGCAGAAATCCTTCATCAAGGATTAATTTTGGAATAATTTACGGAAGTCTATAATTGGTTACTTACGGACACCCATTACCTTGTCAAACTCCACTTTCAGGAACCTGACGAACCGTCCGTTCTTCTCACGATTAATCTGATGGAATTGCAGAATACCATAGACCGAATCACGGGATAGCTTGAATTTCTCCATTGCCTCCTTGACGGTGTAGTATTCTGCCTTGCTCTCCTGTTCGGAACTCTTCGAGAGGTCGAAGTGGAGCTTTGAGTAGAATATCTGCCCATGCTCTTTCTTGGAGGGAATGTTGTTCCGATACACTTGCGAACGGATGGCGACACGTGTCATGCCGTACTTCTCCTGAATCTCTTCCGGTGTGTACCATTCAGTAAGGTCGGAATCTACCTCGTATTTGGCAAAGGCAGCATCGATATGTTTCTTGCTGTAATAGTTGAACTGGCGGATTCTCACTTTCGGCACTTTATGTTGCCGAGTGTAAGTCCACACCCATTTGGCGTTGACCTTATATTTTTCCGCAATCTCTTCGGCTGTGTAATACTCGGAGATGTTGAAGTCGTTTTTCGCAACCAGTCGTTCGTAAGGTTTGCTTTTGAGCATTAACTCTATGTCTGCACGCCTTACCAAAGCCATTCTTCCGCTAATTCGGGATGCTCTAAGTTTATCCTCTTTGACTAATTTATAAATATACTGACGGCTCACGCCCATCAATCGGGCAGCCTGCGAAAAAGTGAAATATTCCTGCTTCTCCAAACTGGAGCGCAACTCCTGCATTTCCTGAATGTGGCGCAGTTCCATTTTGCGCTCCTTGATACGATGTTTGTAACCTCGCTTCGAGCATTGAGGGCTACAATAACAGGTCGTTGTTTTCTGTGCAATGAACGGTTTTCCACACCATTGACAAATTCTTTTTACTTCCATATTTCCTATATCATTTTCTCTGTTTTTTAATTTCCCTTTTTGTCTACACATGTAAACCATTGTTAACACACGTCAACTAATGCGTCACTGTGACATTCGGGCTAACCGTGAATTTCTGTCGCGGTAGAAATATGATAGAAAAATATAGATAAAAACCGTTATCTCCAAATACGGACTGGAAATTGTTAAAATATAAAAGTCGCTGAAATACAGCGACTTTATTCTAAATGGTTATAGTTAGTTATGGCTGTTTACAAGCCATCATTTGCCGTTCCGGAAAATGTAATAGCCTTACAGATGAGGATTTAGCATATCTTGCAAGTATTCCTTTGAAGACGGTTGTTGATTTCCGATCGAATGAGGAGCGGGATGCTGAGCCGGATAAGGTGCCGACAACAACGATAAACCGGATTAATTTCCCGATAGCTCCGGGGAATCTTTCTTCTACCGATATCGGGGAGGTTATCAGAAGAGGTGACGTGGCTGCGGCGAAACAGTATCTGGTGGATGGTAACCGGGAGTTCGTGACGGACTTTCAGGCCGAGTATAAGTCATATTTCGAGACGTTGATGCAGACAGACAAAACACCCTTGATGTTCCATTGTACGGCGGGGAAAGACCGGGCCGGATTGGCAGCTGCGTTATTTCTGGCCGCTTTGGGGGTAGACCGGGAGACGATCGTGGAGGATTACATGCTCACGAACGAGTTGACGGGGGTGACTCTGGAGGGAATGAAAGCTCTTTACGGGGATAATAATATGGCGGTTTGCATGTATTACATCGGTTCCGTGCAGAAAGAGTATATTGAAATGGCTTTGACCACGATAGATAATAATTACGGGGGAATGGAAAAGTTCCTGACACAACAGTTGGGCGTGGATCTCGATAAGATTAGAAAGCTTTATTTGTATTAGAAGGTTTGTGTATTTTAGTGAAGGAGTTGGCCGGTTATGATGGACAACTCCTTTTTTATGTGGATATTATTTCTTCACCGCGGAAACGAGTAACATCATGGGGCGTCGCAATTCGTCACGCATTCCCGGTATGGAATCAAGAAGCGTCTCGTCGGGTTCCGGTTCTATCAGTCCGGTAATCTCGAAACCGTTTTGGATGAGCCCGTTCACGTAAGTGGTGAGTGTCTTGTGATATTTTGTCACGTTTTCACCGAGGAAGGTGGCTTCCCGTTTCCCTTCCGAGAAATACCGATCCACGGGCCAGTGGAGGATATTGCCTTGTGCGTCGTGATACCAGTCTTGACTACCGTAAGCTGTGAACACGGGATGCTCGACCGAGAACACGAATATTCCGCCGGGTGTGAGACAACGATTCACTTTCATGCAGATATCCGGAAAGGATTCCAAGTAATGAAAGGTGAGGGAACTGATAACCACGTCATAGCTCTCGGGCGAATAATCAAAGTCCTCGATGGCCATGTGTTTGTATTCTATGCGTGGGGAGTTGTTTCGTTTTCGAGCCTCTTCCAGCATCTTCTCGGAGATATCAATCCCTAGAGCGTGTTCTGCCCCGTGTTCGATAGCGTATTGGCAATGCCAACCAAAGCCGCATCCCAGATCCAACACCCGTTTCCCCTTGAAGTCAGGTAACATTTTTTTCAACACGTGCCATTCTCCGGCTCCTTTCAGACCGTTCACGGAACGGGACATTTGGCTGTATTGATTAAAGAATTTTTCGTCATCGTATTTATTTTCTTTCATGATGATATCTCTGTTCTACTTGGTATGATTAAAAACATATTTGAGGAAGGTGAGTTGATGAAAATAGGTTGTTCGGAATTTCCGAACAACCACTCAATATGGTACTGTTAAATTATTTATGCTTTTCCGACTATTGTTCTTCCTGATTTCTCTCGCCGGAGGCGTATTCTCCGGGACAGATATCCATCACCTCTCGGTCGGGTTGTATCAGGGAACGCTCGTACTGGCATTTCCATTGAATGTTCCGGTCAATTCCCTGTTCAGAGATACCGTCGATGGTTTCTCCATCTTTGATGGAGGCGTCTTTGTCGAAGATATAGGCGGCCACGTTATAGGCGTGATTGACCACGGCATTCGGGTCCAGATCGTGAAAATGATATTGTACGTCCGGTAGTCCGATGGCGTAAAGTCCTAACGTATCCACGAGCATGTCGTTGGTGTTTTGTATGTTGAAGAATCGGACGTTCATCCCGAAATGAAGAAAACGACCAGGTTGGGCCCACGGGTTATTTAATACTTGTTCCCGGGTCAATAACTTGCCGCTTGAAGGAGTCCACACTGCCGCACAGTCAGGGAACAGTTCGAGGGTGGTTTCCAGCCATTCGGTCAACAGGGCGCAACGCTCTTTGTAAGGGAGGCCGGACGCCATGAAGTCCGATAACATGATTTTATATTTGCAGTTGGCGAGAATCTCGTCTTTTTCGGGGCAATCCCATAATTGACTGCGTTGCATCAGATCAATGTTGTTCCCGTCGAAATTCTCGAAATCGGACATGAGTACCTGTGCCGGCATACGTTGGTTGTCTTTGTATTCCACTATGTATTTCCAGATTGCGAAAGTCGAAAGGGAGTCCTTCACGTTGGCAACAATATCCACCTTCTCGTATTTGGCAGATAACGCTTTGTGTATATTTTCCCCGTCGGGGCGTGTTCCTTTGTCGGTAAACAATAGGTACATTTGAAATAGGGTTTGAAAACTTCCTTTCTCGTCTAAATTCTGGCGAAATACTTCCTGTTCTTTTTGTGAATCCTCCATGTCCGGTATTTTTAATGGTTTGTTGTAAAACTAGGTTTACAAATATACGTTTTTTGCAGGTATTCCTTTATCGAATATAGATTTTCACCAATCAATTTAATAAACAATTCTGTTTGTGGGGGGCGGATTTTGATAATAATGAGTGTGTTCAGGTAAGATATATTATTAATAAAGACTAGCTAACTAGTCTTTAATTCATGAACAAAATTTTATCTTGTAAGTAATTCATGAGTAAATTAGGGATAATCCTATTGTAATCCTACCCATCCTTTGAACCTTCTTCGAAGCTTCCTCGTAGCTCGAATAACAGAGAACGGTGATGCTTGGGCGAAGCTTCGGGGCATCTACGAAAGAGGGGTAGGATTACTTTATGATTACGGTAGGATTATGGTTTGAGTTTAATTATTAGTATCAATGAAGTTATGCGATGTACTCCCATTGCTTTCAAGCTCTATTGTTGCTTTTTATAACTGTATATGGCCCAACTGTTCAAAACGGTGGCGAAGACGGTCAGGGTTCCCAGTTGCGGGATAATGTCCGTGATGCTGCTGCCTTTCAGGTAGACCATGCGCATGATTTCCATGAAGTAACGCAAGGGATTGGCGTAAGTGATGTATTGTGCCCATCGCGGCATGCTGCTGATCGGGGTAAATAGCCCGCTCATGAGGATAAATACCAGCATGCAAAACCACATGACGAACATGGCTTGTTGCATGGTTGCCGAGTGGTTGGAGATCACGAGCCCCAGGCCGGAAACGACGAGAACGAAAATAAGTGTTGCTAGATAAATCGCCCCGATATTCCCTTTTGGGGTGATTCCATATACCAGCCAAGCGAGTAGGATGCAGAGGTTCAACACGATGAATCCGACAAGCCAGTAAGGGAGTAATTTTGCCAGGGTGAACGTGAAGCGGCTTACCGGGGTTACGTTGATCTGTTCAATAGTTCCGGCTTCTTTTTCTCCTACCACGTTTAGGGCCGGGAGGAAACCGCAGAGCATGACGAGTACCATGGTCATGAGGGCCGGCACCATGAAGACTTTATAATTCAAATGAGGATTGAATTGGTAGCGAATGGAGGCAGAGCTTTGTGGTGACAGAATTTGAGTCAGGTAAGCACTTCCCAGACTTCCCTTACTCCCATTCACTGCGTTCACGGCGATCAGGGTTGAAGCGGGACGACCGTTGACCTGCTCTTTTTCGAATCCCTGGGGAATTTCCAGTAGCACGGCGGCCTGGTCTTTTTCAATGGTGGCGATACCTTTATCGTAATTGGTCGGTAATCCCGTCAGCTTGAAATAGCGGGAAGCCTCGATCTGGTGTACCAACCGTTGAGAGGAGGGACTTTGATCATTGTCGATGATCGCGATGCGGAGGTTTTCTATTTCCAGCGTGGCGGCCCACGGCATGACCAACATCATCATGCAAGGGAAGATGAGAATGAGTCGGGGCAGGAATTTGTTCCGTTTCAGTTGCTTGAATTCTTTTTCAATGAGATATCGTAGTATCATGTTTTTCCTCCTTTAGTCTAAACGTTTTTTGAATTTGCGGGTCGTGATGCCGATCAGCACGATGGCCATGATGAACAGGATTCCCGTTTCTTGCCATACATAGGCAAACGGGACTCCCTCGATCATCAGTTTCCTGACGATGTCGATATACCAACGTGCCGGGATTATACAGGTGATTGCTTGTAGTATTTTCGGCATACTTTCGATCGGGAAGATAATGCCTGACAGGATGATCGTGGGGAGCATCAATACCATTCCGGAAGCCAGCATGGCGGCGACCTGTGTCCGGGTAACGCAGGAAATCAGTAATCCGAGAGCCAGTGACACGAAGATAAATAGCAGTGATACTCCTAACAAACTACCCAAACTCCCGCTGATCGGGACATCCAGAACGAATACCGACAGGAGGAGTATCGTGGTCAGGTTGAATATGGATAATATAAAATAGGGTACGGCTTTGGATAGAATGACAAAGAACGGGTTCATCGGTGACACGAGCAGGATTTCCATGGTTCCGGTTTCTTTCTCCCGGACGATTGATATGGAAGTCATCATGGCACAGATCAGCATGAGGATCAGCCCCATGATTCCCGGTACGAAATTGTAGGCACTTTGCATTTGCGGGTTGTAGAGTAATTTGGTATGAATAACCAGCGAGGGGTGTTGAATCCCGACTTGTTGTAATTCGGCCTGTGCCGTGGCGATGATCCCGTTGGCGTAATTCCCGCGAGTAATGGCGAGATTCGGATCGGTAGCATCGGCAATAATCTGGATGTTCTCCGAGTCAAAACGTTGTCGGTTAAGCTGGGCGGGGAAAGCGATCCCCAGTTCTATTTTGTTCTTTCGAAATAGTTGGTTTAATTCCTCCGGGTTGTGTACCACGTATTTCACCGTGAAATATTCGCTGGCATTAATCCGGTCGATGATATGACGGGTATCTACATCGGTGGATGAGGTGAGAATGGCTGTCTGCACGTTTTTCACTTCGGTCGAAATGGCAAAACCAAAGAGAAGTATTTGCACGATGGGCATACCGATAAGGATAAGCATCGTGCGCGGGTCTCGCAGGATATGGTAGAATTCTTTCTTGACAAAGGCGATAAACTGTTTCATAAGTTAAAGAGTTAGTCGGATGAACGAGTGGCATGACGGGCCAGTTGTTGGAACACTTCGTCCATGTTTTGGGCATGGTATTGGTCCTTCAATTTATCGGGGGTATCGAGCGCTTTGATTTGCCCGTCGACCATCATGGAGATGCGGTCGCAATATTCGGCCTCATCCATGTAGTGCGTGGTGACAAAAATCGTGATACCCCGTTCGGCTGCCTGATAGATTAATTCCCAGAACTGGCGGCGGGTGGCGGGATCAACTCCCCCGGTGGGTTCATCGAGGAACACGAGTTGTGGTTCGTGGAAGATTGAAACGGAAAAAGCCAGACGTTGTTTCCAACCCAACGGGAGTTCCTGCACCAGCGTTTCCCGTTCTTCATACAGGCCGATGCGTTTGAGCATTCTTTCGGTACGCGGTGCTATTTCCGTTCTCGGAACCCCGTATATCCCGGCAAAGAGACGCACGTTTTCCCATACTTTTAAATCTTCATAAAGAGAGAATTTCTGGCTCATGTAGCCGATGTGTTTTTTGATCTCCTCGCTTTGTGTCTGCACGTCGTATCCCATGACTTCGGCTTTTCCGGCAGTTGGTAGGCTCAAACCACTAAGAATACGCATGGCGGTTGTTTTCCCCGCCCCGTTAGCCCCGAGGAAACCGAATATCTCTCCCCGTTTTACTTCGAAAGAGATATGATCGACAGCGGTAAAGTTTCCGAACTGTTTCACGAGTTGTTCCACCCGGATAATGGGTTGCTCGTCCTGGTGAGTTGTATCTCGTTCCAGTCCCGGCGGGCAAAGGATGTCTTTGAATTGTTCCAGAATCATTTTCGGGATATCAATACCTTTGATCGTGCCGTTTTGAATGAAAGCGATCCGGTCGCATTGTTTGGCCTCGTCCATGAAAGGGGTGGAGACGATCAGGGTGATTCCTTGTTCCTGCAAGCGATGGAGCATTTGCCAGAACTCTTTGCGTGATACCGGATCGACCCCCGTGGTCGGTTCATCCAGAAAAAGAATTACCGGGTCGTGAATCAAGGCGCAACAGAGTGCCAGTTTTTGTTTCATCCCGCCTGACAGGGCTCCTGCCCGGCGATTTTTGAAGGGGGCCAGTTGGTCGTAAATTTCTTTTATCTGGTCGTAATGGGCTTCCACGGTTGTGTTGAAGACCGTGGCAAAGAAACTCAGGTTTTCTTCCACCGTGAGGTCTTGATAAAGAGAGAATTTTCCGGGCATGTAACCGATACTTTTACGTATCTCTTTGTAATCTTTAATCACGTCATAACCGTTGACAGAAGCCTCCCCCTCGTTGGCGGTCAACAACGTGGTCAGGATACGGAAGAGGGTACTCTTGCCGGAACCGTCCGGCCCGATAAGCCCGAATAACTCTCCCCGTCCGACTTGGAACGAAACATCGTGTAAGGCTTGGACCTGTCCGTATTGTTTGCTGATATGCCTGACTTCTACAAGATGTTCCATACTTAGAATTTTACTTCACCGTACATACCTATTTTTATGGTTCCGTCATTACGGACGGCAATTTTCACGGCATATACCTGGTTGGCACGTTCGTCGTTCGTGAGTATTGTTTTTGGGGTAAACTCGGCCTTATCGGCTATCCATGTGATTTTGCCCGGGTATTCTTTCCTGATGTCATCCCCGAAATCGGCGTATACTTTTACCGGATCACCCAGTTTGACGCTGGCCAGTTGGGTAGATGTTATGTAGGCCCGCAGGTAGATGTTTTCAATATCAGCTATTTTGAATAACGGTTTCCCGGTTGAGGCCAGTTCTCCCGGTTCCGCGTATTTGGCGAGAACGGTACCATCAATGGGTGAGAGAATATGGCATTTTTGTAGTTGATCTTCTACTTGTGCCACTTGAATGGCCACGGATGAACTCTGTTCGTTTAGGCTTGCCGTGCTGTTCCGGAGTGAAGAGGTCTGGGCTTCTAGTTGGCGTTGAAGTACGGCGAGTTGAGAATCCCAATCGTCCAATTGTTTTTGGTTGGCTGCATTTGCTTTCAACAGGTTTTCCACGCGAGCCTTCTCTCGTCTGGCGGTGGCGATTTGCTCTTTGGTTGCCGCGATTTGTTTCTGTATATCGGGACGTTGGTTATCGACCGACTTCATGCTGGCTTGCAATTGCAGCTTCTTTAAATAAAGTTGAACCGTGTCGACTAGACCTACTTCACTGTTTTGGGACAGTTTACTGCCTTCTTCCACGGTCAAACAGAGTAATTTGCCGTTAGCTTCGGAAGAGACGATGATTTCAGTTGCTTCGAAAGTTCCAGTGGCGTCAAATTCTTTTGAGGCGTTACAGGCTGATAGTGTAATTAGTATTATTGCGGGGAAATAAGATAGTCGTTTCATGTTGTATAAGTGTTTGGGGAATTGTTTATTGTTCGTTTGTAATATGTTTTTGCTGGTATATATCCATGAGTAATTGTATTTCATGTACGGCTTTGTTTTGTTTGGCAAGACTTTCATTTGTCAGTTCTCGTAACATTTCGGTCACGGTGAGAGTTCCGTTTGCCACTTTTGCTTCGGCTGCTTTACGGATATTCGTGCGGAGACGGATGATTTCGTCATCCTCTTTCATCTGTTTTCGCAAGGCGGATATCGTTCCGTCTTTCTCTGCCACTTGCAGGCGTGTATTGAAGAGGAACAGGTCTCGGTTGCTTTCTATCCGTTGTTTCTCGGTGTCCAGTTTGCGTTTATCGTTTTTGAGCGTGTAGAGACTGCCGAAGTTCCAACTCATGCGGGCACCTATTATATAATAGGGGTCGAATTCGTTTTTCAACATGTTTAGTCCGGGATTGCCGTAAGCCCCTTGTGCGTACAGGAAAAATTGGGGAAGATAGCCGCTTTTCAGTGATTGTTGTTTTACATCCAGTACTTGTTTTTGTACCTCGTAGAGCAGGAGTTCGGGGCGATTGATGTCATTTGAGATCGTTTGCCCCGGCAGGACGGGCTTGGAGAGTCGGGTATGTGCGGGAATCTCTTCACCGATCAAGAGGGAAAGCATCCGGAGATAGGCTGACCGGTTGGCTTCCAACGAGGTGCGTTGCTGCCGGGTGTTCAGAATTTCCACTTGCACGGCGTCTACATCGGCATCATTGGCTATCCCGTTGTCCCGGTAGGCCTTGATCGTGTTGAGGTTACGTTCTAATTCTTCATTCAATAAGGTATTTTGTGAGAGTTGCTCGTCGAGGAGCAATATCCCGAAATAGACTTGGTTTACCCGTTCATTTAAAGCGTACATGTTTACATCCAGTTGACGTTCTGTTTCAGTGGCAGAGGCTTGGATTTGTTGTTTCTGGTGATGGATAAGTCCACCGTCCCATATATTCTGCCGGGCTTCTACCATGATCTGGTATTGGTCTTTAGGCAGGGCTTTGATAGAGATTTCAGGCAGAGCGATCGGGAGTTTCGTGACATCACTTTGGTAGGATGCTTTTCCGCTCAGGCTGATCTGGGGTAGGTTACCTTTTGCCGCATTCTTCAAGTTGTAATTTTCTGTCAGTTCGATCAATTTGTACTGGCGGGCGAGCGGGTAATTGACTTGTGCTTTTTGCCGGCATGCGTCGAGTGTCAGTTGTCCGAAAATATGGCTACTTAAGCTGATGAACAGTGTTAGAAGCAAGATTCGTGTCATATCATGTAGTTTTAATTTATTTCGGTTGTAAAAGTACGTGTTTTAAGTATACGTTAGCGTCCTATTCGTTGTTGTATATGTTCCGTTTGTTCGATTTCGAGCTGTTCGCATCTTGTTTTAGGCTTGAAATATTATCTTTGCGGGAAATAAGTGGTTCGTTTATGAGGCAAAATGGGTTACTGGCGTTAGCCTTAAAACAGGTATTTGATTATTCGGTTGAACCTAATAATGAATATCGTTTTATTTCTTCGGATTTGGGTTTTGTCCGGTCAATGGTGGGGGTGCAGGATTTGAATGGTTCTTTGATTGTTTTCGGGCAACCTTATCGCTTGACCGAGGGGCGTGTAGTGCTTCTTAGGGCCGGGACGGTACGTGTGCTGGTTAATTTGCGGGAAATTACGCTGACGGCTCATCATTTGGTGGTAGCTTCTTCCGGGACGGTGATCCAGTTTATTGATATGTCACCGGATTGTGATTTGTCGATGCTGGCTTTCACCAATAGTTTTATGGAAGGCTGGCAAAAACAAGAATTACTTTATGCTTACCTGCGGGGAAGATTGTACTTGCGCCTGTCTTTGGACGAGGTGGCAGAACGGCGTGTAGACGCTATTTTTTCTTTATTGTGGGATGTGTTGCATGATGTTCCCTTTCCCAAGGAAACAGTTCAAGGGTTGATCTCGATGTTATTTTATCAGATTACTTATTTCGAGAAAAAAGATCGGTCGGTCAAAAAACAGAGAGGGACACGCCAAGAAGAAGTCCTTGATCGGTTTATCGACCTCGTGAACAAATATGCTTTGCATGAGCGTAGTGTTTCTTTTTATGCGGATCATTTATTCCTCACGGGACGTTATTTGAATACCTTGATTCGTCAGGCCAGCGGTCGGACGGTGATGGATTGGGTGAATGAAGCTGTCGTGCAGGAAGCAAAGATTTTACTACGTCATAGTGATAAGTTGGTTTACCAGATTGCCGATGAGTTGAATTTTCCGAATTCCTCTTTCTTCTGCAAGTTCTTTCGTCGTGTGACGGGGATGACACCGTATGAATATAGGCTGAATTAGCCGAGTAATTCTTCATATATATCACAGAGTTTTTCCCGGAGGTATAGAACGGCGTATCGTTTCCGGGATATCAGCGTGTTGACGGGAATCCCGGTGCTTTCGGATATTTCCTTGAACGAAAAGTCCTGCAATTCATTTAATTCGAATACAACGCGTTGTTCTTCCGGGAGTTCGGACAGGGCCTTGTCGAGTTCCTCCCAGACGAGTGCTCTCATGTACTCTTTTTCCGGGGAGGTATCCGAGTCGAACAGGTATTCGGATACTTCTTTCAGAAGTAATGTCTGGCCCTCCTCTGCCGGGGCCAGGGGCATTTCCTCTTCCTTGTGTTTCCTTTTCCTGTCGATAATGATATGCCGGGCTACCGTGTACAGCCATGCCGATATTTGTTGTATCGGGGTGGCCACGGGGTCCGTTTTGAGCAACTGGTAGAAGACATCTTGCAGGATATCTTCCCGGTCTTCTCGTGCGGAAACCCGCTTGGCGATAAAACCTTTCAGTTGCGGTTGATACTGTTTGAAGATCGCCGAAACGTCCATGTTCGGTGGCGTTTCTTCTTGTTGTTTGTTCATAGATAGTGTGCTTACTCTTTCGGTTGTTCTTTGCCGAACATGTGGTCGTTAAAAGCCTGTTGACGTTCTTCGAAACGCTGACGGATGTAGTCCTTCCGTTCTTCCGGGGACATGTTTTTCATCTGCCCGAAGAAATGATGCATGTGTGCGTGGTCCCGATCCGGCCGCCTCATGAACCCGTGTCCACCGAAGCCCCCGAATAACAGGCGGGTCAGTACGAACAGTCCGAGTGCCTGCCAGTAGTTGATAGCCGACCAGCCGATGATGGACGGAATCAGGTAATTCCATAAGAACATGATGGCGGCAACAATCGCTGCCAAACCTATAAGCATGAGTAAAGCGTGTGCTCCTCTATGGTGTCTGAAATTTTTCATGGTGTTCATTTTTAGAACGTGGTGTAAATATGATATATCTTTGTGAAATCTTGTAGCAAATATACGGATAAAGTGAGTAGTGCAACGATTCCTACCGTGACTAAAAACGGTATAAAAGCCTCGACTTCCCTGATGATGGTTTTTTGATAGCGTTTCATGACATTGTTTTGTTTAATGATACATATTAATTGGCTAGCCTTTCTATCCTTGTAGACGATCGAGAAAGAATAATATTTTAAATGTTCTCGTTTTTTTTGAATAGAAGTCTGTAAAGTGCTATTTTTACATGCATAAATTCGAAGAATATGAAATACGAGTTGAATGATAAGCCGGGACTTTTTCCCATGTTGATGTACGGGTTGCAATGGTGGATTGTCTCCTTGCCTTGCGTGGTGATTATGGGAATCATCGTGTCGCAACTTCATTACACGGATGTGGCGGAACAGACATTTTATTTACAGAAATTGTTCGGGATCATGGGGATCGCCATGATCGTGCAAGTGTTGTGGGGACATCGTTTGCCCTTGATTATCGGGCCGGCCTCGGTGTTGCTGATCGGGATTCTTTCCACCGTGTCCTCGGGAATTGCAGCGGTATACACGGGGATCATGATCGGGGGACTGGTACTGACAGTGCTGGCTTATAGCGGTTTGTTGGGGAAATTGCAATTCGTGTTCACGCCTCGTATCGTCACGGTGATTTTGATCTTGATCGCTTTCACGTTGACGCCCGTGATTCTGAAATTAGTGTTGGGAGATACGGTTCATGCTTTATTTAATTTGTTCTTCACGCTGATCATGGTTTTGGCTCTGGTCGTTGGTAATAAATTGCTGCGGGGGATATGGAAGTCAACCACGGTATTGTGGGGGATTGTCGGTGGGGTGTTGGTGTATTATCTGGCAAACGGATTCCCGACTCTGACGTCAACGGGTTCGGGGATTATGCCGGAACAGGCAACCCTGTTTAATTTCCCGTTGGAGTTTGAGACGGGGACAATACTTGCTTTCTTGTTTTGCTATATAGCTCTTATCGTGAATGAGCTGGGGTCTATACAGGCCGTTGGGCATATGCTTCAAGCCGACCGGATGGATCGACGTACGAGCCGGGGAGTGGGTATCGTGGGCGTGACCAACGTGCTGTCGGGCATGTTCGGGGTAATCGGTCCGGTGGATTATTCCATGAGTCCGGGTGTGATTTCAGCCACGGGATGCGCTTCTCGTTACACGTTGATCCCGGCGGGGATCGGGCTGATCCTGTGTGCTTTTTTCCCTTCGGTAGTGGGGATATTGGTGACGATACCGGGCGTGGTCATGGGGGCGATATTGCTTTACCTGATGGCGACTCAGTTGGCAGCGGGATTGCAGATGTTGGTGAGAGAGAAGGCGATCACGGATTTTGATAACGGGGTGGTGGTCGGATTACCTTTAATGGTTGCTTTGTTGTTGTCGTTTGCCCCGGAGGAAGTGTTGAACCTGATACCCTCTTTGTTCCGTCCGATCGTGGGGAATGGTTTCGTGATGGGGGTGATTACCGTGTTGATCATGGAACACTTGATCTTTAAAAAGAGATAACTTGCGGTTGTTTGCTTGCGTATATAGAGAAAATATAATGTAATGGAGTTGGTCTATATATATCATAGCGGTTTTGCCTTGTTGGGCGAAGGATTCACGGTGATTATTGATTATTACAGGGATTCGGTTGAAAAGCCATTGACCGGAGTTGTACACGGGGAGTTATTGAAGCGTCCCGGTCGATTGTACGTGTTGTCTTCTCATTCTCATGCGGATCATTTTAACCCGGAGATTCTAACTTGGCGGCAGGAACATCCCGGTGTTCAATTTATTTTCTCGAAAGATATCCTTGAAAACAAGTTAGCGACGCCGGGTGATGCTCACTATCTGGATAAGGGAGAAGCGTGGTCTGACGGGATGCTGGAAGTCGAGGCTTTCGGGTCGACGGATTTGGGAATCTCTTTTCTTTTGTACTTGGACGGGAAGTTGATCTTTCATGCGGGGGATCTGAATAACTGGCATTGGAAGGATGAATCGACGGATGAGGAGGTGCGGAAAGCGGAAAATGCTTATTTCTCCGAGCTTGACGTGATCTCCCGACGCACGGATCGGATGGATCTCGTGATGTTTCCGGTTGATCCTCGTTTGGGGGAAGATTACATGCTGGGAGCAAAGCAGTTTGTCGATTGTTTTCAGGTGAGAACATTTGTCCCGATGCATTTTGATGAAGCGTACGACAAGGCGAATGCTTTCCGGGAATACGCGGAAAGCCGGGGGGTGCGTTTCGTGGAATTGAATCACAAAGCATTTCGAGCTATCTTTTAAATTTTACATTCTACATTCTAAATTTATAAAAATGGAAATAAAGAGTAGGTTTGATCATTTTAACTTTAATGTACTTGATCTGGAAAGAAGTATTCGTTTTTACGAGAAGGCGTTGGGATTGAAGGAAGTTCGGCGTATGGAAGCCCCGGACGGTTCTTTTATTTTAGTATACATGGGGGAGGAAAAGACCGGGTTCCTTTTAGAATTGACGTGGTTGAGAGATCGGAAAGAACCGTACGATCTGGGTGAGGGTGAATTCCACCTTTGCATGCGCGTACCGGGAGATTACGATGCCGTGCGGGCCTATCACAAGCAAATGGATTGCGTGTGTTACGAGAACACGGATATGGGACTTTACTTTATCAGTGATCCCGATGGTTACTGGATCGAGATTTTACCGGAGTAATTTTTATCTGGTATTGATATTGTGTGATAAAATAAGCACTTCTTCCTGATCCTGGAAAGTGTAAGAGCATGTCGTGTTTACGTGTCCTCCTGTCATTCTTTATTGATCGTATATTTTAGTCCAAAATTAGAATTCTGAGTTATATTTCAAGAATAGTGTTGGATTGTAAAAATATATTTGTAATTTTAAAGATCGGCAAGATAGGGGGTGTTGGCGTATTAATCTTATATAAAATATTAAAATATGAAGACATGTATCTTTATCATGGTTATAGCCATGGGTATGATGAGTGCTTGCAATCGGAAACCTTCCGTTCCCGAAGGTGAGTTTTTGATTCAGGGAGAGTTAAAAGATGTTCCGGATGGTACGGTGCTCAGGTTGGACAAGAGTAACAAGGGGCTTATCGAGACTCTTGCCAAGGACACGTTGAAGGACGGGAAGTTTTCTTTCCGAGACACGATATCTTCTCTTCGCAATTTGATGATCGGTTCCATGGATCAGGGTTTCCCGCCTGACTGGTTGGAGGTGTGGGTAAAACCGGGTACGTATATGCGAATCACAGGGAAAAGTAAGTTAATTTTGTCTTGGCGGGTGGAGAGCGATGTACCGGAACAGGCGGATGAAAATAGTTTCGTGGATTGTCTTATGCCGGAACAGATGGAAATGATGGCCTACATGGCGGACGAGTACGATTGGTTGAAAAAAGCGTACTTTTTTCCCGCGGATGACGTGGATGCAGCCTTCAAGAAAAAAGCATGGGCCAAGGTTGATTCTATCCGGAAACTGGAAAAACCGTTACAGGCGGTGTTGACAGAAAAAGAACTGGATTTCATGAAAACGGCTCCTGTTTCTAAAACTTGGATGAAGAGGATGTTGTGGTTTACGTCGCTGTTACACACGGGAAGAATGCCTTACGAGGCCGAGTTGAAAGAACTGTATACCCGTATACCGGAAGCGGAAAGGCAAACGGTAAATGGACAAGCAATTACTAAATATCTTTTTCCCCTTCCAACCGTGGAGGTTGGCGATCAAATGGTGGATGGAGATTTGTACGATATGGAGGGTAAACTCCGTCATTTATCGGAATTTAAAGGTCGTTACATCTTGCTGGATTTTTGGAGTTTGGGATGTGGAGCTTGCGTCTATTCAGTCCCGGTTGTGAAAAGGATTTGCTCGCAATATGCGGATCGGTTGACTGTAGTTTGTATTAATGAGAATCTTGAGAAAGATTGGAAGAAATACGTGGTTGAAGAGAAATTAGAAGGTAATCAATGGAACGAGTTGCTTCCCGCGAACACCGGTCTCTCGGCTCGGTACAACATTGACGGTATCCCGGCTTTCGTGCTGATCTCTCCCGACGGTATAGTCTTGGAAAAGTGCAGTGGGTACAGCTCTCTGGTAGAGAGAGTGACAAAGCATTTGTCGCAGCGATAATACCTAGTGTACCACCACTTCGTCGATGAACTGGAACCCGGCGTGCTTCTTGGCAAAAAGATGCACGTACCGGGCTTTCTCGTGGAAGCGGAAAGTGAATTCTTTGAAACGGAGATCGGGAATATCCGTGGGCACGTCATTTGGGATCGTGGCGATCTCTTTGTATGTTTTCCCGTCTTCGGATATCTTCACCCGCACGTAGTCCGGGATGTAAACACCCGGTCCGGTGAGTTGCATGAACGTGGTCGACACGTAGCTGATGTCTTGGACTTCGCCAAGATCAATGAGAATGTCCACGTGGTTAAGAAATCCTTGCCACCGACCGTCGCTGTATGTTAACCCGCCTCGCAAGCCGTCGGTTAGGGTCCCCTTGCCTGCGGCCGGATAGGCTCCGCTGTATAGTTTGTTGTAAGTAACCTTTTTCCCGATCGCTTTGTGATAGTCTATACGTTGAGAGATAACGGTTTCACTTCGCTTCCCGTTTTCGAAAATGGCAGAACTGACTATCGCAGAATCCCGGATGTAAAGTGGTTTTTCGTAACAGGGAGAAGTGATGTCGGGAAGAGTACCGTCAAGCGTGTAACGGATTTCCGGGTTATATTTCTCCGAGTCGAAGGATACTTTTATCGCTTTTTGCGTCGTGTCGACTTCCGTGATAAAGTCGATCCGGTCGCTTAACGGGAATGCGTTCACGCCATTGGCTCGTAACCATTTCACGTGTTGCTCGATCCGGCGTTTGAAGTCTTCGGGATTTTTCTTTGCCCGGGGAGTCCACACGACTTCCGATAGAGATAGCAAGCGGGGAAAAAGCATGTATTCCACGTGTTCCGGAGTTGAGATATACTCTGTCCACAGGTTGGCTTGCGCGCCCAGGATGTAACGAGCCTCATCGGGCGATAGGTTTTCCGGGATCGGATTGTACGAGTAAGTTTTAAGGTAAGGGGTAAATCCTCCTATCGTGTAGGGTTGTGTGGAAGGAGTATCTTGGTAGCTGTCAAGATAACAGTAGGCTCCCGGAGCCATGATTACCTGATGGCGGGAGCGGGCGGCATCAATCCCTCCTTGTTCGCCTCTCCACGACATGACGATTGCTCCGGGTGCCAGTCCGCCTTCCAGAATCTCGTCCCAGCCGATGAATTCCCGTCCTCGTTTTTCGATAAATTCGCCTACTCGTCGAATAAGATAACTTTGTAATTCCCGTTCGTCTTTTAGTTTCTCCTCTTTCTTGCGTTTTTGACATTTCGGACATTTGGCCCATGCGGCTTTGGAGGCTTCATCACCCCCGATATGAATGTAGCGGGAGGGGAATAGTTCCATGATCTCGGTCAGTACATTTTCAATGAATTCGAATGTGGCCTCGTTCCCGATGCAGAATTCTCCATTCTGGTAAGCTTTTCCGGAACAGCATAATTGCGGGTAGACGGTGAATATTTCCTCCGAATGGCCTGGCATTTCGATTTCGGGAATGATCTCCACGTGTCGATCTATAGCGTAGGCCACGATCTCCCGTATATCCTCTTGCGTGTAGTATCCCCCGTACGCCCCGGGTGTGCCTTCTTCCAGATATCGCCGATCCTTGTCTGTCCACCATTCTTTCCAACCTATCTGGGTTCTCCATGCTGCTGTACGGGTCAGTTCGGGGTATTTCTTGATCTCGACCCGCCATCCCCCGGCATCCGTCAGGTGCCAGTGGAGCGTGTTGATCTTGTAGAGGGCCATGAGGTCGATCCATTTCAGTATGTATTCTTTCGGGAAGAAATGACGGGAAACGTCCAGATGCATCCCCCGGTAGGGAAACGTCGGGTAGTCTTGGATTTCTAGAGCCGGGATTTGCCATGAACGGGTGTCCGGGTGATAAAATCGTTCGTCATTCAATATTTGTCGCAAGGTTTGTAAGCCATAAAATAGTCCGGCTTCGGTTCTTCCCGTGATCCGGATACTTTGGGGCGATATGTTAAGCTGGTAACCTTCGGGGGAGGATATTCGGGACGTGTCAATCTTTAGCTGAATGCTGTTTTTGCTGGAATTTCCATTCGTTAATTTATAGTGAGACACGATTTGAATGTTCGAATTCAGTATGTCTTCAAGAGTAGACCATTGGGCAGGAATCTGCAATGATGTTTTCTCGTTTAGCGTGAATGTTCCGTTAAGATATTGGATTTCTTGCGGTGCCGGGATAACGGATAATGCTACCGGTTTTGTCTTCGTGAGGGAGGACGTGCAAGCCGAGGCGAGTAATATCGTGCAATAAATGAACCATTTTTTCATAAACGTGATCTGTTTAGGTATTGTGGGGCGTATTTATGAAATACCGTACCAAGGTATTGTATTTTTGGGGATGATGCAAATCGGAAGTAAATTATTAATCTGGTATTGTGTAGTGGTTTGTCAAGTTTAGAACTATCTTGTATTTTTCTCGTAATCATTTTATTGCTCCCTTGTTTTCTTGTTTAAATGGAAGTTTGTTTGAGATAATAAAACATGAAAACCGTTAAAATGGCGGCTAGGTGGCGGCTAGATGTGGGCTAGGTGTGGGCTAGGTGTGGCTATAGTGTGAAAATAATCTGGAAATAGTCAACTTCATGTTTAGTTTGTCCGTGGGGTAAATAATGATTAAACAAGGATAGAGAAAAGGAATGATCATAAATAAGTAGTTTATTTTTTTGCAAAATAATATATTTCTTTAAATTTGTGTTTGTGGAATTTAGAAAATCTTTATGAAAGAGCAAGCAGAATATGATAATGATGTTCAAGCGTTAGTGAACGACTTGAAGAAAGGTCATGAACCTGCTTTTGACTATTTATTTACTACTAGGTATGAGGACTTGTGTCGGTTTGCTCATGCCTTTGTCGGTTCTTTTGAAGTGGCTGAAGATGTCGTGCAAGATGTTTTTATTAAGATTTGGGAGAAGAATATAACGATTAGTAATAGTGCTTCTTTGGATAGTTATTTATACGTGGCGGTGCGGAACGGGTGTGTGAGTTATGCTCGAAGGACAAGATCTCGTGTCGGTTTGGAAAAAGTAGAGGATCATGAAGCGGAGGATGTTGTTGTTGAGGATTGGCAATTTGTTTGGGAAGCGGTTGAGAGTCTGCCGGAGCAGCGTCGATTGGTGTTGAAGTTAGTGGTGTTGGAAGATATGAAATATGCGGAAGTGGCTGAACGTTTGGGAATCTCTTTGAACACGGTAAAGACGCAGATGCGGATGGCTTACCGGGAGTTAAGACAAAAATTCACGGTAAAGGAACTTACTTTGTTGTTTTGTTATTTTTCAGGTAATGAGGCTTTTATTTATAAAAGATAAATTTTAGCAAAATAATTTGTTTTTTGAATCACCCTTTTTTGAGGGTGATGCGTCCTCTCACGAAAAGAATTCATAATACCATGAAATTTATGGATGACAAGATAGAGGAATTACTGGTAAAAAAAGTTGACGGGGAGCTTTCTGCAAAAGAGGAAGAACTCTTGTCGCTATGGTTAGCCGAGGATGTGGAGCATGAGCGGGAGTTACGAGTGTTTATGGCGGTGCGTCAACGGCTATCCGTGTTGCGGGAGGAGTTTCAACCGGATGTTTCCGGGCGTTTACAATTTGTAAAGAGTCGGAGAAGAAAACGGATTCATTGGGGGCTTTGGTTGAGATATGCGGCAATATGGGTATTAGTTGCCGGAGTTGGTGGTTATTTGTTATGGCGTGATCGGGAAAGCGTGGAGCGAGAACACAGGATGTTTGCGCAGGTTGCTGTTCCCGGTAATGAACGGGCTTATTTGGTTTGGGCTGACGGGGAGAAGGTGGAGATTAACGAGATGATGAGAGATACGGTTTTGACAGGCACGGCTGGGGGGATCATGCGGGTGGATTCTAACCGGGTGTTACACTATGAGAGTCAGGATAGTTTGGCCAGTCGAGTCAATCGGATGCATAAGTTGGTGGTACCTAATGGTGGTGAATATCGGATCGTCTTGGAGGACGGTTCTGTTGTTTGGTTGAATTCTGCTTCGACATTGGAGATTCCGGAATATTTTGAAACGGGGGAGCGAAGGGTGAGATTGACGGGGGAGGGGTATTTTAAAGTGAAACGTGATACGAGGCGTCCGTTTTACGTGGAAACGGAACGGTTGAATGTGAGGGTATTGGGTACTGAATTTAATCTTTCTGCTTATAAGGATGACCTTTTGTCTGCGGCGACCTTGATAAACGGGGCGGTACGAGTGGTCGAATGTGGGGGTGATTCTGTGATATTGAAGCCTGGGCAACAGGCGGTTGTCGGGAAAAGAGGATTAGAGGTTCAGGAGGTTGATGTCGCTTATATCACGTCATGGGTTGACGGGAAGTTTCATTTCGAGGATGTCCGGCTGGAGGATATTGCGTTGCGGATTGCCCGTTGGTATGATGTGAAGATTTCTTTCCAACAGGAGGAATTGAAAGAGGTGCGTTTTTCCGGGGCGATGTTGAAGTTTAGGCCCTTGGGTGATTTGATCGAGATGATCGAGGCCACGAGTTACGTACGTTTTGGAGTGCAAGGTGATAGTATTGTTATTTCAAGAAGATAAAAATCGAGAAAGTGGCTAGACTTTCTCGACTTTAGTTGGTCAATTGCTTTGTTCCCTAGAATTGAGAGTCAGGGTACAAGGCTATGTATAACCTTAAATGCAAATATATGAAAAAAAATCAAGAGCCTGATCTGATATTGCAGATATGGCAAAAAAAAACGTGGAGGATGATGCGTTGGGTGGGTTTAATTTGTTTGTGGTGTTTGTTGGGTGTACCGAAAGTGGGGTACGCGCAGGTGCGACTGGTTTCGTTAGAAGTGAAGGAGACCCCGATCAAACAGGTATTACGGGTGTTGGGAAGTGAGTATGGTAAAGATTTCTTTTATAGCAACGTGCAAGTGGATATGAACGAGCGGGTGAGCGTGACGTTGAAGGACGTGACGATTGGCGAGGCTTTAAAACGGATTTTTGCAGGGAAAGAGGTGAAGTTCGAGGAGAAGGAGGATTTCGTGTTGATTTTGGAGGTGCGGGAACAAATGAAATCATCGCAGGTTCGAGAAGTGAATGGTTTCGTGTGTGATGAGAAAGGGATGCCGTTGCCTGGGGTTACGATTTTAATTAAAGGTACGAGCGTGGGATTTTCCAGCAATGTTGACGGGAAGTTTAAGTATGCCTTGGCAATGAAATTACCCGTGACTCTGGTATTTACGTCAATTGGTTATGAGAAGCAGGAAGTGGTGATCAAGGATAGCACGAAGGTTGTGAGCGTGAAGATGAAGCCGGATGTGACAGAGGTAGAGGAAGTCGTTGTTACGGGATACGCGACTATTCGTAAATCTAGCTTCACGGGAGCTTACACGGAGGTGAAGCGGGAGGAATTATTGAAGGTATCTCAAGGTAACGTGATCGCGGCTTTGCAGGTTTTTGATCCTTCGTTACGCATCATGGAGAATAACGAGATGGGGTCTGATCCGAACACGTTACCTGAGTTTTACGTGCGGGGACGTTCCGGGATTAGCGGCATCTCCGAGTTGGAGGTGTTGCAATCCGAAACATCGGAATATGCGTTGACGGCTAACCCGAATTTACCTGTTTTTATTTTAGACGGGTATGAAGTGTCTGCGGAGAAGATTTATGATATGGATCCGAATCTGATAGAGAATATAACAATATTGAAAGATGCGGCAGCAACAGCTATTTACGGTTCTCGTGCGGCTAACGGGGTGATTGTTATCGAATCGGTGGCCCCGACTGTGGGAAAATTGAACGTGACGTATAATTTGACCGGGTCTATAACACAGCCGGATTTGACTTCTTACGGTTTGATGGATGCCCGGGAAAAGTTAGAGGCGGAAGTTGCGGCAGGATTATTGGATGCGGATGATCCCCTGGGATTGGGGACTACTTATGCTTCCCGGTTGGCAGACTGGCGGATGAAGAATAATTATATAACCCGCGGTGTGGATACTTATTGGCTTTCTAAGCCTTTACGGACGGGAGTTAATCATAATCATAGTTTGAGTATAAACGGGGGAATGGAGGCGATTCGTTTCGCGTTGAATTTACGTTATGGGATGGATAATGGGGTGATGAAGAAGTCTTTGCGTGAACGTTTCAGTGTCGGGTTGAAGTTGGATTACCGGATGAAAGCGTGGCAGGTGACAAATGATGTTTCTTTTGGACGTACGGTGTCCGAGAATTCTCCTTACGGTTCTTTCGGGGATTATGTAAGAATGCAGCCTTATTTTGCCCCGTATGATTTGGAAACCGGGGAGTTGGTAGATCGTTTCCCGAAAGTTTACGGGCAAAATTCAGGGGCGGTAAATCCGCTTTACGAAGCGTTGATGGTGAATAACGAGAGTGGAAGTAATTATAATCAATTCACGAATAATCTAGGATTTAATATTACTTTCTTGGAGAATTTTTTGTTGAAAGGTACGTTGAGTATTAATTATAAGGATTCGAAAACACGAAATTTTAAAGACCCGGCTTCTGCTACTTTTGATGGCAAGGATGTTTTGGAACGAGGGACGTTGAGTGAGTCACGATCGGAGAATTTTAGTTGGGATATGAGTCTTTTGTTGAGTTATAATCGGGTGTTCAAAGATCATAATGTTAATTTGAGCGTGGGGATGAACGTGCAGGATTCTAAAAATGAGTACGAGTCAACAAAATATATCGGGTTCCCTTCTTCCGATTTGAATAAACCTCAGTATGCGAATAAATTATCTAGTAATATACCCACTTTTTCTGATAATCACACGAGGTTGTTCGGGGTGTTTATGATGGGGAATTATTCGTACAAGAATATTTATTTGGTAGATGTTTCGATGCGAATGGATGGGTCGTCCGAGTTCGGTAGTGACCGGCGTTTTGCAACTTTTTATTCTAGCGGATTGGGAATTAACTTGCATAATTATAAATTTTTAGCGGATAACGGTGTTTTTTCTCAGCTACGAATTCGAGGAACGTGGGGAGAGACGGGGAAGGTGAATTATCCTCCTTTTGCAGCTCGTCACACGTATACGGTGCAAGCTGGGGCATGGCACACAACCGGGATGGGGGCCACGCTGACTTATATGGGGAATGAAGATTTGTCGTGGGAGAAGACATCAACGTTGAATTTGGGGTTGGATATGACTCTCTTTAAACGTTATACGCTTAATTTGTCGTGGTATGACAAGGTAACGAATGATTTGATCACGGAGGTATCTATCGTGCCGTCTTCAGGTTTTACGAATTATAAAGATAATATGGGCAAAGTGAGGAACCGGGGTATCGAGGTGAATCTGAACGTGAACGCAATTCAAAAGCAGGATTGGGGGTTGAACGTGTTTTTCCGGGCGGCTCATAACAAGAACCGGATAATGGAGATTTCCGATGCGTTGAAGGAATACAATCAGAAAGTAGATGATTATTACTCGAAGTATCCTAATTATAATAAACCGTTGTTGAAATACACGGAAGGAGCTTCGTTGACATCAATCTATGCTGTTCGGTCGTTGGGAATATCTCCGGCGAACGGGCAAGAGGTTTTTCTTGATGTAAATGGAAAGGTTACGTATGATTGGAATGCGACGAATCAGGTAGTTGTGGGTAACACGGAGCCCAAGTTGCAGGGATCTTTTGGATTCAATTTCCGTTGGAAGAGGTGGACGTTGTTCACGGCAGCTTTGTTCGAGACGGGAGGTGATTTGTATAATGCGACTTTGGTGGATAACGTGGAATGTGCCGATATATGGGGGAGTAATGTAGACAAGAGGGTGTACACGCAGCGTTGGTTGGAGCCGGGGGATGTTGCCCCGTTGAAATCAATCAAGGATCGTTACCGGGTGACTCGTCCAACTTCCCGTTTTGTTCAAAAAAATCGTCTTGTGAATTGTAATTCTCTTTCTTTAGGATACGAGTTTGATCCTCACTTGATTAATCGAATTGGTTTTAGCCGGATGAAACTTCAGTTGAACATGAACGAGATTGCTTACACGTCTTCGGTAAAACGGGAACGAGGGTTAGCTTACCCGTTTGCGAGAACATTTAATTTTACCTTGAATGCAACTTTTTAAAGGGATTTAGTTATGAAAAGAACATGGAATAAAATATGTGCAGGGATCATAGCTTGTGTCACTTGTTGGTCTTGTAATGATTGGTTGGATGTGGATTCCAGCACGACCGTGACTCAGGAGCAATTGTACGGGAGTTACGAGGGGTTCCGGACAGCGATAAACGGGTTGTATTATTTGATTAGTCAACCGGATTTGTACGGGCGTGATTTGACATGGGGGGCGGCTAGTGTGTTAGGACAGAATTATGATAATCAAGAGGTGAATTCCCGTTATTGGGATCTGGCAAGTTATGCTTACGGTACTTCGAGTGCGAATAAAATCATGGATCCGATATGGAAACGGGCGTTTAACGTGATTGCCAATTGTAATAATTTGATACAGCAGGTTGAAACGAAGGATACTACGTTTTTCCCTTACGGGAGAGTGGAACGGGATTTAGTGTTGGGAGAAGCTTTGGGGATGCGTGCGTTGATGCATTTTGAGATCATGAGGTTGTATGCCCCGGCACCCGTGCAGGATGATGGTAAGCGGTATATTCCTTACGTGACGAGTTATCCTCTTCATTTTCCGGAGAAAGAGACCGTTGATTACGTGATGGGGAGGATTATCGAGGATTTGGAATCAGCAAAGACGTGTTTGGCCTATCATGATACGTTGTATAATGTGACAGCTATTAAAAGTGTGGAAGCCAGGATTAAAGCGAATATGACGACGGTGAAAGGAGGGTTGTTTTTTAACGGGCGTGCTACGCGAATGAATTATTTTGCCGCTTCGGCCTTGTTAGCCCGGGCATATTTGTGGAAAGGGGATAAGGTGAACGCTTTGCGGTGTGCTAATGATGTTTATGCCTACGGACCGGATGGTTTGTCCGGGAAGAATTGGTTCTTTTTCACGAAAGTAACCGATATGGGGGAAGCTAGTACTAAAAATGATGTGTATCGTAAGATGTATGAGGATATTTTGTTTACCGCGGTAAATCAGACCGAGTACGAGTTGTTCGAGGCAGATCGGGGGCCGGGTAGTTTTTATTATTTGAAAAATACAGATTTGCTATTTGGAGAAGATAAGGATGATTGTAGATTAAAAGTGTTGATTGGCAGTGACAATACTTCTTTAAGATGGCAAAGTCCGGATGCGTTGACCGATAAGGCTAAGGATATAATCGCGTATCAAGGGCCTTTGGCTCCGGTGATTCGCTTGAGCGAGGTGTATCATATTATGTGTGAATGTTTGGCTGACACGGATTTGCCTCGTGCGGTATCGCTTCTTCAAGCTTTAAGAGTTGCCCGTGAAGCGAAAATTCCTTTGAATGTGACGAGTAGAGATGAGTTTTTGGAAATCTTGTATAATGATATCATCCGGGAGACTTTGTCGGAAGGAGGTAGTTTTTATATGCATAAGCGCTTGGGACGGGATATGTATAATGGGGAGGAAGATCCGGTTGATATGACGGGGCGCTGGGTTGTTCCCGCACCGGAGAGTGAAACTGATATTTAATGATAGAGTGTAGAGTTATGAATAAGATATATGTTATTTTCCTTGTTTTAGTGTTTTTCTCTTGTAGTGAAGAGAATATTATGAGGTATAATGCATCGGAGAATTATATTCGCTTTACGAATGCTTACTGGGATTCGGTAAGGGTATCGTTTGTCAATTACCCGACAGAAAATTCGTTCGAGGTAAAGTTGCCGGTGGAGATTACGGGGAGTGTACTGGCTTCTGCTTTGGATTATGAGGTGGTTGTGGATAAAGACGCGAGTACCGGTATCGAGGGAACTCACTTTTCGCTGGAACGGGTGACTTTCGGGGCAGGTGTTTTTTCCGACACGTTACGGATGAAATTGAATCGTACGGCAGATATGAAAGAGGGTGAGTTTCGGATTGTTTTGCGTTTAAAAGACAATGAAAATTTCACGGTTATCCCTTCGGATTATGATTATGCCATTGTGCGAGTAAGTGATAAGATGTCTCAACCGGATTGGTGGAATCGGGGTATCGTGAACGATTATCTGGGGGCGTATAGTGATGATAAGTACACGTTGTTTATTATCGTTACGAAGCAGACGGATTTGAGTGAAGCGTCGCCAGCAGAGAAGCGTGCTTACGCTTTGCAGTTTAAGTATTGGTTGGAAGATCAGGAAAAAGCTGGCGTGACAGAATATAATGGGATTAAACTGGCGGGAATTGCAGTTCCGGTGAGAGGTTAATATTTAATGTGAAAAGTCATGAATAAAATTAGTTATATTAGTTTTATGATGGGGGTATTGATGCTGAACGGTTGTTACGAGGATAAAGGGCATTATGATTATACTCCCACGAACGGGATTACTTTGGAGGTGAATCCGTTGAATAAGACGTATTATCTGGGTGAGCGTTATTTTTATTCTCCGAAGGTGACCTACGAACAAGAGGGAGATTCCGTGAATTTCAATTATTGGTGGGAGATAACGGATAAAAAAGAGGGTGTTGCGGCTATTGACACGGCCTGTATCGGTTTCGATTTGGATTTTTATCCTAATGAGGAAAAGAGTGTAGGGGTGAGAATGTGTGCTATGGATTTGCGTACGAAGGTTGTGCATTCTTCCGCGGAGGTGAGGTTGACCGGGCAGGCGGCTTTGAGTCAAGGATGGTTGATTTTGAGCGAGAAAAGCGGTGAATCGGCTTTGTCGTATATCCGGCCGGAAATGACGGATGATAAAAAGCGTTTTTACACGGAATATCCGGATTTGTATAAGACGCTTTATCCGGATGAGAGTTTGGGGAGTGGGCCAAAGCGATTGAGGCAGATCATACATAATAATAGTACGGTTGTGGTCGTGATTCAAGAGAGCGGGTCGTTGTATCTGAATGGGGCTTCTTATGTTAAGGAGATGACCGTTGCCCAGGATTTCGTGGGGGATGTGCCTGCTGGTTTGAACGTGAAGGATTTCTTTTGGGGAAATGGGGTCGATTTTTTGTTGGATGAGAATGGAAATTTGTATTCCAGGGATTATTTTGATGATGGTAGGAAGGTTGATTTATTCACGACTCCTTTCACGGGAGTACGTATGCAGTTGGAAGGAGAGCGTTTGAATATCCGGGATATCATTTTTACCGGAAAACCCACAACGGCTTTTTTCAATGCTTTTAATGATGCGGAAAATCGTCGGTTATTGTGGTTCGGAAGCGGGTATAATACTTCTGATATCAAGAAGTTTTATCCGATCCGTATGCTTGACGTGGATACGTTGATAAATTTGAATGATTACGGGGACTGGGATTTGTTGTATATGCGTTCCGGACAGGAATCGACGTGGAGTGATATACCCACCTTTGCCCTTTTCAAGAAAGGAGATGTTGTGAAAGCTTTGAATATGCAGGTCGCTTATTTTTTTCCCACGGTAAACCCGCCATTCTCAGCAATAGCCATGTCCAGTTGTGATCAATCGAATTTTGACGGGGCGAAGTATTTGAGTGAAGACTCTAAGTTTTATCGCTTGAGGCAACGCGGGTACTTTTTCTTTTCGAGTGGAAATACGATTTATTGGTATGATTTGTCGACCAAGAAAGCTTATAAGTTTGATGAAGTTGAAGGGGGAGATGTGATCGTGGATATAGAGACCAACTCGTCGGAAACCGAGTTAGGTGTTGTGACGGCTAATGGGATTTTCGCGACGTTTACGATAAAGAATGAACATCTTTTTGACCCCACGCATTTGATTTATCAGAAAGGCGGTTTTGGTCGTGTTGTTGATTTGGAATTTAAATGGTCGAATTGGAATAAATATAATTTCCCGAGAACCGACGAGTAAAAGCTTGTCGGGGAAAGCAAGTTCGATATTGTAATCATGTGAAATTTAACGTGTAATGTTTAGGTAGAATGATTCAGTGATTGTAAAGAGGGTGGGTTGTGCGAGTGAAATTTAAAATCACTGAATCTTTAAATCGAGAATTGATAAAGGTTTATAAGAAGACCTTTAGTGGAACGTATTGTGTAAATCTTATAATAGAAATGTATGGAACAACCAATTGTGAAGGTGGAACATCTTTTTCACCGGTATTCGGTTCATTGGGCCGTTAAGGATATAAATTTGGAAATAAGTAAGAATGGTATTTACGGGTTATTGGGTTCAAATGGAGCGGGTAAATCGACCACGATGAATATTATGTGCGGGGTCTTGAAACAGACCGAGGGAGACGTGTTTATCCGGGGGATAGATGCTCGAAAACATCCGGTGGAGGCTAAACGTCTGATCGGTTTTTTACCGCAAAAGGCCCCTTTACACGTGGATCTTACGGTAGAGGAGTATTTGAAACATTGTGCCAATATGCGGGATATTCCGGGTAAACAGGTTGGAGAGGCGATAGATCGGGTTTTAGAACAATGTAATATAACACATTTTCGTAATCGGTTGATTCGCAATCTTTCCGGTGGTTACCAGCAACGGGTCGGGATTGCTCAAGCGATTATTCATAATCCTGATTTTGTTGTGTTGGATGAACCGACCAACGGGTTGGATCCGAATCAAATTGTAGAAGTTCGGAATTTAATTAAAAAGATAGCCGAAGATCGTACGGTGATTCTTTCAACGCATATATTACCAGAAGTACAGGCTGTGTGTGATCATATTTTTATGATTGAAAACGGACAATTAGTTTTCTCGGGGACAGTACGGGATTTTGATAATTATATTATTCCGAATACGATATTCGTTTCTTTACGGGAAAATCCGGGCGAGGCAGAACTAAAGGAATTGGAGGGAGTGCTTGACGTGAATTATTTAGGGGGAATTGATTATCGTCTGAAGTATAATGACGCCGTGGATGTGATAGACCGGGTGGTAGAAGCCAGTGTTCGTAAAGGCTGGCATTTAACGGAGATTCGTCAGGAAAAGAGTTCTTTGGATTCGATATTTGCAGAGTTGTCTAAAAAAAGTAAATAGTAAGTGATATGAAAAAGATATATAAATTGGCATTGACGGAGTTGCAAACCTTGTTTTACTCTCCGATTGCGTGGTTGATTCTGGTGATATTCACCTTTCAAGCGAGTATGGCGTTTACGAACGGCTTGGCGGGTAACGTGAGAAGTCAGGAATTGGGGTACGGGCTTTACAACGTGACGATGGGCGTCTTTGCCGGATGGCGGGGGATGTTTATCGCGATGCAGCAATACTTGTATCTTTATATTCCGTTGTTGACCATGGGGTTGATGAGCCGGGAATTGAGTAGCGGATCGATCAAGTTGCTGTACTCTTCTCCGGTTACCAATACGCAGATTATTTTGGGAAAATATCTTTCTATGATGATATACAACTTGGTGTTGATGTGTATTCTGGCCGTGTACCTTGTATTTGCCGCTATTACTATAAAATCGGCAGACGTTCCCTTGATTCTTTCCGGTATGCTCGGGCTTTACTTGCTCGTGTGCGCGTACGCCGCAATCGGGTTATTCATGTCGAGTATTACTTCTTATCAGGTCGTGGCGGCCATGGGAACCTTGGCGGTGTTGGCGGTGCTGAACTTCGTGGGGGATATGTGGCAGGATATTGATTTCGTGCGTGATATAACGTATTGGCTGGCGATTAACGGTCGGGCGCAGGAGTTTATTAACGGTTTGATTTGTAGCGAGGATGTGCTCTATTTTGTGATCGTGGTGGCGTTGTTCCTTTTCCTTTCAATTATCCGCTTGCAGTCCCGGAGGCAGAAGACGACGTGGATGACGACCGTCGGGAAATACGGGAGTGTTATCGTGATCGCGATGTTGTTGGGATATATGACTTCCCGTCCGAAGCTGATGTGTTTTTATGACACGACAGCCACGAAACAACGGACGCTGACTCCTAATAGTCAGAGTATCGTGGTCCGGATGGATGGGGGATTGACGATGACGACTTTCGTGAATATATTGGAGGAGAACTATTGGGCCGGCTTACCCCGTAGCGTGAACGATGATCTAAGGCGTTTCAAGATGTACACCCGGTTTAAGCCGGAAATCAAAATGAAATACGTCTATTATTACGATAAGGCGAAGAATCCGGAACTGGATAAGGCTTATCCCAATTTGTCCGACCGGGAGCGAATGTTGAAACGGGCTGAAATCTGGAATTTGGATTCCAATATGTTTATGCGCCCGGAAGAGGTGAGAAAGATAGCTGATCTCGGACCGGAAGGGAATCGTTTCGTACGGTTACTGGAACGAGACAACGGGGAGAAGACATTCTTGCGGATATTCGATGACATTCAACGTTTTCCCTTCGAGACGGAAATCTCTGCCGCCTTCAAGCGGTTGGTGATGGAATTACCTCTTGTCGGTTTCGTGAAAGGACACGGAGAAAGGGATTGTATTCGGGAAGGAGACCGGGACTACAATCGTTTCGCTCAAGATAAACCGTTCCGCTATTCTTTGGTTAATCAAGGTTTTGACTTTACAGAAGTGACATTGGATAAGCCGATCCCGGAACAGGTGGATATTATCGTGATCGCGGACATGAGAACCCCGATGACGGTGGGTGAACGAGCAAATTTGGATGCTTATATCGCCCGCGGGGGGAATCTGTTGATCGCCGGGGAACCTCGTCGTCAGGAGTTTATGAACCCGTTGGTGGAATCTTTCGGCGTGCGGTTTATGCCGGGGCGCTTGGTGAAGAAGAGCGAGCATTTCCAGCCCGATTTTATTATCGCCACGCCGACCAAGGAGGCCGGAGAGTTTTCCTATATCTTTAACCAGATGATTCGCCGGGAATACGTGGTGACCATGCCGGGTACGACAGGATTGGAGTGTTTCGAGGATAAAGGATTTTCTATCACGCCTTTATTCGTGAGTGACACGATCGACAGTTGGAATGAATTGGAAACGGTTGATTTCTTAGATGATACGGTTTCTCTTAATCCTTCGATAGGAGAAGTTGAGCGTTCGTATGTCACGGCTTTGGCGATGTCCGATGGGAGGGAAAGAACAACGCATTATTATCTTGGGTGATGCGGATTGCCTGAGTAACGGGGAAATCAGTATCGGGCGTAAGGATGTTGCCGCAGCAAACTACTCTTTAATATCCGGTTCTTTCTTCTGGTTATCCAATGAAGAGGTGCCGATTGACGTGCGCCGTCCTACCCCGCCTGATAATAAAGTGTACGTGAGCATGGATTGGATGTATTTCTGGAAAGTGGTACTCATGGGTGTTTGGCCCGGTCTGTTAGCTTTCTGGGCGATCTTTATATGGATTAGGAGACGAGGGCGATAAATAGAAGTGAAAATTTAGTATGGGGTAGATGTGTTATCTCATGTGAGTTTTCCTGTTGTGTTGGGATATCCCGGTTCTTTCCGGGGTATCCCTTAATTTTTTACTATTAATTTTATGTCATAAATTGAGTCGGATCGTGAATAATTTGTAGGTTAA
>ERZ838577.1283-NODE-1283-length-34798-cov-5.080678_pt1 | contig 34798 bp, 40 predicted proteins | sample MGYA00519682_ERZ838577 | MGnify/ENA primary metagenome ERZ838577 (study PRJEB31850, sample SAMEA3708838) | human gut metagenome | biome: human gut; feature: human-associated habitat; material: faeces | place: China | collected 2014 ...
CAAGATTATCAAAGGCGGAGGTATCTTCCTTAGATTTAGTAAGATGGATAAGAAAAGGTGTCATATCTGGGCGTGAAGTGGTAGGCAAATCGTTAAAATAATCTTTCAAAAATTATCACCTCATGAACATTATAACACAGGAAAATGCTTATTTCTATAATAACTGACTTTACAGCAGATGGGACCCTCTGAGCGCTGCTCGGCGGGCCCGATGTGGCGCAAAGGCCACAGAGGAGGGAGGTATTCCATGCAAATCATAAACGACCGCAGTATTACGGTTTCAACCGGTACCGGGCGCAAGTGTACGAACTGGCAGCCGGCGGTCATGACCCTTGGAGAACTGTACGACCGCCTGCACACGCCGATCCGCGGCGAGGAAACACTCGCGGCCTATATGCAGATGAGCAAGACCGAGCGGGACAACCGCAAGGACATCGGCGGCTTTGTCGGCGGACAGCTTGCTGGACGGCGCAAGAAAGCAAATGTGCAGGGACGCGATCTCGTGACCCTCGACCTCGACAACCTGCCGCCGGGCGCGACAGCAGAGGTCCTGCGGCGCTGTGCCGGTCTGGGTGTCGGCTACTGCGTGTATTCCACGCGCAAGCACTGCCCGGAAGCACCGCGTCTGCGCATCGTTGTGCCGACCGACCGCACCATGCAGCCGGACGAGTACGAGCCGATCAGCCGCAGACTGGCTGAGCTGATTCAGCCGGAAATGACATGGTTCGATGCGACCACGTTCCAGATCGAGCGCCTGATGTACTGGCCGAGCGCCTGCGCGGATGCCGAGTATGTCTTCCGGTACGAGGACAAGCCGTTCCTCTCGGCGGACGGTATGCTGGCACTGTACGAGGACTGGCGGAACGTCAGCAGCTGGGCGACCGTGCCCGGCGAAGCAAAGCTGCGCGACCGCAGTGCAAAGAAGCAGGGCGACCCGAGAGAGAAGTCCGGCGTTGTCGGTGCGTTCTGCCGAACGTATGACGTGCCGGCGGCAATGGAGAAGTTCCTGCCGGGCGTGTACCGCGAAACCGATGTACCCGACCGTTACACCTATGCAGAGGGCAGCACAGCGGGCGGCGCGGTGCTCTACGATGACGGCAGGTTCCTGTATTCCCATCATGCGACCGACCCGTGCAGCGGCGTTCTGGTCAACGCATTCGACCTCGTGCGGCTGCATAAGTTCGGCGCGCAGGACGACGAGGCACAGGAGGGGACACCGGTCAACCGGCTGCCGTCCTTCGATGCCATGTGCCGTCTGGCGGTAGCTGACCCCGAGGTTTCCGGCAAATTGCAGGCAGAACGTCTGGCGCAGGTGCAGGCGGATTTTGCCGGTATCGAGCAGCCCGCAGACAGCGAGCAGCCGCCAAGCAACGACTGGCTGAACCGGCTTGCCGTCCACCCGAAGACCGGCAAGGTGCTGAACACGATAGACAACATCTGGCTTATCCTCGAGAACGACCCGCAGCTCAAAGGACGGTTTGCACTCAACGAGTTCGCTGGGCGCGGTGAGATCCTCGGTGTTACGCCATGGGACCCGCGAGGCAGGCGTCGGGCGTGGGAGGACAACGACAATCAGGGTCTGTACTGGTATCTCGAGAAGGTGTACGAGATCACCGGCGCGGCCAGAGTAGACGGTGCGCTCAGCCTGCACAGCAACCGCCATGCGTTCAACGAGGTGGTGGACTACCTGAACGGTGTGCAGTGGGACGGCGTGCCGCGTCTGGACACGCTGCTCATTGACTACTTAGGCGCAGAGGACAACGCTTACACCCGTGCCGTGACCCGTAAGGCATTCACGGCGGCAGTTGCACGAGCGCTGAAACCCGGCTGCAAGTTCGACTGCATGACCATCCTTGCCGGTCCGCAGGGCATCGGCAAAAGTACGCTGCTGAACGTGATGAGCCGCGGCTACTTCAACGACAGCCTGCGGACGTTCGAGGGCAAGGAAGCGTGCGAGGTCATTCAGGGCGTGTGGCTTGTCGAGGTGAGCGAGCTGGAGGCGTTCAATAAGGCAGAGGTCGGTCGGGTCAAGCAGTTCCTGTCCCAGAAACACGACCGTTTCCGCGCCGCCTACGGCAGACACGTCAAGGAGCTGCCGCGCCGCTGCGTGTTCTTCGGCACGACCAACGAGAGCGAGTTTCTGAGCGACCGCACAGGCAACCGCCGGTTCTGGCCGGTGGACGTGGGCGTACACAGGGCGGATAAGAGCATCTGGAATGAGCTGAACGAGGAAACCGTCAGCCAGATCTGGGCAGAGGCTGTTATGCGTTATCGTCTGGGTGAGCCGCTGTATCTGAGCGGAGAGGTCGGTCAGCAGGCAGCCGAGAAGCAGGAGGGCCACCGCCGAACGTCTGTCCGTGAGGGCATTATTCGCGACTTTCTCGAACAGCAGGTGCCCGAAGATTGGAGCACCTGGAAGCTCGACCAGCGCGGTATGTTCTGGCAGGGCGCGGTCAAGCATGACGGCAGACTGGTGCCCCGTGAGAGGGTGTGTGCACTGGAAATCTGGTGCGAGGCTCTGGGCGGGGACCCGCGGTTTATCCGGAACTCGGACGCGGCGGAGATCAACAGTATTGTAGCCGCTGTGCCGGGGTGGAAACGGATGACCCGAACAGCGAAATTCGGATACTGTAAGACGCAGAGAGGCTTTGAAAGAATGGTAACAATCTCAGAATAGTGAGGTAACAATCTGGGGTAACAATCTCAGGCGGGGGTAACAATGGTAACAATCTTTTTGAGAATGTTACCCTCATTTGTTACCGCAGTCGAAAAGCTGAAACGCAGAAAAATGACTGAATTTCATAATTTATTTGTTCTATAAACACCAAAGGTAACAAAGTAACAATCTTTTTAATAGTAATTATAAATTAGAGGGAATAGAGAGTAATATTACCGCCTGTACCCTCTGTGCGCAATATGTGCTGCGCGTATACGCGTGTGCGCACGCGCGAGGAAGGAGAACTATGCGAGAAAAAGAAATCGAAAGCTACCTGCGCGACCGTATCCGTCGGATCGGCGGAAAGGCGTACAAGTTCGTCAGCCCCGGCAACAACGGTGTGCCTGACAGACTGGTGTGCCTGCCCGGCGGTCAAGCAGTATTCGTAGAGCTGAAAGCACCGGGCAAAGCACCGCGGCCGATCCAGATCCACCAGATCGGTATGCTGAAACAGCTGGGCTTCCGGGTGGAGGTCATCGACAGCAAGGAACAGGTGGACGAGTTCGTGAAGGAGTTGAGCGGAAATGCAGTTTCGCCCGCATAACTACCAGAGTTACTGCATTGAGCAGCTGCTGGAGCTGCCGGCCGTCGGACTTTTCCTCGATATGGGTCTTGGTAAGACAGTAACCACCCTGACCGCCGTGAAAGAGCTGAAATACCATCGGTTTCAGGTCTGCAAGGTGCTTGTCATCGCGCCGAAGAAGGTAGCCGAGGCAACGTGGAGCCGTGAGGCCGAGAAGTGGGATCACCTGCGGGATATGCGGGTGTCCACCGTTCTGGGCAGCCGTATCAAGCGCGAGAAGGCACTGGCGCGGCCTGCCGATCTGTATGTTATCAACCGCGAGAACGTCGAGTGGCTGGTGGACTACTACCGCAACGACTGGCCGTTCGACATGGTGGTCATCGACGAGAGCAGCAGCTTCAAGGACCAGAGCACCAAGCGATGGAAAGCGCTGAAGCGTGTCCGTCCGAAGATCCACCGCATCGTGCTGCTGACCGGCACACCGGCACCCAACACGCTGATCGACCTGTGGGCGCAGCTGTACCTGCTGGACGAGGGCGCAAGGCTCGGACGGACGATCGGCGGATTCCGGGAGCGGTACTTCCAGCCGGACAAGCGAAACGCCGAACGGGTTTTCACCTACAAGCCCAAGATGGGAACGGAGCAGGCCGTGCAGGATCTCATCGGGGACATCTGCATCAGCATGAAGGCCGAGGACTACCTGACACTGCCGGAGTGCGTGAGCGTGGATGTGCCTGTCGTACTGGACAGCAAGGCTGCCAAGGCTTACACCACCATGGAGCGGGAAATGCTGCTGGAAGTCGCGGAGGACACCATCACCGCAGATACCGCCGCGGTTCTGACCAACAAGCTGCTGCAGCTTGCCGGTGGCGCGGTGTACAACGCTGAGCATGAGGCACAGGTGATTCACAGCTGCAAGATCGAGGCGTTTCTCGAGCTGGTGGAAAGCCTTGCCGGCAAGAGCGCACTGGTGTTCTACGGCTTCCAGCATGAGAAGGAGCGCATTCTCGCCGCGCTGGCGAAGGAGCACAAGAACCTGCGTGTCCGGGTGTTCAGCGGCCCGCAGGATGAGGACGACTGGAATGCCGGAAAGATTGACATTCTGCTGGCGCACCCGGCAAGCACGGCTTACGGACTGAATCTGCAGCAAGGCGGCAATCATGTGATCTGGTTTTCGCCAACGTGGAGTCTGGAGCTGTATCAGCAGGCTAATAAGCGCCTGCACCGTCAAGGCCAGACCGAGCGCGTTATCATCCACCGGCTGCTGGTAGACGGCAGCGTGGATCACGACGTCGTTGCCGCCCTGGAGGGCAAGGCCGACACGCAGGAAGCGCTGATGGAGAGCATCAAGGCAAGGATTGAGCAGGTACGGAAGGAGAATTTATGACCACAAAAGACTGGCTGAATCGCGGGTGGGCACTCGACCGCGAGATTACGGCTTTGGAGAGTGCCAAGCGCCGGGCGTATGACCGCTGTGTGTCCGGTGTGGCATCGGTGAGCGGTGCACCGGGTGGCGGCGGTGCCTCAGACGGCGGCCTGAGCCGCTACGCCGACTTTGCCGCGCAGGTGGATGCCCAGATCGACAAGCTCATTGACATCAAGCAGGAGATTGCGGCGGTGATTGCCGAGGTGCCGGATACGACCCTGCGGACACTTCTCACAAAGCGGTACTTAAACTTTGAGAAGTGGGAGAAAATCGCGGTTGACCTGAATTATTCGTGGCGGCAGGTTATGCGCCTGCACGGTCAGGCGCTGCGTGCTGCGGAGCCGCTTATCGCAAACATGGCATAGGATGTCATGGTATGTCATATTGTTCCGTGCTATACTGGTATCATGAAGTTCAGCGGGAATGAAACTTAGGTCCCGCATTTCTCCTGCTTCATACCGCATTGGGAACACCTCCGGAAAGGCACTCTTGGAAACAAGGGTGCTTTTTCGTGCCCAGAATTCAGAAAGGACGGTGCAGAATGGCAAAAGGCAAATATCAGGAATGGCTTACGCCGGACGGCATCACCCGTCTGGAAGCGTGGGCGAGGGATGGTCTGACAGATGAGCAGATCGCAGCCAGGATCGGCATTACGACCAGCACGCTGTACGACTGGAAAAACAAATACTCGGAGTTTTCGGAGGCCTTAAAAAGGGGAAAAGAGGTCGTAGACATCGAAGTTGAGAACGCTTTACTCAAGCGTGCACTCGGCTACGACTACACTGAGGAGCGTGTAGAGCGCAGTCAGGATGGCGGCAAGAAGAGCATCAAGACCGTGCAGACGGTCAAGCACATTCCGCCGGACACGACCGCGCAGATATTCTGGCTGAAGAACCGCCGACCGGATCGTTGGCGCGACAAGCAGCAGATCGAGCACTCCGGCACCCTTGAGGTAGACAACCCGCTTGCCGGTCTGACCACCGAGGAGCTGCGAAAGCTGGCTGACGATGGTTGACCCTCGCATTCGCAGGGCGGCCCGCATAGAGCTTGCCCGGCGTGATTTCTGGTCGTTCTGCAAGCTGATGGCGCCGGACTTCTACCGCGAGGACCGGCCGTACCTCAAGACGCTGTGCAGGCGCTTACAGGCGTTCTGTGAGAGCGACCGCAAGGTGCTGGTGGTCAATATGCCGCCGCGACACGGCAAGAGCCGCACGGCGGTGCTGCTGAGCCAGTGGCTGTTCGGGCGCGATCCGTCCGAGCAGATCATGACCGGCAGCTACAACGAAACGCTGTCCACGACGTTCGCACGGGCGGTCCGCGACGGCATTGCGGAGGAACGGTTCGACCCGAACCGCATTGTGTTTTCGGACATTTTCCCGCAGACACGCATCAAGTACGGCGAGGCCGCCGCAGGCAAGTGGGCGCTCGAGGGGCAGTATGCGAGTTACCTCGCTACCTCTCCGGGCGGCACGGCGACCGGCTTTGGCGCACGCAAGCTGATTCTCGATGACCTGATCAAGAAGGCCGAGGAGGCTTTTAACGAGGGCGCACTCGACAAGCAGTGGCAGTGGTTCACGGACACAATGCTGTCCCGAACCGAAACCGGCTACAAGATCGTTATCATCATGACGCGCTGGGCGACCGGCGACCTCGCAGGACGTGCACTGGAGCACTGGCCGGACGCGGAGCTCATCACGATGAAAGCCTTGCAGGACGACGGCACCATGCTGTGCGATGCGGTTCTCACCCGCGAGGACTACGAGGACAAGGTTCGCACGATGAGCGAGGAAATCGCGTCCGCGAACTATCAGCAGCAGCCGATCGACCTCAAAGGCCGTCTGTACAGCAGCTTCAAGACCTATACGGACATTCCGAGGGACGAGCACGGCAATCCACTGTTTACGCATATCCGCAGCTACACCGACACGGCGGACACCGGCGCGGACTATCTGTGCAGCATCATCTACGGCGAGTATAACCACGAGGCCTATGTGCTCGACATCTACTACACCAAGGACCCGATGGAGATCACCGAGCCGGAAACCGCACGGCGGCTGCTGGCGCACGGCGTAAACCTCGCCAAAATCGAGAGCAACAACGGCGGCCGCGGCTTTGCCCGCAATGTGCAGGAGCAGCTTCGGCGGCTCGGCTCCAACCGCTGCCGTGTGGAGTGGTTCTACCAGAGCGAGAACAAGGTCGCGCGTATCCTGACTAACTCGACGTGGGTGCAGGATCACATTTACTACCCGGTGAACTGGCGCGACCGCTGGCCGGAGTACGCAAAAGCAATGTTACATTACCAGAAAGAGGGCAAGAACGCCCACGATGACGCTCCCGACGCGACAACCGGCGTTGCGGAGCAGTTTACCAGGAAAGGAGGGGTCAGCGTATGGTGAAAGTGAACAGCCGCACGATTCAGCGGCTTTTGCAGGGGCACGGGCAGTTCATCCGCGAGGCGGACGAGGCGCGGCGCTATTACAGCAACGTCAACCGCATCAAGCAGGACAACAGCGTTTTGCAGCGGCAGGCAGAGACCGAGCAGGCGCTCGGCAATCCGCTGCACCTCGCGGACAACCGCATTTCGCACTCGTGGCATAATCTGCTCGTGACGCAGAAGGTTTCCTACGCGCTGAGCTACCCGCCGGTATTCGATGTGGGGAACAAGACCGCCAACGAGCGGATTGCAGAGATTCTCGGAGATCAGTACACCGCAACGGCCATGCAGCTCGGCATTGACGCGAGCAACACCTCGGTCGGCTGGCTGCATTACTGGCGCGGCACAGACGGCCGTTTCCGCTACCACACGGTAGACCCCGAACAGATTGTTCCGGTGTTCTCTGGTACGCTGGAGAGCGATTTAGTCGGCGTGCTGCGCTGCTACACCATGCTCGACCCGCAGAGCGGTCAGACCGTGCAGGTGTGCGAATACTGGGACGACACGACCTGCCGGTTCTACCGTCAGAACGGCGTGTCCGGCAACTACACCTACTTCGAATATCCGGAAGTCGGGCAGGAGCTGCGGCACGGCCTCGGCGCGGTGCCGTTCATCCCGTTCTACAACAACGCCGACCGCATGGGCGATCTGCCGCTGTACCGCGACCTCATCGACGCATATGACAAGGTGGTGTCCGGCTTCGCCAACGATATGGAGGACGTACAGGAGGTCATCTTCGTTATCCGCAACTACGGCGGCACGGACAAGACCGAGTTCATGAGTGATCTCAAAAAGAGCAAGCTCATCAAGGTCGAGGGGGACGGTGGCGTGGACACCATCCGCGCGGAGATCCCGTTTGAGGCGCGGAACGCTTTTCTCGAAAGAACCCGCCGTCAGATCTTCGTCAGCGGCATGGGCGTTGACCCGAACCCTGAGAATTTCGGCAACTCGTCCGGCGTGGCGCTCAAGTACCTGTACAGTCTGCTGGAGCTCAAGGCCGGCATGATGGAAACGCAGTTCCGCTCCGGCTTTGCTGAGCTGGTGCGTGCTATCTGCCGCTCGGAGGGTATCGCGCAGCCGAAACGAATTCTCCAGACCTGGACGCGCAACATGGTCCAGAACGACCTTGAAACCGCACAGATCGCGCAGCAGTCGGTCGGCATTATCTCGGACAGGACCATCCTCGCAAACCATCCGTGGGTAGACGATGCCGAGAGCGAGCAGAAGCAGCTGGAAAAGGAACAGCAGGCGGCAGCCGAAAAGCAGCCGCAGTTCCGGTTCCCGCCAAAGGACGGTGCAGGCGATGGCAGCAGCGGATAAGCTGAACGGTGCCTACTGGCGCAAGCGTGCCATTGAGCTGGCCGAAAAGCAGAAGCAGGAAGATGACGACCTGTGTCTGCGATTCCACCGGGAATACGAACGCATTCTGCACGAACTGGACAAGGAAATCTCGATCTTCTACGCCAGATACGCCGCAAACGAAAGCGTCAGCATGGCAGACGCACGCAGGCTGCTGCGCGATGCTGAGCTGGAGGACTTCCGGATGTCGCTGGACGAGTTCCGCGACAAGGCGCTTGCCGGCGGCTTTGACAAGGAGCTGGAGGAGGTTTATCTCCGTTCGCGTATCTCGCGCTTGCAGGCGTTGCAGACACAGGTTGAACTGCGGATGAGGGAGCTGTTCGGCTCTCAGCGCGATGTGCTGCGTGACCATTTGCAGGAGCGTTGCACCGACACCTACTACCGCACGGTGTACGCCGTCAGTCAGCAGATGAATGTTGCAAGCACATTCGCCCGCATTGACCCGCAGACGGTCGAGAAGATACTCGCCGTGCCGTGGCTCGGCAGCGAGTTTTCGTCTCGTATCTGGGCAGACAAGGACAAGCTGACCCGTGAGCTGATGCAGACGCTTTCGCGCGGTCTGGTCCGCGGCGACTCGCTCGACCGCATGACGAAAGAGTTTGCCAAGCGCATGGGCGTGTCTGAGAGCCGCGCGGCGGTGCTCATCCACACCGAGAGCGCCCATATCGCCGCGGAGGCGTCCATGAAAGGCTACCGCGAGACCGGCGTCAAGGAATACCGGTTTCTCGCGACCTTGCAGCTTAAAACCTGCTCGATCTGCGGCATGCTGGACGGCAGAGTGTTCAAGTTTTCCGAACGCGAGACCGGCGTCAACTTCCCGCCCATGCACCCGCAATGTCACTGCACATACACGGGCGTTACCGAGTTTAACATCGGCGACAAGCGCGCCGCCCGCGACCCCGTAACCGGCAAGTCCGGAACTGTTCCGAAGAGCATGACGTGGGAAGAGTGGCATAAGAAGTATGTGGAGGACGATCCGGCCGGTGCGCTGGCGGACAAGAAGTATAAGAACCGGCACGGTGACAGTAAGCAGTATGACCGTTACGTTGATCGACTGGGGTCAAAAAATGTTCCGAAAACGCTTGATGCGTTCCAGACTTTGAAGTATACTGAACCTGAGAAGTGGAAGACGCTCCAGAGAGCATACCGTGATCAGCCGATTCGGGATCATATCCGGTCTGACGCGCAGCCTAAGACGATAGAGGTCGGCAAACAGGGCAAGCACATTCGTGAGCACAATAACTACATTCAGGGACGCAGCTATCTGACGATTTCTGTTGACGAGGCCCAGACGCTGGTCAATCGTCATGCGGGCACCGGCGAGTTGCTGCGTGACACTAAGAACAAGTGGAAGCATCAGGAGCTGATTCGCACCAAACAACAGATCGGCGTTGATGTTGACCAACTGACCGGAGAAGAACGACCGACCACGGATTTCAAAATCCATTATTCTAATAAGGGCGTTCATATCGTACCGTACAAGGAGAGATAACAATGGATCTCATTCAGCACATGAAAAAGCTGCTCGGCACCGAGCACCCATATGACAAAGCGCATCGCCTCAAGGTGGAATGCACGGACGGCATTACGCTGACCGGCAAATTCGTCACCGTGGTAGGTGCGCTGGACAATGAACCGGAAATTGCAGAGCTGATTATCCGGCGCGACGACAACGGCGTTCTGACCGGAATGCTGGAAACCGAAATCAAAACAGTAGAACTGATGGACTAAACCACCAAGGATTCAATCCAAGGTGGTTTTTTCATACCCATTTTTCGATGAAAGGAGCAAAAACCAATGGAATTTCTCAAATCCCTTTTTGAAAAGGGCGCACTGACCTGGGAGCAGTTCCAGCAGGCCGCAAAGGACGCAAAGTTTGAGGTGGTCAACGCCGCCGGCGGCGCTTACGTTCCCAAGGCAGACCTTGACACCAAGGCGCAGGAGCTGACCACGGCGAACAACACCATCAAGGACCTGCGTGACGCCGCCAAGGCGTGGGACGGAAAGGACCCGAAGAAGCTGGAGGACGACCTCAAGGCCCTTCAGACCAAGTACGACACCGACACCGCGAACATCCGCCGCGATGCGGCGATCGATCTGGCGCTGACCCGTGCCCATGCACGCGATCCGCAGCTGACCCGCGCGGCGCTCTCGATGGACGACATCAAGATCGGCACGGACGGCAAGGTGACAGGTCTGGGCGCCCAGCTCGAAACGCTGAAGAAAGACAAGGCGTGGCTGTTCGAGGAGGACGGCGCAGGTCAGTCCGGCAAGCAGGGCGACAAGGGTGGAAACCCGAACGGCGGTCAGGGCGGCGGCTACAATCCGCAGTCCGGCGGCAATCCGAACACGGTAAACGATCTCGGTTCCGCTCTCGCAGAAGTATACAACACCAACGGCTAACAGAAAGAAGGAATGAAAAATGCCTATCACTCTCGCACAGGCAAAGGTCGGCATGGCAAACCATGTGGACCAGCAGGTTATTGACCAGTTCCGCCGCGGCTCCATGCTGCTGAACGCACTGACGTTTGACAACTCGGTTTCCCCCGGCACGGGCGGCTCGACCCTGACCTATGGCTACACTCAGCTCAAGACCCCGGCAGGCGCGGACTTCCGCGACATCAACGCCGACTACACCGATACCGTTGCCGACCGCGAAACCAAGTCGGTTGACCTCAAGATCTTCGGCGGTACGTTCAAGATCGACCGTGTTCTCGCGAACACCGCGAACGGTCAGATCAGCGAGGTGCAGTTCCAGCTCGAGGAGCACATCAAGGCGACCACCAACCTGTTCCACTACACTGCCATCAACGGCGACAAGGGCACCAAGGGCTTTGACGGTCTGGACACGCTGCTCGTCGGCACTTCCACCGAGCTCAACGCCGACGCATCCAAGGCGATCGACCTGTCCACCTCGGCGGCGATCGACACCAACTACAAGACCGTACTCGATATGCTCGACGAGTTCCTGTCCGAACTGGACGGCGTGCCGACCATGCTCATCGGCAATGCGGCGCTGCTGACCAAGATCCGCTCCTGCGCCCGCCGTGCCGGTTATCTGACCCATGCCGAGGACGCTTTCGGCCGCCAGATTGCAGGCTACAACGGCATTCCGTTCATGGATATGCAGTATTACTATGACACCGCCGAGAAGAAGGAAAAGCCGGTCGTGCCGATTACGTCGCGTGAATACGGCGCGTCCTCGTCCAAGACCACGGTTACCGGTCTGACCGACCTGTACGCAGTCCGTCTGGGTCTGGACGGCTTCCACGCGGTCTCTCCGATGGGCGGCAAGGTGATTTCGACCACGCTGCCTGATTTCTCCACCGCAGGTGCAGTCAAGGCAGGTGACGTGGAAATGGTAGCGGCAACCGTACTCAAGAAGTCCCGCGCGGCCGGTGTTCTCCGCAACTTCAAGGTAAAGTGAGGGAAGCGCTATGTACAAGATCAAGGCACCGAACGAGGAGTACGACCGCAAGATCGGCGGCGTGCAGTTCGTGAATGGTGAGGCACAGACGGATAACGAGTGGCTTGCAAGCTGGTTCTCCGGCCGTGCGGGCTTTACCGTGGAAACCGTGACCGCCGAGGAGGAAACCGAGCCGACCGAGGACAAACCGAGGGGGAAGCGCAGAAATGACAAGGGAAACGCTGATGCTGCGGGCGCAAAGCCTGCTGCCGAACCTGCCGCAGGAAACGCTTGAGTTCGCCTGCGATCTGGTGCTCGAGCAGATCTGTAACTACTGTAATCTGACCGAGGCGCCGGACGGCCTGACGAACACCGCAGCGCTTATGGTACGCGGTCTGGTAAACAGCGTTCAGCTCCAGAACGAGAATATGCAGCCTGCCGCAAAGGGCGTGTCCAGAGGGGATACGTCCTTTTCCTTTGCAACCGCAGCGGAACAGCTGGCGGCACTGGCAGGCTCGGGTGACTTCCTCACCGACTACAAGGCGCAGCTGAACGCCTATCGAAAGATGAGGTGGTAGTATGCTCGGCAATCCGGAGCTGGAACGGGCGCTGCTGGAGCAGACCTATGACGGCGTGATGACCGTCACCGGCACAAGCAAGCAAACCGTGAATGGCGAAACCGTTGTTACACCGGATGCGGTGCTGCACGAGAATATTCCGTGTGCGCTGTCGTTTTCGGGCACACCGGACAGCAAAACGGACGCGAACAGCGGTCAGATCAGCTATCAGGCGACGATTTACTGTGCGCCGGAGCTGACGATTCCGGCAGGCTGCCGCATTGCGGTTCAGCAGTACGGCGCGACCTATCGGCTGAAATACAGCGGCGAAAGCGCGGTCTATCCGACCCATCAGCAGCTTTCTGCCGTCCGAGAGGAGCGAGCGTAATGGCAAGCTGGGGAAGCTGTGATTTTCACGAGCTGCGCGACTTGAACGAACGCATCAAGGCTGCTGCCAGTGAGCAGGAGATGGACGCTTTCTACACCGGACTGCTGGACGAGATGATGAACGGTCTGCTGACCGACGTCAAGGAACTGACACCGGTTGATCGCGGCCACCTGCGGCGTAACTGGTTCATCACCAAGGCGAAGCGCAGCGGAAAGCATTACCGCGCGGAAATTTACAACAACATCGAGTACGCGCCGTGGGTCGAGAACGGCCACCGGCAGGAGGTCGGACGGTATGTTCCGGCTATTGGCAAACGCCTGGTTCGCAGTTTCGTTGAAGGAAAGCACATGCTGCGCAATGGCATGTTCGATCTCCAGAAAGCCGCGCCGGGCTTTATCAAGGCCAAAAGCGAGGAATTTCTCAGCCGCATGATGGAGGGCAAATGATTAACGTAGTACAGGAAATCGTCGATCAGCTGCGCACGGTCTATCCATCGGCGCAGTACGACATCTATACCGAACGTATCGAGCAGGGCTTCTCTGTGCCGTGCTTCTCCATTCGGCAGCTTCGTGCGGACGTCACGCCGTACCCGTCCGGGCTGCATGAGATCGTGCAGCACATGGACGTGCGGTTCTTCCCGTCGGACGGCCGTCCGCAGGAGCAGTGCCGAGAGACCGCACAGACGCTCACGCTGCTGCTGCGGCGCACGGAAAGCCTGCGCGGGAGCAATCTCTCGTGGGAAATTACAGACGGGGTGCTGCATTCCTTCGCGGACTACCGGCAGTTTGTCCGGGAGGTCCCGGAAGATATTCCGATGGAGAATTTGCAGACTACCGTAGGAACGGAGAACGAAAATGGCAGTTAAACGCAAAAACGAGGCAGGAGCACCGGCGTTTACCGGCGCACAGCTCCTGACCTTCGACAGATACCGCGAGCGGCGCGACCTGCTGGGTGTGCTGCTCGACAAAGATCAGCGCTACACCTTTTCCGAGGTGGACGCGCTCATCGACAACTTTATGAAAGGCAAGGTGAATTAAATGGCTTTAGGCGGCGGTATGTATACCGTACAGAACAAGGTTCTGCCCGGTGCGTACATCAACTTTGTGTCGGCGGCGCGTGCGTCTGCGACCCTGGGAGACCGCGGCACGGCGGCTTTCCCGCTGTCCCTCGACTGGGGACCGGAGAACGAGGTCGTGACCATCGAGAACAGCGAGTTTCAGAAGCAGTCGCAGGCGCTGACCGGCTACGCCTACACGGCGGACGAGCTGCGTCCGCTGCGCGAGATCTTCGCAAACGCCAAGACGCTGCACCTGTTCCGTCTGAACAGCGGCGGTGCAAAGGCAGCATGCAAGTACGCAGAGGCGAAGCATCCGGGCAAGATCGGCAACGAACTGAAGATCGTGATTCAGCAGAACGAGGGCTTCACGGTATCGACGAACGAGGTCTACGACGTTTCGACCTACCTCGGCACGACCCTTGTGGACACGCAGAAGGCAGTTAAGGCAGTTGCAGACCTTTCCGACAACGACTATCTGCACTGGAAGGGCAGCGAGGCGCTGACCGAGAACGCAGGCCTGCTGCTCACCGGAGGCACGACCGGCGCGGTGCAGGATGCAGCTTACCAGACGTTCCTCGACAAGATCGAGCCGTACAGCTTCAACGCGGTCGGCTGCGACACGAAGAACAGCACGGTCAAGGGTCTGTTCGCCAACTGGACGCGCCGCCTGCGTGATGAGCAGGGCGTGAAGTTCCAGTGCGTGCTGCATGGTTATCCCTCGGCAGACTATGAGGGTGTGATTTCCGTCAAGAACGGTCTGGTCGGTGCATCTGATGATACCTCGGCTGTCTACTGGACGACCGGCGCGGAAAGCGCGTGCGCGGTCAATCGCTCGATGACCAACTCGACCTACACCGGCGAGTACGACATCGACACGAACTACACGCAGACCCAGCTTGAAAAGGCGATCAAGGCTGGTGAGTTCACGTTCCACCGCGTCGGTGACCAGACCCGCGTGCTGACCGACATCAACACGTTCGTAAGCATTACAGACGAAAAGAGCGCGGATTTCTCGTCCAATCAGGTCATGCGCGTGCTCGACCAGATCGCCAATGACATTGCAAGCCTGTTCAACTCGAAGTACATTGGCAAAGTCCAGAACGATGCCTCCGGCCGCGTGAGCCTGTGGAGCGACATCGTAGCGCACCACAATCAGCTCCAGACCATCCGCGCCATCGAGAACTTCGACAGCAGCAGCGTCACCGTGTCGCAGGGCGACAGGAAGAAGTCCGTTGCGGTCGAGGACCATGTACAGCCGGTTTCCGCGATGGAACAGCTTTACATGAAGGTAATCGTTGAATAAAGGAGGGAAAAGTCATGCTGAACGCTCCTGTTATGGAAGCAAATGATGCGGTATCCGGCTCGATGGCCGAGTGCTACGTCACCATTGACGGCAACCGCTACAATATGATGCAGCTGTACAGCTTTGAGTCGTCCGCGAAGGTCAACTCGCAGGACGTGAAAATCCTCGGTCGTACCGGCATTGGCAAGAAGCCGACTGGCTGGTCCGGTTCGTGGAAGGGCACGGCGCACTTTAATCAGAGCGTGTTCCGCCGCTGGTTCCTGACCTACTGCAAGACCGGCAGGATGACGCCGTTTGAGATTCAGGTGTCCAACGAGGACCCGTCCTCGTCTGCCGGCCGTCAGACCATCACGCACACCGGCTGCCTGATCGACAGCTCGATTCTGGCGAAGTTCGACGCGGGCGATACCCTGCTCGATGAGGAGCTTTCCGGCACGTTCGATAACTGGGATATGCCGGAGGAATTTAACACGCTGTCCGGTATGGAATAAGGAGGAATTTGCACAATGGGTAATCTTACCGCATTTCTGGCGCAGAACGCCAGGCAGGTTGAAAACGTGAAGCTGGTCGTATCCGACCGCTTCACCGATGAGGACGGCAAGCCGCTCGAGTGGGAGGTGCGCTGCATTTCCTCGCGCGAGGACGAAACGCTGCGCCGCGACTGCCAGTACCGTGTACAGGTGCCGGGCAAGCGCGGCAGCTTCCGTCAGGAATTCGACAACGTGCTGTACCTTGCCAAGCTGGCAGCCGCCTGCACGGTTTATCCGAACCTCAACGACGCAGAACTGCAGGACAGCTACGGCACGAAATGCGCCGAGGAGCTGATCTCGGCCATGCTGACGCCGGGTGAGTACACGAACTACACGGAAAAGCTGTTCGATATCTGCGGCTTCGGTGACAAGCTCGATCTGGTGGAACAGGCAAAAAACTGATTCGGGGCGGTGAGGGTTCTGATGATTATGAAGCGTATGCAGCGCATTATTGCCTGCAAAAGCTCCATATCCTGCCGTCCGAATATTTAAGTCTGCCAAAGGAAGAACGGGCATTTATCTGGGCGTCCTGTGTCGTGCGCAACGAGGACGAAAAGGCGGCTCTGGATAAAGCGAAACGAGGGAGGTGAGTTCTATGGCACTGTCAAATACCGTCCAGCTGCGCGACGGCATGAGCAATGTACTCAGCCGTATCGCGTCCAACCTGAGTGCGGTCAACGACCGGTTTGAGCGGATGCAAAGCCTGACCGAACAGGCGGCGCCGACCGGTCTGTATTCACAATTTAACAGCGAATTGACGGGTGTGCGTGAAGAACTCACCCGAACCGTGAGCGAAGTCGAGGAGCTGCGGAGCAGCATGACCTCGGCGCAGCCGCCGGCGGAAAACCTGACGGCCTCGCTCAAAAAGCTGGGCACCGCGTTCCTCGGCTCCAAGCTGGTGAGCGGTATCGTGAGTATGTCGGACGAAATGACGCAGACCACGGCACGTCTGAACCTGATGAACGACGGTCTGCAAAGCACCGCCGACCTGCAGGAGCTGATCTATCAGTCGGCTATGCGTTCCCGCGGCGCGTACAACGCTACGGCGGATGCAGTCGCAAAGATGGGCCTGCTTGCCGGTGATGCATTCAGCAGCAATCAGGAAACGATCGCGTTTGTCGAGCAGCTGAACAAGCAGTTCAAGATCGCCGGCACCTCGGCAGAGGGACAGGCCGCCGCCATGCTCCAGATCACGCAGGCCATGGGCTCCGGCGTGCTGCGCGGTGAGGAGCTGAACTCGGTATTCGAGCAGGCACCGACCATCATTCAGTCGATTGCGGATTACCTCGGCGTGTCGGTCGGTGAAATCCGCAGCATGGCGCAGGAAGGCGAGCTGACGGCGAGCGTTGTCAAGTCCGCGCTGCTGTCCTCGGCAGAGGAAACCAACCAGAAGTTCAACGAGATTCCGCTCACCTGGTCGGACGTCTGGACGCAGGCCAGCAACATGGCGATCATGGCCTTGCAGCCACTATTGGAGGCCATCAACTGGGTGGCGAACAATATTGAGGTCATCGGCCCGCTGGTGCTTGCGGCTGCGGCAGCCTTTGCGCTGTTTGCGGTGGCGGCTAACTGGACGAAGATCTGTGCTGCGGCTACGAAGGCGCTGACAGCCGCGCAGAAGATGCTCAATGCCGTGATGTCGCTCAACCCAATCGTGCTGATTATCGGCTCGATCATCATTCTGATCGGCGTGATCGCGGCATACATCAACTACACGAACCGGGCAAAGAACGAAACGACGAGCGCCGTCGGAGTGATCTGCGGCCTGTTCGCGATGGCAGGCGCGTTTGTCTACAATATGTTCTATCTGCCAGTCTACAACGTGATTGCCGATCTTATCAACTTCCTCGGCAACGTGTTCCAGCACCCGATTGCGTCGATCGAGATTTTGTTTTTGCAGCTCAGCCAGTATGTTGTCGGCGTCATACGCGGTATGGTGAGGACGATCGAGAAGCTCATCAACCTTATTCCGGGCGTGAAGATCAACATCACCAGCGGTCTGGACACGTTCTACGACAGCTACACCGACAGCATCCAGAAGATTAAGGATCAGTCCGGGTGGACGGAGTACGTTAAGCACAAGGAGAAGATCGAGTATTCAACGGCTTACGCCAACGGTTACAACTGGGGCGCAAACCTCCAGAACAGCATCTCTGAAAAGCTGGGTCTTGACCTGCCGGACGATCCGGCAACGGGTTTGCTGTCCAACATTGCAGACAACACCGCCCAGATTGCGGACGATGTGAGCGTATCCTCGGACGACATCAAGCTGCTGCGCGATATTGCCGAGCGGCAGGTCATCAACAAGTACACCACCGCCGAGATCAAGGTGGAAATGGTCAACTACAACAACATCTCGAACGAGATGGATCTGGACGGCGTAGTCAATCTGCTGGAAGCCAAGGTCACCGAGGCGCTTGTCACCAGTGCGGAAGGAGTGCATATCTGATGTATGAATTTTATATGGATGGTGTGCGCCTTCCGGTCACGCCGAGTGCGCTGACCATCAAGACAGCCAACCAGAACAAGACCATCAACCTCATCAACGAGGGTCAGGTGAACGTCCTGAAAACGCCGGGGCTGTCCAAAATCAGCTTTTCGGCGCTCCTGCCGAACAGGGAATACCCGTTTGCCTGTTATCAGAACGGGTATCAGCCTGCTCAGTATTACATGAGCAAGCTGGAATCGCTCAAGACCGCCTGCAAGCCGTTCGAGTTCTCAGTTATCCGTATAGACGACAGCGGCGAGGAGCTGATGAGCGCACAGCCGATGACGGTATCCCTCGAAAGCTACGAGCTTGCCGAGGACGCAGGCAGCTACGGCGTTGATGTCATGGCGAAGATTGAATTGCTGCAATACGCGCCGTACCACACAAAGTCTATCGAGTTCAAGAAGAGCGAGAGCAGTTCCGGCACTAAAAAGGCGACCGTCACGCAGAAGCGCGACACCACAACCGCACCGGCCGGCAAGACGTACACCGTCAAGTCCGGTGATACGCTGTGGGACATTGCTCGCGTGAAGCTGGGGAACGGTACTAAGTGGCAGTCTATCTATAATCTGAACAAGACTGCCATTGAAGCCGCAGCGAAGAAATACGGCAGGTCGAGCAGCAGTAACGGTTGGTGGATTTATCCCGGCACGGTGCTCAAGCTGCCGGGTTAAGGAGGGGCAATATGGGTAAATATGTTTGGCCGTGTCCGTCCTACTCACGTATTTCGAGCGGCTACGGTAACCGCACCTGCCCGTTCCACGGCAAGGAGTTCCACGACGGCGTTGACCTGGCAGCGGCAAGCGGCGCACCAATCCTCGCGTTCGGCCCCGGCACGGTCACGAAGTCCGGTTGGAACGGAGGTTATGGTAACTACATCAGCATAGACCACGGCGGCGGTCTGATGTCCTTCTATGGTCATGCTTCGGCGCTCTACGTCAAGCAGGGCGCGAAAGTTACCGCCGGACAGAAGATTGCCGCCGTCGGTACAACTGGCAGCTCGACAGGCTGTCACCTGCATTTCGGTATGCACAAGAATGGCTCGTCCGTCAATCCGCTGAACTACGTTTCTTCCGGCGATACGCTCGCCAAGTATTCCGGCGCGAAGTCGGGCGGTACGGCAACAAATACGGTTAAGGCGCTCTTTACCGCCTATTATCCTGCGAATAATGCCATGGAGGGCGGGTTTCTTGACGCACTGGGAAACAAACTTGACCCGAGCAAGCACACCTGTGCTGCACCGCCAAGCGTACCTTTTGGGACGAAAATCACCGTGCAGGGTACAGGTACAGCGCTTGACGGCGTGACCTACACCGTCAATGATCGCGGCGGCATGATTCAGATTGAGAATGGCGTGTACCATTTTGATCTTTTGATGAGCAGCAATGCTGAGTGCAACCGCTGGGGCAAGAAGTACGGCAAAGCCATCATCGGCGGCTCGTCTGGCTCGTCCGGCTCGACCTCTTCGGGCACGAGCACCGAGAAAGAGAAGAAGGATATCACGACCGTTGTTGTTAAGTCTGTCACCGGCGCGGCAGGCACGCGCAAGGAGATCCTGCGTGATGTGCCGTCCTGCCAGATGCCGGGCGCCGAGCTGATCATCCAGAACAAAAACGGTCAGCTTCAGCAGCCGATGATCGAGGGCGACATCGTGTGGGAAACCACCCGCAGCGGCGCGGCGTCCTCGCTGACGTTTACGGTGGTCAAGGATGATACCCTCAACTTTCACGAGGGCAATCCGGTGTCGTTCCGGTTTAATGGCGCGAATGTGTTCTACGGCTACGTCTTTAAGAAGTCGCGCTCAGACAATCGGCTGATTAAGGTCACGGCCTATGACCAGCTGCGCTACTTCAAGAACAAGGACACCATCAGCTACACGAACAAGACCTATGCCGATGTGCTGAAAATGCTGGCTGCGGACTACGGTTTGAAGGTCGGTACTGTCGCGGACACCAAGTACAAAATCCCGCAGCGCATCGAGGAAGGAACGCTGTTCGATATGCTCGGCAATGCCAGTGATTTGACCATCATCAACACCGGCAAGGTGTACGTCTTGTATGACGATTTCGGCAAGTTATGCCTCAAACCCTACGAGAGCTTGCTCCTGCCGCTCTACATCGACGAGGACACGGCCCAGGGTTACAGCTACACCTCGTCCATCGACAGTGACGTGTACAACCGCATCAAGCTGGCGTGGGACAACGATGAAACCGGCGTCAGAGAGGTTCATGTGATGAACAATACCGCCAGCCAGAGCAAATGGGGCACGCTCCAGTATTACGAAAAGCTGGACAACGCCCTCAACACCGCCGATTTGCAGACCAAGGCCAAGGCGCTGATGAAATACTACAACGTCATCCACCGCGAGCTGACCATGCAGAAGGTTTTCGGCGACGTGAGAGCCAGAGCCGGTACTTCGGTTTGCGTCGGCATGGGCCTGGGTGACATCAACATCAAGAACTATATGTGCGTGGAGAAGGCTAAGCACACGTTCAGCAATGGCCTGTACACGATGGATTTGTACCTGAGCGGAATTCGAGGTGAGTTTAGTGCCTAATCTGATGGAAACTATGCGGCAGATTGCCGCGAACGAGCGTCAAGCCGCTTTGCCGATGACAATCTGCTTCGGCAAGGTGATTGCACTCTCGCCGTTCCGTGTGCAGATCGACCAGAAACTTGTACTCACCAAGGAGTTTTTCATCGTGAAAAGTGGCGTGAGCGCATCCTCGTTCAAGGTGGGCGATGTGCTCATCCTGTTCCGCAATGAGGGCGGACAAAAGTACCTGATATTCGACAAGAAAGGGGCGCTGTAATGCTGCCGACAGAGTATAATGACGATCTCGTGCAGGATTTCGAGATTGAAACACAGCCTACGCGCACCTATGCGCTGCGGTTTGACGGTTACCCGTGTTCCGGCGGAAAGCTGGACGGACTGGAAGCCATGAAGCAGGCCATCTTCCTGATTCTTCAGACCGAGCGGTTTCAGTACGCGATTTACAGCTGGAATTATGGTATCGAGCTGAACGCCCTGCTCGGTCAGACCATGACGCCGTATCTGCAGGCCAAGGTTGCCAAGACGATTGAAGATGCGCTCATGGCGGATGATCGTGTGCTCTCGGTTGAGCAGTTTTCGTTCACCAAGGGCAAGCGCAGCCTGCTTGTAAAGTTTACCGTAACCACGACCGAGGGCGACATCGAAAGCGAATTTGAGTTTGGAGGTGAAGTGGCATGATCGGACGATATTCCGACGAAATGACGTTTGACTACATTATGAACCGTATGTTGGAGAGCGTGCCGGATACGGTCGATAAGCGCGAGGGCAGTATCATCTATGATGCACTTGCACCGGCGGCCGCGGAACTGGTCAAATGCTACACGGAGCTTGATGTGGTCATGGACGAAACCTTTGTGGACACGGCATCCCTGCAATACCTCCAGCTGCGCTGCAAGGAGCGCGGCGTAACCATTCAGGGCGAAACTGCTGCTGTTATCGAGGGCGTGTTCACGCCGTCCTCGCTCGACCTCAGCGCCGGACTGCGGTTCAACTGCGACGAGGTGAACTACACTATCACAGAAAAGATATCGGCGGGTCACTACAAGCTGGAAGCGGAAACGCTCGGTACGGTTGGCAACAAGTACACCGGTCTGCTGCTGCCAATCCAGACGGTGAACGGTCTGGAAACCGCCCAGATTGCAGCGGTGCTCATTCCGGCCGAGGACGGCGACACGACCGACACGCTGCGCGAGAAATACTACGCCAGCATTGACGGCGAAGCGTTTGGCGGCAACGTGGCCGACTACCGCGAGAAGGTCAACGCTATTACAGGTGTTGGCGGCGTCAAGGTCTATCCGGTCTGGAACGGCGGCGGCACGGTCAAGCTGACTATTATCGCGTCTGATTACACCGCACCGAGTACCGAGCTTATCAGCAAGGTACAGACCGCCATCGACCCCGAGGGCAATCAGGGCGAAGGCTTAGGCCTTGCGCCGATCGGGCACACCGTGACTGTCGCCGGTGCGAGGTATGCCGACATTGCTATCACAACCAATATCACCTTTGCGACCGGCTGGGCGTGGTCGAGCGCACAGTCGCAGGTGGAGAGCGCGGTCAAGATGTACTTTGCCGAGCTTGCGAAGGTCTGGGCGGACAGTGCGACGACCGTTGTGCGTATCTCACAGATCGAGACGCATCTGCTTGCGCTCGACTGCGTGGTGGACGTGGAGGACACGACCATCAATGGTAGTGTGAAGAACATCGAGCTGGCAGCGGATGAAATTCCGCGGCTCGGCAGTATCGGAGGTGCGACGTGAGGAAGAAGTTGCAGGACTACCTGCCGCCGATCCTGCTCAAGACCTACGAGTTCCCGCTGCTATGTGAGACCGAGCAGCTGGAGATTGACCGTCTGCATGATGCCGCTGATGCGGTGCTTGATGCACAGTTTCTAAGCACAGCAGGGGAGTACGCCATTCAGAGGTACGAGAAGATCTTCGGCGTTGTGCCGCAGGACACCGACACGCTCGACGAGCGCCGGTTTAAGGTGCTGACCAGGATCAACACGCAGCTGCCGTTCTCGGTGCGTCGCCTGCGGCAGCAGCTCGCGACACTCTGCGGCGAGGATGGGTACAACCTCGAGGTGAGCGGCGGCAAGTACACGCTGACGGTCAAAGTTGCGTTGACCGCGAAACGCAATCAGCAGGCGGTTGAAGAACTGCTCGCGGACATTGTGCCGGCGAATATGGTCTGCACGACATCGCTGCTGTACAACCAGCACGCAGATCTGACGCGCTTCACGCACGCGCAGCTGGCTTTGCTTACGCATTTTGAAATTAGAGAGGAAGTGTTGCCGGATGGCGAGTAAAACGACAAACTACGGACTGAATAAGCACAGTCCGCAGGATTTCTACAACGTAGAAGCCAGAAATGAAAACTGGGATAAGATCGACGAGGCTCTTGCTGCGACGGACCCGACCAAGGTCACCGCCAAGGCCGCACCGGCCGACGGTGACGGCGTGATGATCGCGGACAGCGCGGACGGCGGCAAGGCTAAGCGGCTGCTGTGGTCGAATGTTAAGGCGGCTCTCGGCAAGTTGTTTGTACCGCTGGCGAGAAAGATCAACGGGAAGGCGCTGGCGAAGGATGTGACGCTGACGGCGGCTGACATCAAAATGCCCAACAGCGAAGAGGACGTAGGGGCGGCTATGGCAAAGCGCCTTATAAACTACGGTACAGAGTTCGCCTCTAAAGACACAATTTTAGACGCTGTGATGGCGTGTAAGACATCTTGTAGCTTTTTCTCCTATGCAGGAAGTCGTCTTTTTGATGCCAATGACCGGCCAGAACTAGGTGCTGAGTATCAATATCTTGTGCTCATGGATGATATAAGCGGACCACGCCGCACTGTAATTGCATATAGCTATTCTGCAGGTAACGTGTTTTTACGATCGGTATGGAATAAAAAATGGCAAACAGACGATTGGTTTCCCCTCGCAACCCGTAAGTCACCAGAAGTGCATAATTTTCCTTTGGTGGACGGCTATACCGATCTCGGATGCAAATACTTTCGCACACAAGAAAATGTGGTTTCTTTTGCCGGAGAAGTAATGCGAACGAGTGGTTTTCGAGGCTTCGAACCTTTTGCAGTGCTGCCCGAAGGCTTTAGGCCGGATCATACGATCGTCGTGCCAGCGCTGCTCTATCCAAGTTTCACACCGACTACAATTATCATTAACTCTAACGGTGAAATTTGTGAAACGATAACAGCCAGTGACAAATCACTTTATATGCAGGCGACTTTTGTCGCGGGTTAATTTCGGGCAATGAAAACAAATCGAATGCCGCCAAGTGATTTTTTATTAACCGCTGCTGTAGATGCACGGTAATACAAGGAACCATCATAGTCAAGTCGATATGTAGCGACAACATTATCAGATCCTGAATCGCTACACATTCCCCATTGCGACTGCAAAACTGGCCTAAATCCTTCTGGAAGTGTTGCGATGAGGGTCCACTGATCTGGGATAAAGTTGTCATTCGACTTTTCGCCGTAATCGAATACTACTGTTACTTCATTAAATGCATTTTTCCAGTATGCAGCCGTGCCAAGGCGATTGATACTATCAGCCAATGGTAGCTCGTGTATCTCTGGTGTTTCACATTTAGCTAACTGCACCCAGTTTGTCCAGCCGTCTTGATTGCGAGACTGGAACCATACGCCTTTGCCTGCGTGTACTATATAAATGATGGAGCACCATTTTTCTTCTGCTGAGCCAGCCGTGCATAAAGCTACGCCTTGCGCATAGCCTGTCAGCCCTGCCTTGTATGGAGTGTTTGCGGTATCTTCGTCGCACCAATACAGCTGGCCGATAGTGATTTTGTGCACATCCAGCGTCTTTGGGTACTGCTTCAAGGGTCGCTTTGCCATAGCCGTCCTTAAGTTCTCCGCATCATCGGCACCCATCGCAATGTCATCGCCCGTCAGCGTCACATCCGCGCTCAGCGTTTTCCCGTTCACCGTCCGGCTCGTCGGCACGAGCCCCGCGAGCGCGGTTTTCACGCTCTGCGCCCACGCCTCGATCTTATCCCAGTTGTCATTGAGCGCCGACTTGATGTTGAACGTCTGCGCGCCGTCCTTGTCCGGCTCATATTTAAAAAGCTCGAGCAGCTTTGTTTTCAAACTCATTTTCTCACCTTCTAAAACGCAAAATCATGCATCGTGTGCCCCTGCAGCTCCGCCACCGTCATCGCCCCGACCTCGCGCACGAGCAGATAGCGGTAGAGATAGCTCACCGCCAGATGGCACGGGATCGTGTGCTCCACCGCGTCCTGCAGTGCCGCGAGCTCGGCCGCCTCGGGCACGCCATACGCGCCGACGAACGTCAGCACGATCACGCCCTCGGCAAAGCCGACAGAAATCTCGCCGTTCTTCCACGAGTCGCACACGCGCTGGATGAGCTCCACATCGCACTTGCCCGCGGCGCGCCACCGCGCCTGCAGAGCGGTCCGCCGCTCCTCGAGCGTCAGCGCCGCATTGCCCTCCAGCCCGGCGATGCGCTCCTCGGTTTCGAGGAGCCACGTCATCGCGTCCGGGAAGAGCTGCGCCGCCGTCTCGAGCGCACTCTCGCGCTGCTTTTCGTCGAGCGCGGCGATACAGCCGAGCAGGTCGCGCACCCACCTGTCGCCGCGGTACGCCGACGGCAGCTGCCTAATGATATCAAGCATAGCGGATCGTCACCTCGCCCAGCACCGCGCACTCGCGCTCGCCGACCGCGATGTTGGCCGTGCCGCCGCCGACCGTCAGGCCCTCAAAGTCCACAACGCCGTCGGCCGACAGGATAGCCGCCGCGATCTGCGCATAAGAGACGTAGTCCTGCACGAACACCGTCCCGGCGAGATACGCCGCGACCGCCGCTTTGACTGCCGCCGTCACACTGTCCGCCTCCGCGGTGTTCGATTTGAACACCTTGCAGGCAATGGCGATCTTCTTCTCCGCCGCCGCCGACACAAAGCACTGCGCGCCGATCGGCGCCTGCCCCCTTCCGGCTCCTTCGCTCTCGGGGTCGATGTACGCCTGCACCGCCGCGACGAGCTCCTCGCCCGCCGGCTGTCCTGTGCTGTCCGCGATCACGACGTCCACCGTGTTCACGCCCTGCACGCGCGGGAAAACCCTGACGTGCCCGACGCCCGCGCACTCGAGCGCCCACTGCTCATAGTGGTAGATGTTGCCCGACGTAGCAGGCGTGCGCATCTTGAGCAGAAACCGCGCGTAATACTCCGCGTCCGTCTCCTCGGCGTAGCCGCCGCTCATCTCGGCCTCGTTGTCGCACCCCGTGATGCCCTGCACCGTCACCGGCATCTGCGTCACCGAATGCGCGGGCAGATTTCCTGCCGTGCCGTCCGCGCGGCAGGTCACCGGCACCTCGCCCGTGCCGTCGATGGCGACGGTTTCCGCCGCCGCGAACTGCACGCCGCCCGCGCTCTCGAACAGCGTGCCCTGCTCGATCGTGCCCGTACCCTTGACCGTCAGCACGCCGCCCGCGAAGGTCGCAGCCTTGCGCGCGATGCCGCTGCGCGGGTAGATGTACCGGTCGAGCTCGCCGCCCGTCAGGTTTTCCGGGTCGAGCGCCGCCCTCGCGTCCTCGATCACCGCGTCCGTCTCCGCCAGCCGCAGGCTTGCCGCCGCCAGCAGGTCGTAGGTCGGAAAGCCGATGGTTTTCTGGTAGCTGTCCGGCATCGCGTCGAGCAGCGCCTCTAAAACCTCATTCGCCGACATTCGTCGTCACCTCCAGAGTTTCGTCCGTGTGGAGATGCGCCGTAAACCGCACCTCCACGCCGTGCCGCAGCCGCGTAAAGCGGAAGCCGTCCACCGTGCGGATTGCCGGGCAGAACGCCGCCGTGTCGCGGATATCCTGCTCGATCTCGGCAAACGCCCACCCTTCCGGCGCGCGCCGGTCGAGGCTTGCCGCCTCCACGCCCGGCTGCGTCTCTCCGTCCGTGCGGTAGATGGGCACAGCGCCCGGCTTCTGCCTGAGCATCAGCTCGAGCCACCGGCGGACCGCGGCCGCGCCCGAAACCTCCTGCACCGCCCCGTCCACGAGCTGAAAAGCGCCTGAGCGCCCGGTCTCGTCGAACAAAAAATCCGGTGCCCGCCCGATGTCCGCCGCAGTCTGCGCCGGGATGCCGGACGGGATCACGGGAAAAACCTCTGCCATAAAATCACCTCCATTTACATCGCGTCGAGGACGAGCAGCTGCGCGCCGTCCAGCAGCGCACAGGCCGTCGCCCCGACCGTCCATGACCGCGAGGCGGCCGTCCTCGTCATAAGGAGACCGGTCTCGCTGTCAAATTTCGCCTCGCCGTCAAAGATCGAAAACACGAGCTTCGGCGTCGTCTGCACGACCTCCGCCCGGTGCCACACCTGCGGCAGCTTCTGCCTGCCCTGCTGCATGATCTTGCGCGCAAGCTCCACATCCCACATCTCGCGCCCTCCTCACTTAATGAATCGGTACTCGGTGACGCTCACCGAGTAGTTGAGGTCTCCGCTGCGGCGCACGGTGACCGAGAAATCGTCCACCGTCACCGGGATGTTGAGCCGGGCAACGCCGCCGCTGTCGAGGATGATAAGGCGGAAAGGCACTTTTCGGTCACGCCAGCGGTCGAAGAAATCCTTGTACGCCCAGCCGTCCTCGCTTGCTTCCGCCGGCATAAAGGCGTAACGCCTGCCGACCGGCAGCAGCCCTTTCCAGCTCATCGAGATGAGCTCCATCGTGCCGATGCGCCGGTAGTTGCGGCTGAGGCCGGTGTATGTCTCATTGCTCTGCGCCGGGCTCGGGATCTCGAGGTCTGCCGGCACGTGCGGCAGCGTCCAGACCTCCTCGTTGTTATTTACCGAGAAAATCACCTTGTACAACTATCCGCACCTCCCTTACGCATTTCCGCACGCCGCGAGCACGCGCCGCGCGACATAATCGCCCATCTCCTCGGCGTACTCGCGGTTGCCGATGACGTTGCCCTGAATGGTCACGTTCACCGTCACGCCGCGGCCGCCCGCCGCCTTGACAGACACATCATGCGGGATGATCTGCGTGCCGCTCGGCAGGCGCATGACCTCGCCGCCGCGCTCGTTGACGCGCGTCAGCCCGCCGGAGAAGTAAGGCGTGCCCATCGCGTGCCCGGAGATCTTGCCCCCGATCCAGCTGAGCGCCGACTTGCCGCCGCTGTAGATGTCCCCGAGCAGGGGGATCGAGCTGATCTTGTCGTCGAGCCACGAGAAAAAGCCCTTGACCTTCTTCTTCGCCGCATCAAACGCGCCCGTGATGGTGTCCCGGACGCCGCCGAACACGGTTTTCACCTTGGTCCCCAGCTCCCCGGCCTTCGCCTTCACCGTGTCCCAGTTCTTGTACAGCGCCACACCGGCTGCGACGATAGCCGCGAGTCCGAGCACGACCCAGCCGATCGGCGTCGCCACAAACGCGGCATTGAGCGCCCACTGTGCCGCCGTCAGAGCGGCAGTCGCACCGGCGGCCACGCCGGACGCGACCGTGCTCGCGACAAGGCCGACCTTGTTCGCAACAAGGCTGACCTTGTTCGCGACGATGACTGCGGTGTTGTGAATCCACGCCGCGCTTGCCGTGCCGAGCGCCACGACCTGCTTTGCGAGCCATACCACGCCGCCGGCCGCCTTGTGCGCCAGCAGCGCGACCTTGTTCGCGCCGATGACGACGGTGTTGTGTATCCACGCCGCGCTTGCCGCGCCGAGCGACGCGATCTGCTTTGCGAGCCATACTACGCCGCCGACCGCCTTGTGCGCGAGCAGCGCGACCTTGTTGCCAATGATTGCACCGGTGTCTACCGTCCACTCGACTGCATTTGTGACCAGCCTCATCGTGCCGTCTGCAAAGCCTCTGAGCTTGCCGATGCCGTCGAGCGCACGCAGCGTCTTGATAAATCCGCCGATAGTCTGTATCGTCGTGATGGCCGCGCTCTCGAAGGCGAGTACCTTGCCGGCACCCCACGCGACCGCGAGCTTTTTCAGCACGCCGATCAGCGTGTCCGAGTTGTCGCGCACCCACTGCAGCGCCTCTCCGGCCTTATGCAGCGACTGGCGGAATTTCTGGTCGACCTGCGCCTGGAAGGCGGACAGGTCCAGCCCCTCCACCCACGCCCCGAAGGCGTCGGCCTTTGTCTGCATCCAGTCGAGCGCCGACCCGGCGCGGACCGAGCCGTCGTCCGCCGCACCGGCGAGCTCCCACAGCCGGTTTTTCACGTTCGCGGACGTGTCGCCGACCTTCGCGAGCGTCTCGTCGAGCGTCGCCTGATTGCGTCTGGCGTCGATGACCTGCTGATTGTTCTTGTAAAAGCTCGTCGCGGCGGTGTCGTAGCTTGCCGAGAGCGTGTCGACGATAAGCTTCTGACGGGCGCTTTCGTCCGCGCAGTCCTGCAGCGCGAGGTTGAAGTAGTCCTCCGCGCTCGACGCGGCCTTGACTGCCTTGTTCCAGTCCTTGTTTGCCTTGGTGTTGGCCTTGAGCGCGACGCCGAAGTGCTCGCCCTCCTTGGTCGCCCAGTTGATCGCGTCCGCAAAAACGCCCGTGATCTGACCGGTCCGCGCCGTCTCGTTGGCGGACTCTACGAGGCCCTCGATCGGCAGCGAGTCGCCGAACGTGCCGTGCACGCCGGCCGCGATGCGCGCCCACTTAGTCACTTCTTCCTCGTCTTTCGCCATGTTCGCGAGCAGCTGGCTTGCCTCGGTGGCGGTGTCCGTATCACCGAGGATCGCGTAGAAATTGCGATAGCTCTTGCGCGCAGTTTCGGCCTCAAAGCCCGCCGCCTGAAAGCCGGCGTTCAGCTTGCCCTGCGCGACGCGGTACTCCTCGGTCGCGCCGTCGAGCGCCACAAAGGCCGCCGCGAGACCGCTCACCGCCGCGCCCGCCGCCACGACGCTCTTCTTCGACCAGCTCTGCAAAGCCTTGATCGAGTCGTTCTTAAACTTAACGACTTTTCGCGTCGCGTTCATCATGCTGTCATCGATCTTCGCGCCGCTCTTCTTCGCGTTCTTCGCGGCCTGAATGAGGCCGCCCGACATGTTATCGCGCAGGTTCAGGACTGTGTTGATAACTTTGTTTTTAGCCCTCCTCATTCTCCTCCTCTTCCTGCGGCGTGAACGCGGCCGCGACTCCGGCCGCCGTCATCCACCGCATCTCCTCGTAATAGCGCGCCCGGCCGACGCGCAGCACCGCCCTGTCCGCGAGGGACATCGCGCGCACCGCGTCCGGCGGAATGCCCCGCGGCGCGTAAAACGCCGCAAGGTCGAGCACCGGGTCGCGCATTACGAGTTTTTTGCGGCTTCCTCCGTCCGCGCCTCGGCCTTCTCGCCGATGAGGCCGAGCCATTTGTACAGCTTTCCGCCGAGCTGGTCGATCTCATACGGCTCCATCAGCTTCCAGATGGTGTCGTACGGGTCGGTCACACCGAGCGCCGCGTGCAGCTCCGGCTCCTGAAGCGCCGGACAGCAGTCATAAATAACGTTCGCGCACGAGCGCAGCAGCGCCGCGGTATCGCCCGAGTTCAGCGCTTCCGCATAGCTGAGCTTTACGTCCACGCCCGGCTGCACAAAGTCGAGCTCCTCGCCCGCTACATAAAATTTCGCGCCCTTGCGCTTTGCCTCGTCGCGCTGCTCTGCGCGGGCAGAGAGCGCCTCCAAGAGTTTCTTATCCATTCACTTAAATCTCCTTTACCACGGGCAGCAAAAGCCCGTAATCTCGCTGTACGAGCGCTTCACGCGCCCGACGCCGCCGCTGTAGTTACCCTCGACCGTCTCGCACGAGCTCGCGCCGCCCGACAGCACGATACCGATGTGGCTGCTGCCGATGATCATGAGGTCGCCGGCCTTCGGCCTGTACCCGCTCGCGACTGTCTTGAACTTGCCGCGGCGCTCGAAGTAGCTGCGCATCTCGCTGACCGCCGTGTAGGTCGTCGGGATGGGCGCCGATGCGTGCTTTGCGCACCAGCACACGAAGATCACGCACCACGCGACGCCGTCGCAGCCCATCTCGGCGCCGTACTTCGTGCGGTTGCCGCTTCTCTCGCGGTAGCCGACTTCGCCGAGCGCGGTGTTCACGAAGCTCTGAGCCGCGCCGCCGCCGGACGTGCCGCCGAGGATGGCCGTGCCGGTCTTTCGTCCCCATGCGCTGCACTCCGCGTTCGTCCGCATCAGCAGGTCGAAGTGGTAGACGCCGTTCTCGATCTGGATCGCGCCGCCGCGGTCGTTGACCGTGTAGGTCTCGCCGTCGAGGCTTGTCCCCGTGCCCTGCACCGTCACCTTCGTGCCGAAGGCCACCGAGGGCGGCGCGGCGCACGTTTTCTTCGACGGGTCGAGCTTATTGCCCTGCGCATCGAGAAAGCCGCCCTCAAGGGCGTTCGCCGCCGGGTAGTACGCGGTGAACAACGCTTTCACCGTCGTGCCGCCGGACGCGCCGCCGCCGAGATCGGGCAGACCCCATACCTTGACGCTGTCCGCGCTCGCCGCCTTGACGGCCTCGGCGCTGCTCTTTCCTGCCGCCGCCGCGCGCGGCTCATCGAGCGCCGAAATCTCGAGGCTCATCACGTGCCCGGCGCCGCCGTACTGATGTGTCACGCTCGTCACCCGGTGCCGCCCGGAAATGCCGAAGGCGGGCGAGTTGAAGTCCAGAACCACGCCGCTCCTCACCTCGTCGCACCCCCAGATCTCCGAGATCTGGCGCTTTCGCCCGACGCGGTCTGCGCCCGCGAGCAGGTTGCGCACCCGCTGACCGAGCGCCGCCGTGCCCGGGTTCTCCGTCACGGTCTCGACCTTCTGCAAAAAGCCGTACCGCGCGATGGACGCCGCGTTCGACGCCTGCGCGCCGCGGTACGCCCGGCCGTCGCTTTCGGCCGCGATGACGACCGCATTGTACGTGTCCGAGATGCTGTCCTCGCCCGAGACCTCCCCGAGCGCCCACGTGATGTCGAACCCCGGCAGGTTCTCCGCCGGCCGGTGCATCGCCTTGATGGCGCTCGTCGGCAGCGGCGCTACCACAAGCCCGCGCTCCGCGACGTAATAATAATAGTTCTTCCCCGTCTCGGCCTCGGCCGTCTCGAGCACCTCGTCGAAGATGTCCGCCGGGGTCTTTCCGGTCCAGAGCTGCGTGATCTTCGTCGGCAGACTGCACACGCTCGCCACGCTGACGCCCGCCTTCGCGCTCGCCTGCCGGATCACCTGGTCGGCCGCGAGGTTGTTCACCTGCAAGATGATTTCGCTCTTGTTGAGGTACCAGCCGCGGTCGTAGGCCGTGACCGTCCCGTCCAGCGTCACCGTCACGATAACGCCCGAGAACACCGTATTCCCGTGGTTTACGATGCGGATCTTGTCGCCCGGCGCGAGGTTCAGCGCAGGTGTGTACTTGTCCCACACGGACTTGAAAATATGGAAGGTAACCTCGACGCTGAGTGCGTCGAGGTCGTCCTTTGCCGTCAGGTCGCCGCAGAAAGCGGTGATGTCGCGCGCCGCCGCGCCGTCCCGGTACAGGATGAGGCGGTGGTCGTCCACATATCCGGCCGCCATGGCTTAAATGCTCTCCAGCAGGTCGAATTTGCCGAACTTAAACGGCACTTCCTCTTCTACCTTGGACTTCTTCTCGAACTTCGCGAGGTAGAACTCGTCGATGGTAACGTCCGTGAGCGCCGCGCGTTCGACCTTGTTCGTGCCCTTCTGGCTGAGCGCGGTGATGATGGTGATCGTCGGCATCTCGCCCGTGCGGTACGCCTCCGCCATCATCGCCACAACGTCCGAGTCCAGCTTGAGGCAGGTAAACGTACCCTCGCCCGAGTAGCCGTTGTAAACGCGGTAGGTCGACGGGTCTCCGCAGACGTTGATGTCCTCGAAGTCACCGGCGACCTTTGCCTCGATGCTCTGCAGCGTCGTGAGCTTCTTGCCGTTAAACCACGCCGTGCCCTCGTTGCCGTGCAGGATGCGGTTGGGGTTAAATTCTCTTGCCATTGTCCTTGTCCTCCTTTACGCCATCGCGATCGGCATGATGAGGTCAGTCATTGAGCCGAGGATCTTCACCCTCGCGCCGAGGTAGACCGTGCGCTTGAAGGGGTTCGCCTTTACGGTGTCCTCGTCCCAGTCCGCCGCCTCGCTCTTGCCGCTTGCCACCCACGCCGCGCGCTGCGCGTCCACGTCGATGAACGCCTTGTTGCCGTGTTCGCCGTTCTCGTCGTCCTCGCTCCTGTAGTCGGGGTCGAGAATGTTCTCGCTCTCGAGCTGCGCAAAGTACGACGCGTTCAGCGCGCCGATAAACGCCATCTGATTGTCTCGGCTGTTGCGGTAGTTGCCGAGGTAGGTGCTGCGGAAGGTGGAGGTGATGTCGTCGCGCATCATGTCCATCGCTTCCACCGTCTCGATGAACTGCATGTCCTCGGTGCGGGTCTTGCCGTCGGTCGTGGTCATCGAGTTGATGCCCTGGCCGATGCGCACCGCGCCGTCCTCGTCGTTGAACAGGATAAACTTACCCGCGCCGAGCGCCGCGTCATTATCCGCGACCTCCTGCACCGCCCTGAGGTTCGAGCACAGGTAGTTCGTGCAGCCGCGCACGACGTTGCACACTGCGAAGATGCCGATGAGCGAGGGCAGGTACTGCACGCCGCCCTGCTCGCCGCGGCTGTCCGCGAAGGTGACCTTCTCGTTTACGAAGTGCACGACGTGCATATCGTCCGGCGCAGTGGTCACGTTAAACACCGCGGCTTTGTAGCTCTTCTTGCGGGTGCCCACCTGCGTCTTCACCCACGCCGCGAGCGCGAGACCGTCCTCCGCGCTCTGGCCTGCAATCGCGAGCCAGCCGGTTTTCACCGTGCGGCCGATCTCCGCGAGCGTGTCGGCGAGCGCGCCGTCCGAGTCCGCGCGGAACACGTGCGCCTGATACGGCGCAAAGCCCATCAGGTCGCAGATGGCGGCGTAGTTGTCCGCCGTGTACAGGCTCTTATCCGCCTGCGCGGCAGAGAGATCCGCGTACTGCTTGTGCGTGAACGTTTTGCTTGTGTCGTCTCTCACGATGAGCACCGCAACGCCGCGCTCACTGCGCGAGAGCAGGCTCACGGCCTTCTGCTCAAACGTGATTTCAATCCTGGGCATGGTTACTGCCATTTCTATCGCCCCTTTCTAAATGGTGGGCGGCTTTATTCGCCGCCCGTGTTGTTATGACAATACCGCTTTAATTGTGCGGTGTTGCCTTGTACTCCAGCTCTTCCATCGGCTCGCCCTCGGGCTCCCCTGCCGTCTCGATCCACTCGAGCCGCAGCATTGCCGCGAGCACGCCGTCCGAGGCGTCCGTCTCGATCCCGTCCTCGGGATACAGCCACACGCCGCCGATGTCGACGCCCTCCCCGAGTGCGCAGCGCAGTGCCTCCGCCGCCGTCAGCAGCTCCAGATAGTTCAGCTGTTCCGCCGGCATATCCACCACTTGGTCAGGGGTGACGCCCACCTTGTCGATGGCACCGCCGTTGAGGAGATTGAGGCTTGCCACCGAAAGCCGGAGGGCGGAGCCGTCGCTGGTGATGGGATAGTATTCCTGCACCATACCGTTCCCTGCCGTTTTGGTCCCCACCACAGTGGTTTTTCCCCGCTCCTGTAAAACGCCGGCGAAGAATTCTCCCATTCCGGAGGTTTGGCTGTTGACCAGCGTGGCCGAATTTTTATCCGTTTCAAAGGTGTCCTCAGCCTTAAGCGGCGTCTCCCCGCCATCCTTGTGGCTGATGCTGTAGGCGTACACGCCTCTGGGCAGCAGATATTCCACCACGCTTCTGGCCGCCTCCAGGCTACCGCCGCTGGCGCCGCGGACATCATAGATAAAATGCACCGCTCCCTGGGATTCCAGCGCCGCATAAGCGCTTTTGAACTGCTCAAAGGTCAGGCTGTTGAAGGAGCGGATGCGGATATAGCCGGTGGTGTCGCTCAACATCATGCCTTCCACACTGACGGTGGTATATAGGCTGGCGGAAATATCCAGCGCCTTGGACTCTCCCTCCCGGGTATAGGTCAGAATGATCTTTTTATTGTTGGCCAGCCGTTTGAGGGCCTCCGTCAGCCCTATTTCCGCAAT
>ERZ838577.1292-NODE-1292-length-34589-cov-21.192709_pt1 | contig 34589 bp, 29 predicted proteins | sample MGYA00519682_ERZ838577 | MGnify/ENA primary metagenome ERZ838577 (study PRJEB31850, sample SAMEA3708838) | human gut metagenome | biome: human gut; feature: human-associated habitat; material: faeces | place: China | collected 2014 ...
CATCGCTCCATGGACGGCCATGATCCAAAGTGCGCAACTTTTCGGGCACTACCAATTTTTGTTCTCTGGAATCTACTTCTTGAGAATCGATTATCATTCCAGCGGGCTTATCATTTTCAATGCATTCTTCAAGCTCATGCACCGTTCCGGATATTGAGTCGTTTACCGGGCTCCCTAAACGTTTATTGAAAACCGCCAGGACAGCGTCACAATATGCTTCAGCAACACTGTCTATTACATCCTGCCCATTTGCCACCTCTGATAAAGTAGCGACATCTTTATCCCATTCAAATGGGTAGAATTCAAATGGCAGAGCTTGATTTTGCTCATTCCACATATCGAAACATTGATAGATAAAATCCAGCGTTTTCTCATCCACATCACTTGGATGAGAAATAAGAACTGTATATCGTATTTTATCCATTTTCCCTCTTAACCAAAATAAAATAGTCCAGTGTCACCATGAAATTCTATTCCTCTTGCATTAGTCAGCGAAGAAATCATCATCACGAGTTTCGTGCTTGACAGAGCATTCAAATAAACGGTGGAACGAACCTGCAACCTCGCGTCGTGAGTGGTGACGAGTCTTTCATTGTTCCTCACTCAATCGCTCGCGTGTGCCTTTAGCCGATAGTCACGCATTTAAGGTTGAGAAGTACGGAGTACATCTCCTTTGAAGCCCTTAATAATACCCTAGCGGTGCCGGTTAGAACATCACTCAAGCCCCGGGGGATTGTAGTTCTGGACCATATGCAGCACTCAGAGAAGCGGCGACATATATTCGTCCATACTTAAAAACGCACCGAACCGGACAGTAATATACGGTATTTATTTTAAGGCCTACACTATTTCAGACGATGGCATTCAACACGTCTGACCCAGTCAATATCCACCTTCTTCCTGAACTACACTGTTCTCTAGAGGAGTTCCAGAGTTGAAAGGGGTAACCGATGGCGCGCAAAGGTGGGTTCCTGAAAGGAATCGTCGCATCGGCGGCAACATACGCTGTCAAAACAGCGGTCGATCTCGCAGTCAATCCGGAAAACATGCAGAAGGTAGCGCACCTTGTCAGTGAACAGCAGGTGGGCAGTAAGCTCAAGCAAGCGGCCGCGAACATGCATCTGCCTGCCGCGCTCAGCCCATCCGCAAGAGTCACCAAACAGCTCGATACCATTGAGGAGACGCTGGAGCAATACGCCGACCAATTTCCCGAGAGCGCTCCAATCGAACGTTGGAAGAGTACCTTGCAAAGTCTCCGTCTCATGGATTCCATGAACAAATCCACGAACGGCAGTGACCATAAGAATCGTTTGGAGAAGCTCCAGTCCCAAACCGCTGCTCTCTTCGATGAAATCTTTCAAACTCTTGACTCAGGAAACGCACAAATAAAGGGATAATCTCGCATCCACGGTTGATACGTCACTAAGACAAATCCAATATGAATGCTGATTCAAGAGGACAGAGAGAAACCCATGATTGACGACGGTTCCAAAGAACTCATCCCATCCGATAGTGGAGACGATGGCACCAACGACGGCGCCGGAAATGATAACGCAAAAGACACACAAAGCGTCACCATCATTCAGGACGAACAAGGCATCACATTCCTCGGTGACGCCGGAACTATAGATCTGTGGCTTAAAGATGAGGGCTTCGATTCCAAGTCGTTCAAGGCCAAAGCCGTGCAGACCGTCTCGATGGCGAGCAAGGGCGCGCAGAAGGCCAGCGATGCCATGGTCGAAAGCGGACGCTGGGTGAAGCTCACCAAAGAATCGGCCGAGCTGGTCGCCAAATATGGCAAGAACTGCAAGAAAGGAGCACTCCAAGCCGGCGTTGTACGGCAACCGAATGGGCGCATCATCAAGCATCTGAAATTCACTCAGCCGGGGCAGCTCAACCCCGCCATGCTCACCGGCATCAGCGGCGTCATGGCACAGATGGCTCTGGAACAGGCTGTCTCCGAAATCACCGATTATCTGAAGGAAATCGACGCGAAGCTCGACGACCTGCTGCGCGACCAGAAGGATCAGACCGTCAGCAAGCTCGCCGGAATCTCCCACATGATTGACGAAACCATGCTCATCTACCAGCAAGTCGGTTCGATCAGCGAGACCACATGGTCCAAGGTGTCGGGCTGCCCGCAAGACATCGCTACCATCCAGGCATATGCGATTGCCAAGATCAAGGGCCTCACCGAGAAGGTGGAACGCGAGCAGGATCCCAAGCAGGCTCGCCCACTGACCCAGCAGATTCGACAGGAGATCCACCAGTGGTTGGGCATGCTCGCTTCTGCAGTCAGGATGCAGGATCAGGTCTCCTGCATCGAGCTCGCGCGCGTATGCCAGGAGGAGCCGGAACAGCTCGAAGCGCACAAGAAGGGCATCGTACTTGCCAGGAACAAGCGTCTTGCGGAAATCGAGCAGTCACTCAACGCATTGGGTAGGCAACTGGAAACGAAGGCTGGAATCGTAGGCGGGAAGGTGCTGCTGAACCCATACAGTTCGCCTCATGCCATTGCCAACATCGAAAGCATCACCAGCGATCTCAATGCATTCGCCAGCACATTGCAACTTGAGCACATTCATCTGCATGTCGAAGACGGTCCCACCTGGATCCAGGCCGCGGGCAAGGTTGTAGACGACACCGGCAAGGCCTTGCAGAACGCCGGGCAGCAGACCGCGCACGCCGTCCAAGACGCCGGCAATGCGATAGCGAAGGGCGCGCAGGACACCGGCGCCGCCGTCTCCAAGGGAATGCAAGACGCCTGGAAACCAGGCCGCGCACATCGCGCAGGTGCGGGCAACGCCATCGCGAAAGGCGCTCAGGACGCGGGTGCCGGAATAGCCGATGGGGTGCAGCAGCTTGGCAAAGGCATCGCCAGCGGGTTAAAACAGCTCCCGGAAATCAAACTGCCCATATTCGGGCGGGGCAAGAAATAAGCCGGAGAATATGGAAACAACCCAACACAAGCTGGAATGTCATATTCGGAACCTTTCCCCTCAGATCCGCGGCACATCAAAAGGATCCTTCCCTGTGAGCTGCACCTGCGCCTGTTGCTCCACATATGGCTGCAGAACCATCAGCACCTGCGGTATCTCGTGGGTTACAGCATAATACAGGCGATCAAAATCAAGTCCGTCATGATCATGGGCAATCCAGTCGCGCATGCCACTCACCCCACGCCATGGAACGCCGGATTCCGATTCGCGGAATTCTTTCGAGAGCTTCTTGACATGCTCCCCCGCTCTGGCAATCGCCATAGCCACGGCATTCTGTTTCTCATCATTCTCAGCGAATTCCTCAGCGCTTAGCCCTCCAAGGAATCGTTGCGCATCATGAAGAGCGCGGACTATCGCGACGATATGCAAGGCGTCTTTTTCCGTCATTCCCATAACACACCTCAGATAATGCGAAACATCGGATTGGAGGTTATGGAATTGACGAATATCACACGCTGCATTTCAGCCAGCTTGTCCTGCAGTTCAGTGGTGATGTATTGTTTTTTCACCAAGTCGATCTCTCGCCCAAAAGTCGATGTGAGATCATCACGTAAAGCCCATTCATCAATCATTGGATTGGCCGTGCCGTCAAACTGGTAGATGAAATCGATATCCGAATCCGCACGCCCCTCGCCGCGGGCCATGGAACCGAACAGGTACAGTTCATTGACATGATGCCGCAGCGCGATAGGACGAGCAATCTCCGCTATCTGCTGCGGCATAGCGACCCGCGAAATCACATCAAGCGCTTTCATAGAGCTAGAACATGTGCAAGTTTCTTTTCCATCTGGCGCATGACATCATCTTCCAAAATTCCAATGCGTTGGCCCAATGCCGAAGTGTGCACTGCAAGAATCTTCTCCGTCATCACCCAACTTATTTTAATCAAACCATTCTGCGTAGTAGGAGGAACTTTAACCCGGGTAGTCATATCATCCGACGTAAAAGAAGTCATCAGGCATACCACGGTAGAGTCAAAACCCTCGATTCCGTCATTCTGCACAACGACAATCGGCCGAGGCTTTCTCGCGTAACCATCAGCCAGCACAGTCCAGATCTCACCCCTCCTCATCAGCGATCATCCTCATCGACAAATCATTAGCGAAATCAGAAGCCTCCCGTTCATTCTCGAACGGTTCCGCAACCTGTCGAACTCGTACCTGGTATGGGAACCCCTGATATTCATTAAAGGACGAGACGAACATACGCAGCGCATCAGCCGTGGAAAGACCGAGCTTCTTTGTCGTTTCACGGAACTCTTCCGCCTGATCATCATCAACACGTGTCGCAAGCTGAACTACCATTGCCACTCCAATCACTTTTTTTTATCATTTTATATCTTATTGACATGTTTTGCTAATATTCCATATCTGGATTACTAAAACTCTAGATTCACAGAATTTGCAATGTGGCAGCCGAACGCCAAAACCCGAAGTATGAGCGTTGGAATTCCAACGCTCATACTCGCCATAATCGCCAAACGGTGCCACAAACAAGCCAACAAGCATTTTGGGGAAGGCTTTTCGCGTAATGTTGCGCTCTATCATTGATAAAGGCATCCAGCAATCGCATACCGTAAGGAACCACATGCGCTATTTCACTTCGGACACGCATTTCGGCCACCCTCTGGTCACCGCACTGCGCGGATTCCTGAACAATGGCAGGCTCCGCGCCGAATACCGTGATGTCTGGCAGGCGCAGGGTCGTGCCGCCGCACACACGTGGATCAAACAATATGTGCGCGACAATCAGACGTCGTTCAAAGCAATCTGCGACATCACTCGCCATGAGAACACCATCATCGGCAACATCAACGAGACCGTCGGGCGTGATGACGAGCTATGGATTCTCGGCGATCTCTCCTACCGTTGCACCGTCGAGCACACGCTCGACTGTCTACGCCGCATCAACTGCCGCCATCTGCACCTGATCATCGGCAACCACGACCGCAACTTCCGTCTCCGCTCCGATGACGCGCTATACGAGGACGTGTTCGAGACCATCGATGACTACCGCGAGATCGACATGGAGCTTCCCGTTCTCGACGGCTCCGGCAAGCCGACGGCCGCAACCGCACGGCAGACCATAGGCATGAGCCACTTCCCCAGGCTCTCGGCATTGGCCGAAGAACACGGCAACTGGCCGGAAAACTGGAACAAGTTCGCCGATGTGGCGCCGACCACCGAAGGTTGGCTGCTCTATGGTCATACGCATCAAGGCATTCCCGACGGCACCGATCCGCTCAGCGTGAATGTGGGGCTTGATGCGTGGGATTTCGAGCCCGTCAGCGAGCAGCAGCTCCTCGCCTGGTTCACATTCCGGCACGCCGACCAATCAAAGTAAATTCCCCCGAGCATGCGTCATCGTCCGGAGGCGAAGCGGGTGAGGACTCCCGACTTGGCCAAGGCTCGGTAGAGGACCCACGAACCGAACCCGGCGAATACGACCGCGCTCAGCAACTCGCATGCCGTGCCGATGAGTCCACGCGGACTGAAGAACGAAAACGCCTGGTAATAGAAGAACAACAGGTAGAAGTTGTATACAATGCCGATCGCCACGGCCGACAGCAACGTGACGCCAAGCGTCCAACGACGGTAGCGGAACACCGCGAACACCGCTTCGGCGGCAAGCGCCTGCACAAGCGCGATCACCACCAGGCTCACACTGTATTTCGTACCAAGCACCACTTCGACGAACGAGGCGACCAACAGCACGTAGGCGGACGCGCCCGGCTTGCGCACGATCAACAAACCCAGCGTCGCGGGAAAGTAGAACAATGCATGCAACAGCGCCGCCGAACCGGGAAGTATCAGGGTCAGCAGCGGGAACAGACCATAGGACAGGCCATCGAACACCCAGAACATCACACCCGACATCACACCGACCGCCGCACCGACCGCAATGTCGATCACACGCCATCGCAGTGATCCGCGTGTCGCACACTTGGTTGCGGTCGATGCCGTCGGTCGTGCCTGCGGAGCCTGTTCCGAAGCTTGCGCCGAAGAGTCGTGGAGGTATGGTTGCGAGGATGGCCGTGCCATGATGAAGTCCTTTTGGTCGATGCCGCGCACCGTGAGTTGGAGATCGCGGCGGTCGCCGTGGGCCGCTCCTCGACCTGCGCGGCCCGGGCAGGAGCGACGCGCGCCATTATACGGACGCCATGTTCCCATGTCCGCCAGCGTTTCGCATATGAAACGCATCAGCAGCATACACGTCACATTTGCGAAAGAATCGTCTACATCGTCCGCATCGCAACAATCCGTAACCCCATTCCGCTTACGCTTGACCATGGATTTCAAGCGACGTATACCACCACACGATAAGAGGTTGGCATGAAGACGATGGCACGGCAAATAGGAACCGTTCTGTGCATGGCGCTGGCTTTGCTGTCGGCGTTCTACGCGTTCGCCGTGATGAAGACACATTCGGGTACCGGCTTCTGGAAGGTCTGGCTGGTCATCGCCGCCGTTTTCGCCCTCCTCGCGGTTGGAATCGCCGCCAATTGGTGGGTGGCGCTCCCCCGCATCATACGAGGGGTCATCATCGCCGTGGTGTGCATCGGCATCGCCATATTCGGCACGGTGGAGGGGTGCATCATCAGCAACATGCATGCGCGGGGCGACCAGCATCTCGATTATGTGGTGGTGCTCGGCGCGCAGGTGCGCAAGTCCGGCCCCAGCAAGGCCTTGCGGTATCGTCTGGACACGGCGGCCGATTATCTGCGGAACAGTCCGGATACCATCTGCATCGTCTCCGGCGGCAAGGGCGCGAACGAGCCATTCCCCGAGGCACAGGGCATGGCAGATTATCTGAAGGCACATGGCATTGAGGAAGGCCGCATCCTTCAGGAATCCAAGTCGAAAACCACCCAGGAGAATATCGTCAACAGCAAGAAGCTCATTGCCGGAGACAACGCGTCCGTCGGCATCATCACCAATGACTTCCACATGTTCCGCGCATTGCAGATCGCGCATGACAATGGACTTGACGAAGCCCAAGGCATCGCGGCCGGTTCACCGCCCGATATGCTGGTGAACAACATGGTCCGCGAATTCTTCGCCGAAATCAAATTCCTGCTGTCCTAGTTCCTGCAAGTTCCGAGCTTGGATATTAGAAATCGCTTCCCCCGCTGGACCAATGTCCGAAGGTCAGCTGGCGTGCGCCGCAGCGTGCGTACCACGCGGCAGCCATTGCCCTTTCGGCAATGCGGCGAATGTGGGCCACTGTTCCGCGGCATCCGCGGCCGATTCGAGACGACGCTGGAAGCCGGGCCAATTCGGATCGGCTTCCAGCAGCCGTCCGAGCAGCAGCGCTGTGGCATGCGCGTCGCTCAACGCGCTGTGCGCATCCTCATTGGCGATGCCGAAGTAGTCGCAGCAGTCGGAAAGCTTGCCGCGACCAATCAGTGACCGCGACAGTTTCATCGTGCACAGCATAGTGCTCTGATGAACAGGTATGGAGGCGCCCATGCGCGAGTATTCGGCGAGCAGGAACCGCGAGTCGAACGACACGTTGTGGGCCACGAACACGCGGCCGGCAAGCAGGTCACGCAGTTCATGTGCGATGCCTTCGAAATCCGGCGCGTGCAGCAGATCGCGCGCGGTGATATGGTGCACCCAGGAGGCACCGACACTGCGATCCACATGAATCAGCGTCTCATGCTCGTCTTCGAGCGTGCCGTCCGGAGCCACGTGCACCAAGCCGATCTCAATGGCCCGATCGCCTTTCGCCGGACTCAATCCCGTGGTTTCGAAATCAACCACCGCGAATCCCTGATTCATTGTTCCTCCAGTCACACACTGTATTCCAGTGTAAAGCAAGGCAAAGGAATCATAGAAAAAGGCTGGAACCCTTAGGATTCCAGCCTTTATCGCATGTGCTGCGTCAATACAACGCCCACAGGCGGCCAATCGGTCTCACTTCTCGTCGGAAGCGAGCTCGTCAGCCACGGCGGCGGCAGCGGAAGCAGCCTCGACGCTCTCGGACTCTTCGTCCTCAGCGGCTTCGCCGAGGAAGGCGCTCAGGTCCAGGGTCTCGCCCTCGGACTTGAAGGTCACGGCGCGCATGCCGGAGAGCAGGCCCTTGGAGCGGCCGACTTCCTGCACGGCGGAACCGATCTGGCCGTTGCGGATGATGGCCTGGATGAAGGCGTTCGGATCCATGCCATACTGCTGGGCGATGGAGGCGAGGAAGTTGAAGACCTCACCCTGGGAGACCTTGACGTCCATGGTCTCGGCGAGCACGTCGAGCACCATCTGGTCGCGCAGTTCCTTCTCCACGGTTTCTTCGGCTTCGGCCTTCTGCTCCTTGGTGGCCTTGGACGGATCCGCGGTCACGTTCTTGAGCTGCTGCTCGACCATTTCGGCCTTGACGCCCTTCGGCACCGGAATCTCGAGGCCATCCTCGAGCTTGGCGATGAACGCGTCACGAGCGGCGGTGGCCTGACGGCCTTCGGCGTCCTGAGCGGCGACCTTCTTCAGGTCTTCCTTCAGCTCGTCGAGGGTGTCGAACTCGGAGGCTTCGGAAGCGAAGTCGTCATCGAGTTCCGGCAGTTCCTCGGCCTTGACGGAGTTGACCTTGACCTTGATCAGGGCCTTCTCGCCTTCGTGCTTGCCGGCCTCGAGGGTGCCTTCGAAGCTGGTTTCCTCACCGGCGGACAGGCCTTCGAGGGCCTCATCCAGGCCGTCGAGCATGGTGGCGGAGCCGAGCTCGTAGCTCACGCCCTCCTGGGAGTCGACGGTTTCGCCGTCGATTTCGGCGTTGAGGTCGATGTTGGCGTAGTCACCCTTGGCGGCCGGACGGTCGACGCTCACGAGGGTGCCGAAACGCTGGCGCAGGGCTTCCAGACGGTTGTTGATGTCCTCATCGGTGACCTCGGCCTTGGCGACCTCGATCTCCATGCCGTCAAGAGCCGGCAGTTCGATGTCCGGGCGACGCTCAACGGTGGCGACGAACTTCAGCTTGGTCTCATCCTTGGCGGATTCCGGCACGTCCTGAACGTCGATCTCCGGCTGGGCCATCGGGTGGATCTTCTTGGTTTCAAGAGCCTTGGAATACAGCTCCGGCACGCCGTTGTTCACAGCTTCGCCGGCGACGGCACCGAAGCCGATACGCTGGTCGATGATCTTGCCGGGCACGTGGCCCTTACGGAAGCCAGGCACGTTGACCTGCTTTGCGATTTCCTTGCGAGCCTCGTCGAGATACGGGTTGAACTCCTCCGGGTCGACGGTGACGGTGAGCTTCACCTTGGTCGGCTCAAGATTCCTGACGCTGATTTTCACGCTTGCGCTCCTGAAAAATACGGTTCTTCATATTTCTGCCGTTAGGCAACCTCTACATAATAGCGCGACTTACGGACTCTGCAACTAGGGAGACCTGCCAGTCGCGTGCGCCCTGTTCGCTGAGGAATCGCGCGACGTCACGCTTACGAGGTTCGTCCGTCCAGCACAGGTTACGCAAATACTGCGGTTTGATGACGATTTCCACAGGCGTGCGCGTGTCCTCCGCTATCTGGGAGACCGCCTTGCGCACCCTGTTGAGCACTTGCAGACGTTCCGGATACCGTTCCTTCCACACGCGAATCGATTTGGGAGCCGAGGCTGACTGCGATTCATGACGCCGCGCGGCGCCGCCGTCCACGTCCGGCCATTCGCTTGGCGGCAGGGCGAGCGCGTCCTGGATGATGTTCTTCCACATGCTCGGTTTGATTTTGCGTTGAATCGGCGCGTACCGTTCGAACATCTTGTCCTGTTCGGAATCGGTATGGATGCGCACGCGTTCGTTGATGGAGCGAATCGAACGGAATTGCGCAGCGTTGTGTGGTTTGCGTTTCGCCACTTCGATGATGGAGCTGTCGGACAGTAGCAGGGTCGGCGCGATGTCGTATTCGCGCGCGAGTTCGTCGCGTCGGGTCCATAGCGCGCGGACGATGGCCAGCGCCTGCCGGTCACGCATGACTTCAGTGATGTGCGAGACATGCATCCAGGGAATCGGATGCTCCTTGCGTGGTCCCAGACCTTCTTTGAGCGCGTAATCGAACTCTTCCTGGGCCCATTCCATCTTGCCTTGGCGTTTGAGTTCGGCGCGCATCTTCGTTTCAAGCTCGATGAGCAGTTCGACGTCCAACGCCGCGTAATTTCGCCAGTCGCGGGGCAACGGACGATACGACCAGTCAGCCGCGGAATGTTCTTTGGCAAGGGTCAGTCCAAGAAAATGCTCGGTGACGGCGGCGAGTCCGAATCGTTTCAATCCCAGCAGACGCGCGGCGATTTCCGTGTCGAACAGCCGTTGCGGTTCCATGCCGAGTTCGGCGAATCCCGGAAGATCCTGCAGGGAATCATGCAGAATCCATACCGCATCTCCGACGGCACGGTTGAAATCGTTCCAATCCGCCCCGGCCGCGGCGAGCGCCTGCGGATCGAGCAGGCCGATGCCGGCTCCGTCGCGTTTGAACTGCACCAGCCAGTCCTCATGCCCATACCGGAAGCCGGATGCGCGTTCCGCGTCCGCGGCAAGGGAGCCATGTGAGGAAGCCAGCTCACTGCAATAGTCACGGAATGCCGGCAACGTGTCGATCACGTTGGGCACGCCTTCGCGCGGTTCCGCCAGCAGCTTCGGCTCGTCAGTCAACGGGGTTTTCCTCCTCGGATTGCGTCATGGACCGGAGGAACGACGCCCACTGTCCGACTTGGGAGCCGGCGTCAAGGCCTCCATCGGCATAGTCTAGTGGAGTCCAAGACACCCGGATCTCGCAGCCCACCCTGGGCACGTCGGGGTCATGGCCGAATGCTGTGTTTTGGGTGACTGTGACGGTGCCGGATACATGTTCGGAATCGTTTGGATTGAGACGTTCCATCATCATGTCCCAGTACATGCCCGGAGTCAGGCAGTCGTCCTCCTTGTCGGGCAGTGGCAGGGATGCGAAAGCCACGCAACGCCAGTGGGAATGCCAGTCCTCTCGGAATTTGAGCGAGTACAGGATCATGATCCAGCCGGATGCGTATGTTTCATCGCATTCCAACGCGACGCCGATGCCGAAGTTCGCCATGGAATTGGGCACCGGAATCTCACGGTATGTCATGCCTTTCAAACGCCGCATACGGTCCACGGAAAGCACCGCGTTCCAGACTTGGTCGGGAACGCCCTGCGGTCGCATAAGCATGGTCTGTGGGGCTTCGCCGCCCATATCCGCTCCCTTGCCATCGGCGCGCGCCACGTTGCGCGCATCTCGTGGAAAATCAAAGATGTCTGCCATAGTTCAAGGCTACGACAGAGAAGGGCATTTCGTAGTATTTCGAACCACTTTGCCACGCGTCGAATGTGAAGATTTTTCAGCGTATGAATAAATTGGTCCATGCCATCGATTCAGTCGGCGGCATGGACCAATATGAGGCGTTCCGCATATCCAGCGAATATGGGGAAGCCATTGAGAGGACGGGCGTTTAGTACACGGTGAAGCCGTGCGACTGGAACTGCTCGACCACACGTTGTTTCATTGCCGCGGACGGGCCTTTCTGGTCCTCCAACGGGTATGGGATGTTCAGCATGTGCCACTTCGGACGGCCAAGCTGGTGGAAGGGCAATACGTCGATATGTTCCAACGCGTCGCCGAAGGTCTCGCAGATCTTCGCCACGTTCTCGACGTTTTCTTCGGAGGATGTGAGGCCCGGCACGAGCACGAAACGCACCCAGATCTTCTTGCCTGCCTTGGCCAGACGCTGTCCGAAGTCGATGGTCGGCTGCAGGATGCCGCCGGTCACCTTATGGTAGGTCTCCTCATCGCCGGATTTGACGTCAAGCAGGCACAGGTCGATGTCATCCACCATGTCATCGGTGTAGCTCGCACCGAGGAATCCGGACGTGTCGAGGCAGGTATGCACTCCCATCTGCTTGGCGGCATGGAACACGCGGGACACGAAAGCCGGCTGCATCATGGATTCGCCGCCAGAGAAAGTGATGCCGCCGCCGGTGGCCTTGAATAAATCGGCATACCGCTCGATTTTCTTGACCATGGCTTCGTAGTAGACGGGCTTGCCGTCACGCATCTTCCAAGTATCCGGATTCTGGCAGTACTGGCAGCGCAGAGGGCATCCGCTCATGAACACGGTCATTCTGGTGCCAGGACCATCCACGGAAGTGTTGATGTCCCACGAGTGCACGAAACCGATATCGCCGCTTTTCAACGCCTTGATGCGGTCGAGACGGTCCAAGCCGATTGGCGATTCGAATCCGGACAGGCCTCCCATCAGCGTCTGGTTGACGTAGTCCTTGGAATCCCTCAGCATGTGTCTGGTCGTGGAACGGAAAATATGTTCAGACATCAATGTCCCCTTTCATCTGCCATCCCAATCATATGGGAAAACGATATGGGAAAAGCGAAAGGGACGAAGCCACGAGCTCCGTCCCTTCGCATTACCGTCGTTTCATGCGGCGGCTTTCATTTGGCTGATTGTGCCGTTCAGTCGACGACAGCGCCCTGGTGGAACGTACGGGAGATCACGTCGAGCTGCTGTTCCTTGGTGAGCTTGACGAAGTTCACCGCGTAGCCGGAGACGCGCACGGTCAGGTGCGGGTACTTCTCCGGATGCTCGACGGCATCCTCGAGCTGCTCCTTGCGCAGCACGTTGATGTTGGCGTGGTACAGGCCGTGGCCGTTGCCGGCGTCCAGGATGCCAACGAGGTTGCCGATACGCTCTTCCTCGTCGCGGCCCAGACCATCAGGGGTGATGGTGTTGGTCAGCGAGATGCCGTCAAGAGCGTCGTTGTAGTCGATCTTGCCGACGGAGAACATGGACGGCAGCATGCCGTGGGAGTCCATGCCGTTCTCCGGGTTGGCGCCCGGAGCGTACGGGGTGCCCTTCTTGTGGCCGGACGGGAAGGCGCCGGTGGCCTTGCCGTATTCCACGTTGGAGGTGATGGTCAGGATGGACTGGGTCGGGACGGCGTCGCGGTACACCGGCAGACGCTTGACCTGGCCCATGACGGTGGAGACGACCCACTTGGCGATGTCGTCGGCACGGTCATCATCGTTGCCGTACAGCGGGAAGTCGCCTTCGGTGCGGTAGCCGACGATCAGATCGTCATCGGCGCCTTCGACGTACTCGTTCTCGTGGCCCGGCGTGGTCTTGGCGTCCTTGTTGTAGATCGGGTAGACCTTGGCATACTTGCATGCGGACAGAGAGTCGGCCGCGATCGACAGGCCGGACATGCCGCAGCCGAGGGTGCGGTACACTTCCTTGTCGTGCAGAGCCATCTCGATGGACTCGTAAGCGTACTTATCGTGCATGTAATGGATGATGTTCAGAGCCATCACATAGGTCTCGGACAGCCATTCGAGGGCCTTCTCGTAGTTGGCCTTGACCTTCTCGTAATCCAGCGTGCCATCGGCTTCCGGCTTGATCGGGTCGATGACGCCCTTGTCGATGACCTGCATGCCGGTCATCTCGTCACGTCCGCCGTTGATGGCGTACAGCAGGGCCTTGGCGGAGTTCACACGGGCGGCGAAGAACTGCATCTGCTTGCCCACGCGCATCGGGGAGACGCAGCATGCGATGGCAGCGTCGTCGCCCCAGTGGCTACGAATTTCCTTGTCGGACTCGTACTGGATGGCCGAGGTGTCGATGGAGATCTTGGCGCAGAAGCGCTTGTAGGCCTCAGGCAGCTTCGGATCCCAGAAGATGGTGATGTTCGGCTCGGGGCCAGGTCCGAGGTGCTCGAGGGTCAGGGTGTTGAGCAGACGGAACGAGGTCTTGGTGACCATCGAACGGCCGTCATCGCCGAAGCCGGCGTCGGACCAGGTCGCCCAGTACGGGTCGCCGGAGAAGATCGAATCGTAGTCCTTGGTACGCAGGAAGCGCACGATGCGCAGCTTCATGACGATGTTGTCGATGAGCTCCTGGGCGTCGGTCTCGGTGATCTTGCCGGCCTGGAGGTCGCGCTCGATGTAGCAGTCGAGGAAGGCGGAGTTGCGGCCGAAGGACATGGCGGCGCCGTCCTGGGACTTGATGGAGGCCAGGTAGCCCATGTAGGTCCACTGCACGGCTTCCTGCGCGGTCTGGGCCGGGCGGGACAGGTCGAGGCCGTACTCGTTGCCGAGGTTGATGAGCTTCTTCAGAGCCTTGATCTGCTCGTCGTGCTCCTCACGGAAGCGGATCCAGTGCTCGATCTCCGGCTCGGTGAAGTCGTTGCGGTACGGCACGGAGTCCTTGTCGCGCTTCTTGAAGGCGATGAGCTTGTTCACGCCGTACAGGGCGACGCGGCGGTAGTCGCCGATGATGCGGCCACGGCCGTAGGCGTCCGGCAGACCGGTGAGGATCTTGTTGTGGCGGGCGACCTTGATCTGCTTGGTGTACACGCCGAAGACGCCGTCGTTGTGGGTCTTGCGGTACTTGGTGAAGATCTTCTTGATCTCCGGATCCGGTTCCTTGCCGGCTTCCTTGATGGCCTGCTCGACCATGCGCCAGCCACCGTTCGGCATCATCGCGCGCTTGCAGGGAACGTCGGTCTGGAGGCCAACGACCACGTTATCGACTTCCGGGGAGTCGATGTAGCCGGCCGGGAAGGCGTCGACGTCGGCCGGGGTATGGGTGTCCACGTCGTAGACGCGCTGCTTGCGCTCCACGGCCAGGTAGTTGTCGTCGAGGTACTTCCACAGGTGCTTGGTCTTCTCGGTGGCAGGAGCCAGGAATGTCTCGTCGCCCTCGTACGGGGTGTAGTTCTTCTGGATGAAGTCGCGGACGTCAATATCCTTCTGCCAGTTGCCCTCGGTGAAGCCGGCCCACGCCTTGGCGTCGAGCTCCTCCTGGGAGACAGCTGCATTTTCCACTGCGGTCATGTCACTCCTTAAATGGGGTTGTAGGTTTCGCATCTTCACGGAACCCTTGGTTCAACAGTGTAGTTGGCACTTGCTTGAGAAAAGCTGAAATTGGGAGTGAGCTATCTCACATTGTTTCTGTGAACGCTACCATTCCAATGGCTTCTAGATATTGATGGGACTATTGCACGTCTCCAGATATGGGAAACCGCTCATACTGTGATGTTCGTATGAGCGGTTCGGTCTTGAGATTGACAGCAGAACCGTATCCGTCAGTTTTCGACCGTCAATCCTCGGGGCGAGCCTGTGCGGGTTTCACGCCGTAGTTCTTCCAGCGCCGGTTCTCCTCCTCCCATCTGGCATTGCGGTCCACCACGATGTCCCACGCATGTTCGGCGTCTTCCTTGGTCTTGTACGGACCCATGCGCTGTTCGATCGGTGAGACCATGCCCAACTCGGCCTGCTTCTTGACGGTGTTGAAATACCACTGCTTCTTGTTATCGTCTGTCATTGGTACCTCCTCAACGGTATTACTTGCTCCCGCTGGCGGGAGCAATATATGTTTATTCCCTGAATGCGTTGGTGACGGGCAGTCGGCGGTCGCGGCCGAACGCGAGGGCCGTAACCTTCGGTCCCAGCGGGTATTGGCGGCGCTTCCATTCGGCGCGGTCCACCAATCGCATCACGGTGTCTACGGTGACCTGGTCGAAGCCGTCGGCTAACAGGTCGGCGCGGCCGTGCGCGTGCTCGATGTATGCGGCGAGCACCTTGTCGAGCAGCGCGTATTCGGGCAGGGAGTCGGAGTCCTTCTGCCCGGGGCGCAACTCGGCCGAGGGTGCCTTCTCGATGGAGGAGACCGGAATCATCACGCCGTCCTTCAACGGGATGCCGGTGTTGCCGTCCTCGTTGCCCACGATCTTGAGACCGCCGATGCCGACGCCTGCGGCCGCGGCCTTGTTACGCCAACGGCTGATCTCCCAGACACGGGTCTTGAGCAGGTCCTTGATGGGTGCGTAGCCGCCTACCGCATCGCCGTAGATGGTCGAGTAGCCGCAGGCGAGCTCTGACTTGTTGCCGGTGGCCACGGCGAGCAGACCGCGCGAATTGGAGCTGGCCATCACGATCACACCGCGGATGCGGGCCTGCAGGTTCTCGGCGGAGACGCCATCAAGGTCAAGTTGCTGTTGGTAGGCGTTGAACAATGGCTCAATGGGCTGGACCTCGTAATGGGCGCCAATGTTGGAGGCCAAATCGGCGGCGTCGTCTTTGGAACCGTCGGAGGAGTACATGGAGGGCATGGAGATGCCCCAGACGTTCTCGCCGCCGCATGCGTCGGCCGCCATGGCGGCTACCAGTGCGGAGTCGATGCCTCCTGAGAGGCCCAGCGTCACGCCGGTGAAGTGGTTCTTGGCCATGTAGTCCTTGAGGCCGAGCACGCAGGCGGTGTATACCTCTTCGTCCGGGTCGAGTTCCGGAACGATCTCGGCCTTGGCCTGATGTTCGGCGGCGGAATCGAAGTCCCAGAACGTCAGGTTTTCCATGAACATCGGGCTGCGTTCGATAAGCGTGCCGTCGGCGTCGACCACGAAGCTGCCGCCGTCGAAGACGAGGTCGTCTTGACCGCCGACCTGATTCAGGTAGATGACCGGGGCGTTAACCTCGGCGGCACGACGCTGGGCGAGCTCGAAACGGGTGTTGGTCTTGCCTTCCTCATACGGCGAGCCGTTGATGGTGAGCAGCAGGTCGATGTTCTTGGTGGCCAGGTCGGCCACCGGGCCGCCGTCCTGCCAGATGTCCTCGCAGATGGCCACGCCAATGGTGGCGCCGTCCACGTCGAGGGTCACGGAGCGGTCGCCGGCGGAGAAGATGCGGAATTCGTCGAACACGCCGTAGTTGGGCAGGAAGTGCTTGTCGTAGCCAGCCCAGACCACGCCTTGGTGCAAGACCACCAGTCGGTTGCGCGGCTTGGAGTTCTTGCGGTCGGTGCCCACGGTGCCGACCACCACGAACAGATCGCCGAGGCCGTCGTCGTTGAGCTGGGTGGCGAGTTCGTTGGCCTTGTCCCATGCGGCTTGGCGGAAGGTGCGGCGCAGGGCCAGATCCTCGATGGGGTATCCGGTGAGGGTCATTTCCGGGAAAACAACCACTTGGGCGTTTCCTGCGGCGGCTTTACGGGAGTAGTCGAGCACCTTGGCGGCGTTGGCGTCAAGCGCGCCGACGCAGGTGTCGATCTGGGCGAGTGCGAAGCGAAGCTGTGTCATAGATTCTTAGTGTAGCCGCGTATGACGTCGGATTGCCTGTTCTTCCGGCTTGGCGTCATTCATTAGGTCGTTTTTGCGTTCATTAGGTCACTGCAATGCGATATCAGTCGTTGCAATGGCGCGATTCCAACAACCAGTATCGCCGTTCACCGACCTAATGGACGATGAATCGACCTAATGAACGAATGCCACTCCCCTCAGTCAGCTTCGCTGATAGCTCGTCCTGCACTTATGGACGGGCGAGGCCCGCGCATATCTGGTTCGGCTGTCGCCTCACCTTCGGCTACAGACAGCCCACTGGGCTGTCTGCCTAACGCCTCAGCCTCCGGAGGCGAGCCAGAAAAGGATTTACTTCAGCTCGTTGAGCACGCGCAGAGCGGTGTTGACGTAGAAGTTGACGAAGGTGGGAATGGATTCGTCGAGACCCACGAAATGCGGGCTATGCCAGTCGGCGCAACCTTCCTGGCCGTTTGACCCGACGAACGCGAACACCGGCAACGTCACCTTGGCGAATTCGCAGAAGTCCTCCCCCGCCATCGACTGACGTATCGGTTCGAGCTGCGCGTAGTCGTTGACATCCGCCGCCACGGCCTTGGCGAGACCTGGATCGGAGACCAGCGGGTCTTGAAAGTCATCCCAGACCACGTCGGCGCTGATGCCGTATGCCTCGGCGGTGTGTTCCACCACTTCCTTGAATCGGCGGCCGACCAGATTGCCATCCGACTTGTGGAAATAGCGCACAGTCCCTTGGAATCCGGCTTCGGCGGGCACCACGTTCCACACATGGCCGCCGTGCACTTCGGTAACGGACAGCACCAGCGGGTGGAAGGGCGTGACGTTGCGGCTCACGATGGTCTGCAGGCTCAGAATAATACTGGCGAGCGCTTCGATGGGCCCGGTGCCCTTGTACGGGTAACCGGCGTGGGTGCCTTGGGCGTGGAGGGTCACGCGGAATTTCACGCAGCCGGCCATCATCGGCTCAACGCCGATGGCCAGCTGGCCGGGCGCATAGTTGGGGTTGTTGTGCGTGCCGATAATGGCTTCGACGTCATCCACGAGTCCGGCGTCGATCATGGCGCGAGCGCCTTGGCCGGTCTCCTCACTCGGCTGGAACAGAATCTTGATCGAGCCGGCGAACTTGTCACGGTGCTCGGCGAGCCAGAAGGCGGCACCGAGCAGACCGGTCATGTGCAGGTCGTGGCCGCAGCCGTGCATCACGCCTTCATTGACGGAGCTGAACTCCAGTCCGGAGTCTTCCACGATGGGCAGGCCGTCGATGTCAGCGCGCAGCCCGATACGCGGCCCGGGACCGGCCTCGCCCTGAATGAGCCCCACAACACCAGTCTCCAGCGGGTTGTGCAGGATCTCGATGCCGTGCGCCTTGAGCTGGTCGGTCAGATAGATGCTGGTGCCGAATTCACGGAAACTACGCTCCGGATGGGCGTGCAGGTAGTGGCGGATAGTGATGAGTTCGTGGTCGATGTCGATATGTTCACTCATGGTTCCCGATTCTAGTAGCGCGAAGAATATATTGCGGCCCTCGCTCCATATTGGCGAGGGCCGCGATCTATGGGGTCAGTATGCCTTGTTATTGCTGGCGTTTGAGCAGTCGTTTGGCGATGGCGTTGGCGATGCCCTGCACCACCTGGACCAGTACGATCATGATGATCACGGCCGTCCAGGTGACGGTCTGGTCGAACTTCTGGTAGCCGTAGGCGATGGCGAAGTTACCGAGACCGCCACCGCCGATGTAGCCGGCCATGGCAGACATGTCGAGCACGCCAATGAACAGGAAGGCGTAGGCCAGGATCAGCGGTGCCAGGGCTTCGGGGATGAGCACGGTGCGGATGATGGTGAGCTTGCCGGCACCCATCGAACGCGCGGCCTCGATTACTCCCGGGTCGACCGGCACGAGATTCTGTTCGACCAGACGCGAGGTGGCGAAGGTGCACATCACCACCATCGGGAAGATGGCGGCCACGGTGCCGATGGACGTGCCGACCACGACGATGGTGAGCGGCTGCATGGCTGCCAGGAAGATGATGAACGGAATCGGGCGCACGATGTTGACGATGATGTCAAGGATGCGGTAGACGACCGCGTTCTCGAACAGGTTGCCGGGGCGGGTGCCATAGAGCACCACGCCGAGGATCAGGCCGAGGAATCCGCCGATGACGAGGGTGACGAGCACCATGGTCAGGGTCTGGCCAATGGATTCGAACAGTAGTGGACGCAGCACGTTCCGGTCGCTACGCGGGTTGGCGAGGATGATCATGCGTTGGCTCCTTCATGTGCGGCGGCGGACGCGGCGGGCGCGGTGGCAGTATCGGCCGCCAGTGGGTCATGGGCGCGGTCTTCGGCGTAGGAGGCATGTCCGGCGACTGCGTCGGCGTAGGCCACAGGCTTTGCGGCGGTGCCGAAGTCGATGACGTCGCTATTGGCGGCGAGCTCGCGCAGGAATTCGTCCACATGCCAGCCGGGCCCGTTGAATTCGTAGGTGATGGCACCGATGGCGGTCCCCTTGACCGTGTCGATGCCGCCGTAGAGCAGGCTGGATTCGACGCCGTATTTGGCGATGAGTTCGGAGATATTCTGTCCGGATGCCTTGAGTTCATGGCCTTGGGTGCCGGAAACGTCCTTTTGGCGGATAAGCACGGTGACAATGCGGCCCGACCATTCGTGATGCAATCGCTCGACCCGGTCTTCCTCGGGCAGGCCAGACAATGCGGTGGCAATGAATCGCTTGGTCACCGGCTGCTGGGGTGCAGCGAACACATCGTATACGTCGCCGGATTCGACCACGCGTCCGGCGCTCATTACGGCCACGCGGCCGGCAATCTGCTGGACCACGTTCATCTGATGGGTGATAAGCACAATGGTGATGCCGAATTCCTCGTTCACACGCTTGAGCAAGGCCAGCACTTCGGTGGTGGTTTCCGGGTCGAGCGCGCTGGTGGCTTCGTCGGCGAGCAGAATCTCCGGATTAGTGGCCAGTGCGCGGGCGATGCCGACGCGCTGCTTCTGGCCGCCGGACAGCTGCGAAGGGTATTTGTTTGCGTGCTCACTGAGGCCCACGAATTCAAGGAGTTCGTTGACACGACGATCCTGATAGTCCTTGCGCCAGTGATCGAGTTGCAGTGGGTAGGCGATGTTCTGGGCCACGGTTTTGGTGGAGAACAGGTTGAACTGCTGGAAAATCATGCCGATTTTCTGGCGGATGGGCCGCAGCTTGGTCTCACTCAGAGAGGTGATATCAGTACCAAGCACGGTCACAGTGCCGGAGGTGGGTCGTTCGAGCGCGTTGATAAGCCGGACCAGTGTGGATTTGCCTGCACCGGAATAGCCGATGATGCCGAAAATGTCACCGCGATCGATGGTCAGGCTGACGTCATCCACGGCTCGTGCGATGTTCGCGCCGCGTCCGCGTGTTTTGAATTCCTTCACGACATGGTCGAAGGTGATGATGGGGTCGCTCATAGTGCTCTCTGATGCTGGTTGTTGGTGTCCGGTCACGGAAGCGGAGCGAATCCCGATTGTTGGCTCGGGTACTCGCTCCGCTTGGTGGTAATGGCTATGGACAGGCTAGTCGTGCGCTCGTATCAGCCGCGGCTCACTGCTGGGCCTTGGCATCCTTCTCAATGTCGGACAGGAAGCCTTGCAGCTCGCTGGCGCTGAACTTGTCGGCGAACACCGCGGTACCGCCGGAGTTCTCCTGCAGGGCGTCGAGCACATCCTTCTGCTGGTAGATGGAAACGAGCTTCTTGTAGGTCTCGTTGTTCACGTCCGCCTTGCGGGCCACCCACACGTTGATGTAGGGGCGAGCCTCTTCGGATTCGGCGTCATCCTGGTAGATGGCGTCCTTCGGGTCGAGACCGGCATCGGCCACGTAGTCGTTGTTGATCACACCAGCGGCGATGGTCGGGTCCTTCAGGGTGGTGGCCACCTGTTCGGCCTTGAGCGGGGTGACCTTGACCTTGCTCTTGGCTTCGTCGATGTAGGCCGGGGTGGAGAAGGCGGTCCAGTCGCCCTTGAGCGTCACGAGACCGGCGGCCTTGAGCACGCCGATAGCGCGGGCCTGGTTGGTTTCGTCGTTCGGAATGGTGACGGTGTCGCCCTGCTTCAGGTCCTTGATGTCCTTGACCTTGGTGGAGTACACGCCGAGCGGGTAGATGGCGGTGCCGCCGATGGGCTGCAGGTCCTTCTTGTTGCTCACGTTGTAGTTGGCCAAGTAGAGCAGGTGCTGGAATTCGTTGAGGTCCAGCTCGCCGGAGTCAAGGGCCGGGTTTTCGGAGGTGTAGTCCTGGAAGTCGACGATGTCGACGTAGATGCCGGCCTTCTCGGCGTCCTGCTTGAACTTGACCCATTCGGGGTTGGTAGCGCCGACCACGCCGATCTTGACCGGGTTGCCCTTGCTGCCCTTGGCGGACGACTCGTTGGCACCGGCAAACGCGCGGTAGCCGAAGAACGCGGCCACGGCGATAATCGCCACGACCACGATGGTGATGATGACGTTGCGGGCGGTGTGGTTCACACGCACCGGCTCGTTATTGTTAGGAGCGGCCGGGGTTGCCGGCTGGGTTGCTGCTGTCATTGGATTTCCTCTCTCCAAAATTGATGTCGGGTAACACCATAACGCGCTTGAACCGCGAAAGTGACGGAAAATGGCCGATTGCCATATAGGTGTCTTTTATGGCGCGCATGCAATGTCCGGGATTCGTGCGTTTGATAACCCGCTATAGGCGTGCCGAACACGCCGGAAAGCACGTCGAGAGGGGCTTTGACAATGGAAGCTATGACTACCGATACTGCCAATGCCGATATCCGAGCCGTATTCTTCGATATCGATGGCACGCTCACCAGTTTCACGACCCATACGGTGCCGGATTCCACAATCGAGGCGATTCACCGGCTGCAGGCCGCAGGCGTCAAGGTGCTGATTTGCACGGGCCGCGCGCCTTCACAGATGCACGTGGTGCTGGATACCATGCCGGTGACGTTCGATGGCGTGGTGGCGTTCAATGGGCAGTATTGTTTTGATGACACCGGCTTCTTTGCCTCGCAGGCCTTGGATACTGCTGATATTGAGGTGATTCTCGACTGGCTGGACCGTCACCCCGATGTGGTGTGCAATTTCGGCGAGAAGGATTACGTGTACTTCAACCAGTCCAATGATCTGCTTCGCGCCACGTGGAGCAAACTGGGCAAAACCGCACCGACCCGGTATTTCGAGGACCCGCGCACCCGCGCGCTGGATCATGAGACTTTCCAGATCAGTCCCTTTGTCGGGCCCGAGCTGGAGGCCGAACTGGTGGGACTGTGCAGCAATGTGCGCGGGGTGCGTTGGCATCCGGATTTCACGGATCTGATTCCGGCCGATGGCGGCAAGCCGCGCGGCATCCAGCGGTTCATGGCGCATTACGGCATCACGCGCGAGCAGACCATGGCCTTCGGCGATGGCGGCAATGACACGGATATGCTCGCCTACGCCGGCATCGGGGTCGCGATGGGCAATGCGACCGCCGAGCCCAAGGCCGCCGCCGACTACATCACTGACGATGTGGACCACGACGGTGTGCGCAATGCCCTGCTGCATTTCAGGGTGCTACGCGATTAAAACATCACAACAGTTCGCTTTGTTCTGCCCCGCCGTGACAGGGCTTATGAATAAGCAAAGGGCTCGGGACGAATCCCGAGCCCTTTGGTGTTAGCGAACTAACAACACCGTGGAGGTGTTATCACTCGTTGTCGCCAGCGGTAGCGGCGGTAGCGGTGACGGCACCCTTCTTGTCGGTGTTCACGCCGGAGTACACCCAGTCGGTGTAGTCCGGGTGGTCGTAGCCGTTGTCGACGGCGAACTGGAAGGCCTCATCACGGAACTTCTCGAGCTCGTCGATCTTGTCGGCGTACTTGTCGGCGTCGATCATGCGCAGAGCCTCAGCGGTCAGCTCGTAGCGGTCGATGCGGTTGACACGAACCATGTCGTACGGGGTGGTGGTGGAGCCCTCCTCCTCGTAGCCGTGGACGTTGAAGTTGTCGTGGTTCGGACGGTCGTAGATCAGGCCACGCACGTCGTGAGCGTAGGAGTGGTACGCGAACAGCACCGGCTTGTCGGCGGTGAAGATGTCGGCGAACTCCTCGTCGGTCAGAGCCTCGTCGTTCTCCTTGGCGGACTGCAGGGAGAGCAGGTCGGCAACGTTCACAACCTTGAACTTGACGCCCAGTTCCTTCAGCTTGTCGGAAGCAGCCATGATCTCCTGAGTCGGGACATCGCCGGCGGCGGCAAGCACGACCTCGGCCTCATCGTTGTTCTTGGCGGTGGAAGCCCAATCCCAAGCGGCGGCACCCTTCTCGAGCTCGGCACGAGCCTCGTCCAGGGTCAGCCAGGTGGCAGCAGGCTGCTTACCAGCGATGATGGCGTTGATCTTGTTGGTGGACTTGTAGCACTTCTCGGCGATGGCCAGCAGCATGTTCGCATCGGTGGCGAAGTAGATGCCGATGACGTGGTCGTTGTGGAAGCACTTGTTCAGCAGGACGGAGGTGACACCCGGATCCTGGTGGGAGAAGCCGTTGTGGTCCTGACGCCAAACATGGGAGGAGACCAGCAGGTTCATGGAGGCGATCGGCTTGCGCCACGGAATCTCGCGGACGGTAGCCTCAAGCCACTTGGCGTGCTGGTTCAGCATGGAGTCGATCACGTGGACGAAGGACTCGTAGGAGCTCCAGATGCCGTGACGACCGGTCAGCAGGTAGGCCTCGAGGAAGCCTTCCATCTGGTGCTCGGACAGCTGCTCAACGACCTGGCCGGAGACGTGCATGTGCTCGTCGACCTCGTCGGAGATGTAGCCGGCATCCCACTGCTTGTTGGTGACTTCGTAGGAAGCCTGCAGACGGTTGGAAGCGGTCTCATCCGGTCCGAAGATGCGGAAGTCGCGCGGGTTGTTCTTGATGATGTCGCGAGTGTAGGCACCCAGGGTACGGGTGGCCTCGAGCTGGCCCCAGCCGTGGCCGTACTCAGCCACTTCCTTGACCTCGTAGTCCTCGAGGTTCGGCAGCTTCAGGTCGTTGCGGATCACACCACCGTTGGCGTTCGGGTTGGCACCGATACGCAGCTCGCCCTTCGGCATGAAGGCAAGGACGTCGTCCTTGACAGCACCGTTGGCGTCGAACAGCTCTTCCGGCTTGTAGGACTCGAGCCAGTTCTTGAGAACCTCGAAGTGGGCCTCGGTGTCGCGGGCGGAAGCCAGCGGCACCTGGTGGGAACGCCAGGAGCCCTCGGTCTTCTTGCCGTCGATGTACTTCGGGCAGGTCCAGCCCTTCGGGGTGCGGAAGATCAGCATCGGGTAGAACGGACGGTGCACGTTGTCGGTCTGAGCGGTGGCCTTGATGTCGCAGATCTCGTCCCAGATGGTCTCCCACAGCTCGGCGAAGCGACGGTGGATGGACATGTGGTCCTCATCATCGAAGCCAGCGACGAACTCGTAGGGCTCGTAACCCATGCCGTGGAAGAACTCGTGGAGCTCTTCGTCGGAGATGCGGGACAGGATGGTCGGGTTGGCGATCTTGTAGCCGTTGAGGTGCAGGATCGGCAGCACGATACCGTCGGTGCGCGGGTTCACGAGCTTGTTGGACTGCCAGCCGGTAGCCAGCGGGCCGGTCTCAGCCTCGCCGTCGCCGACGATGGCCGGGACAAACAGGCTCGGGTTGTCCATGATGGCGCCGTAAGCGTGGGACAGAGCGTAACCCAGCTCACCACCCTCGTGGATGGAGCCCGGGGTCTCCGGAGCGAAGTGGGACGGAATGCCGCCCGGGTAAGAGAACTGACGGAAGAACTTCTGCAGACCAGCTTCGTCCTTGGTGATCTTCGGGAAGGTCTCGGTGTAGGTGCCGTCCAGGTAGGACTGGGAGGTACCGGCCGGGCCACCGTGGCCCGGGCCCATGATGATCACGGTGTTCTGGCCGTGGTCAGCAATGAAACGGTTGATGTGGCCGATGAGGAAGTTCAGGCCAGGGGTAGTGCCCCAGTGGCCCACCAGACGGTGCTTCACATCTTCGCGGGTGAAGGGCTCCTTCATCAGCGGGTTGGAACGCAGATAAATCTGGCCGATGGAAAGGTAGTTGGCAACGCGCCAGTACTTGTCAACGCCTTCGAGGGCTTCCTCGGAAACCGGAGCGTTGAGCTTCTTCCAAGGGGTGCCAATAACAGGACTCGTCATGTGTACTCCTGTACTCCTGCACGTGATCGTGCGATTGATTATTTCTGTTCGGTCACGGTCCCTGACCCTTGCGGTGCCAAGGTTTTCCGTTCCCAATCAATCGTCATGGTACGAGGACAACGCGACTTTTGAACGATTTCTTGCGGGTGTGTTCGAAATTGTTGCGGATATTTCAGTATTTGTGCGGTTCGACTGACCGTTTGTCAACATTAGTTTTTTCAACATACTTTTTCAAAACAGCGGAAGCATGCGGAAATCCAGCATTTGGCTAGAACAGCGCACGTTCGATTTCCCATGTTCGAAATCGGCGTGTTGTCCGTCTACAGGCATGTAGTTTGTTCGATTTGCGCACATAGTCTCTGCGTGTCGGCCTTGTCGCCTTGACCAGTGATAATCAGGGGTGTTCAGCCCACGTAAAATTCCAATGAACGTTAGGGGAATATCAATGGCAAACGGTCCTGTGCTTGTCGTCGACTTCGGCGCCCAGTACGCCCAGCTCATCGCCCGCCGCGTGCGCGAAGCAGGCGTGTACTCCGAGCTGGTCCCTCATTCCATGCCGGTCGACGAGATCCTGGCCAAGGATCCGAAGGCGATTATTCTGTCTGGCGGCCCGGCCTCCGTGTTCGAGCCCGGCGCGCCGACCATAGACACCAAGGTATTCGAATCCGGTGTTCCGGTGCTTGGTATCTGCTACGGCTTCCAGGTCATGGCCTATGAGCTCGGCGGCAAGGTGGATAAGGCCGCGCTCGGCGAATACGGCAAGACCTCAGCCACCATCGACGACGCCGCCGGCATCCTCGCCGACTCCCCCGCCGAGCAGACCACGTGGATGAGCCACGGTGTGGCGGTCGAACAGGCCCCGGCCGGCTTCGAAGTGCTGGCCCACACCGAAGGCGCGCCCGTGGCCGCCATGGCGGACGAATCCCGCAAGCTCTATGGTGTGCAGTGGCACCCGGAAGTCAAGCACTCCCCGCTTGGCCAGAAGCTTATCGAAAACTTCCTGCACCGTTGCGCCGCGCTGCCCAACGACTGGGATGCCTCCTCGATTATCGAGGATCAAGTCAAGAAGATCCGCGAGCAGGTCGGCGACGCCGAGGTGATCTGCGGCCTGTCCGGCGGCGTTGATTCCGCCGTGGCCGCCGCTCTGGTACACAAGGCCATCGGCGACCAGCTCACCTGCGTGTTCGTGGACCACGGCCTGCTGCGCAAGGGCGAAGTCGAGCAGGTCAAGCACGACTTCGTCGCCGCGACCGGCATCCGCCTCATCACCGTCGACGCCGCCGACGACTTCCTCGACGCCCTCGCAGGCGTCTCCGAGCCGGAGCGCAAGCGCAAGATCATCGGCGAGAAGTTCATCCGCACCTTCGAGAAGGCCCAGCGCCAGGTCCTCGAAGAGGCCGGCGCCCGCGGCAAGGAGGTCAAGTTCCTCGTGCAGGGCACGCTCTACCCCGACGTCGTCGAATCCGGCGGCGGCGACGGCGCGGCCAACATCAAGAGCCACCACAACGTCGGCGGCCTGCCCGAGGACATCAAGTTCCAGCTCATCGAACCGCTGCGCACTCTGTTCAAGGATGAGGTGCGCGCCATCGGCACCGAGCTCGGTCTGCCCGACGAAATCGTCTGGCGTCAGCCCTTCCCGGGCCCGGGTCTGGGCATCCGCATCATCGGCGAGATCACCAAGGAGCGCCTCGACCTGCTGCGCGAGGCCGACGCCATCGCCCGCGAGGAACTCTCCAAGGCCGGTCTCGACCGCGACATCTGGCAGTGCCCGGTCGTGCTTCTGGCTGACGTTCACTCTGTCGGCGTCCAAGGCGACGAGCGCACCTACGGCTCGCCGATCGTCCTGCGCCCGGTCAGCTCGGAAGACGCCATGACCGCCGACTGGTCCCGTGTCCCCTACGATGTGCTCGCCACGATCTCCACGCGCATCACCAACGAATGCCGCCAGATCAACCGCGTCGTCCTCGATTGCACCTCCAAGCCGCCGGCGACCATCGAATGGGAGTAAGCCGATAGGGCTTTGACCTGCTCTTTTGAGTGCCGTGGTGTACCGCTGAGTTTCGTTTCGTACGAGAGTCATGGCAAAACCGCCAGCGACGGCAGTGAGTAAAAACGATTTCCTAGCCTCCGTTCCCTCGTTGGAACGGAGGCTTTTTCTTTGCCGTTTTACTCCCTTTCACCTGCGATTTCGCCATTTACTCCCCGTGTTTCAAGACAACAAGGCACGGGGAGGTATTCGAGGGAATGGGAGTAAGGATTTATCCCAAGTGAGTTGACGCGCGGTTTTTGTCCCCGAGGGCGAAACGGGGCCGTTTCGGGGCCCGTGAAACTCAAATCGAACTCAACGGGCATTTTTTGCTGGGCGTTCCAATGTTCCCGTTCCGTGGGATACCCTGATTCTCTCTGTGGTACTGTTTGTGGTGTTTCCTCTGGCTGGCGGTATGCTGACCCGTTCGGCTGTCATCAAGCGGAAGGGGCAGTGTACTTTGAGGAGACTTTCATCCATATGTTTGACAGTGTAACTACCATTGGCTTATTGCTGACGCTGGTGATGATTTTCTCGTTCCAAGGCAATACCATTCTGGAAAAACCTCTGCACATTGTTTTGATTGCGGTACCGCTGATTTTACAGACCTTCCTGATTTTTGCGATTGCGTATATCGCTTGCCGGGTTTTGAAGCTGCCCTACAAGATTGCTGCTCCCGCCGGAATGATTTGTGCTTCCAACTTCTTTGAACTGGCTGTTGCTGTTGCAATCGCCTTGTTTGGAACGACTTCCCCTGCGGCACTGGCAACGACTGTGGGTGTGCTGACAGAAGTTCCCGTGATGCTGTTCCTTGTAAAAAAACGCAAATAAAACGAAAGACTGGTTCAAATATGAGTAAGAAAAAGGTGGCATTTATCTGCGTCCATAATTCCTGCCGCAGTCAGATTGCCGAGGCCTTGGGAAAGCACTTGGCTTCCGATGTGTTTGAAAGCTATTCCGCAGGAACGGAAACAAAACCGCAAATCAATCAGGATGCTGTCCGCATTATGAAAGAACTGTACGGGATTGACATGGAGAAAACCCACTATTCCAAACTGATCTCGGATATTCCTGCCCCTGATATTGCAATCTCCATGGGGTGCAATGTGGGCTGTCCTTTCATTGGTAGAGCATTTGACGATAACTGGGGATTAGAAGATCCGACCGGAAGCGAAGATCAAGTCTTTGTCGAGATCATTCGAGAGATTGAAAAACGGATTCTACAGTTGAAGCAGTCCCTTATTTGATTGAAATAGCACTCTGCTTGTGGTATAATACAGATAATCCAAACCATTGCTTTTCTGCTGATAACATTGGGCTTGATAATTTTTTGATAACAGGAGTCCGACAACGCCGTATAAGTTGGATAATTGGTATCAAATTGAGCAACTAAGAGTCAAATCCCCTAAACAGTATTGTTTAGAACCAGTTTTACTTTGGCGAGTGGGAGTAAACTGGAGCGGATTTTGCGCAATCGAAATTCCGTCCGTAGAGTGTCGCAGTGTGCCGCCACGTACGAAAAAGCGTAAAGCCACCTGTGATTTGGGGTGAGTAAAAACGATTGAGACCCTCTGGAAACAACGTTTTCAGGGGGTCTCTTTATGCCTTTTGACCTGCAGTTTCAGTCATTTTTACTCTAAAAGCGCGTACACCACGGACATGGCGACACGCAGCGGACGAAGAGTAAAGGATTTTTTCGAAGAGTGAACTGTCCCAGTAGTTTGTCCCACCACCCCAAAAACGCCCCTGAAACTCAAGTGAAACTCAATAGGAGCGCAAGGGCGTCATCGTGCGAGCACCGCAGCCTGAGCCGCCGATACCAGGCTCGTTTGCGACGCCGTCGCTGCTTGCCTGGATCGTCAACGGCAAGTACGTCATGTCGCTGCCGCTCTACCGCATAGAGACAGACCTCAAGGCGTGCGGCGCGACGATATCGCGCCAGGACATGGCGAACTGGATGATGAACGTGCACGCGCGCTGGCTGGCGAAGGTCCATGAGAGAATGAAGGTCGAGCTGCTGTCGCATGTCAGGATTCATGCCGATGAGACCACGGTTCAGGTCCTGAAAGAGCCGAACCGCGAGGCGAAGAAGAAATCGAGGATGTGGCTGTTCTGCTCGGCGCGCTGCGACGTGCCCGTGTATGTATTCGAATACCACGAGACCCGCAGGAAGGGCGTTGCCCAGGAGTTTCTTGCGGGCTGGTCCGGCACGCTTACCACCGACGGCTACAAACCCTACTTCAATCTCGGCAACCCCAACATCGCCAACACGGCGTGCCTCGTCCACGTGCGCCGCTACTTCGCCCAAATCGTGAAGATCGCCGGCGGCGGCGCCAAGGCGGCGTCTGCGGCCAGCGTTGCGCTCGAGGCAAGGCGCAGGATCGACGCCATGTTTCAAGGTCGACTCCAAGTTCGACGACATGGAGCCGGGTGCCAGGAAGGCCGCCCGCGACGCGGAGCTCCGCCCGCTCATGGAGGACTTCGGGGGGATGGGCGCGGGCCAGCTTCCCCTAGCCTCGCCGAAGCTGGCGCTGCACCGTGCGCTGCAGTACGCCGTGGAGTTCTGGCCCTACGTCATGAACGTGCTCGAAGACGGGCACCTGGAGCTCTCGAACAACGTCGCCGAGCAGGCCCAGCGAATCTTCGTCGTAGGGCGCAAGAACTGGCTCTTCAGCGATGCGCCACGCGGCGCGCGGGCGTCTGCGGCGATATACAGCGTCACCACCACGGCCAAGGCCAACGGGCTCAATCCCAGGCTTTACGTCGAGTGGCTGCTGACCGAGATGCCCAACGCCGGCGAGCTCACCGATGAGGTTGTGGACTCGTTCCTGCCATGGTCGGATAGGGTGCCTGAGTCCTGCAAGCTCGACCCAGCCGCTGCCGAGAAGGCCAAAGAGATGCCTGACGACTTCATAATTAACATCGACCCCGATGCGTTCGACGACGAGATGGCGAACAACGCCGAGGAGGGCCTGTAGCGACATAGCGGCCTAAGGCATACCGCAACGCAAAGATGGAAACGTCCAGGACTTTTCCATCCGTATGCCGGAATGGCCCTGGACGTTTCCTGCTACGCGGTCATTTTGACGCTTACGCTCTAATGCCTCCACCGCTTGTCGCGGGCGGGGTAGACGATCCAGGCGGATGCGTAGCTTGCGATAAGGCAGACAATGACGCAGACGATGCTTGTCTGGAACCCGAATGAGTCATTGATAACGCCCCAGATTACGCTTGCGAAGCCAATGCCGATGTCATTGGCGAGCAGGAACAGGGCGTTTGCGGCGCCCCAGCGCTCTGGCGGGGTGTTCTTTACCGCTACGCTTTGATTAAGTGGCAGGCTTATGCCAGTGGCGAGACCATAGAAGATTCCGGACGCCAGGAAGACAGGTTCCCCGTACGGTGCGGCAAGTAGCATAAGGCAGCAGAGGATGCCGCACGCGACGGCTCCGGTCATTGTTTTGATTGCAGGTACGGTGTCCATGAAATGCTTTGAAATCATGCGAATGATAATCATGCTTACCGCGCTGATGGTGTAGAAGAGACCGGCGTGGGTATAGCCGAGAGTAGTACCGTACAGACCGGCAAAGAAGACGCCAAAGCCAAAAGTGGGGCACATGATCATCTGTGGGATGGCGCCAGGCAATGCGCGCGGCTCGAAGATGTTGAATGAGTCACGCAGGGTTCTCTTGGACACCTGGTCGCCTTCAGGACACTTTTCACTGTTAATTGTTTCGGATGTAGTTACTGTGGTGGAGCTGGGTGCCTGCCCGTCTTTTGAGTCGAGTTCGAGCCGGGTTTCCATTTTGATTCGGTATGCGCTGGAGCTTGGCAGAGTTTGCCATTTACTTTCATAGCGTGCGTTGAGGGCGATTACAAGCCCTGCAAACCCAACCAGGGCAAGGCCGACATAGAGGTTCGTTGAGGGATCGGTTCCTACTAGGTAAAGTGCGAAGGCTGGGCCGATGCTCATGGCGATAGCCTGTCCGAGGCCGTGGTATCCAATGCCTTCGCCGAGCCGTTCTTGCGGTAAGACGCTTGCTGCGGCGGTCGAGGCTGCTGTTGTTGCTGCGCCAAAGCCCACGCCTTGCAGCAAACGGCTGATTGTGAAGAGGGGATGCCCTGAACGACAGCGGACAGTGCTGTTCCTGCTATGAGGATAGCGATGCCGGCGATGATAACGAGTGAGCACTTGCCGTTGTCGATAACAGGGCCGACGAACAGTCGTGCTAACGCGGCGGCAATGGAGAAGACGAGTGCAAGTACGCCGGCAAGGCTCGCACCGTAACCTTGGCCTGCCAGGAAGACGCTGGTTCCACTGTTGAGTCCTTGGCCCATGACGAAGCAACAGAAGGTCAGCGCGATGATAAGCACGAAAATAAGCGACCACAGCTTCGGATGGTCGTCCTTACCGATATTTGGCATGAGAACCCTCCTATGATTCCAATACCCGTATTCTACGTCTGCAAAAAGTGAGATGTAAGCGCCAAAATGACCGCGTCTTAACAACCCGCTGGGCTTGAGGCAGAATCATCGCATCGACTTATCCTGGAAACTGCCTGACGAAGGCGACAGGATGCTTGTCAGCAAGGCGGCAAATCTTAACGAGAGCCAAATCCAAGAGCTTGCAAATCTTCAGCGAGGCGTTGCAGCAATATATCAGAACGAATGGACCGAACCTGTCCTCTGTCACATCGAACCGCATGAACGCGGCCTAGAGTACTCGCCAACACAGAGCAAGCACAGCGCGAAGGACAAGGTTTCTTCTGAAGAGCTTCGCTATCTCAACTCTTGTGTGCTTAATCCGTTCAAGCTCGATGAGCCAAGGGAATACAACTTCTGCGACTGTGTGCACAAGATGGACATACCTGACTCCATGAAGGCACGCTTGATTGAGATGGCAGGGACTCCTCTGTCCTCGAGGAAGCCACTGTTTGAATGGTGTGCTTATAGGTATTTCAATATTGGACGCATCCTCGACGACGCCAGGGATTTATCTGCCGACAGCCTCAAAGAGAGGCTTTGCTCCCATCTGCTTTCAAGCTGGAAATTCGAAGATGACTCCTCACCCGAAAGCTGGGGACCAATCCAATACCTGTTCATTCAGTCGATGTTTAACGCTCATCTCAACGAGCTGAGAAAGAGGGGTACCGGCATCGAGACAACGGAAAAGGCCTCAGCACTCGCCGAAGTATCAGCGGTCTTATCTCAAACAAGGCCGGTGATCTAAATGGCGTTTGAAAATATAGAGCAATTAATGCCGGATACGACCGAAACGAGATTGGCCTTCGAGGAGGCGCAACGCACCGTTGCTGATTGTGCAGATGCCGCATGGCGGGATATTTCTTCCGGCGATGTCCTAACCGCGAGCATTTCAACAGTTCAAGAAGCCGCAGATGACGCCTGGAAAGCATGCGAGCCAACACTCAACGCTGCAGGCGAAACTGTCCGCGATGGCGCAAGGAACGGAGCTTATCTTGGCGGCAGGTTCGTACTTGGAGTTGCCGACGTTGGAGAAAACGCATATGTCGGTGTTCAATCGAATATTGAACTACTGGCCGAAGACGAAGAAGCAGCGGTGAAAACCGCGCAAACACACGCTGTTGACGATGCAGCCAACGCCTGGGGCGACTTCATGGAAGCCGATGAGCAGATACGGGAAATCGGAGACTATGTCGAAACTGGAGGCGAAATCGCCACTGAAGTTGCGCTTGGTGCCGTAGCCGTCACCGCTTCTGCCCCTGCAGCACTCGCTGCTGGGGCTGTACTCGTTCTTGACGAAATGGGAAAGAGCTTGGAAGCCGGCGCTGAAGACGGTGAGATATCTCAGGAGGATATCGTCGGAGAAGTCGTTGCGGGAACTGTTACGGCAGCAACGCTTCTTGCCGGACGAGGTCTAAATAACTTTCTTGCCTCAAAGGCAGCAGAATCGGGCGCAAGCTCACGAATTCTGGATGATGCCGGAAAGGCAATTTACGAAGGCGACCGACTGCTTCCCAATAACGAGTTTGCGATCGACGGCGTGAAGTGTGCAACCGACGATCTCGGGCAGCTTTACCGCGTTGGCGACGACCTCGTTCCGAACATGAGCTATGAGATCAATGGGTATAAATACGTTACCGATGCAATGGGTAGGGTCGAATCGGCCGAAGGCTTCTTACAACTAAAGACCCACGAAGGTCGTTTGACCATCAAGGACACTATCCAGTCAATCGGAAAAGGGTTTGAAGAGCTTTTTGATCAAAGAGGCCATCTGATTGCCGACCGATTCAATGGATCAAATGGCCTTGAGAATATTGTCGCCATGGGCGGCGAGGTTAACCAAAAGCCTATGCAGCAATCGAGCAAAAATGCGCCGATGCTTTGGCTGATGGCGCTGAAGTGTTTTTCAAGGTTGAGCCACTTTATGAGGGCGGGTCATTCAGGCCTAGCTCGTTTGCTATCACGGACATTATTGACGGCGAAGAGACGGTTACGTTTCTTCTTAACACTGCAAAGGAAATGTAATGAGTGAAAAGAAGATGCTACAAGGGATAGCTTCAATTCTTGAGGAAACCCTCCCCGAAGACTGGAGCAAGGTCGTGTTTTACGCCGAGTACGCCGAGGGTGCGTTCTCTATTGAGTATTACGTTGCTGGCAGCGGAAAAGACGACTTCGTTAAATGCTTTGACCAAAAAGGCGTTTCGAGGGCATCCTTGATGAAAAACTTTATGGCTATCAACAAGTTCATTGAACCTGAAAGGGCCGCGCTTAAGCCCGAAAAGAGATGGGGATCGATGACGCTTATTCTCCATTCCAACGGCAAGTTCAAAGTTGATTACGACTACTCCGACATGACAGAAAACGCTTACGCCCGAAAGAAGGCCTGGAAAAAGAAATATCTCGCCTAGCAACGAACGGTCTGGGAAATCACCGCAAAGCCACCCGTGCATACTCTTCGAGCGCACGCGTCGTCGGCAACGTTTCGACCAGCGCGTTTTTGGGAGCCATGCAAACCCCTGTTCAACATTCCTCGGGAGTAATTGCTCTCTATGACGAATGGGATTCCCCATCGGGGAATCCCATTTTTTGTTGCCGACGACGTCCGGTATAATTTTTCCGTTTACGACGTCGTTCGGAAAGGGATGCCGACCTCTATGCGCCAGGGATTCGACAACGAAAAATACATCGAGCTGCAAGCCGCCAACATCAGAAAGCGCATCGCGCAATTCGGCGGCAAACTCTATCTGGAATTCGGAGGCAAGCTCTTCGACGACTACCACGCCTCGCGCGTGCTGCCCG
>ERZ838577.1302-NODE-1302-length-34368-cov-5.579605_pt1 | contig 34368 bp, 45 predicted proteins | sample MGYA00519682_ERZ838577 | MGnify/ENA primary metagenome ERZ838577 (study PRJEB31850, sample SAMEA3708838) | human gut metagenome | biome: human gut; feature: human-associated habitat; material: faeces | place: China | collected 2014 ...
CCTTTATTTCTTCATCATTCATATCTTTCCCCTTTTCTTCTTTCGATTTTAAAACCGATTTTTCTGGAAAATTCCATTGTCGATCCGTTTTTAATTTGATTTTCTTTTACTATAACTGGATTTTTCCATCTTGTCAATTTGTTTTTGCTGGATTTTTCCATTTTATCAGTATAAGTAAAATATCTATCATCCCAACACAAAATAGGACATATATTATATATATTTATATTGGTTATGGTTACGGTTACGGTAGTAGCGTGACATGTAGGTGACTGTCACATAAAAATTTGCGTGACTGTCACTGTGACACCAACAAAACACATCAATTTTGCAATTTATTTCTCCTAAATCGACCAAATTTACCTTAATTCATCAAAAATCAGCTGATTATTCTATGATTTGATACCGAAATAAAAATTGAATATTTGAAATGAATAATTTCATGAAAGACACATTTTTACGTTTCTAAACATTTCTCTATTTACGACAGTCACATTTAAAAAGTGTGACTGTCACCGTGACATATGCATGACATAAATTCAGGCAACAAAAAAATCCCCCAACCGCCTGTACGCGATCGAGGGATCTGTCTCTGCTGCATCATTTTATTATTTTTTACTTTCTTGCATCGCTTATCATTTTTTTCTGGAACTCTTCCACCAGATCAAGAACCTGGGTAAAAACATCCGGAAATTCAGTTTTCAGATCAAGCACTTCTTTCGTGATATCCCCGGCATTCAAAACCGCCTGCTTATGTGTCCGGATGAAGGATACTTCCGACAGCTGCAGAGCAGATTCTACATAATCTTCCGGCTTCATCTCATAATCGAAATGTTCGTCCAGATTTTCCCGCTTTGTCACTCTGGAAATCGGCAGCGCCACATAATCCCCGGCATCCGCCTGCCAAATAATCAAAACCGGGCGACCCTTGAATGCCATTCTATGCTTTGCACTATCATAATATTGTTTGGTTCATCCAGTGAGGAATCTAACTTCACTTTTAGCTTACAAAAGTATCTTACATTTGTCAACTTATCCGTTGCGCAATTCATCCGGAATTGACAAAAGCACCTACGAAGAAAGAGCCACGATGCTATTCAGCATCATGACCCTCTTCTGTAGAATCCTGCTCACCACCTGATGGATCCCGTTTTTCCACCCTTTTAATGCTATCATATGAAATTACAACCCGTTCCTCGTAATTGTCCGAGTAATCATCAATATACGGGCGTATCGGATAGCCACCAGCATCGAGCTTATATTTGTAAAATCCTTCCAGTGTGATAAACCGTTCTCGTTCCGGATCAAGTTCTTTAGCACCGAGAGAACCTTCATAAACCACATCATCGTCTTTCAAATACACACAAAGCCATGCTTGATCTTCCAAACCAGCAAGTGCTTCAATATCGGACTCGTAAAACGTTGTATTGATGTTAAATTCTTTAAATACATCTGAAACTAATTTTGACTTCGTACAGGCATATAGTATATACGCCCCAACAACAGCCATTAACATCAGAAAAAATGTCCTATTGATCGCAGTATTCCTGAACCATCTTTCTAATATGCTTTTTACAACTATGTTCATAACATAGCTGATACAAACAGCATATATTCCTGTTTCTTTCGAAAGCGAAAGATTTTTTCCTCTACAAAAACTATATACATACATCAGCAAAAAGCCAGGATATATATAGCTGATATAATCAGGAATCATTTCAATGATCTCTTTAATTTCTGCTGGTTCCATTCCCCTTTCCTCCTTTATGACCCGGCGCAGGGCTGGCATTTCCTTTCGTTATTCGCGTTGTTGCTCTTTCAGAATAGTTGCCAACTCCATCATGGCGGATTTGTCCCCCACTCGTATTGTTCCCAGTTCCCTTTTTGCTCCCATCTTTTGTGCACATAATAATTACCTCCAGAATATTTTTTATATATTATACCACATAAACGCAAAAAAAGAAGCGCCTGTCTGCGGGGGAGTTTGCAGACAAGGCGCTTCTCAAAAAATATTCTGTAGGTACAGAGTACCATCCGCATTCAACAAAGTCAACCCCACATGGAAGATATCAGACATTTTGCCCGTTTCCGTGATATATATTCCTTTCCTCCGGAGGTGGTCAAGAACTTTGTTATCGGTTACATATTCAATTTTATCTTTTCGGCTTTTACATACAAGCCCATTTTTTATTTTGCGAGGTATGCGCCGCTGCAGAATCCTACATGTTCAACCCTATTTACAGTTGCTTGCACATACAGCCATCTAGAATTGTTCACAATAGTGTAATACCCGTAGCAATACACAACCGTGCCCTTTGGCAGGACAAGCAGAGACGCTTTGCTCTTACCAGCTCCAGCCCGCAGATGCAACGCTGAAATAGTCTTGTATGTTCCAGCTACAGCCCTGCTAAAAGCCATGGCAGCTTCCGGCTTTGTGACTTTCTTCGGCTCTTCTACAACCGGACTGCCCTTTTCCTGCTCGGCGGCAGCCCCATCCGACAACACAACTACTGTATGCCCTTTTGTGCGGGTCACGAGGATATCCCCGCGCAGCAGCCGGTCCGAGCTATTACAATGTGCTCCATCCTCATATGCCGTAAACATGCCTGTATTCAGCAACACATTTTTTTCGCTGCCAGTGTTGAAGCTCGGAACCTTGATTCCAGCATATAAACAGCAAAGGCGCACAAGCTCGGAACAGTCCGTCTCTACGTCTGTAGTGATCTTTGCCGGATCATATCCATACGGCTGTGCCGCCAGCGTTGCTCTCGTTCGGTGGCTGTGGCTCTGGCAGTATCCGATATTGTTATTGTTGCAAGCGGCAGCCATTGCGTACGCAATGGCTTCCCGCACTGCTGGAGTTTTTGCCCGTAAGACGATCCAGGCTTTTGTATGCATGTACCATTCCTGTATGCCAACTTCCCGCCCTGTTTGATCTCCTGGGCGACCGCCGGTTGTCTTTCTATTTTCGTTTAATCTGGCACTTCCGACCGTAACGCTCATAATTCCTCCATTTCCGTCTTTTCTTCCGCAGGGTATGGATTTATACCTTTATCATGTTTTGACGCTTGCCTGGAACTGTTAGACGTGTTTGGCGCGGTGTCTCTGCCCTCTTCAATCTTCATCTGCTTAACGGCGGCTTCGATCAGAATATTTAACTGCTCCTCGGAGATTGAAATATTTTTCGCAATCAGCATTTCCTGTAAAAACTTCGTTACGATTTCCTTTCGCTCTTCTCCTGACTTTTCCCAATAAACCTGCTGTGCCATCAGAACTGCCTTTTCTGCCCATTTTTCAATTTCTGCCATCTTCTCGACGCCGATCCGCGACCGAATCCACGGAATCGCGTACCTCATAATCAACAGCACCGCGATCATTACGATCAATTTCAGTAATTCAAATAAAACGTCATTCATCCTGCAACCTCCTGTTCTTTTTCCAACTGCTTTTCTTTTAGTTTGTTTCGTTCCTGTTCCTTTGTCTCAAAATACGCTTTGCACAAATAGCCCAAAATCACGGCAACAATCTCGGTGATCCAGGCAATCGCCAGCTCTGCGCACGGTTCCCGTCCCATGTATGCCAGGATATACGGGATCTCTGCGTTTAGCACACCAACAACCAGCAGCGCCTTTACTGCCTTTTTGGTATATGTCCGCCTGTCTTTCCGTTTTGTCCTCATTTTTCTCGCGCCAGCTCCTCCAAGTCTGCGATCCGATGGTTTGCTACCTTTAGCTGCTCCTCCATAACCGGCACCCGTCTCGCAAAATTGTTGTGCTCCCGCACCTCTCTTGTAAGCTCGTCGATCTTGCAGTCCGTGACTGCCTGCGCTTTATCAAGCGAATTTTCGATTTTCCGGTTGCTTGCAAAGTTGCTAATAATTACCCCCAGCACGCCAAGCACGCCGGTGACGGCCGCTGCGATGATTGCCTCCATGTATAACGCCTTTCTGGTTTTTATCTTGTTTTAATGCTTGTTTAAACCTTAACTTAAATCTTGTTTACAGTAATTGTTCCGGTCTGTACGCTGTTTTCCACCTCACTGTTCTTTGTACAGTATCCGGATTTTGTCCCGGATCTCTGCCGCTGCATTGATCTTTTTAACCGGCGGCAGGGAATCCAACTCATCAGGATCAACGTGCTGTGCTAAGATGCCAAAAAGCTCATAAATCACGTCTGCCTGCATTTTTATGACACAGTTTTGGCATTCGATTATTTCATAAGCCCCATTCATTCAGATCCGCCCTCCCTGCCGGAAATAATTTCTTCTTTCTGCTCCTCCGTGATCCATTTAAACCTTACCGCTCTGTCGAGTCCAGCTTCTGTCAGGGCACCGTCCATATATAATCTTTTTACTCTCTCGTACATATCAGACCCCTCCTTCTAAAATTGCTGTAGTGAGCAGATCCACTGTATTGTTTAGGTTTTTATTATCCTCTTTTAACATATCAACACTGTCCTGCAGGATTTCGAGCTCCGTCTTAGGTTTCGCCGCGCCGTCCGCTTCTTTTGCAGCTTTCAGCCACGCAGCTCTGTTTTCGGTAACAGATTTTTCCAGCCCCTCCCTGTAGGATGCGCGCATTTGATAATGCTCCGCAGTGTAGATCCGGCAAGCTTCGCCATCGGCGGAAAGCACCGTTTCTTCCATGATTTCTTCGTTAAAATGGACGATACAAGTGCCTCCGGTCGCCTTATTGAGCACTTCCAACCATGTTTTCTGCGGCCTTTCGCTGTAATTTTGCCTCATTGCTAATGATCCTCCTTAATCGTTTTGTGCTTACAATGTATGGCTGTATTTCCGTCCTGAACAAAGTCTCGCTGTCTGTGTGATGGATCCTGCCCATATACGACATCATTCCTGCCGCATTTTTCACGGTAACATGGTCTTTCATTTTCCCGATTCTCCGGGCTTTCCTCTTAATCCTGCGCAATATGCTTTTTCTGATCTCGGTGTGTCCATCTTTATAAAATTTCACGCCAACAAAATCAAGCGGGCGCTTTTCGAGCGGGAATACCTGCCAGTTTTGTTTTAGATCAAGTTTCTTTTTGGCAAGTTCGGCTTCTACCACCTTCCTCGTTTTGTGCAGTTTCCGTTTGTTTGGTCCAATAATAACCATATCGTCTATATATCGCACGTACAGATAATCATGCCCAACAAACTCTTTTATCTTATGGTCGAGATCCTGAAGGAACGCATTGCAGAACCACTGGCTTGTATAATTTCCGATCGGGATCCCCGTAGGGTAAGAATCAATAATAAGGCTGCACAAACGCAGCACTTTCTTATCTTTGATTTTTCGGTTCAGGACTTGTTTCAGCTCATCATGGTCGATATTTTCATAAAAGTGTCGAACGTCCATTTTTAATACATATTTTGCTTTCTTTGGGCGTTTAGTGATGAATCGAGTAACTGCTTTTCGTATCCGCTTATCGCCGCGTCCGGATACCGATCCGCAGCAATAATAATACATTCCGCGCATAAAGCACGGCTCCAGCACCTGGATCAGAGCGTGGTGTATGCACTGATCCGGATAGAACCTTGGTTTTGCGATATTGCGCCGTTTTTGCTGTATTCCGTCATTGATACTTTTCATAATATATTTTGACGGGACATAGCTTTCGTCGAGAAGCATTTTCTGGATTTTGCGCGAATACTCGTCAATATTTTTGATAATCTTGCAGACTGCTTTCTGATTGCGTTTATACTTTGATGCATTCATTATTGCGGCTTTGATGTTATCCAGATCGCAAATTTCGCCATACAAGTTTCCAAATCTTTTTGGTTGTCTTTCCTTCTTTGCAACAGAGCTTTGTTCCTGTTTCATGGTTTTCCCTCTTTAACTGACCTCACGGACGTTCGAAAGCGTCTACTGGCCCGTGCCATTTATCGGTCGTATTTTTGCCAAGGGGCAAGGGATCAGGAGGCCATTATCTATCTATAAAGAAGTCGATAATGCAAAATTACCAAACATAAGTAAAGAGGACGAGAGCCGTAGTTCCAGTTCGCGTTCGAGAACCCATAGTTGCAGTTCCGATAGCGCGGGGACACGTTCGAACCATTGTTGAACGTGCCGCCGAAGAACGGTGGGAGGCCCAGTGTGCCTGCGAGACCCCTGTATATATTTTATTTTTATTGGTTACATTATGCTGTTCAAAAAGTTTTACGGGGGAGATATCCCCCGTAGTCCCCCTTAAAATGGTTATCTTCTAAGAGGACGAGAGCCGCAGTTCCAGTACGCGTTCGAGAACCCATAGCCGCAGTACCGATAGCGCGGGGACACGTTCGAACCACTGTAGAACGAGCCGCCGAAGAACGGCCTCTGACCATACTTATTCTTCCAGCAGTATGCAGCGATATAGGTTTCGGATCCAGCGCCGCCTGAAACGATTTTGGGCATGTTGATGAGCGGATACTCTGGAAAGAAATGTTCCTGTTTGATGTATCCAGAAAGGTCGTAATTGGCTGCATCTTTGTTTAATGTGAGTGTTTCTGGGAGGCATTTGTACTCATCATAAGTATCGGAATACTTAGCGGGATCATCGCATACCCACATTTCCAGTCCCATCTTTTCTTCGTTAAATTTAAAATTCATCCCGTCGATTCCGGTATGTAGCATGCCGTAAAAATCCTCGATGTACAGGACTCGATTCGAATACGTCCCGTCATTCGCTCCGGCGCTACCGTTCGGCGATGCCATTTTAACCGTAGATCCTGTTTTTTGCGCGCAACGCCATAAAACGCTCCCCTCCGGAACATTAAACGCCTCTCCATTAAGCGTGACCTCGATCGCATCAGAAACGCTTTCAGAATCAGCGATATTTGTGATCTCCCTGTTCTGGCATACAGATCCGCTCCAGACCGCATTTCCAACATTAACAGTCATTCCGACTCTTAATTTGGACTCATGTTTTTTTGCGAGAATGATCGCATTTGTAGACTCAGCCGCCTGCAATGCTGTCACATCCTGCGGAGCTCCAAAGCCAGAGCACCCTCTCCCGTAAGTCGTCCGGAAATTCGCGTTTGCGCTCATGATCTCCGCAAGATCAGAAATAATTTCCCACGCCCACACGTCAATAAGCTGCCAGTTGTTGCCGTTAGTTTTTACTTTGTTTCGATACGCAGTACAGCTTGTGTTTACGGTCGGAAATTGTCCCGCCGCGGAAATATATTTTCCATCTGTCGTAACAGTTCCGAGGAAGATAGGGAAATAAAAATATGCCGTCGTGCTTCCGTCAGATCGCCGCATGAGGTCCTTTACATAGACGCTGTTTGGGTATCTCCCTGTATCGGCCACACATTTGTACTCCCACTTTTGTCCAGTAGAGTCTGTTTCGTACCAGTGCGCAAGATACATTTCTGTAGGTACTTCCAGCATTACGGAAGTTCCGGCCGCAACGCCTTTGTTTGCATACCAGTCAAAGTCAGCATCTCCAAGGTACGCAACCGGATCGTCTTTATCGAGCGGTAGATTGCATGGACGGAGTTTGTTGTATGGCCACTTATCCATAAGATCATTCTGGACGGCATCCGTACCAGTCGCAAATTTAACAACAGCATCCGTATGCTGCCCCCACCGTTCCCATGTCGTAGTGGACTGCGGTGTTCCGTCTTCCATGCACATTCTTCGGATTCCAATGCATGCTGCACTTCCCATCTCTGCCTGCGAAATCCGCTTATTAAGATTAGAGATATTTTCTTCTATGCCTGGAATGATTTTCTGAACAGCAGCGACCTGTTTCGCACCCTCTGCGGTAACAGCTGCCACCTGTTTTCCTCCGGCAGAATTCACCGAGTCAACCTGCGCTTCACCTGCGTCAGAAACGGCAGAAATCTGCTTTCTGCCCTCCTCTGCAACTACGGCTTTCTGAGAATCCCCAGTTTCTCCAATTTCAGTTTTCTGTTTTGTGCTTTCCTCAGTAACCGCTTTGACCTGGCTATTTCCAGCATTGTTTACCGCTGCAGTCTGTTCGGCTCCGGCATCTTTTACTTTTTTAACTTCCCCATTTCCGGCAAGTTCCACGGCGCGGATCTGTTTTTCCCCCTCTCCGGAAACCAACGCAACCGTTTCAGTTCCGCAGTTTTTAACAGCTTCTTTTTGCTGGCTTCCGGATGCAGTTATAATATTTACCTGCTCGGCAGTTTTCTCGGCAATCTGCTGCGTACCACCGGTAACAGCAGTCCCGATATCTGCTAATGCATTTTCCTTTGCGGAATTTACCGCCTCGACTTCAGCGTCTCCCGCTCTGGCAATCTCAGTTACCTTTTCATTTCCTTTTGCCTCAATTCGTTCTGCCTGCTCATTTCCGGTCGTGCGGAGGTCTGTTTTGATTGCCTCGATATCTGCATCAAATCCATCTACGATACTCTGGATTTCCTGTTTTGCCTCCGTTTTCTGATTGTCGACAAATTCCTGGGTTTGCTTTTTTACCTCGCCAACAGATGAGGACTGCTGGCGGAGGACAGCTTCTAAGGCAGCCCGCTTTGCTTCCGCAACCGCCTCCTCGGCTTTTGCGGTGGCCGCTTTGACCTCTGCAGGAAATTTGCCAGCAACTTCGTCCACTGCCTTCTTGTCATTTTCAGTAGCTTTTTTTAATTCGGCCGCTTTATTCGCGTACCCGGAAGCAGCATCCATATAATCCGATGCGTTGTTCTCGGATTTTTTTGCGTTTCCCTCCGATTCGGATGCGTTTACAGCAGACCTGGAAGCTTCCAACTTTGCTTCCAGTGCGGTGGATGCGTTCTGCTTCGACTGTTCCGCATACTGGCGGTTAAGGTTTACCATATTCTTAAATTCTTCTGTCGCTTCTCCAGGGATAGCGATGCACTGCCATGTTTCCGTGCTTTCCCCGCAGACGGGAGGAACCCCGGCAATGATAGTCCCAAACTCTGCTACACATACATACGATCCACCATCCAGCGATACCAGGTCAAGGTACTCGTAGGATGCATCGGCGTCATATTCCCCTCTTGGGTTTAGCGATACATTTCCAAGATCGGTTTCGATATACTTGTTTTCTGTCTGCATTTTTTAACCTCCGTCTGTCATTTTAAATGTTTAATCGATACGATAACCGGCTCCCCTTTCTTCGAAAACGTACTTTATCAATGGTCGGATCTGAATACATTCTTAACCGACCATTCACAACTGCAAAAGAAGCAAAATACACATTTCCAGTATCTCCCTTAAGCTCCATTTCTTTTTGACGACAATACTGGTCTATTTTTCTTTTTTCGGCAGATACTTTCCCGGAGATTTCAACAAATCGGTTTTCTGCCTGTTCTGCATATTTTTCTGCCCGCCCTGCATGTTCGGAAGCTGCTTTTTCGGCCAGTTCGGCTCTCTCTGTAAGTGCAGTTATCGACTCAACTGCCGGGTAAAAGGGATTATCGATATCGTCATGGCCCTCCCAGTCGTCTGGCTTCGGGCGTGGGAACACCGGAATCCTGATCCACCACTCTGTTTTTCCACTTCCCTCCGAAGTTACGAAAATATACACAATTAGATTCCTGGATTGCCGCAGCAGCGCATCTGGGATATTAACTGCGGTTACTCCGCCCAAGCTGGATCCAATTCTAGTTATTGTACTGTTTCCACGCTCAATTCCGAAATGGATCTCAATGGCTGGCGGAAGAGCAAGCCCATGAATTTCGAGAACCTGTCCATAATCCCACTGCCAGACGTTTTCCGATTCTACGAAATTATTATCTTTTTCAAATACAGCGGTAATCATCAGCTACTCCTTTCGTATCATGTCAAATAAATAACGCTATATGACCATGACACAGCCCCATTATTATTCGACTGATTGCCCCACGTTCGTCCAGATACATACACATGTTGTCCCTTTTTCAACCTTGCATTGATAGCAAATGGCTGTGCGCCAGCTTTACGTTTCAAATTGTTAGCGCTAATAACCACACCGTCTGTCGAAATATTGGTTTCAGTCCCAGTATCCCAGGAACCATCTGGACATCCTCCTGGTGTTGTCGCATGGGCTCCGCAGCTTCCGGCTTCTGCATTACCAGATATAATAACAATACAATCTTCTGAAGCAGTAAACGTCCCCCACTGGTTATTTGTAACAACAGAGCTTACTCTCAATTTCGAAGCATCAATCATTCCATAGTCATTAGGGCTGTTTTTAACAGCCTGTTTTCCATCAGCAACGCCAGCATTATATCCGTTACTATACCCTTTCTTATAGCTCTCCGAATCAGTATTCACCCGCCCATCTGCTTCAGCTATGCCTTTGTTGTAGGACGGTCTGGAATCCAACGTGCCGCCGGAATAATACCCTGCATCCACTGTTTTTGTCGTATTTGATTCATTCCAATTCAGCGCACCGCGATTTTTCATCGTTCCTTCCGTAGCATCGTCGTCACTGTCCGATGTCACTGCCGTATATCCTTCCAAAACATGGGACTTTTTCGCAGTCAATTCCGCCGACATTACCCCACCGCCGGATTTCAACAATAATGCTTCTGCCATTCCCTACACCCCCTTAATCTGCACTGCAATGTCAGCAGTAGGTTTTTTATTGTAACACCAGAAAGTAATGCTGCCTGCCCCTGTTACGGCTCTGTCAAGCATGGAAAACGCCTTGCTACGCGCTTTCACAGTATCTGCAGTAAGCTCCGCTTCCAGGTACTGTGTAATGATAGGAACATCATTCGCAGTCACCCCATCGACTTTTACCGTCTGTTTATAAGGCGCAGTGCTTGACCACCCTGCTGCCGACAGAGTTGCCTGTTTCACAGATGCTGTCCGATCAATTTTCTGATTCAATGCCTTATCATTGTTCAGAAAAATTTCGAAATAATCGTTGATAAAATGCCAAATAACCGGATCGGTTGAGATAACTGCCCTCACAGAATCTAAATTCAGTGTCGGATTCTCCGAGGTAACAAAATATGCTGCCATACAAACTTCCTCCTTCTATTTTTTCAGAATGTATCTTCTATCTGCAGAACCATTTCAACATCTGCACTCTTGATCTTTTTGTCGAACGTTTTGACACAAAGAACCATTCCATCGGTATCGTATAAACCGACCTCTGAAAATGATTCTCCCACATGTTCGGTTTCCAGAAGAACCACTTCGTACAGATATCCTGCCGGATCGACTTTTTTAATGCTTTCAAAATCTTTTCTCAGGACTTCATGTTTCAATCCAGTCTGCTCCGGAGTTGGCTCATATGCGCTGCCATCATCAGCAAGACCATTTCCAAGTACCATTCCTGCAATTTTCCATCCGTTCGACCCATTATGCCGCATTTCAAGCATCTTTCTTTTCGCCTGATTCAGCAAAATTGCATTTCCCAACTCGATATCCTCCTTTCCGACAGATTCTTTCCATTGTGCTGACCCATCGAACTTCAAGGAACCGTCCCAGCGATTATAGATCAGCTGATCTGAATGAAATTCAATCTCGCCGTCCCATTTAAACCGTCCATCCCACCGGTGTCCGACCTGGGTAAACCAGTAAACCTTGAATTTTTCCCACCCTGACATGTCCACCGGTTCCCGGTATGTTACACGAAAGAGGATCTTCACGCCGCCTGCGCGAATTACCATCGGTTTAACCGTGCCCGGGTCCAGATCATCCATCGCAACGCCCTCTACACCAAGTACAATGCAGGCAGGCTCCAGTTTTGCTTCCTCGTAATTCAGATGTGCCCCTTCCCACAAAAAGCTCAGACCTTTCATAATATCCGGATACGCAGCATTGGAATTATTCTTCAACGCCTGGAAACGCAGCGCTTTTCGGTAAGATTCATCATCCATATTTTTTACAGATTCCCGGTTCATCAGGATGCCTGCATCCCGGCGGGACATATTTACAATATCCCCGATCATATCCAGGTTCTTCCCGACTGCCGCATCAAGATCGGTATCAACAACCAACTGACGGTGCATAGCTTTTACCTCATCCAGTTGTCTCGAAAATGCTCGAATCAAAATATCAATGTTTTTCTGGTTCCGGAACTGGCAGGGGATATCAGAAACCCATTCTTCATACATTGCGCTCATGTTTTCAATACCACCTCAATCCTGGACGCATCGACCGAAATCGTCTGACGCTCATTCGCCGCAATATTTCCTTCTGCATACGCCTCCGGTTTGGCACTCGAAAGCTGTGTTCCTGCGACAGTGATCTTGCAATAAGAAATATTCGACAAGACACTGTAAATACCAGCAATGTATGTCTGGGACAGGAAACTGTCTCCAACCGACAGCCCTTTTGCCCCGTCACAAATTGCACTCTGCACGATATTCACATAATCCGGGTCGATGCTCCCGCCGTTCCCGGTCAGCTCAACCTTTATCCAGGCATAAATATTTTCCGGTCTGCGGAAGCTGATCGGGACATTGTCTCCATATTCTCCCAGGACATTTACGATTACATCGCCGTATGCCTGAATACCGCCTGCTTTTTTTGCAAGGATCTGTGCTGCAATCTGCTCCGGCTCCCCGCCGTCTACAATTACCTCAACACAATGCGGAGGGCGTCCTAGAGCATCTGTCTGGTTCGTTGCATTTTCATAACACCGCACATCTTTTACGCCGCTGCAGTTCTCCAGAATAGCCGCTTCAATACTCTGCGTCTGGGTGGATGATGCATAATAACTTTTCCGAATGTAATCCTGCCGGAACGAAATATCATCCTGCTGAATCCGTCCCGCGGTAGGCTCAATCCGGTTATCAACCGCCTGCAGCCCGGTTACGTTCGAGGTAATCTTTGTAATGCTTCCCTTCGGGCACCGGATATCGCCATACTCGACCGTCAGGAAATGAACGCAACTCACAACATATTCAGTAGTCAGGTTATTCGTCAGCAACACCTCATTGCTTCTGGACGTGGTATTGTCAGAAATCACGAGCATATCCTTTTCCTTTACCGCAGTATATCCATCCACCTGAAACGCATCATACAAACCGGAAATGATATCAGCCGCCGTAGCGCCTGCGGACGCTCCATAGCTGTACAAATTTCCATTCAGTTCAATTGTATATGTCCCCGCCCCGGCTACGACCGGCTTTACCGCAATCGCATTGCAGGACGCTCGCTCTACCACCGTATCTCCGGCACACTGCAGATTCACCACAGGGTTTGTGATCGACGAAATCAGGCTGCCTTTCGGAATCATTGTTCCATCAGTAGCCCGGCAATGAATAATATATTCTGTCCGCTTATTGGCTGCCCGGAATACATGCCCATACTGGCAGGCATTGTCCAGGTTAATCCCTTCCGCCGTGCTAGGGTACTTCGCGTAATACGAATCCTGTCCAACCTCCCACAAGGCAGCAATCTTGTCGCAAAATGGGATAATCAGGGCCGCATTCAGAAGCGACTGAGGGTTCTGGGACACATCAAACCCCAGTGCCCCGGAAATATCACTCTGCACCTCATTCAGGATCGTATCGAACCGCTTCATCACGAACCCTTTTTCTGTTACTCCATACTCTGCCATATGCTCACCTCTCCTTCGTATTTCTCACTATTCTCCAAAACAACCGTGTACCGGATCACGGCCTTGCGGTTCTTGGGATCAATCAGCACTTCCAGGTTCTCCACCCTCTGCACACCGTCAACCTGCGTGATCTGTTTTGTGATCTCACTCATAATCACGGTCTTGTTCGGATTCTTTACCAGCACATGCTCATAATATTTCACACCATATTCCGGACCGAACTTCCACTCTCCGAACCACCAGCGCAGCCGGATCAGGATTGCCTGCATAATGCTGTCTGTCTTTAAAATGTCATTTTCTGAAATCAAAAGATCCCCGCTCTCTGTCATTTGCAAATCATTCATGCGTTCCTCCCGTCTATGTATTCGCTCCGGAAATATCGCCGGTCGCACGGATATTTCCCTGCACTGTCAGATTTCCTTTGATGCTTACCGCTCCGGATAATGTTGTCTCGCCGGACACCTCCAACCCATCCTGCAGCTTTACTTTCCCGGACACTTCCATGCCCTCACCACTCAGTACGATTTTATTTTCTCTATTTGCGATCACGACTGCATCCTTTTCATTCGCTTCATTCTGCGCATCAACCGGAGCAACCATCAGTCCCGGTATTGCGATGCAATTCTGCAACTCAAACCGTTCATTTGCCTGTGCTTCTGTAGTGCCCGTAAGGAACGCAGACAGGCTTTGTTCTGCGCAGACGAGTAAAACTGCATCGCCCTCTTTCAATGGGATGCACACGGCTATCCCGAGTTCATTTGCCATCATGCAGACCGGTACTCCCGGTACTACCGGATATTCCATTTCGATATTCCCAGCATAAAAGCTTCCGACTGGCTGCACATCCACCAGCCCGGTATCCGGATAGATTGCAAGAATCTTTCCAGGCATAGCAGTATGTAACCCATTGTTCAGGACATCCTGCACTACGCCCTCAACCGCATCTACTACTTCCTGTGTCACGCCGTCACCTCCACCAGCTGAGCTGTACATGTCCAATCGCCGGAATAATTATCCCCGCGGTACGTCTGTTTCTTTACCCGAAAAACCCCGGTCAGGTTCTTCGATTCCACCTTTACGAGATCGTTGATCCCAATCGCGCCATTGATAAAATATTCCACTTCATACCCAGGGATACCGCTGTCGCTTTTCCCAGATTCAGAGCTTCCAGAAGATTCGCTTTTTGTTTTCTTTGTGCCAGTCTTACTGGTAGAGGATTCGCTGATCGTTATCTTCTTAGGAATGCTGATAAGCCCTGTATCCGCGCTTAATACATATGCCTGTGTTGTAATGGCTTCCCCTGGATAAAACACCTGCAACACGCCGTTCTGCATCGAAAAAGACAGTCCTGCTTTTGCCACAAGCGCCTGCAGTCCTGCCTTTAATCTTCCAACATAACAATATCCATTCCCGTACTTCGCAGTGGCAAGCAGCGCTGCCGCCTGCTCTGTGATAATAACAGATTCAACTCCCATCTGTGCCTGAAATTCTGTCAGTACCATGTCCGCCGTCACAACGTCATTGATCGACATCGAACCGACCGCATCATAATTCGAAAAACCATCAATCAGTTCCAGCTCCAAAGTGCGGTCAGCCCCGGAAAGTGTCTCCGTAGGGTTTGAAACCGATCCCAGGAACAGGGAACTGACCGCATCCGTATAACCCGCCTTGATTTCTACCATACAGCCATCCTGTCCCAAAATAGCCTTATGGGCAGCGCTCAGATTCGAAATCTGAAGCTTTCCGGTATTACTGCTTTGCGTATCTGCCTTTTCCAGCTCAAAATTGACATGCAGCGGGCGATTATTCCCAAGGCTGGAGATTTCAAATCCCACCTGACCGGGAACGCCTGCCGTAATTACATACTGTCTCAGCCAATTCATGCCGTTTCCTCCAATTCTTCATTTCCGATATACGCGAACTTCGCCCGACCATCTTTAAAGCTATTCCGCCCGACCTTATCATCTGCGGAAAAGCAGCCAAACTGACCATCCGGCAGCTCCGTATACCGGTAAAAATACAATAATGGAGAATAAGGAACGATCTTTGTCATTGGCAGAATGGGATTCATCCGGATATCATACAGTCCAAACGACCAGTAATCATATGACGGATTGTAACAAAATCGGATATAAAATTCTTTTCCGGAAAGCGTTATTCTACTCACGCTGTCATTCATATCCGGAACCGCAATATAAATCATCTTTCCCTTTCCTCCCTCCTACTTGCCAAACGAATACAGACCCGTTTTATTGCCGATTCCGTTTGCAATATTATACAAAAGAGTGCTGCCCTTTTTGGCAGTGCTCTCGCTTCCTTTTCCGTTCCCAGTGCTTCCGCCGGAACCAGACTGCCAGTCACCCGCAGGAGTTGAGGTTGTATCGGAAAGCTTCGTTGTCGATGCCGATCCTGCCGACTGCGCCGTTTTTCCTGATCTTGCATAGGATTCCGGAACTGTCGTGGTACGCGCCGCCGTTACTGTTACCTGGGAAAACTCGACCGGGATTTCTCGGGCGTATCCAACGGATACTGATTTTTTGAACGAAATGCTTTTGATAACCATGTTTTCATAAGATCCATCCCCAGTAACCACTGAAATCAGCTCACGGGATTCGTATAATGCAAGCAGCTGGTCACACACCTGTCTGACCCGTGCTTCACCGCCGCCGTGGCGGCTACGCCATGTTACCGGGGTAGCCGTCACATACAATGTCATTTTCAGCCCCATCGGTTCCAGTGCCACATTATCACTTACACTGTATCCTTCATCAATCGGATACTGCGGGACACTCGCGCTGTAATCCTCTGTCGATTCAATCAGTGCGTCAAATTCAATGCCTGCAACACTTACAGGCTGTTTCGGACCTGTCATGTTGTCTTACCTCCCAAGTGCAAGGGCGTGTGCAAGATATGTTCCTGCATCCTTTGCGTTCCGATCCATCTGTTTCGATGCCTGTTTCTGATTTTCCGCAGCGCCGCCGTTAAACGTATTCTGGAAATTGATGTTCTGGATAATGCTTCTATTGCTGCCAGCCTTTGCCGCCGTAGCATCATTGACTGTCACAACCCCTGCAAACGAGCCGAATCCGGAACCATCCATCCATTCTGCCGCACCTTTCAGCACACCTGCAACATCCTTTACAACATCCTTCAGCTTGCCCTTATTCGCCGTAATACCCTTTGTAAACAGCTGCATCATGTCCGGCATCCAAGTATCCGCGTCAGCCAAAGGTCCTGTATCTGGCTTCGAGAAGTGCAAAAATTCTTTCACAGTATTGGCTACTTTTTTTACATTTTCTTTCAACGCAGATATTTTGTTTTTTATACCGTCGATGAATCCCTGCAACATATCCATGCCATACTCAAGCATTTTTGCAGGGATTCCGCCAAATATTGCATTCAGGATGTTCCAGAGAGCCATGCCAAAGTTTACGAACAGATCCTTTAAGGCTTCCAATATACCACTGAGAACCTCAGATGCACCTTCTGTATCACCCGTAAGAATCACAAACAGACCTTTTATCAGATTCACAACCAAACTTACAAATGGTTCTATCAGCGAAAGGATTCCGCCAATTGTGGTTCCTACAATATTCAGCAACCAACTAAGAATTTCCATGATATCAGAACCATGGGCAGCCCATGCAAAACTAAGATATTCCATCACATCCGAGCCAATCTGCTTGATATATCCAAATACATCCCCGAAAGCCTGCCCGATGCCTGCGAATTTCTCTCTGGCAGCATCAATGTCAACGCCAGCACTTTTCAACAGTTCCCCGAACAACGAATCTTTCCCATTCAGGAATCCAATAAAATCCTGGATGATCAAAAAAAGAGCCACTGCTATTCCGATAATAACAAGCCCTTTTGCCCCGACCATCTGTATCACTTTCAGCATTCCCTTGATCTTTCCAGTTGCTCCATAGATTTTCTCGCCAAGACGATATGCCAACAATGCGCCGACAGCAACCGAAAGCAATTTTACCGCATTCTCCGTTCCACCTACAAAATCAACCACTTTCTTTCCAGCAGAATACAGCCTTTCCAGCCCATTCTTGATATGCCCGGCTACCGTTTCTACTTTATGAAAAACCTTATGCGCTGTCGTCCCTTCCTCATTCACATCACCCAGCCGCTCCGTGAACTCTTTCAGCTTTGTAGCGCCCTTTGAAAGAATGCCAACTACCTTATTTGCATACGGAAGGATGAACTTTCCAACATTTTCCTTGATCTCTTTCAGCTGAGCATTTAACTGTCGTGACTGGCTTTCATAGGAATCCATGCTGCGCACAGCATCGCCCATGGCATCCTGCGATTGATTCATAATTGCAGTATACCGCACCTGCATTTTTGTAGCTTCGTCAAGGGCTGTGAACTTTCCTTTTAACCCCATCGTTTCCATCGCAGTCGCAATAGTATTGTCGTTCAGAACCGCGCCCAACTGCTTTGCGCACTCTGTCTCACCCATCAGAGCCTTTGACATCGCATTTACGGCGGCGTCCTCATCCAGGTTTGCAAACGATGCAATGTCAATCGCAGATTCTACCATCTGTTCAGACAGCTGTGCTGCAGCCTGGCGGTCCATACCAAAACCAACAAGCAAGTTCTGGTTGTCTGCCAGATACGTCTTGATGGAATTTTTCGATCTACCAATGGCATTTGCCAGATTTTCTGCCCACGCATCGACATCTTTGCTGATCGTATCAAATACGACGTTGAATTTCTGCTCCATCTGCTCAACATCAGATGCCGCCTGCATAGCATCCTTGCCAAACTTTACCACACCAGCCATAGAAACAGTAATGCCGACGGCTCCAAGGATCTTTTTCACAGCTCCTTTCAGCGCGTCGGCTTCGTTGATAACCCGGTTTTTGGAATCTTTGTCCGTTTTATATGCAAGCAGTACGAACAGACTCCTTACAATTTCACCTGTCATTTTCCTCCTTTCTACTGCTTCCCAGCATTTTCAGCCATGCCATTTTCAACATCTATCTGCATAGACATCAACGCATGTAACTTCAATGCTTCGTCCAGTGTGTAATACTCTTCCAGTTCAAACATGGATGTCATGCCGTTCCGGATTAGCATGAACATTCTCAGCTCCAGATCTCCGAAACAACTGAGGTCAAAATCCCCGTATTTGCTTATTTCACCAGACGAATCAGATTCTTTTCGAGCCCTCCAGATTGGGTGAGAAGCTTCTCGAAAAAACCGGAGTAATTCACCTTGATAACCTCTACTGCCAGCCGCAGCAGCCCGTCAACATTCTGGCAGAACAGGCTGTCCAGCAAACTCTGATTCAGGACTTCCTGCACCATCGAACCGGACTGATCGCGGTACTGGCAGCTGATGTTTCCTTTTCTCAGCAACAGCTTATCCAGAAGTTCTTCTGCTTTGTCCCCGTCTAGTGCTGCGAAGGCCCCGGTAATCATAGGCATTGCCTTGTTTAAATCCAGTGCAACGCTGCCATCCGAATCATCCCCGGCAACCGCCGGTAGCAAACCAACAAATACCGGGCCAATCATTTTGCCCAGCTCGACGGACAAATTGGAGGCATACATCGCGCCAAAAGGGTAGATTGCAAACTCTACCCCATCCATACTGATCGTTGTAGGATCGATCTGTTTCAACATTTCGCTTCCTCCTTTAACGTTTTATTCCGTGAATTTTCCACTTCCGCAGTCAAGCTGCCATTCCCTCGTCCCAGCTTCTTTCCCTCTAGCCCAGGATGCCTTTTTCACTACCCAGGCTTCGTCTGTGGTAAACTGCTCATTACCCATAAGGTCTTTGACGATAAATGGAACAATTCCTTCACCATCCTCCATGTCCTTGTCCTGCAGATTGGAAAGGTACGCATTGGTAACACTGTTCTGGAGCAACACAACCTTAATGCTGTACGATCTGTCCGGGCTGATCGACCGGACAACCTCACCGTCACAGCCAACTTTCTTAGTTACGCCATCGCCGGACGCTTCAATTGTCACAAACGAATCATCCGCAAAGCCAGTTGCAATATGGGAACCGATCGCAATCTTTACTTTCTTCGGGTCATAGGTATGTACATTAGCCATATAAGCTTTCCTCCTTCTTTTTCAGGCATCAATAAACCAGTTTGCCTTTCAGTACTGCTGCATGGATCGCTCCAGCAAGGCGTGCAACAAAGGTAATCCCGGTCAGTTTCCTACTTTTCTTTTCAGCAGCACTGATATTTGCCGATCTCGGAACGACCACTTCATAGCCTTTCGCTACATTGCCGTCCTCATCGTACTGATCCGTATCAATGCCGCCGGTTTTCTGGGCACCAGCCAGAACTGCTTCTACGACATTCTGAATGCCGGTAATACCAGCATCGTTATATGGAACTTTGGTCTGCTTCGCCAGATATGCGAACACCTGAAACTGCAGCTCATTGATAAGCCAATGCCGCAGCCTTACCACGTCGATCCATTCCCCGGTACCTACCTTGCCTTCGCTGGTTACATCCCGGTTTGCAATTGTCTGGTACACATTCACATTCTTCACCCGCAGGGATGCCAGCTTTGCCGCAGTCAAAACAGACGGCGTGATTCCTTTTAAGGTTTTCAACGCCCATGTCTCAGCGCCAGGCTCATAACCAAAACAGGTCGCCATATAGGCAACCGCAGCATATTTATTTGCTTCCGGCTCCGCTGCAAGCCCCGTAGAGCCAGCATACAGAACAAATGTATTTTCGTAAGATGTCAGGTCGATCAGCAGTTCATCGGTCGTATACGAATATCCAAACAGCTTGCCATTCGTGTCCGCCCATTTTGCCGCCAACTGGATATCAGCATTCGCAGAACAATCCACTAGGACAAATCCATACCAGCCGGAAGATGTAGCCGCCCTGTTCAGGCAGGCATCAACAGCTTCCTCTGATGCTCTCGCCGTCACATATACTACATCTGGCTTAGGGTCCTGCATGAACGCCAGTTCCACTGCCTGATGTCCACTCTCTGTAACTGTATATCCGTAGCTCTCCAGTTCCTTTACCGATCTTACCGGGAGAGCATCTGGAATTGTCCCTTTTGCCTTTTTCGGTGCCGGGAGAACCAACAGCATATTGCTGTAAGATGCGCTACTCGCCACAGGGTCTTCGATTGTGATCGTTACATCTACCACATCATTTACGTTGCTCATCCTTTTCCTCCATTTCTACTTCATTGATCGTTTCCAATTCATCCACCATATCTTCGTTACCACCGCCGCTGCTGTTCGGGAGGACTTTCCCGTTCTGCCCAAACCGACCACATGCCCGGTCTGTGTACGTCACTTCCAGCTCCACCATGGCTCGAAACCTGTACGAGCTGTCATTTACCAGATACGCAAGGTCCTGAATGTCCCCAACAACGGAGATTGCCACATCCTTCCGGGACATATCATCCAGGATCGCATCGGATTCCAAATAATTCAGGAACCCGTTCATATCCGACAGCGCTGTATTTTCATATACCGGGGTCTGCCCAATCCCGGCAATGTTCTCGCCCGCGGTATAGAGGTTCACATCCACATTCGTTTTGCACTCCATGTAATCAAAAAAACAGTGATGATCTTCGTCATACACTGTGATTTTCCCGCTTCTATGGATGTTTCCTGCCTTTAAACTCACATAAGGAACAGGGCGCTGCACCAGCTTATGCTCTGCAAAAAACACATGCCCGTCCCCGAAATAAGCTGCCAGCAGCTCAACGAGATAGGTTTTTACCTCTGCAATTGTCACTTTTTCTTCCTCCACGGCGGCTGATCCTGATCCATGCAGCGAACCCATGTACTTGTCCAATGGGTCAGCATCGTGTTGTCACTCAGTACCGCAGACCGGCACTCATACCACTTTCCGCGGTACAGCAGCATATCCGCAGGGACACCAGCCGCTTCCTCCGCAGGCATAACCTCATCATTCGTGTACAGTACAAGCTTCTGAGTGGTATAATCTCCGGTATCAAACGTCCTGGTCGATCTGTCCGTGGTCTGCACATCCGCAACTATTTCCAAATCATCAAAGCTTGCGAACCCATACCCGTCCATCGACTGTCCGCCGCGGAACCTACGCAAAGGATACTTTTTCAGCCAGAATCCAATCAGCATTCACACCACCTCATTTCTTTTCAATCACATAATTGATCGAAGCCCTCATTGTGCCACTGTCTACCAGCGGATGGGAGGAACCTTTCTTACGGATTGTGGAAGCTGCGTTCGGTGCAAAATTTCCATTGTCAATTTCAACCTGCATGTAATCCTTCTGCGTCTTGCCAATTTCCCCCAGCGCCGCCTGCGCCGTGATGCTGCCATCCATAACACCCGCCGCCAGCTCCCTCATATAATCAGCCATTGTGTCCTTGTTGTTATCAATGGACTTCCGCATAAAAGGACGGGACGGCATATTCACCGTCCCAAACTCATTCCATGCTGCTACTTGTGCTACCAATGGCGCATCTGTATTATCCGTTCCTTTTTTTCCTCTTCCTCGCCGCTTTTTTTCTTTTACATCATTCTGGAATCCAACTTTCACTCTCAGGCTAGTAAGCTCTTCTAGTTGCCGGAAAACCCGTTCGCCTACAGGCGTCCATCCTTCACCATCCACGCGCTGATCCCTCCCCGGCACTGATAATCGGGATGATCGCGTTCCGCCGGATGGTCAGGTATTCCAGCCCATACACCGTCAGGGCATATTCTGCATCAGACTGCAGATTCACAGTCTGATTTGTTCCAAAAGACACCGTAGTGCCGCCCTCAGAATACGATGAAATCCGGAGGGAATCGCCGATTCGAATCCCCCCATTTTCTCCATGCCCGCTCATTTTCAGTTTATGAGCCGTCAGATATGCCAGAGCTTTCTGATACGTTTTCCCAAACCGCTTTTCAGATATCTGATCTGCATACAGCTCAAGATATGTCCGCAGCCCGTATGTAACAACTTCCCCTGTTTCCGGGTCAATCACATCCTCATTCGGAATATCTGCGAACTCCGGGGCTACAATCCGGAAAATGTGCAGCGCATCCATACAGAACACCTCACTTTATTTTTTCAGCGTTGCTTTTACCTTTTTACGGATATCAGCTACGTCCTTGCATTCTGCAGGATTCACGCCCATTTCAATCGCAACCGCCGCCAGCTCTTCCTCAGTCATGGAATCCACTGCAGCAACTCGTGCCTGCTTTGCGGCTGTCTTTGCAGCGGCATCCGCTTTCGCCTTTTCTGCCTTTGCCGTCTTTTCTGCTTCTTCCTCCGCAGCTGTTTTCTTTCTCGCTTCCTCGATGATCTGAATAAAGCCCAGTTTTCTGTAAACCTCCAGGACAGCGCTGTTCTCGAACGCTTCCGGAACAGTAACGACAGAATCGGGGAGCACACTGACTTCTCCAATCCCGATAATCTTATTGGATGTGTTTTTAATTTTCACAGCAATTCTCCTTTTTCTTTTCTCAGATGCCGACTGCGATCAGTGCAGACAGCGGGTAATACATTACGATACCAGCAACCCTTTCCTCACAGGGAATGACAACTTCCAGGCTCCGTGCCTGCAACGCATACTGGTAAAAAGGCATCGGAATTTCCAGAGAGAATTTCTCAGGATCATTCGTGAACATAAATGCCAGATCAACGCCATAAGGGTTGGTTTCCGTGCTGCCGCCTGCGATTTCAGGGGCAGAAATAATATCTTTCAGGTAAGGTGCATTATCCATCAGGAACTTCCGGACGGTCACATCCGTGTTGGGAAGTCTACGGGTGGAAATATCGATGTACTGCGCCGGAGGAATAACCAGTGTATCAGCACGTTCCACATTCTTTGTCAGCGCTGCCTGATATCCGGTCATGCCGTTGATATCATCCAGGATTTCCTGCGCAGACTTATCTTTCCAGCTGGTTTTGCCACCCTCGACAGCGTTCAAGGTATACAACGGAATGTTGTTGCCATCGCTAAGCACACCCATCAGGTTATGCTTCTTGTCACCAGCCCACGCAATCGTGTTTACTTTCAGGTCCGCCGCATATCTCGCTGCAGATGCTTTCCGGACATCCAAGGACTTTCCTGCCATTCTGGACGCTCTCATATCCTGCATGGAATAGCCGTAGGACGTGCCAACAGATCTGATATATGCCGTAGTGGGAGCACCCTTTACGTCTGCTCTGGGAAGGTCATTTGCATAGTTGCTGATAATCTCAGCCATGCCGACCTTCTCATAAGAGTAATAGGTCATGCTCTCTGCTCCTTCCGGCACTTCATGCGTAATCGGGAATTTTGCCAGCGCGGTAAATTCCGGATAAATCTTGTCATAAGACTTGGATTTGATGTAGTCCAGTTCACGTGCAAAGAAAATAGATGCATCTTCTGCACCATCAAAGCGCATGCCCTCGCCACCAGCCAGTGCCGGTGCAAGGTTGGACGCTCTCAGTGCTGCATAGTCCGCGGGATCATATCCCTCAGAGGGTCTTGCGGGGTTGTAACGTTCGTTCATTCGTGTAGTCCTCCTTTGTTTTTCCTTTAAAGTTCAATAACTGCGATGCCCTCATCTGCCTGTGCGCCAAAAACAGCCCCGATGGACACCGTAGTACCATGGAGCTGTTTGCTCAGAACATAATCACCGACAGCAGGCATATAACCGGCGGCAACCGGTGTTACCTCACTGATTTTGATCTGGGTTGCTGTAGGGGATGCGGTATCCTCAACCACTTCTTTCGCACTGGCAGTTTCGGAAGCCACTTTCACATATGCCGTATAGGCTTCTGCCTTATCGGTAAACATGCCCGCATCATCGCCGTCTACAACCACTCTGGCTTCCTTGCCGTATTCGGGTTCGCAGCTGCCGGATACCCTGCCCCAGATTTTGCCTTTTTTCATGACACTCAGGGATGCGCCATTTTTTACGACTGCCTTTCCAGACATGTCCTGTTCCACATTTGCCACTGCAACCAGGATACCTTCGATCTTTTCTTTTGTTGCGCCAGTCTCCACTTTCTTTACGGACACACCGGCAGAATTGCCGATCTGAACCGCCATACCAAACTGCAGCTCGCCGTCCGCAGCTTCGTTGTGTCTGGACACCACATTGTCATAAGACAGGTCAAATTTGCCGCCAGGCACGCCCTTCGGGATTCTGTATTCATAGTTCGTCTGTGCTGCCATCAGTTGTTTCCTCCTTTTTCTGCGTTCTCTCTATCAAGCATCCGCTGTCTTGCGGAAGCAGCCATACTTTTGTTCCCGGTTCCGTCATTTCTCATCTGGGAGCCGGAACCATTCATCTGCCGTCTCTGGTATTCCACGCCGCCGGTCTTGAATTTTTCCTGCGTCTTTGCGCTTTCACACGCCAGATCATATGCAGCATTGATATACTCTGCGCCCTTACCGTCCAGTCTCAGGTCCGGCAGGACTTTCTCGATAATCGCTCTCTTTCCTTCTTCAATGGTCTTTTCTTCCAAACCATCCAGACGGAGCTTGTCGCCCATCCGACAGATACCCAAACGCTGACGGAACACTTCATCCGCAGAATCCGTGTTCAGCTTCTCTGCGCCGCCGCATTCCGCACCGTCCCCGTTATCGCCCGTTTCAGGCGTTTTTTCTGTTTCGGGGATATTTTTCCCATCATCTGCATTTTCAACCTTGCCCGGGGCTGTCATGGGTGCTGCACCGCCCTTTAAAACAGAAAGAAGCTGTTCTAATACAGAAACAGCTTCCATCACATCGATACCGTCTTTTGCTTCTTCCTTTACAGTTGCATCTTTAACCGAAGGAGCCATGGAAGCTTCCGGCGCTTTTGCAGGAACATTTACCGGAGCTTCCGGCTTCTCTGCCATAGTTGCCGCAGGCACAGGATTTTCTCCCTGTCCATCACCAGCAACCGCCGCCTTTTCCCCGCCTGCCGGGTGCGCATCCCGGTATGCTTTCACTGCCGCCAATAATTCTTCCGGCGTCAGGTCAATGCTGTCATTGTGCTTCATATCGCATTTTCCTCCTTTGAGCACCGGCTCGTCTGAGCCGTCAATATTTAACCGTGCCTGATCTCCTGCCCGTGCATCCCTTACAAGGGCAAGGTGGTTGATCCGGATGTTGCTCTGGATCGCATCATAGTGCTGTCCCTCCCATTCCCCGGGTTCTTCGATCAGGTCCAGGCTGTAGCCAAGGGATAATTCCCGTAATCCACTGGATTCCATCGAATCCGTATCGTGGATGATAATTTCTGCACGGACATCGTCTCCGTCCTGATATCCGGCACTGAGGATCGTTCCGATCTGCTCATTTCCGACATTGTTTTTGCTGATCCGTCCAGCATTGTGTGTGATAATGATCGGCTTTCCCCTGTACGTTTTCAGCGATTCTTCGTCAAAAATATATTCCGGAAGCCTTAATTCCCTACGCGTGCTTCCGTCCGGATTCACATACTGAAAAATACCTACGGAGGTCAGAACCGGATGATCTACCAGATATCCTTCCTTTGTCCAATAGGTACTGTCGTTTTCATCCAGCCGGATGCTGTCGATTCTCCGTGCGTGCCGAATGGGTTCCGCCCTCTTTTTGTGGATGTTGTTTTCTTCCACTGTTTCCTTTCTCCTTTCCTTTTGGTCTCATTTTCTTGCAGACATTCCTGACCGCTGTGTCCGCGGTCATATCCGGATAACCTTCACTGTTCACTGCTCCACCTCCTGCAGCTACAGGGCAGCCGATACGGTCTACGATCAACTGACCTCATAGCCCTTGTACTCAATTCCGGTTGCCTGGTCTTCCAGCGGGAGGTTCAGCCGACTGCGATTAAAGACAGGTCTGCCAATACACCGGCAGTTATAATCCTGTCCGGGGTTGCACCGGCGGCCTGTCTTTTCATCCACGACCGGCGGGTCTCTCCAGCTGAATTTGTGTCCGTCCAGTTTCCGGTGGCTGGCTCGTACCCTCTCATCTTTGCAGTCGTCCCAGATATATTCCGTAATGCCCGCATCCTCCTGCTGGGCTCTCTGTATATCGCTGTTCAGCTTTGCGATCTGATCCCTTGCCAGCAACAACGCTTTTTTCCGTGTAACCCTGTAGCTTTTCCGGATTTCCTTTGATATGGCGGTTGTCGTCATTCCGGCGGTGTACCCGTCATAAATAATGTCCCGCATATCACCAAGGGTATTTTGCGGGATGGTCTTAATCAAACCAACATTGTATTCCACCCAGCGTTCCAGCTGCTCAATGTAAAAATCCCCAAGGTAATAATCTTCCCGGATATCAATTCCAAGCGTATTGTGAATCGCCTTTTTCCATTCCTTTACGGTCAGCTTCCGTGTCAGGTTTGCCAGGCTTTCCAGCTTGCGGCGCAGCCCAAAACCGGTTGTTTTTGCAGTAATCATGTTCAATATCTGGTTCAAAAGCTGCGTCACGGCAAGCATCAGATCCGTAGCCGAATCATTCCGCATCCCAGATACCTCCGCATCCCGTTCTTTTTTATACAATTCCAAAAACGCTGGCAGATCTTCATCCAAAACATCCTTTACGATCCCGACATAGGCAGTGACGATCCGGGCATATTCCCGTTCGGCTGCCGCCGGAATCTGCGGAGTGTATTTGCTGTACAGATTCTCATGACTTCCGAACGCCCGATCAGCCTTTGCTTTCAATAATCGCTTCTGCTTCCATTCCTCCGTCTTCTCCACCTCCTTCCTGTTTTGTGGTAATAAAAAAGACCAGTGCTTTCACACCAGCCTTTCCATGCTTCTTTTGTATATTGTGCATAAATCTTTACCAAACCCGGCTGTATAACCCCGTGTTTTCAGATACTCAAAAGTAAAAATGCACAATTCCAAACTTTCTGTATCATTTCCGAACCATCCCGGAGGGTACAAAAAAAGCGCCATACTTAATGTACAGCGCCACTTTCCTGCTCCTGTTTCTTAGAATCCAATATCATCCAGATGCTCGATAATATCGCTGCTCAATGCTTCTGGATTGCTTTTAATAAAACGAACCATTTCTGCAATCCCATCTTCATGACCTTTTACTGAGCAACAAACCCCACCCACGAAATCATCGTAGGTATCCTCGACATTTAAAAGAAGCTCTCTCAACTCTTCCACAGCTAATCCTCCATTGTCTTATGATAGATATCATAATCATTAAACCCATGATTCTTAAATCGGTAGAAAAAAGATGGGCTATCAGGCTCATTTGAACTGGTTCGGATATAACAATTTTTCTTTCCCTTGTACCTTGCATGATAGATATTGTTGATATCATGTGCGACTTTTGCTTTTTCAATATCTGTCATTGGAAGAGATTCTTCTCCACCTCCGCCAGATCCACCACGCTTTCCAGATCTCCCTTTGTGTCCCCAGTTACCAGAACCTTTACCGCCATCTGCATTTAAGAAAATCATATCAATGTCAGATTCACCTGTCAATATGGAAAGCAACCTCTCAATCGATTCTCTGAACGGTTCAAATAGTGATTTCTCTGAAAGTTCTTTCATCGAAAGCCATCTGGCGTTGTGCATCTCATCTTCATCGGCGGTAGGCTCCCCGACATACTGATCTGTCCAATACATCGTTGCCGGAAGGTACTTTCCAGCGCAACCAGGGTTCTTTCCTAATGGCATAAGATTCAGCGGAGTGATCCCGAACTCTTCCTGTGCTTCCCTGATAGCAGCCTGCTCCGGTGTCTCTCCGGGCTCAACCTTGCCACCCGGTCCGCATATGCCCTCGCCATTGCTCCGCTCTGCACACAGGATCTTTCCGTCATGGACAACCAATACCGCCGCGCCCTGTGAATATACCGGTTCAATGCCGATCGTCTCATTCTGAACTTCCGGGCTTTCCCCGGCAATTCGAATTGTCTCGCTGCCCTGCTCCCCATCTTTCCGGGCATCCGCAGCCTGCTCAAAAATCCGGATCATTTCTTCCGGAATCTCCAGATCATCGTCCGTATCCAAACCATTCAGAATCTCATCAATTTCAAAAGACCCATCATCAGCCAGCTTCTTTCTGACTTCCGACGGGTCTAATACGCCATTTACAATATACAGCTGCATAGTCTGGGCTTTTGCAAGATCGGTTGCTGCCCTCTGCTGATCTGTCGCAGCCTGTTCTTTTTCAGTCAAAGACCTCAGCGAAGCAAACTTCACTTTGTACTTCGGAATTTCCAGAATTTCTCCTTCCAGGTATCCCTGCTGTAAAATCAGATCAATGACAATGCGGGCATTTCGCTTCATGTTCCGTTTCTGGATACGTTCCACCATGTTGTAATAGTTTTCCATATCGCTGTCGCCGGTTGCATTCAGTCCCGCCGGGGAACGTCCGAATAAAATGGTCTGCGGAATGTCGGTTACGGCGGAAAGCATGTTACAGGTAGAATCCAGGACATCTTTAACGCCTGCCATCGACAGGGACTTGAAATCATAATCCTCGCCCTCTACGTCAATGGCAATCGAGTTCAGAATGTTTCTGGCAAGGTCGATGACCTGTAACCGGTTCAGGACTTTATCTTCGCCGTCCGCGGTACTCAGCATGTTCGCAAGGTTCTTCATTTTGTAAATACCCTGCGCACTGCGTTCCAACAACTTCACACCATCCTGATGGGACGTGATACATTCCCGTAATGCTCTTTTCAGTCTTGCATATTCCGGAATACCCCAGTATCGGTAATCCTCGCTGCTGGTCTGCTCCGGCACTTTGCCATTCCGAAAAATCAGACATCTGGAACGGTGTACTCTGAAATACCCGTAAATGCTGGATACGACGTAGGTTTCCGGCTCCCCGAGCCTTTCCCGGTTCTTCATTGAATCCTCAAAACGGAACGTCCCAAGGGTTGTATGATCCGGCTGCACCACGGAACGTTCGAACACTCTCAGCTCTTCAATGCTTTTTGCATTCTGCCAGTCCAGCGGCTCTTCCAGCCCCCGACCATCATCAACCAACATAACAATAATAGCGCCGCCATACAGCCGCGCCCATTGTTCTGCCGTCACGAAAGCATCTTCCAGATTCAGTGCATCCATCCGGGCTTCTACATATTCCGAAATATCCTGATCCCCGTAATCAATATCGAAGCCACGCTTCATGGCTTCCTCTGCCGGTCGGTCAATGATCTTCGCAAAAAGTCCATTGCCCTCATATAAAATGGCAAGCTGCATATCGTCCGTATATCCATCTGGACGGTATATGTACCCGGTCGAATTGTCCTGCTTCGTGCCATACTTGTTCAGCATATTGCTGTAGCCGCCATCCTGACGGAACTCCGGCTGTGCTTCCTTTTTATTTCCACCTGCAAATCTGTCTGCAATGGCGGCTGCTCTTTTCTGCCGTTCCCGCTCAGACATTTTCTTTCTCTGTCGTTCGTTCACTGTCTCTTCCTTTCTGGCTTCTGCATTCCGCAGGACTTACCATTTTATTATCTGTCATTCTTTCGTTTCACAAGGCGCTCAATTTTTGCAAATTAAAACGTGTTTTTGTCACAAAATGTGCAAATCAAGGCATTAAATGGACGTTTTCGTGTGAGTTGCACTCCGAATCATATTCCACGCCATGTCCTACCACCCATACCCGTATATGTCGGGACTCAGACCATTTTCATCAACATATTGCTTCATCGTTTCCTCATATCTTTCATAGGCTTCCCCATTATCATGTTCATACAGCCATCCCGGCAGCTTATACTTTCCTGCACATCCGGATGCTGCAAGTATCCAGACAACCAAAAAAAGGATCGCTACGATCAGCAAATCCTCTTCGTCAAACTTCCATCTTTTCATGTTCCTTCTTTTCCCCTTATTGATCCACATCCCTACAGCAGCGAATCAATATCAAAAGTATTCGTTGTCAGCTCGTTAAACGCATCCGATCCCGCATCGACCATATCATCATGTTTGGATTCCGGGAAGCTCTCCAGCTGTGAGAAATACTCTTCGTTCCAGTCTGCAACCAGAACCTCGATATTTCCCCTCTGCCATTGTGCTGCCATCGGGGTTGCCCGCAGCTCCTTACTGCCGGACACTGGAACTGTCTTGACATTGTATCCGGTCAGCATAGACACATACCGCGCCGCCAGCCATTTCCCGGCTTGTCCAGGGTCTTGTGGGATACGCACGACATATTGGAAACCGTACTTTGCACGATCCATCGCTGCGGTAAACATCACCAGCTTTTCAACATCACCAGCTTTCAAACGCTGATTGATAACATTCAGAATGACCAGTGATCCTGTTTTTCTCAGTCCCATCAGTACACCGGCTGTGTAGTCCGCATCGCCGTTTTCATCTTCCTCCGTCGCCGCCATATCCCATGCCCGACACCACATAACGATATCATCAGGGACCTTATCAATCAGCTTCACCTGAGTACGTTTAAAGTAACGTCCGGCGGAAGCCTTGATCTTCCAGTTGCCGCGCAGCAAACGCTCCATATCCACTTCCGGAAGTGCACGTAAGTTTGCCATATAACTTGGATTACTTTCCAAAAGTACCTTATTATCTTGTATGCTTGATGCAATGAATGTCACGCTCTTTGTTGCAAATTCAGCTTCTTTCTCTGGAAGCCCTGCCTGTACAGCATAGGCAATTGCACCCTCTTTTGTTGAGTACCAGGTAATTACATCATTCATATTTACCATCCAACGTATTTGCCCCGATCTCTCCCGTATTGGATATCCGGTATCTTGATCAATCCACCAGGAAATAAATTCAGCAACCCAAGAATCAGCGTCCGGGTTACAAGTTGCTCTTACATACGGTGTCACTCCACATGTTGTTCTGTTTCTTGATAACATATATAAAAACTGATGCTTTGTAAAATGCGTCAGTTCGTCAAATCCAATATATGCAATTTCCGTTCCCTGCCACGAACTAAGCCCGTCATCATTCTCAATATGAGCAAATGTCAATCGTCCTCCATTCCCGTTATTAAATCTCCAATTTAATTTTGGAGTTTTTCTCGGCTTCGCATCAGGAACCTGTGAAAATATCTTCTGGCTTGCATCCCACAAACCGCCTTCTGCTGTAATCTGATTATAATTTCGTCGAAAAATAACCGCACCAAATCCTTTTACATCCTTATGTCTCAAGGCTTCCAGCAACAGCGCATACGTTTTACCTCCACCGGCTGCACCACCATATACAATGATATCTGCTTCCGACGCCATAAACATTGTTTGAGGTCCCGCCTGCGGACCGAGAAGCCCACCTCTCGCTTTATCCCTTCCATTTTCAGGGATATTAAGCTGTGGGTACTCAATAACTGCCAAATCCTCTGTATCATCAGCATCTGGAACGAATGAAAATCTGTTCAAATCCCCTGTAAGTTCTCCAAGTAATCTCACCGCAGATGTATCCCCATCTACAAGTGCCTTTTGCATCAACCGAACAACTACGGCGGTCTGATAATTCTGATCTCCTTTTTTTATTCCAAATAACTCCAGGTTCTTTTTATTTTTTTCTCCAACGACCTCCATTTCCATCAAGGCTTTTGCCGTTTCTCGCATAGTCTTTTTTGCTCTTCTGGCTTCCCCGGATGCAATGCCGCCTTTTCTTCCTCTTTCCTTTGCTTCTTCTGTGCTTCGTACTGGTTTTAAATCTTTCTGCGCCACATCCGTTTTCACCACCCTTCATACATCCTTATCAACGCTAACTCACGTATTTATTTTTCTCCATAGATGCAACTGACAACTTCTATTCCAGCAGCTATTGCTCCATCTATATCAGTTCCTATCTGCCTATAAAACCCCGGATGAACTATACATTCATATGCCCTAGACATTTTCACCCGTTGCTCCTGTGTTATACCTATTCTAAATTCTTTGGCTATACGCAACGCTTTTTTCCATTCACCATTCTTTACTGCCGTTCTCACGATATCCGTTTTCTTTACCATATCAGGCATCCTCACATCAGATCCAATGTAGATCTACTTTCTTCTATGAACCAATTAAAGAATATTATTTCAGAAACATCTGCATTTCGGCATCCGAAAATCCTGCTTCTGTCATAATTTCTTCAACAGCATCAATATCAAGTCGATTAGTCATCACTTCAAGTATTGCTTCAAGCATCTGCTCAAATCTGCTTTCCATACCGTCTACCTCTCATCTGGAATATCGAAATCAGGATCAGGACAACTCTCTCTTCCATTCCGGAATTTTTGAAAATCATTCCATTCTTTGTCTCCACATTGTCCCTCGCTTCTTGCCCATGTATAATAATTTTCCCAACTACATTCATCGAAAAATCCCATTTGTTTAGGTTCTAATGCTAACTGCTCTGAAATAGTCATATCAAGATCTGTCTTACCTGCGGCTTTTCCTTTTAAGGTATGAACGTCAAACACCCAATCTGGTATTTTATCTACACCAAGATTGCATTTTTCGATATCAACATGAGGAATTACTTCTTCATCAAGGACTTTATCTGGCAGCATGAAATTGCAAGCCATATAACATCCATCGCGGTTCTTACGAGCCAGACATAATAATGTGATCGCTTTTGCTACAAAAAGAGGATCTTTATCATACCCTTTTCTCCCTTTATTAACTGTATCATCTGCTATTTTTAACGCGACAATTTCTTTCGTTATAATCCCATAGCAGTCCTCTGCTGATACTACCAATAATCTTTTCCACAAATATGTATGAAAATTTCCAAACAATTCCATTGCTGCATAACCTGCATGATTGAAATCACATCTTCTTATAGATTTTTGAAGCATACTCGCCATATCATACATATTGTGATTATGCCTTGTTCTTAAATCAAATCCCATATTAAATATTCTCCTTTTTTCTCATTTTTAAATTCAAAATAGATAGGAAATGCCCTATCTATCTTTGAATAAAAACGTCAACATTGCGAAAATCCAGAACTTCACTATCTTGAAGAAAGTTTTTAACATTGACCTCTCCAACTACTTCTCCGGTCTCCTTGCTTGTAATAATGAGAGTATGGGAATTAAGATGAATAAGGTCTGCAACTGTAATTTTGATTGGATTCAATTTTTTCACTTGGTTTTCCTCTGCTTTCGTTTATTTATCGTAAACGTAACGTAACACCTACGTTCGAGGTGTCAAGATATTTTTGTGAAAAAACTGATTATTGTTACAGTAACCCTTACCTTGGAACATTTATCATTGGTTTATTATTTTTATAATTGTACTTGAAATATTTTCCCCACTTCCTTTTCATATTTTCAATACTATCAATCTGATCTTGTCTCAATTTCGAACTGTCCCCTCCAGCATTTGTATCTTGGAAATCTTTACCGATAATATATCGTGGTTTAAGAATAATTCTGTTATATAAGAGTTCCTGTAAAATCAAATCAAGATCATAATTGTATTTACATTTTTCATCCGGTCTTGCTTTCAAAACTTTCTTATATACCCATTTCATAGAACCAGATGTCCCCTTGAAAGCAAATTCTCCATCATATCCATATGGGACACCTGTCGCATCTATACAAGCATAACCAATACCAAGATCAACCATGAGTTGAGCAATTCTTTCAATTTCTGATGTGATGATCTCTTTGTTTTTATTCAGCCTTGTAATATCATCAAGTCTATACATTACGTCCTCAATATCATCATCCGCCACAAAAATAATATCTTCCGGAGCATTATCAACAATCCACCAATACGTCTTTATTGCATTGTTTACTTCTTCATCCGGAGCAGCCAATATATTTTTAACGCCCGCTTTTCGATATAATTCAGCTTCGCTTTTTCTAACAACATAAGTGCAATGTTCTAATAGCTCTTGCGTCAATATCTTGTTATACCTGTGATATGATTGAACGTAAATACCTAATGATAATTCCCCATCCGCCATATTCACTCCCCCCGCACTCGCCTAAATAATCGTTCTACATCATGTCCCTCATTCATTGCAAAATCCAAAACAGACATATTTGGCAAAAAACATCCCCATTGCT
>ERZ838577.1308-NODE-1308-length-34240-cov-30.745093_pt1 | contig 34240 bp, 28 predicted proteins | sample MGYA00519682_ERZ838577 | MGnify/ENA primary metagenome ERZ838577 (study PRJEB31850, sample SAMEA3708838) | human gut metagenome | biome: human gut; feature: human-associated habitat; material: faeces | place: China | collected 2014 ...
CTCCGGTTTGTCAAGGGGCAGACCGGCGTTTTTTTCGGTTTTGCTGTCTTGACAAAATTCGACAGGATATGCTATAATAAAGCCCTAGGGCATACCGAAAACGGTGGACGGTTTCGTTTCCTGCTCCCATGTACAATTTTGTACGTTGGGAGGTGATGCTATGGAACATTATGTGACTTGGTCAGAGTTCTTAGCTCTCTTGACACTTTTGATTGCTTTTGCATCTTTGCTATACGCAATTTTCCATAACGATCATAAAAAGAAGTAACCGCCCCAAGCTACCAACTTAAGCGGTTACATCTTTAATCTCTTAAAACATGGGAGCAACCGTCTACCGGTATGCTCTTTCTATTTTTATTATACGCATTTTTTTCCGGTTTGTCAAGGGGCAGACCGGAGTTTTTTCAGTTTCACCGTCTTATCCCATTCGAAACGCCCCGTTCTGTTCCTGCGGCTCCGGTGTCCGCAGCTGTGCCTGACAGAGATGCTTTTGCTTGGTGCGGAGCGTTTCCTGAAACCCCAGCAGTTCCTCCAGCGACATGCGTTCCACCGCAGCAGAAACCGCATCTTGTGCCGCACTGCCCTCCACCAGAAACCGCAGCCGCACAATTTCCTGCCGCAGGCTGTTCTCCACGCGGTTCAGCAGAGCGTTCCGGTTTTGCAGCTGCTGTTCCAGCTGTTTGCAGCGGCGTTCGCCGTCGGTTTCCATGCCGAACTGCTTGGTCACCCCTGCCTCCCGCTGTGCCGGCACTGCCACAAAACTCCACTCATAGGCATCTGTCACATCAGACAGCACCACATGACAGCGTTTCTCCCCGTACAGCTGCCCCACGCGGTGTGCACAAGGATTCTTTCGGCGGTCACTGCCGCAGACCGAGCAGGTCTGCGATACGGCAGCACAGGAAATGCTCACTTCCTTCTTGATGCCGCCGTCAATTTCCCGAATCAGATCCCGATTGGCATCGGTGCGTACCATGTAGGCATGCCCTTTCAGAAATGTGTACACTTCGCCGGCAGAGGTCACACGCTCCGGCTCCTGTACCAGTTCCGCAGCATAGATTCGTGCAGTCTGATTTTCACCCTTGGGATCGTGGTCAAAAATGCCGGTTTTCCCCACAAACAAAGCTTTCAGCTGCTCCAGAGCCTCCAGCGAAAAGCGTTCCCCGTCCCGATCAATTTCATTGTCACAGAGCCGCACATCAAAGAGGAATACCTCCTCCTGTGTGAGGGTACGCCGCGTAAAGCGGTTCAGCTGTTCCAGCTTGGCTTCCAGTTCCGTGCCGGACGGATTCTGTTCCTGATTATCCATAGATCTATTCCTCCTGTTCTGCTGCACTGTTTTCCACACTGTGGAAAACCCTCCCGCGAAAAAACTTCTCCCACCCGTACAGCGGTTTCCTTGATTTTCCACACTGCCTGTGGAAAACTATTTTTTATGCGGCAGCCTATTTTCCACACTGCTGTGTGGAAAACGTACTGTCAGCTTGTGTGCAAAGCCGTCAAGCGGACTTTTTGCACAATGCTTCCACAAACTTACAGGCTCAGCACATGTACTGCTTCACTCAGCATCACGCGGAACGCCGCACGAATCGAAACCGTGATCACGTCCAGCTGGCTGTCAATCAGCTTGTCTGTTTCCAGCAGCACATCGTCTGTGGTGATCATCTCCAGAGCAAAGCGGTTGTCCAGTCCCACGATGTAATCTGCGGACATGCCGGCACACTTTTGCAGCTGGGCACCAAAGGGCAGCAAAATGGTGTTGGGCTGTGCAGAAGCCATATCCTGCATCTGCTCCATTGCCATGATTTCCGCAGCCACCGCCGGAGCCGCCAGCACCTTGGTCATGTCGAAGTTGCGGAATTCGCCGTACAGCTTCGCCAGATCAGCATAAGTCAGCTTGCCGTCTGTGACAACGTCGATCAGGGAACCATTGGTTTCCTTCATGCACAAAATGCTCTGTCCCAGCAGCCCGTTGGACAGACGCACGCCCACGGCACGGAGGATCGCACTGAATGCGTCCAGACGCTGGCGGCGGACTGCCTCATAGGAAGCGTGAATGGAACGGCCGTACTTGTCCAGTCGCACGGTGTTTGCTGCTTCCAGATAGGAGGCAGTGGGCAGGGCATTGCCCTGTGTGGTCTTGGTGGTATAGGCGGTAGTGTCCGTCAGCACTGCCGGCTGATATTCTCCGGCGGGAGAAATGGTGTGCACTGCCACCAGATCAGACAACACAGACTGTTCCATGCCGCTGCGAATGGCACGGCGGATAAACTCCGGAAACAGCACCGCACTGTCTGTGGTGGAGAAGAACTTCTCCACGCGGTCACAGTGAGAACCGCTGACGTGAATGTCAAAACGCTTCAGCTGACGCTCATACGCGTCCAGTCCGGCAAGGGGTGTTTCGGCATACGCACCAGACGGGTCCATGCCCTCCAGTACCTCCGAAAAGCTCTTGCCAGTGATGTGATACATGCCCTTTTCCAGTTTCAGATCCTGATACATAAAATTCCTTCCCTTTCTGCCGCTTGCTGCGGCACGTGTTTTTATTATATGGAAACCGGCAGTTTCTGCCGGAAATTCCCGTTTATGCCGGATAAAACTCGTCCTGATACGCTTCCAGCCTCGTCCGCACACCGTTCTGATTGCCGGTCATGCGGATATGGGTAATGGGAGCGTTTTCAATAATGCCGGAGCAGGTGATCCGGTCGCCCAGATCTGCTGCCACTGCTCCGATGCGGTCGAAATAGTAGGAAACCAATCCCCGTCCGGCAAATTTCCGCCGAAACACCAGAGCCTGCTGCGGGTCGTAGAGATACTGCCGATCCAGCGGCAGCTGTTTTGTCCGCACCAGTTCCAGTGCTGCGGCGTTGGGGTCGTTCTCCTGAAATTTTCCATAAGTGCCGTCGGCATCTGCCATGGAAAACCGGCTGTAAATGCGGGACTGGTCTGCCGTCATGCCCATGCCCAGCAGTGTGTCTGCACCCACATAAAAATTCCGGTATGTTTCCGGCAGGTGCATGCGAATTTCGTTGGCATGGTACACAAAGGGATACCGCCCGCAAAGCTTGTAGGTCAGGTTTGCCACGCCGTCCCACATGCTGGTGCCCTCTTTGACAAAGAGATAGTTGCTGGTATCCGTGTCAGATTCCCACGTGATCTCCTTGGGAAATGTCACGAAATCCTGCATCAGCTTGTCCAGCGACATGGCAGTGTGCAGCCCTGGCTCCAGCTGATTTTGCAGCAGCAGTGCCGTCAGCCCGCGGGAGGAAAACCGCACATAGGAGGTGCCGTTTTCCTGCACCAGCCGGAACTTTTCCACTGTCCCGAAGTGCAGTTCCGTGCCGTCCAGCAGCAGCTGTACCCGATAGATGCCGGCGAACTGCTGTATGCTGAAATTCCCGTACACCGTCGCCGTCAGCTGGCTGTAGGGCGTGTAGGCTTCCTTGTCCAGCGTAAAGGCGGCAATGCCGTTTGCAAGATACGCCTTTCCGGTTCTGGTAATTAACACCACCTGTATCATGTACTGCCTCCTTCCGTTTCCGCCGTCACACGGCTCAGGGCGTTGGGAGCGATCAGCGTCAGCTGACAGGGCAGCACGCCCTGTGCCGCCGTTTCCGAAATCGTATACGCTGCCAAGCTGGTGCCGAAAAACCGCAGATCCCGCAGATCAAAGGCGAACAGTGTCCGTTCCCGTATGGCGGAATCCAACGCCAGAACCACCTCTGCGGGGCTGTCTGCGAAGCAGAATTTGCCGTCCAGCACCAACTGTCTGGCACGGCAGCTGGTATTGGTCACATAGGCTGCTCCCTGTACACCGCCCTGCTGGGCGTACTGTCTGGTACCGGAAAGCTTCCAGCCGGCAGCGTAAAAGGTGAGATTGCCCAGACGAACGGGAAACTCCCGCGGGGAAACCACCTGAAATGTTCCATTCATGGTGCAAGCACCTCCTCTTTGGCAATTTGAAAGACACCGGAGAGGGTAAAGTTGCCCTCCAGTGCAATTTTCCGGAACTGTTTCCACTCCGTCGGTGCTCCGGTGCGAATCTTCTGCACTGTGCAGCCGGCGGACAGCATACCGGAAACCACTGTCTGCCAATAGCGGTCATACAGCACTTGTGCATCCGTTTCCGGAGCCGTCAGCAGCCGCACTTGAGCAGCGGCGGAAAATGGAAAATACCAGTAAGTTTCGTCGGAAAACGCCTGCTCCGTTTCCAGTGCAGTGATTCCCACGGTGAGGAAAGATTCCTCTCGTTTGGCAAAGGGTGCGGGATCATACGCGGCATAAACCGCCCAGTTGCCCTTTACCCGTAGTGCGGCTTTCAGCCGTTCCAATAGTAATTCCAGCAGCATTTCTATTCCTTTCTCTTTGCGGCGGCAGACTTGCTCAAGGATAGCAAGCCACCGCTGACCCTGAGATTTTTGTTGATGAAAATTCACAAGGGAAAAAGCCTCCCCTGAAAGGGGAGGGGGACCGCCGTTAGGCGGTGGAGAGGTTCCTACGTAACTCTCAACATCAAACAAAAGATTTTACATCAGTGGAAGATTCTTCGTGTAATCTTCGTGTGATATTGGAATCTTACAGTACAAGTGCAACGCGAGTTCTTTTCTTTTTTTGCTTCTTTTTTTCTTTTCAGTAAAGAAAAAAAGAAGCGTAACTCCTTGTGAAATGGGTTGTATACGGAAGATGATGAACAGATAAACTTGCAAACGCCGTAAAAATAAAAGTCACCCACTTACACTAGAAAACACCTGAATACCAACATTACCGATACAGGCAAGGGCAACAATCGGCGTTGGCGAGCCCAAGGCGGACAGCGAGGAACGAGCGAATTCCGCCGAACGGTTTCGACATGACTGCCCCAGAAAGTACACTTCACGGAGGAACCCCACCACCGCCTAACGACAGTTCTCCTCCCTCTGTGACAGCAAGCCCAAGGCGGACAGCGAGGAACGAGCGAATTCCGCCGAACGGTTTCGACACGACTGCCCCAGAAAGTACACTTCACGAAGAACCCCTACACCGTCTGAAACAAAAACGTTTCATCTTCCAGCAGCGACCGGCATAGCCGGCGGTATGCCTGTACCAGCAAGCCGGCAAACTCCAGCTTCTGGGCAGCGTCTGTGTTCTGTGCGATCGTTCCGGCAAAGGTGCAGGCTGCCCGATCTCTGGCGGCGGTGATTTCCGTGTACCGGAGAAAGGCCACCGCTGCCGCCAGCCAGTTCAGACGGGCATCGTCCTCGTCTGCTCCGTCCTTTAGAGCCTGCTGCACTTCCAGAACCGCTTCGTCCAGAACAGGCTGTACCGCGTCAGGCAGTTCCTCCTCGCCGGCAAACAGCAAAAACAGCGAGCGGATCTGATTTTGTACCATTTTTCGAATCCCTCCTCAGCAATTCTCCAACTGTTGTTCCAGCTGTGCCGCCTGTGCGTTCCACAGCCGTGCCTGTGCATACTCGGTTTCGTCCTGTAGATTGATGTTGCTCCACTCCACCGAAACACCTGCCGCAGACCCCGCCAGCCGCAGGAATGCGATCCCCACACGGCGGAGCACCGGCTCCAGCAGGCGGCGGTAATATTCTAATTCAGAAGTCAGAATATCCGCCTGCTGGCTGCTCATGCGTTCGGTAGAAGTCCAGTTCAGCCCCAGCAGAAACGGCGGAATGGACAGCTTGGCGATCAGCTGTTCCAACAGCTGCCGCACCGGCACTTCCGTATCCAGCAGGGCATTGTCCGCCCCGATGACCCGAATGTCCACATCGCCGGCACAGATAAAATCCCGAATCTCGCCCTGTGTGCCGGCACGCATGCCCTCGCTCCACTCCCTGGCGATCTGTCTTGCCCGTTCGCCGGCATAGGCACGTTCGGCCGGATCGGCAGAGGGCTTATAGGTAACAGCATAGCGGACGTTGCCCATGCGGTCGTAATTCTGCCCGATACACTCAAAGATCCGCAGCAGAATCCGGCTCAATGCCGGCAGTCCACGCAATACCGATACTCCATAAACACCGCCGGCAGGGGGATTCAGTGCCGTAAACAGGATGCGTTCCGGTCTTGCGATCCGCACCATGTCCGATTCCTGCTCCCCGCGAAGCCAGTACTGCCGTTCCAGCGGCTGACTGCCGGAGCGAATCTGCACCAACTCTGCGGGGACTGTCTGTAAGCCGCCCAGAAAGCCGGTGCGGTTGTCGATCAGCATTTCCCCCAGAGCATTGCCGTAGGTCAACAGGCTGTCCAGATAACAGTCCGCAAAACTTTGCAGGGACTGTCCGGTCAGCCCCACCGGCACGTTTTGTACAAAATCGTCCAGCTGCGGCTGCATGCGTCTGTCCTCGCACACCAGCCGGAAACTGCCGGTGAGCCGGACGATTTTTCCGATCGCGGCATCGATCACCGGCACCGCCCGACGCAGTCCGGTGTACAGTGCCGCTTCACAGGGATTTGGCGTTTCCGGAACGGCATAAGGCTGTTCCTGCCGTGCCGCAGTCTGTAAAATGCCGCCGCCTACAGGCGGTTTCTTTTTCCTCGGAAATAATCCCATACATTCTGACGGGAAAAGGAGGGCAATACCGCACAAAGATTGTGCGACAGATGTGTCGTCAAATTTTTCGTCAGATGAAACAAAAAGCGGAGTGAATACTTGATGTATTCACGAGCATTTTTGTGAAATATGGCGGGAAATTTGCAAGCAGATGGCGTGCAAAGTCGCCAGACGCTCTTTGTGCGGTATTGCCGGAGTGCTTTTCCCGTCATCTCACCTCCTTGCTGCGGATACCGCAAAAAATCCGTCTGCCGGATTCCGGCAGACCACTGTGCGTACAAAATAACGCATGTCGTCCATGGCGTGGTCATGCTCCTTTTTGGGAGCATCTCCGTGAATAGAATCGTTCCAGCAGTACTGGCTGAACTCTCGCCGAATATCCCGACAGGATTCGCAGAACCGCAGCTTGTCTTGCAACAGCAGGCGGCTGACCTGCTGAATGCCGGCGTTCACGTCGTTGTCTGCCGGAAGCACCCGAAATTTCCCGTGGCTGTGAATGCAAGCGATAAAGCTTGCTGCGGAAGGGTCCACCACCACAGTTTCGATGTCATATCCGGCGGCAAGCTGTTCCAATGCGGCATAGTGTTCCTCATCGGTTCGCCGTTCGCCCTCGGCTCTTGCGTCATAATAGTATTCCTCCAGCCGGTACCACGTGCCGTCACAGTGTCCCCACAGCCCGAAAGAGGACGGGTTCACTGTGCCGTAATCACAGGAGATCCAGTAGCGGTCACAGGGCGGAGCCGACGGCACCACATGGCGTTCCGGTGTAAACATGGGATACACCAGCCCGTCTGCCGCCGTCCACTTGCCCAGTACAAACCGGTCATAAAATGCCCCGCTGTACATGCGTTCGTACCGCTGCCGCACACGCTTGGAAAGAGAGGGGTTGTCCGCCATGGTGAAGTGGAGATACAGGGCGTGTTTTTCCTTGGTCTTGCGGATCCACTCCCGATAGAACCAGTGGTTCGGGTGGTCGGGGTTGCAGTTGAACCACAGCCGCGACCCCGTCACACTGCACCGTGCCAGTGCCTGCTCCACAAAGGAACGGGGCATCAGTGCCACTTCGTCCAGAAATACCCCGCAGAGCGTCATGCCCTGAATCAGTGCCGCAGAACTTTCGTCCCTGCCGCCAAAGAGATAGAACCGGTTCGTCCTGCCGGAAAGAGAAATGTCCACATAATTCCTGCTCACCCGTTCCAGACAGGTGAACCCCAGACTGCCCAGCAGTTCCAGCAGCGGTGTCATGACATTTCGCTTCAGGGACGTGATCGTCTTGCCGCACAGGGCAAAGCTGCCGTTCTGGAAACAGGTCATCGCCCAGCTGACAAAGCCGATAGACATGGCGAGAGTTTTTCCCGAACGAACTGCACCGTCACAGATAATGGCATCATAGTCGCAGTAGGGCTTGCGGCTCCACCACGACATGGCGAGTTTCTGCTGGGGCGAAAAGTTCTTAATCTTCTGCATCGCTGTCCACCGCCTCTCTGCCGGAAAGTGCCGTCAGCAGGGCATGTGCCGCCGCCTTGCCGTCTGCATCACCGCCGTACTCATACAGAGCCGTCAACGCTTTCAGCCGGTCAAAGAAGTGGATCTCCATGCCGCCGTTTTTGTCCCGCTTCACAGAGGACACCGGAAACAGATCCAGAGCCTGTACCGCTGCCGCCCCAGGCGGTTCCTCTGCCAGCAGCAGCCCGATCGCATCATTGCTTCTGCCGAACGCCAGCCGCTCCAGTCCTGCCCGTACCGCTGCCGCCGGATCATCGTGGAGCACACTGCGGTAGTTCGCCACCATGCGGCGATAACACTGCTGCCGGAGAATCGCCGCCCCGTCTGCCGCAGCCGTTTCCGGTGGGTATCCGGCACACCGTGCCGCCTCTGCGACATCGCCCAGTCTGGCATAGTGACAGCAGAACAGGGCACGCCGTTTGGATTCCGTTGAGTTTGACATATCTTTCCATTTCTCCTTTCGGTTTTCTGCGACAGGAACTGTTCGTTTCCGACAACCCCTCTCACTAATAGGCTCTCAGAGGGCAAAAGTTGCACGCCGACGTGCAACTATGAACTCGAATTTACACGATGTCTTATGATTGTTTACATTTGAAGCTGTTTTTACCATGTTTTGGCTTGACAGATAGGTTTCACCGTGCTATAATATATGCGTAATCAATATTATACGACGTATAATATTGCAATAAAAAAAGAAACGCACATTCCACAAAGAGAGAGGAAGGCGGTATCTGATGTATCAGTCTGACACAAAATCACATGCGGGCTGGAGCCAAAACGTCCTAAAATACATTGCTATGGGGACGATGCTGCTCAATCACATCGCTACAATTTTTCTGCCCGCTGGGACGGTGCTGTGTGAACTGTTCACCGCAGTGGGATACTTCACAGCGATTTCCATGGTTTATTTTTTGGTGGAGGGATATGGCTACACCCGTTCGAAGCGAAACTACTTTTTCCGCTTGCTGTTGTTTGCGGGAATCTCCCAGCTGCCGTATGACTTGGCATTTTCTGAAACAGATACGCTGAAGTTCTGCGGGTTGAACATGCTGTTTACCCTCTGTATTTGCTTTGGAATCCTTTGGGTGCTGGAACACGGAAACAATCGCTGGATAAAGGGCGTTGCGGTTTTGGCACTGATCCTGCTAAGCAGCATCAGCGACTGGGCATGGCTGGCACCGATTTTCACACTGCTGTTTCGCTGGGCAGGAAAGAACCGCACCAAAGAAGCCATTGCATTTGCCGTTGCAGCACTGCTGTTTGGCGGAATGAATGTACTGGGTGGATTGGGACGTTTCTCCTTAGAAGAAAACCTGCTGTATGCATTTTTAAGTATGGCGGGAATTGGCACATCTGCCCTCGGCATTTTGTTGTGTTATAATGGAGCACGCGGAACACGATGCCGGACATTTTCCAAATGGTTTTTCTATCTTTTTTATCCTGTTCATCTGCTTATTTTGGGAATTCTTCGAATTTTCCTGCAATAAAGGCAATACCGCACAAAGAGCGTCTGGCGACTTTGCACGCCATCTGCTTGCAAATTTTCCGTCATATTTCACAAAAATGCTCGTGAATACATCAAGTATTCACTCCGCTTTTTGTTTCATCTGACAAAAAATTTGACGACGCATCTGTCGCACAATCTTTGTGCGGTATTGCCTAAAACCCACCCTGAGGAGGTGAAACCATTGTCTGCATTTTCAATTGGTGCAACGCTGCTGGATGCAATGGTGCTGGCTCTGCTGACCAAGGAGGACACCTACGGCTATCAGATCACCAAGGACATTCAGGAACACTTTGCCGTTTCAGAATCCACCTTGTATCCGGTGCTGCGGCGGCTGCAAAAGAACGGCAGCCTTACCACCTATGACCGCCCCTATCAAGGGCGAAACCGTCGGTATTACCGCATCACAGTTTCCGGCAGGGCACTGCTGGAACAGTACCGGAAAGAGTGGCTCAACTATAAACAACAGGTAGACTTCTTTCTGGACGAGAAGAACTAGGGCAACCCCTCATGATCCAAAAAGCAATCATCAAAAAGGAGCGATATTCCTATGACACCACAAGTATACTGTGCCCGTCTGGAACGAGCACTTTCTCTCATGCCGGCAGCGGAACGGCAGGAAACGATCCGCTATTATCTGGAATTTCTGGAAGATGCCAGCGAAGAAGAACGTGCCGCACTGGGCACGCCGGAAGCACTGGCACAGCAGATCCTGCGGGAGAACGGCATTTCTCCCCAGCCCGCTGTCATAAAACACTCGAACCGCACGGCAAAGCTGATCGTTCTGGCATGCACCTTTTACATCTGGCTGCCGTTGCTGGTCACATGGTACAGCCTGCTGCTCACCGCCCTGATCGTGCTGATATGCATTCCCGTTTCGCTGGGAGCCGCTCTGCTGGGCGGACTGTTCAGCTTCGTAATTACTGTATTTCAGGACGTTCCCACCGCTCTGATGCTGCTGGGCTTCGGACTGGGCAGCGGCGGTGTCGGCATTCTCGTTGCCTATCCCATCTGGCTGGCGTGCAAGGGCATTGTCCGGTTCACCATATTTACCACGAAAAAAATGCTGCACTTTGTGCTGAAAGGGGACGAAACCCAGTGAAAAAACGAATTCTTGTCGTCGCTGCCGCCTATGGGCTGGTGCTGCTGGGCTGGGGTGCCACGGGTTCCTTTTCGCCGTGGGCAAGATCTCAGACCGCTGCACCGGCAGCCGTGGAAACTATTCAGCTGGAACACCTTTCGATCCGTTCCGGAAAATCCACGTCCATTCGAACCACAGACCGCTGTATCACCAAACAACGGGGCACCACACTTTCCGTTCGTTCGCGGCTGCCCTTGTTTCCCTCCGATTCCGATGTCACGCTGACGCTGCCGGCAGAACAGTTTGCCCAGCTGAAACAGGCATTGCAGACCACTGAAAGGAGCAATTAAAAAAATGAAAATGAAACCTTGGATCATTGCCGGTGTCAGCTGCCTTTGTGCCGGAACGATCTGCTGTGGTGCAGCGGTTTGTGCCGGAGCACTGGATCAGAACCGCTATCGGGAAAACCTGCACCTCATCGACCAGACCGACACACCCTCGGAAACATTTACCTCTGTGCTCATGGACATTGACAACGCCGACGTGACAGTTCAAAATGGCAGCAAATTTTCCATTACTGCTGAAAATGTGCCGCAGAACAGCTACCATGTTGCCGTAGAAGACGACACGCTGCAAATCCAGCTGAATTCCGATTCCGAACCGTGGTACAGCTATACCCATTTCGGATTTCACCCGTTCCATGCCCCTGCCGCAAAGATCACCGTCACCCTGCCCGCCGAATACAGAGCCGTTGCCATTGCCAACCATGCCGGCGACTGTACCATTTCCGGCATTCATGTCAGCACCCTGTCTGTCGATCTGGACTACGGCGATTGTCAGGTGAAAAATGTCACTGCGGCAAACCTGACTGCGGATAATGATGCCGGCGATCTGTTGCTGTCGGACTGCACTGTCAGCGGCACAGCTTCCCTGGAACTGGACTATGGTGACCTCACTGTCAAGCAGACAGAGATCGGAAACCTCTGTAAGGTGAAAAACGATGCCGGTGATGTGCGGCTGACAGACGTGTCCTGCGGCAGCAGCGAAATGGAACTGGACTACGGCAGCTTAAAATTGCAGAAGTTCACCGAAACCGATCAGGCACAGTCCAGTGCGTTCACCATTTTCGACGGTGATGTGCACTGCGAAACCAGCACCCTCTGGAACAGCAGCTTTGATCTGGAATTCGGGGATTTCAGCACCATTGATACCGCCCTGTACGGCAAGAACACCATTGCCATGGACTACGGCGATGTACAGCTGAATCTCCACGGCAAAAACAGCGACTATAATGTTGGTTACTCTTACGCCGCCGGCTCTCTGAATGACAGCAGCCGGAACCAGATCCTGATCAGCGGCGATAAGACCGTTGTAGATGCCACTGTTACGTTTACAGAATGACTGCGTTGCAGCAGAGAGAGCAGACTTTTAAGAAAACACCGCATGAAGCCCGCCTGACGGCTTTGTGCGGTGTTTTCTTAGTCTTGAGGCAATACCGCACAAAGAGCGTCTGGCGACTTTGCACGCCATCTGCTTGCAAATTTCCCGTCATATTTCACAAAAATGCTCGTGAATACATCCAGTATTCACTCCGCTTTTTGTTTCATCTGACGAAAAATTTGACGACGCATCTGTCGCACAATCTTTGTGCGGTATTGCCTTGACAACATTTGGCGAAGCATATCAAAAATGGTAATGGTAGATGACTTTTTCATGCTTTTGCGTTCCCCGATTCCCCGCCGCCGACCCCGGTATTGCCTAAACTGTTTGCACAATTTGAGCGTTCTGGATTTCGTCACAAAAAATTTTTCTGTTTCTGTTTGCAGGTATGTGCAGGATCTGTGGCAAAGTGTCGAAAAAACCACGCAATTTCGCCGCTTTTGACGATTTTCACAAATCGGTCAAAAAAATCGCCCCAATTTTCACCAGCTTGACATTTTCACCGGAAATTGCTATAATATTTAAGAACTGTTTTGCGGGATTTCTGTATAATTTGTAGAATTCCCACGGTGGTGCACCGCCGATCATGCGGTCATCAGCAGAAAAAACGGCTGTCTGTCCGATTTGCACAGATAGTCAAGGTGGCATTATATGCAAGGGCAATACCGCACAAAGATTGTGCGACAGATGCGTCGTCAAATTTTTCGTCAGATGAAACAAAAAGCGAAGTGAATACTTGATGTATTCACGAGCATTTTTGTGAAATATGAGAGTCTGTTTCGTATCTGACGTATGCAGATGGCGTGCAAAGTCGCCAGACGCTCTTTGTGCGGTATTGCCCAAAGTGTGGTGCTGCCGAAAAAATACGTCCGTCCCCCAAAAAGCCACGGCGGACAGAAAGAAGGGTGGAACAGCCTTGGCGAATTACAAATGGCACAAACGTGCAGCCGCCGCAGTACTGGCTTGTCTGATGACAGCGGCGGCACTTCCTGCGACGGCGGCATTTGCGGCAAAGACCGACACGGTGCAGACCACAGCGGCATCTGCGGAGAAGGCGGTATCGGATACCGGCGGCGACCTCACCTATGAGGAGCAGGAAACCTACAGCGATTACTACGACCAGTATGCGGAGCAGCCTCGTCCGGCGGTGGAGATCACCGTTTCCGGTGCGGATTTTCAAAAGGCAGACTGCGAAAGCTATGAAGCAGGCAGCTATACTGACAAAAACGGAGAATCTCGGAACAATGCCCTGATCTGGAACAACGCGGAGGGCAGCTTCAGCTACCAGCTGAACGTGCCGGAAACCGGCATCTATTCCGTACAGATGACCTATTGCCCTATCGTTTCCAATACCTCGGAGATCTCCGTTTCTCTGGCAATTGACGGCGAGGTGCCCTATGACACCGCTTCCCGTCTGAAACTGAACAAGGTCTACCAGAACAAGACTGAGATCAAGACCGATGACGTGGGCAATCAGGTACGTCCGGCACAGGAACAGATCGAATTGTGGCAGACCACATGGCTGGGCGATTCCGACGGGCTGTTCAATGAGCCGGTGTTCTTCTATCTGGAAAAAGGCACGCACGAGATCACCCTTTCTTCCGAAAAGGCGTATTTTGCACTGGAAACCATTCGCTTTGCACAGCCGGAAGAAGTTTCCGATTATGACACCTATGTCAGCAGCGTCAATGCGTCCGTTTCCAAGGACAGTACGCCCTCTGGTGTGGTTCGCATCGAGGGCGAAAACGCCGTGCTGAAATCGGATTCCGTGCTGTATCCGACCTATGACAATTCCTCCAGTTCCATTTCCCCTTCCGACCCGAAGCACATGCTGTATAACACCATCGGCAGCGGCAACTGGGAAAAGGCACTCCAGACCATTACATGGCAGGTAGATGCAGGCACCCTCGCCGGCGACGGCTGGTACAAGCTGGGCATCAAGGCACGGCAGGAGGAAATGCGTGGATTTTACTCCAACCGCCGCATCTACATTGACGGCAAGGTTCCCAGCGAGGAATTCGATCAGGTGAAATTTTACTATGACACCGATTTCCGCATGACCACCGTCCAGAACGACGACGGCGAGGACGTGTATGTGTACCTCACTGCCGGCGAAGACCACACCATTACCATGGAAGTAATTCCCGGCGAGATCGGTGATTCCATGCGGCAGCTGGACGCGATCGTGCTGGATCTGAATACGTATTACCGAAAGATCGTAATGATTACCGGTCCGGAGCCGGACAAGTACACCGACTATTATGTACATGAAAAGATTCCGGAACTGGTGGACGAATTCCAGCGGATCTCTGACGAACTGAAAGCCATTCAGGGACATATCGAGTCGCTGGCAAACTCCAAGGGTTCTGAAGCCGCTTCTCTGGAACAGATGACAGTCATTCTGGACAAGTGCATCGGCGAACCCCTGCAAATTCCGAATTACCTGTCCCAGATCAAGGACTATATCACTTCCCTGTCCTCGTGGATGCGGGACTACCGCGACCAGCCGCTGGAAGTGGACTATCTGGAACTGGCTTCTCCGGACGCAGACTTCCCCTCTGCCAAGGCAGGCTTCTGGAGTGCACTCTCCTATAGTTTCCAGCGTTTCACCGCGTCGTGGGACGAGGATTACAGTTCGCTGTCCTCCACCACCGGCGATGATGCCATTGAAGTATGGGTTTCGCTGGGACGCGATCAGGCACAGGTGGTCAAAGATCTGGTGGAATCCGAATTTCAGCAGCAGTACAACGTGCCGATCTCGATCAATCTGGTAGTCGGCGGTGTCGTAGAAGCCACACTGGCGGACAAGGGACCGGACGTGGCACTGTTCCTCGGCGGCGAATTCCCTGTCAATCTGGCAGCCCGCGGACTGCTGGCAGACGTTTCCCAGATGGACGGCTACGATGAAATGACCAGGCTGTATCAGGATACAGCAATGGTGCCCTATCAGTATGAGGGCGGCACCTACGGCCTGCCGCTGACACGCAGCTGGGCAATGATGTTCTACCGTAAGGACGTGCTCAGCGAACTGGGCTTCACACAGGCACCGCAGACGTGGGAGGAACTGATCGACATGCTTCCCGCTCTCCAGCGGAGTTACATGTCTGCCGGTCTGGTGCTGCCGGCGGTAGCGGCAGATGCCAATCAGGCAACCATTTCTGCGGCGACCGAATCCGGTCTGACCTTTGCTTCGCTCCTGCTCCAGCGTGGACAGAACTATTATAATAGTGCACAGACAAAGACCACATTCGACACCAACGCGGCGATCGATGCATTCGAGATGTGGACAGATTTCTATACCAAGTACGACTTCGACCAGCAGTATGATGCATTCAGCCGGTTCCGGACGGGAGAATATCCCGTTGTGGTTTCCGACTACTGCACCTTCTTCAACCAGCTGGCAGTGGCGGCTCCGGAAATCGACGGGCTGTGGGGCTTCGCTCCCATTCCGGGCACTTTGCAGGAGGACGGCACCATTTCTCACGCCGTCAACTCCAACAACACCGGTGCAGTCATCTTCAATAAGGTAGACAAAAAGACCAACGGCATGGACAATGCATGGACGTTCCTCAAGTGGTTCTGCTCCACCGAAGTACAGGTGGAATATGGTACCCAGATCGAGGGACTGCTGGGACAAATGGGACGGTACGCAACGGCGAATACCGAAGCCCTCACTCAGCTGGCATGGTCCACGGACGAGGCGAACACCATTCTGGGAGCCATGGACGAACTGGAAGAGATCCCGATCATTCCGGCATCGTACTCTGTCACCCGAAACGTGATGAACGCATTCCGTGACGTGGTCAACAATAACGAGAATCCCCGTGATACGCTGATGTCGTACAATCGGGACATCAACGAGGAGATCACCAGAAAGCGTGAAAACCTCGGATTAGACTCTTAAAGAGAAGGAGGGAACCCCTTTGGATACTGCCGAGATTGGCAAAAGAACCCGACAGGAAAACCGGCGGCTCACGTGGCTGGCGGTGAAGCAGAACAAGGCAAGCTATCTCATGATCGCTCCGTTCATGCTGTTTTTCTTGGTATTTACCATCGTGCCGGTGCTGATGTCCCTGCCTATGGGCTTTACGGACTTCAACATGGTACAGATGCCGAAATTCATAGGACTGTCCAACTACACCACCCTGTTCCTCGCGGACAAGGTCTTTATCCAGTCCATTCGTGTTACGCTGGTGTTTGCCCTGTTCACAGGACCGATCAGCTATGTGCTGTGCTTCCTGCTGGCGTGGCTCATCAATGAGCTGCACCCGAAGCTCCGCACGATCTTCACCCTGATCTTCTACGCTCCGTCTATGGCGAACGTGTACACCGTCTGGAAGCTGATCTTCAGCGGCGACTCCTACGGCTATCTGAACTCGTTCCTGCTGGATCTGGGACTAATCAATGCACCGATCCAGTGGCTGACGGACGGCAGCTATGTGCTGGGTGTCACCATCGTTGTCCAGATGTGGATCAGTTTGGGTGCCGGATTTCTGGCACTCCGTGCCGGCTTCCAGAACATCGACCGTTCCCAGTATGAAGCCGGTGCCATTGAGGGCATCAAGAGCCGCTGGCAGGAACTGATCTATATCACGATTCCGTCCATGGGACCGCAGCTGATGTTCGCAGCAGTCATGCAGATCGTCAGCTCCTTCACCGCCGGCACGGTATCACAGAATCTGGTGGGCTTCCCCAGTACCGATTACAAGGCACACACCATTATGAACCACGCCTATGACTACGGCTGGATCCGCTATGAAATGGGCTATGCCTCTGCGATCTGTATGATTCTGTTTGTGGTCATGTATATTCTGAACAAGCTGATCGGCAAAGTCCTCAGCAAGTATATGGACTAAGGGGGGGTGCAGTATGGCAAAAAAAGAAAAGGTATACGGCACACACCTGAAGGTTTCCACCAAGCGTGCCGGACATAAGATCGGCGGCACTGTCGGCATTTTCGTCTTTCTGCTGGTGCTGGCACTGTTCATGGCACTGCCCATTTATCTGGCAGTGGTCATGTCCCTGAAGCCGGTGCAGGAACTGTTTGTGTTCCCGCCGAAGCTGTACGTCATCGATCCCACGCTGTCCAACTACAGTGCCATGTTCCGACTCTGTTCCGACCTGTGGGTGCCGTTCTCCCGTTATGTATTCAACAGCGTCTTTGTTACCGTATCCGTTACCGTGTGTCAGGTGGTATTCTCCGCAATGGCGGCGTTCTGTCTGGCAAAGGTACGCTTCCCCGGTGCCAAGGCGATCAACGCGATCATCGTCGTTGCCCTGCTGTATCAGAGTAACGTCATCTACATCATGCAGTATATGGTCATGGCAAAAATGGGCATGATCGATACCTACTGGGCACTGATCCTGCCCTCTGTCGCTGCCCCCATGAACCTGTTCCTGATGCGGCAGTCCATGACGCAGGTGCCCGATGCCATGATCGAAGCGGCAAAGGTAGACGGAGCAGATATGTTCCGCATCTGCTGGCAGGTGGTCATGCCGAACCAGAAGCCGGCACTGATGACTGTCATCATCTTCTCGTTTCAGGCGGCTTGGAACATTCAGGGCGGCACGCTGGTGTTCAGCGAATCCCTGAAAACGCTGCCCACCGTGGTACAGCAGGCAGCATCTGCCGGTCTGGCGAGAGCCGGCGTGGCAATGGCAGCCGCCGTGTTCATGCTGGTGCCGCCGATCGTCATCTTTATGCTGGCACAGCGGCAGGTCATCGAAACCATGGCACATTCCGGAATCAAGGACTAAAGGGAGGGTGAAGACTTTGCAGAAAAAGGCAAATCATCTGGCGGCGGCGTGTCTGTCCGTGCTGACGCTGACGGCGGCGATCGGCATGCCGGCAGTTTCGGCGGAACATTACAACGTCTATAACTACGACCGCTGGGACGAAGCGACACCGTCACAGGCAGGCTATGCGGCACAGCGTGCTGTCAGCGGTTTGGATCTGGGCTGCGGTGCGTTCAATACCCCCTCCGATCTGTTTCGGGACTGGGAGAACCGCTTTTACATTGCGGACAGCGGCAACAACCGCATCGTTGTCACAGACAGCGGCTTTTCCAAGGCGACCAGAATCTATGACAAGCTGAAAACCGCGGACGGCGAAACCACACTGAAAGATCCTGAGGGCATCTATGTGTCCCGGGAAACCCAGTGCATGTACATCGCAGACACCGGAAATTCTCGTCTGCTGGTGTGCGATCTGGACGGCAATGTGCAGCTGGAACTGACACGGCCGGACTCCACATTATATGAAAACGAAACCTTTAAGCCCCAGAAAGTCGTTGTGGACAAGGCGGGCAATATCTACATGGTGCTGAACAATATCACCAACGGCTCTGCCATGTTCAACAGCGACGGCGAATTTCAGGGCTATTTCGGTGCCAACTCCGTGGACGCTACTGCGGAAGTGGTGGCGAGCTACTTCTGGAACATGATCGCCACCGACGAAATGCGGGCGAATTCCTCCCGTAACGTGGCGGCAGGCATCACCAGTTTTGACATTGACGATGAGGGCTTCATCTACACCGTCACACAGTCCTCCTCCTCCGAGGCGGATCGTGTGAAAAAGGTCAACCCTGCCGGCTATAACCTGTTCTCCGTGCTGGAGGCGACATTCGGCGATCTGAACTCTGTTTATGATTCCACCGCCAATGAGAACTACACCACCCAGATGGTGGACATCGATATTGACGACATGGGACGCATCAACTGTCTGGATCTGGAAACCGGACGGGTGTTCCAGTACGACGAGGACGGCAGCCTGCTGTTCATTCTGGGTACCACAGCCGACCAGCTGGGCGGCTTTTCCATGAAAGTTTCCGCGGTGGAAACCATGGGCAAGAACATCTATGTTTCGGATGCCATGAAGAATACCGTTACCATTTTCACCGAAACCGAGTTCGGGGGCATTGTGCACAATGCCGTGGCTCTGTACAACGCCGGCTATTACGCCGAGGCACTGGAGCCGTGGCGGGAGGTGCTCAAGCGGGACGGCAACTACCAGATGGCGTATATCGGCATCTCGTCGGCACTCTATAATGAGGGCAACTATAAAGAGGCAATGAAATATGCCAAGCTGGCACAGTCCCGCAATTTGTACGATAAAGCGTTTGAAGGCTATCGCTCTGAATGGCTGAATCAGAACTTCACATGGATCATTCTGGTGGTCGTGGTGCTGATCGCCGCGGCAGTATTCTTCCACTTCCGCAACAAAAAGAAGAAAAAGAACCAGCCGAAGAATCTGATCGAAATGCTGCACGAGGGAGAGGAGGAGTGATGCTGCTATGATGGATCTGACACAAAAGCAATGGGTCAAGCACAGTGTGTTCCACCCGTTTGAGGGCTTTGAGGATCTGCGTTGGAAAAAGGGCGGTTCCGTCCTGTATGCCAGCATTGTGATCCTGCTCTGGTTCGTGGCGAAGATTTTGCATGACAATCTGGTGGGCTATCAGTTTGCCGTCACCAACACCAAGATGTTCAGCATTGTCCCGTATATCGTCCAGACGATTGCGGTGTTTCTGGTGTTCGTCATCGGCAACTGGTCGATCTGTACCCTGCTGGACGGCGAGGGCACGATCAAGAAAATCTATATCTACAGTGCCTATTCAATGATCCCCTACGTTGCCGGACTGTATATCCGGACGCTCCTGTCCCATGTACTGATTCAGGACGAAGTCATCTTTATTACCTGCGTTACGGTAATCAGTACTGCATGGTCTGTGCTCCTGATGTTCAACGCCATTAAGGCGGTGCATCAGTATTCGATCAGCAAGACCATTCTGGCACTGCTGCTCACCTTTGTGGCAATGCTGATTATTCTGATCCTGCTGGTGCTGCTGGTGGCACTGTTCCAGCAGGTATACGTATTTGTTTCTTCCGTCTACACGGAGATCACATACCGCGTGAGAGTATAGAAAGGACGGTGGAACCAATATGAAGAACTGGAAAAAATGGGCTGCCGGCATCTGTGCTCTGAGCCTTTGCATGACGGCAGTTTCCCTGCCGGCGGCGGCGGAGGGCGAGGACGACATTGCCCTGATCTCCGACACTTCGGAAGATATGCCTGTGGCAGACGGCACAGATGGCGGCGATGCGGCAGATGAAACAGCTGAAGAAGAAGCGACTCGTTCTGAAACACAGGAGGAGATCGGGATCACGGCAGAGCAGGTCACTCAGTACATGCAGAAGAAGAATTCCTGCGACGGCATCACTTTCTACTACCGTCCGGAGGACTATGAGGATACCATTTCCGACGAGGACGTGGTAGATCTGCTGGACGACATCGAACTGGCAGGCATTGACGATGCCACCGGCGAGGTAGTCTGCACACTGGAAGAAGACAGCGACAACAGCGACTTCGTGGTATTTCTAAGTCCGGAAAGCCGCTGGCTGGTGTACATGGATCCGGAATACAGCAAGGTCACAATGGTTCGCCAGATCGTTTCTTCGCTGGATAACGAACTGCTGTTCCGTTCCCGCGACAACCGGACACTGGAACTGTACAACAAGGACTACGACGAAGTAGAACGCAGCTACACCACAGACGGCACTGCCAAGGACGGCAAAGTCACCTATACCAACGAGGACGGCTGGCAGGTCGTACTGGCGGACACTTATGATGCGGTGATCTCCTCGGCACGGTTTGTCACGGAAAATGACAAGCTGGCACTGTATGTGGATGACGACACCGCCGTGATCGGACTGTACGACAAGGCAAAAGACAAGATGTGGTGGTCTACTCCTGAAAATGTGGGACACGACAAGACTGCCACCAACACCATTGTAGAGGACTTGTCCTCCTCGCTGAAAATGGTCTACGGCGAACCCGATGCCCGCAGCACTACCAATATGCGTTCCAAGGGCGATGCGAAGATCAAGGTCAAGGACAAGAGCAGCGGTGTGAAGATCACCTATTCGTTCAAGAAAGCAGGCATCACCGTGCCGGTGACCTACACGCTGGAAGATGACTATCTGGAGGCGAAGATCGACACCGCCGACATCGAGGAGGACGATACCTCCGAAACCGGCAAGCTGACCACTTCCCTCTCCATGCTCAGCAGCTTCGGGGCGGCTTCCTCTGCTGATGAGGGCTACTTCGTCATTCCCGACGGCAGCGGTGCTCTGATCCGCTTCAACAACGGCAAAAAGACCGCAAAATCCTATACCGGCTATGTGTACGGCTCCGATGTGACTGCGGTTCCTCTGACAGAACCGGCAGTGACAGAGCAGGTTTCCCTGCCCATGTACGGCATCGTCAACGGCGATAACGCCATGATGGTAGTCTGCACCGAGGGCGACTCCAACGCCAAGCTGACCGCAAGCGTCAGCGGACAGTCCAAGAGCAGCTTCAACGTCTGCGGCTTCGACTTCACGGTGCGGGATTCGGATACCTATTATATGTCCGGCGACAACGGCACGGCACTGACCGTGTTCGAGGACGGCGACATGAAAACCGACACGCTGGCAGTGCGGTACTACCCCCTGGAAACCGAGGACACACCGGACTATACCGATGTGGCGGCGGCATACCGGAACTACCTCACCGAAGAAGCCGGCGTGACCAATACCGTGGAGAACACGGACCCGTCTTTGTACCTCAACTTCTACGGCGGCACGAAAAAGGAAAAATCCGTGCTGGGAATTCCCGTAAGCATGAAAACGGCTCTCACCAGCTTCCAGCAGGCAGAAGAAATTCTGCAAAACCTGTCGGACGGCGGTGCCGAGAACATGAAGGTGCAGTACTACAACTGGACCAACGCCGGCATTTCCGGCAAGGTGGACATCAAGGCAAAGGCTGCTGGCTGTCTGGGCGGAAACGGTGACTGGAACGACCTGCAAAGCTATGCCGCGTCCAACGGCGTGACCATTTATCCGGTATCGGAAAATGAAACGTTCCGTTCCGGCAGCGGGTTCTATACATTTCAGGATACCGCCGTCCGCATCTCCGGCTCCTATGCCCGCATCTATGATTACAATCTGGCATACGGTACCCAGAGTACTGTGAACAAGCCTCTGTCCCTGCTCTCGCCGTCTGCTTTTTCGGAGATTGCCGAGAAGCTTACCGGCAGCCTGCAAAAGAAAGACCTGAACACCCTTTCGCTGGGCAGCCTGACCACTGCCCTCTACGGGGACTACGGCAAGCAGGCGATCTCACGAGATGCTGCCCAGCAGCTGCTGGAGGACGCATATCAGCAGATCACTGATGCAGACATTTCCCTGCTGGCGAACGGAGCCAATGCCTACGCTCTGCCCTATGTGCAGGAGATCACAGACGTGCCGCTGCAATCCAGCGGATTCGATGTGTTCGACGAGGACATTCCGTTCTACCAGATGGTAATGCACGGGGTGAAATCCTACGGCACCAGTGCGGTGAATGCTTCGGCAACACCGGAAGAAACCGTGCTTCTCGCCATTGCCTCCGGCAGCAGCCTGCACTTTGACATGATCGGCGAAGAAACCAGTACGCTGAAAGATACGGTACTGGACGGGCTCTATTATGCCAGTGCGGAAAGCTGGACAGACTACGCCGCACAGAGCTATGCATTCTCCAAGGCGGTGCTCTCCGGACTGGGTGACCAGACCATCACCGGCTATGAGAGAAAGGGCGATGTCATCACCACCACCTATGAAAACGGCACGGTGGTAGAAACCGATCTGGCGAAACAGATCGTCACTGTAGACGGCACGGCATACGCCATGGCGGACTATGTGGAGGAAGGGAGCTGGAACGAAGCATGAAAATGGCATATGAAAAACGAAAAAGCATGTACGGCTACTGCTTTATTGCTCTGTGGTTCGTGGGTGCACTGATTTTCTTCCTGATCCCTGTGGTAGAGTCACTGCTCTATTCCTTTCAGGAGATCACGCCGGACACCGGCGGCATGGTCGGCAGCTGGGTCGGCATGGACAACTATAACTACGCGTTCAACGTGGACCCGAACTACCGCCAGTATCTGGTGAAGGTGCTGAAGGACACTGCGTGGAAAACCCCGCTGATTCTGGTGTTCTCCCTGTTCGTGGCAGTCATTCTGAACCAGAAGTTCAAGGGACGGACATTCTCCCGTGCCGTGTTCTTCCTGCCGGTCATCATTGCCACCGGTCCGGTGTATAACATCATCAACGGCAACCTGCAAAGCACCGGCAACAGCGATGCCAGCCAGTTTTCCACCATGTTTTCCACAGACCTGCTGGGCGAACTCATGGAATTCCTCGGCATCTACGGCATTTCCGACAGCATGCAGACCACCATTGAAATGGTATCGGACAACATTTTCGGCATCGTGTGGAACTCCGGTATCCAGATCCTGATCTTCCTTGCGGCACTGCAAAACATTCCGGTTTCCGCCAAGGAGGCAGCCCAGATGGAGGGTGCCACCGCGTGGGAATACTTCTGGAAGATCACGCTCCCCTATGTCAGCCCCATGATCCTCGCCTGCTTTATCTTCACCATTATCGACTCGTTCACCGATCCGAACAACGTGGTCATGGGACGAATCCTCGATTTGCAGAGCGACTGGCAGTACGGACCGGCTTCGGCAATGGCGTGGGTATACTTCGCTATCGTGCTGGCGGCGGTGGGGATCATTACCGCGATCCTGAACAAGTTCATCTATTATGAAGTAGACTAAAAGGAGATGTCAGTTATGGAAACAACAAAAAACAAGCCGCTGGCATCCCCGAAAGAGGATACGCTGGTGGGCAACGGTATGAGCAAGCGGGAGGCTCGGAAGATCCGCATGCAGAGCATGAACAAATCCGAGATCGCCTATATGCGGCGGAAACGGGTGTTCGATGCGGTGTGGCCGTTTTTCCGGTTCTTCATTCTGTTCGGACTTTGCTTCGTCATTCTCTATCCGCTGATCTACATGATCAGCTGTGCATTCCGCGATTCTGCGGACATGAGTGACCCGACAGTCATGTGGATCCCCCGTCACCTGACGCTCAATGTCATCAAGGAAACCGCAGATGTCATGGACATCTGGAACACCCTGAAAACCACGCTTCTGCTGAACGTTGGCTGCTCGCTGGTGCAGGTGGCTTCCTGTGCACTGGCAGGCTATGGCTTCGCCCGCTTTAAGTTCAAGGGCAAGGGCATTCTGTTCGGCATCGTCGTCATGATGATTCTGGTGCCGCCGCAGATCATCTCCATTCCCCAGTATATGCTGTTCCGGCATTTTGGTATCGGCAGCCTGACAGTGAACCTGATCAACACCAAGCTGTGTATGTACCTGCCGGCGGCAATGGGCAACGGCATTCGTGCCGGTCTGATGATCTTCATCTTCCGCCAGTTCTTCAAGGGACTGCCCAAGGAGCTGGAAGATGCGGCATATCTGGACGGCTGCGGACCGCTTCGCACTTTTGTGCAGGTCATGATCCCCAATGCTTCGTCCTCGTTCCTGACCGTATTCCTGTTCTCCGTGGTCTGGTACTGGAATGACTACTATGTCAGCTCCACATTCTTCACCAAGAACCAGACCATTGCCCTGATGCTGAAGAACCTGAGCACCCTGCTTTCCCAGCAGCTGTTCAATAACGCAGATGTCAGCCCCAGAGAGCAGATCGTCTGGATGGAAGCTGGCTGCCTGATCGCGATTCTGCCGATTCTGGTTATGTACACATTCCTCCAGAAGTATTTCACCGAGGGTATCGAACGCTCCGGTCTGGTCGGATAACGACACAACAATTGCACATGTTTCAAAGCACTCTCCTGTTGGAGGGTGCTTTTTGTGGTGGAAAAGGGTACAAAAAAGAAAAAGTAGGGGGCGATACCCACATCGCTCCGCCGAAACAGCATCTGCGAAGTGTACTTTCTAGTGCAGCCATGTCGAAACCGTCCGGCGGAATTCGCTCGTTGCCCTCGCTGTCCGCCTGTGGCTTGCCAACACCGATTGTTGCCCTTGCCTGTATTGGTAATGTTGATATTCAGGTGCTTTCTGGTGCAGGCGGGTAACTTTATTTTGTATGGCGTTTGCAAGTCTGCTGTTATAAGCCTCCCTTGAAAGAGGTGGAGGGGTTCACTCGTGAAGTGTACTTTCTAGTGCAGCCACACCGAAACCGTCCGGCGGAATTCGCTCGTTGCCCTCGCTGTCCGCCTGTGGCTTGCCAACGCCGGTTGTTGCCCTTGCCTGTATTTGTGACGTTGATATTCGGGTGTTTTCTGGTGCAGGCGGGTAACTTTATTTTGTATGGCGTTTGCAAGTCTGCTGTTATAAGCCTCCCTTGAAAGGGGTGGAGGGGTTCACTCGTGAAGTGTATTTTCTAGTGCAGCCATGTCGAAACCGTCCGGCGGAATTCGCTCGCTGCCCTCGCTGTCCGCCTGTGGCTTGCCAACGCCGATTGTTGTCCTTGCCTGTATTTGTGACGCTGATATTCGGGTGTTTTCAGGTGCAGGCGTTTCAATATTGCCTCCCCTGAAAGGGGAGGGGGACCAGCGAAGCTGGTGGAGGGGTTCTGCTGAAATCTTTTGTTCCTGTTTCAGGTTTCACAGAAGAAACCCCTCAGTCAAGCCTGCGGCTTGCCAGTTCCCCTTTCAGGGGAGCCTTTTTTGCCTTGTGAATTTTCACCAACAAAACTCCCCCCCCCCGGCGGGGCGAACAGGCGGCTTGTCCGCCGTAACACTACCCTTTTCACTCTTGAAATTGGGGCGTAGGGTCAGCGGCGACTCGCCGCTTTCTTTGCTGAAAAGAAAAAAAGAAGCAAAAAAAGAAAAGAGTTCGCGTTCCACCTGTACTGTAAGATTTCAATATCACCCGAAGATTACACAAGAAACTGTCACAATAGATTCTCATCAACAAAACTCCCCCGGCGGGGCGAACAGGCGGCTTGTCCGCCGTAACACTACCCTTTTCACACTTGAAATTGGGGCGTAAGGTCAGCGGCGACCCGCCGCTCGCCGCACTTCTTTTTCGCTTTTTGCATACGTTAAGAACAGGAGTTTGTGTATTTGCACAACTTTCTGTCATTTGGTGCTGTGATGATGCACTGCCTGCCTTCGACGTGCAATTCGCCGGGCAGACAGTTCTTTCCACAGGTTTTCCACAGGGAAAGAAGTTGATAAGTTGAAAATCTGTTGAAAACTAAGTCAATTTTCCCTGTGGAAAACTCTGATTTTCAGCAAGCGGAGGAAACGTGTATGAAATCCGACAAAGTCATTCTTGTCGCAGGCGGTGATCTGCGGCAGCAGTATGCGGCACAGCGGCTCCGGCAGAAAACCGGTGCGGCGGTCTGGACGGTGGGACTGCCGGCACAGCCGAACCTGCACTTCGCCGAAACACCGGCAGAGGTTCCGGCATATGACGTGCTGGTGCTGCCTGTCCTCGCGGGCAGCAGCGGGGAAACCGTGCCGGCTCCATTCGGAACATCTCCCCTGTCGCTGCCCGAACTGGCGGCACAGGGAAAACCGGCGGCACTGGTCGCCGGCGGCGGTTGCTCCGGCGTGGCACATTGGTTCGAGGCTGCCGGCATGACTGTGACCGACTACCTCCGGCGGGAGGAACTGTGCCTCGCCAATGCCGTCCCCACTGCGGAGGGGGCGATCCGAGTCGCCATGGAAGAAACTGCCCGCACCCTGCACGGGGCATCGGCACTGGTGGTGGGCTATGGCAGGATCGGCATGGCACTGGCTCCGCGGCTGCGGGCGTTGGGCATGCAGACAGAGATCTGTGCCCGTCGTTGTGAAACCCGTGCACTGGCACAGATGCAGGGCTTTTCCGCCGTGCCGGTGTCCGCTCTCGCCCAAAGGGCAGCGGCGGCGGACGTGATCTTCAACACGGTGCCGGTGCTGCTGCTGTCTGAAACGGTGTTGAAAGCCCTGCCGCCGGAAACGCTGGTGATCGATCTCGCTTCCCGCCCCGGCGGGACCGACTTCGATGCGGCAAAACGTCTGGGCACCCGCGTGGTGTGGGCATTGGCCCTGCCGCCGGAAGTGCGGCGTTGCCACATTCCGGAAAAGGCAGTTTCTGCGGAATTCCATAGAAAAAATGTTGAAAAGTCGGTGGAAAGTGTGTTGAATTCAGAAAAACGGCTTCGAAATTGTGAAAAAGCGACAAAAACGGGGATAATATCCAGCAAAGAATTTTAAAAAAAATCAGGCTTTGGGCTTGACACGGGCACAATAATATGTTAAAATACGTATGTAAATTGTTTACGAGGGCTTTTTTATAGGACCTTGTAGACATAAGAACAATTGCCGCAGCGTGCGTTTCCGGCAGATGAAGCGGGATTACCGGAAGCAAATGCATCTGATGCGGGCGGTGGAACACCACCTGTGCGGACGGCAATCAATTTAATTAAAAAGAGAGGTAATAAGAAATGAAGAAGACATTTAACAGACTTCTTGCTGCAACTGTCGCAATTCCGGTTGCACTGGGTCAGGTTCTTGCAATTTCTGCAAACGCTGCGGAAGCTCCTGCAGCACTGAAAGTTACAGCTGACAAGCTGCTGAAGGTGGAACCGGCTACTGGTTTCCCGGAAACTGTTAGTGCAGATGCAGACACTATTACTTACACTGTAGAGTCCGATTGGAACACTACTCTGGCAAAGCAGCTGAACACAGAAACTTCCAACAAGACTGTGACTGTGGACGCAAAGAAGTTTGTCGCAGGCATCAATTCCGCAAACTACTATGTAGAACTCCTGAAGAAGGCAGTAAACGCATCTGAAAATCCGACCGCTACGGTAAAGGATGGCGTGGTTACCATTTCCGGTACTGCTGATTTCAGTGCTGCAACAGACAAGCTGGCTGAAAAGCTGGACACTCTGGACGGCTATGAAGGTTTCACTCTGGATACTTCCATTCTGACTGGTGTTGCTTACACTGCAACCATCAAGACAGATTTCGCAAACAGCAAGAGCGTTGACGCTGATCTGAGCTTCACCGCAAACGGCAAGACCTATGGCGTAAGCACAGCAACTGAGTATGCAAACGATGTATACACCAATCTGGCTGGTCAGGTAACTGCTGCTGTAGACCAGAAGGTCAAGGAACTGGCTGCTAAATACAACATGACCGAAGATGAAGTTCGTGCAAATGCTGACTTCGACATCGCTGGTGATGTTGCTGCTCTGAAGGCAGAAACTGACAAGCTGTCTGCTGACATTGCAAAGGCACAGAAGAAGTACGATTCTTTCAAGAATCTGACAAAGGCTGCAAAGAGCTATGATTCCGCAGACGCTGCTCTGGCTGCTGCTGTAAATTATCTGGCAAAGAACGTTGCAGCTGCTGCAAATCAGCCGAAGACAGTTGACGGCATGGTTGCAAAGTATGGTGCAAACTTCGATAACGGCGTTGCATCTGTAAACAGCAGCCTGAAGGACGCTGGCGTAAACGTAGAGATCGCTGTTTCCTCTGCTGATGTTGCTGCTCTGCTGAAGAGTGCAACAAAGGTAACCATTGGTGCAGCAGCTGGCACTTACACTGCTGAACTGGAAATCACCGATGCTGAAAAGGCTGAAGTAGAAAAGTACGTAGAAGAACAGGTTGCAGAAAAGCTGCCGGAAAAGACCGTTGTTTCTGTTGACACCGTAAAGACCGTAACGGTTTCCGGTGCAGCTGACGGCGTTGCTGCTTTCGATGTAACTCGTGACGTAACCGTTGTTCTGAAGGACAAGGATACTACAACTACTACAACAACTACCACTGGTGACAGCGGCACAACTACTACCGATGCAAGCGGTGCAACTACCGATGTCAGCGGTGCAACCACTGATGTCAGCGGTGCAACTACCGATGTCAGCGGTGCAACCACCGATGTCAGCGGTGCAACTACCGATGTCAGCGGTGCAACTACCGATGTCAGCGGTGCAACTACCGATGTCAGCGGTGCAACCACTGATGTCAGCGGCGATACCACTGATGTCAGCAGCGAAACCACTACTGTAAGCAGCGATACCACTGATGTCAGCGGCGATACCACGACTGACGGCAGTGAAACCACTACCGACGGCAGCAGCACTACTACAGAAACTCTGCCGACCGGCGTTTCTTCTGTAGAAGTAAAGACTGTTGACGCTGAAACTGCTGAAAACATCTACCTGTCCGATGAAGAATCCTTCAACGTGGCTGGTCTGATCGAATCCGTAACTCTGCATCTGGAAAATGGCGAAGATGTTACCGTAAATCCGGCAACTGCAATTGACTTCGAAATGACTCCGGCGGAAGCTTACGAAACTGTAACAGAAAAGACTGCTGGCAAGGTTTACTTTGACGGCGAAGTTGGTCTGAAGTACAAGGGCGAAGAAGAGGTTGAGCTCACAGATACCGTAAAGGTAGCAGTTGCTCTGAAGGGCGACACTACACTGGACGGCAAGGTTGATGCAACTGACCTGTTCGAAACTGCTTACTATGTTGCCCTGCAGGGTGCTGGTAAGGCTCCGATCTTTGATACCGTAAAGAACGGCACTGCTCTGGAGAGCAAGCTGGCTTATCTGGCATCTGATATTGATACGGAATCCAAGGCAGGCGAAAATACAGAAGATGGAAAGCTGGATGCTACCGACATGCTGTACACTGCAGTATATCAGGCATACAACGGTGCTGGTAACCACATTGACTGGGCAGAAGCTATCAAGATGGCTAACGGCGGTAAGTAAGCTTTTCTAAGATTCACAAACTTTTATCCATTTGCTTGTATATATTAGCGGTGTGAGGTGCATATCGCATCGCTGGTATATCACATATAATTTTATTTTTGAAAGGAAATAGAAACAATGAAGACTACATTGAAAAAGACAATGGCAGCTCTCTCTGCTGCTGCTGTTGTAGCTGCATCTGCAGCTGTTATGGCTGTTCCGACAAGTGCTGCTGGCGTAAGCCTGACTATGGGCAGCAAGACCCTGACTCTGGCTGAACTGAAGGCTGACAACTATGAAGTAACTCTGCCGATCGGTGTTACCGATAAGATCAACAGCGTTGGCTTTGGCGTAACTCTGGGCGATGGCCTGTCTTACGTAAAGCTGAAGGGCTCTGTTGAAGGTGCTACCGTTATGGCAGCTGCTAGCGAATCTGGCAACTTCATCTTTGCTCCGTTTGCTTATGCATCTGTTCCGCTGGAAGCAGTTGGCGGTCAGATCGCAGAAATCAAGGTAAAGGTTAGCGAAAGTGCTAAGCCGGGCGACACCTTCACTCTGTCTATCGACGGTAAGGATTCCGACGGCGTAGAAACCTCTTACAAGAACGGCGAAACTGGCGAAACTGGCGTTCCGGGCAGCGGTTCTGGTACTATCACCATCGTTGAAGATCCGACTGAGCCGACCACCGAAGCTACCACAGCAGCTCCGACTGCTACACCGGTAGCTGCTACTACTACCGCTGCTAAGGTTGCTACCGCAACCAAGAAGCAGGCTAAGTCCACTTCTTCTCCGAAGACTGGCGACGCTCTGCCGGTAGCTGGCGTAGCTGTAGCTGTAGCTGTAATCGGTGGCGTAGCACTGGTTGCTAAGAAGAGAAAGTAAGCATTCGCTGCGATAGCAGCAACATGTGTAACTGAATCTACATGCACGTAAGTGCATCGAGAGGGCATCTCCTTCGGGAGGTGCCCTCTTTGTTTTATTGCAGATATACTTCCCCGTATGTCGGAAACAATCGTACCTCCCGCAGGAGCAGTCCGGCGGCATGCCTACGCTGTTCCAAGCTGGCATCTGCCCACCATGCTTCCCAATTTTCTGCGGGCTGTAACGGCGGCTCAGAGGCGTTCTGACGCAGTTCCTGTTCCAGCCGCTGGTGCTCTGTCCCCAGCCGCTGGAGTTCCTCCCGCAGAAATACCGCTGCCGCATGCGGTTCCCCCAGTTCAGCCGCCAGCCGCCGCATTCGCTGTTCCAGCTTTTCCAGAGCCACCGCTGCGGCAGAGGGTTCCGGCTCTGCCGACTGTGCATAGGGCAGCACTGCCGCCGCCTGTTCCGCCAGCACCGGAGCCACTGCCTGTTCCACCGTTTCCGTCCGCAGTCCGGCAATGCCGGTGCAGATGCCCTGCCGTTTGCCGCGGCAGACAAAATAGGTGTAGGCTGCCCCTTTGCCGTTGCTGCGGGCATAGCAGCGTGTGCCGCACAGCCCGCAGACTGCCAGCCCCTGTAGCCACGAGGTGTGTCCTGTGCCGCGGTTGGTGCTGCCGCCGCGGGCATTCAGCCGTTCCTGTACGCTCCGCCAGAGCGTGCCGTCGATGAAGCCCCGGTGCAGTCCGGCGGCAACATGCTCGCCCTCCAGATGCACCAGCTTGGAACCCTGCCGCCGGCTGGGGCTGCCGTAGACCAGATAGCCGTTTCCGCAGCAGTACGCCTCCAACGCATGTGTCAGCACTGCCCCCTGCCGCTGCAAAAATACTGCACAGGACAGATCTCCCTGCACATAGACCGGACTTCGCAGCAGCCGGAGCACCGCACTGTTGGACCACCTCGCCCCCTGTCGGGTACGGCTGCCGGCTTGGTTGGCGGCCTGTACCAGCTGTTCCACGTTCTGCCCTGCCACGCCGTATCCGGTGTAAAATGCCTGTACCTGCTGTGCCTCCTCCGGCTGCACTTCCAGCATGGTGGTGGGGTGCCCTCCGTGTGTCACCGGCTTTGCCGTGTAACCGTAAGGCGGCACACCGCCCAGTGCCAGCTGCTGGACGGCTCGGGCGTAGTAATTGTCCCGCACCCGTCCGGCAATGGTTTTCTGCTCCAGTTCCGCGAACATCATCAGCAGATTCAGCAGCATGCCGCCGATTTCCGTCTGGGTGTCGAAGCTTTCCCGCACGGAGTGCAGAGTCACGCCGCGGCGGCGGAATTCCTGCATCATTGCCGCAAAATCGCACAGGGAACGGGAAATTCTGTCCAGCTTATAGACATAGACGCTTTCGATCTGTCCCTGTTCCACCGCCTCCAGCATCTGCTGCAATGCCGGTCGGCGGGTGTTGGTGCCGGAGAAGCCGCGGTCGGTGTAGACCTGCTGAGGCACCGACCGGGGGCAAATGCGGCGGCAGTGCTCCACCTGCATTGCAATGGAAATGGAATCCGGACGTTCCACGGATTGTCGTGCGTAAATTGCGATCATGGTATCCCCTCCCGTACAGGGTATGCGGCTTTTCGTGCAAAATTGCCGGTGACAACGCCGCACCGCCGTTCCGGGGAAAGTTGCACCCATGACCGCGGGAGAGATCATCGCAGACACCATTTGCAATATTCTCGAGGAGAGGAGCGTTGCCCATGAACGACCTGACAGGTGAGCGAATCGGCTTTGTGGTGACCGGTTCGTTCTGTACCTTTTCCGCCGCGTTTGCACAGGCGAAGCTGCTGCGAGAAGCCGGTGCGGAACTGACACCGATTTTCTCGGAGCATGCCGCCGCCATAGATACCCGTTTCGGCACAGCGGCAGAACGGGTTGCCGAATTGGAGGAGATCTGCGGCAAACCGGCGATTCGCAGCATTGCACAGGCAGAGCCGCTTGGCCCCAGGAACCTGCTGGATCTGCTGGTGGTGGCACCCTGTACTGCCAATACCGCCGCAAAGCTGGCGAACGGCATCACGGATACCACAGCGACCATGGCGGTAAAGTCCATGCTCCGGCGGCAGAAACCCATTGTGCTGGCAATCGCCACCAATGATGCACTGCGGGCATCGGCGAAAAATATCGGGCTGCTGCTGAATACGAAGCACTATTACTTTGTGCCCCTGCGGCAGGACGCACCGGTGGAAAAGCCGGCTTCTATGGTGGCGGATTTCACGAAGCTGCCGGAAACGGTGGCTCTTGCACGGGACGGCAAACAGATCCAGCCGATTTTCGGGTAAGCGGAACTGCTGCAAAAATTCTGCGGTACGCCATATTGCCGCCATATTTTTTTCAATGTCATGTGATATACTAGAAAATGGGCGAAGTTCGGACGTTCCGGATTTCGCCCATTTTTAGGGAAACACTGAATAAAGCTTGTGCGTAAGATGCGTAGTCAGATTTTTCGGCAGATTGCCTAGAAATTCCGCAGGCATACTGCCGTATGGCAAGGGATTTCTGGGCAATCTGACGGAAAATCTGCAAGCAGATTGCGTGCAAAGCTGTCAGGCGGGCTTTATTCAGTGTTTCCTTAGAGCACACGCATTGTTCTGGGATTGAGGTGTATGGATTTGGCATGGATCATTTTGAAGCAGGCAATTCTCATGCTGCTGCTGAACGTGGTAGGCATCATTGCCTATCGGACAAAAGTCGTGGACAAAAACGGCGGCAGGCAGTTTTCCAACTTTGTATTGGAAATTGTCACGCCGGTGCTGGTGGTGAACGCCTACGCCGACGTGGAGTATGAGTCCCGTCTTGTGGTGAATATGCTCTGGACGTTTCTGCTGGCGGCGGTGTCCTACGTGGTGTTTATTGCGGCAGTGTATCTGCTGGTGCGGCAGAAGCCGGGGCGGGAAACGGAAATCGAACGCTTTTCCGCCATTTACAGCAACTGCGGCTTCATGGGGATTCCGCTGGCGAGTGCGATTCTGGGGAACGAGGGCGTGTTTTATACCACGGCATTTCTGTCGGTGTTCTTCTGCTTCGCGTGGACACACGGCATCATGCTGCTGACAGGGCAGCACGACCGGAAAGCACTGGTGAAGAAGCTGTGCTCTCCCACCATGATCGGTATCGTGATCGGGCTGCTGCTGTTCTTCTTCCGGATCCCGCTGCCGGATCTGCTGGGAAAGACTTTCGGCTATGTGGCAGGGCTGAATACGCCTATGGCAATGGTGGCTTCGGGTATCAGCGTGGCACAGGCAGATCTGTTCCACGCCCTGAAGAATCCGCGGGTGTACTATGTCAGTGCCGTGAAGCTGCTGATCGTGCCGGTGATTCTGGCGGCACTGTTTCTGCCGCTGGGCTTCATTCCGGAGTCTGTCCGTATTGTGGTGCTGGTGCTGATGGCAGCCCCCTCGGCGGCAATGTGCACGCTCCAGTGCCAGAAACACGACATGAACGATGCCTACGCTTCCCACATCTTCGCCGTCACCACGCTGGTGTCCATGCTGACCATGCCCGCGGTGGTGAAGCTGTTTACATGGGCGTTGGAGTTGGTGTGAAGTATAGCCTTTCTTGGAATGTGTAGGGGGCGATGCCCACATCGCTCCGCGGACTTGCCCGAGGACAGCAATTTTCTAGGGCAGCCACACCGAAACCGTCCGGCGGAATTCGCTCGTTGCCCTCGCTGTCCGCCTGGGGCTTGCC
>ERZ838577.1319-NODE-1319-length-34052-cov-3.664088_pt1 | contig 34052 bp, 29 predicted proteins | sample MGYA00519682_ERZ838577 | MGnify/ENA primary metagenome ERZ838577 (study PRJEB31850, sample SAMEA3708838) | human gut metagenome | biome: human gut; feature: human-associated habitat; material: faeces | place: China | collected 2014 ...
TCAGTCAGCCGGTTCCGAAGTGCCGTCTGACAGCTTCCCCCCGGGGGAAGCCAAGTGGTGCAAACCTTTAGCCTGTACGCTCTACTACAGTTACGCAAGGATACAAACGAGAATTCCCCGGTAGGTGGCACCATTGTGTGATATGTGCCATCTACCGGGGAATCTTTATTTCATTTTCAGAAGGGGCCTGCCACGATGGTGGTGCGCTGGTTGCCGTAGAAATCCCGGTCGAAGACAATGTCCTCGCCCTCAGGAGTTTCAAACCGTTGCTCCGGCTCAAAGGCCATGCCCAGGGTGTCGGAGGTAATCAGCCGTGCTTCCGGCAGGAAGGCCTGGAAATTGGAATCCAGATGGAGTCGCCCGTTGTCCTCTTTCAGCTCCAGGATGATGTGATGCTCGTTGTCCACCAGGGCATCGGTGTCGATGTCGGCGGGCTTTGCGCCGTTGAAGTACACGTTGCCGCCCATCCACACCGGCAGGGGCATATAATAGCGGTCACGGTTCACGCCGCAGCCCTCGCCGCAATAGCCCTCAAAGCAGCTTTCCCACTGCTCCTGGGTCATGTAGCCGGAGTAGGAGGCAGTGCCGCATTCCAGATTGCAGTCGTCCCATTCCATGGTGTCGCCGGGCTGCGGCTTGCAGATTTCTTGCAGCTGCTCCCGCACCGGCTGCTGGACGAACACGTTGTTATAGAAGCGCACGTCGCCATGGAGAATGGACATGAAACCGGTGATTTCCGTCCGGTGGGGCAGATGAATGGGGGTGTAGCGGGTGGAGTCGTATTTGTCGGAGCCGTTCTTCACGCCCTTGCCCACGGCGGTGACAGAGCCGGCAATCAGGTTATGCACAAAGGCCACGCCCTGGGTGGGCAGCTTGATGGCACGCTCGGAGAGCAGAATGTTGTTGTCCACCAGGCAGGGGCCGTGGGCAATCTCAATAAAGAGATCCTCGCCCAAGCCCAGCCCCATGGTGTTCTTCCGCTGGAGCAGATAATCCCGGGGCATACAGTTGTCGTGGAACAGGTTGCCGGTGACCCGGGTGCCCTGGGTCTGCCAGTCCAGCCAGATGCCACGGACGCAGTGGTGGAAGTGGTTGTGGCGGATGGTTACGTCGATGGCAGCGTGGAACTTGATGCCGCCAATCTCAGCGCCTGCCAGATTGCGCTTGTTGTTGATGTGGTGGATGTGGTTGTTTTCAATCACGGAGAACACGCAGCCCAGGTTGCCCACGATGCCGGTCTGTCCGCAGTCGTGGATGTCGCAGTCCCGGACGGTGTGGGAGCCGATGGTTTCCTTGCTCCATCCGTCAATCTGGGCAATCAGGGCGCAGTCCCGCTGGGTCTGGGTGCCGTCCTTATACTTGTAGTGGCTCCACTTGTTGTCGTTGCCCTGCTGCAAATATTTGCCCAGGGAAATGCCGGAGCATTTGGAGTTGGAAACCTCGCAGTTTTCAATCACCCAGCCCTTGGACCAGTGGGGGCCAATCATGCCGTCCTGCAAGGCGGTGGGGGGTGCCCACTGGGTGGCGGCCTTGGTGACCACGAAGCCGGTGAGGGTGATGTAGTTGACGTGCTCCTGCTCCGGATAGAAGCAATGGGGGCGGTAGGTAATCTCCACATCCTCCTGGTTGGGATTCTTGCCCTGGAAATTGGCGTAAATCAGGGTGCTTTCGCCGTCCTCGCTCTGGGCGGTGTACCAGGTGTGCTTGGTAAATTCCTTGTCCCAGGAGCTTTCGTCCTCCACCGGATGCAGCACTTTTTCCAGGCTGTCCTGCTCATACAGGGACTTTTCGCCCAGGAACACGTCGCCGGTGTGGCAGGGGACAATCTGATCCAGCCAGTCGCCCCAAACCAAGGTGGTGTAGGGATTGTAATTGCCGAAGGCAGCATTGGGGATGGTGACCATCCACACATCCTCCTGGAAATGGGTCCAGTTCTTCACCGGCTCTGCACCGGTAATCACGGCGGCCCGAGGTTCGGCGGAGCGGTAGACAATGGGGGCATCCTTGGTGCCTGCCCAGCGGGGGCTGACCTCCTCCCGGTATACGCCGGGGGCTACCAGCACCTGGTCGCCGGCCTGGGCAACAAAGGCTGCCTGGCTGATGGTGCGGAAGGGGCGGTTTTTGCTGCCGTCGCCGGGGTGGGTGGCGTTGCAGTCTACATAGCGAATCATGGTCATTCCTCCTGAAAAATATTTATTCGTTTATATTCATTATAAACGGACGTTTTCAAAAGTCAAGCCAGTGGGAAAAATCCCGCAATAAGGGGAAAAGCGCAATTTTTGCATATTCTTAATGACGCGGCGAACCCAGTACGGATACGTTGATGCCCTGACCCGCCCGGTGACGACACGCAGAGGAAACCGGGGGATTTTCAGGCAATGCACACGCCGCTGCTCAGCCGCAAACAGCCTGCGTAACCAGCGCCGCAATGCCCAAAATCAAAAGCACAAGGGGCACGCCGTAGGCATCGCTTTTCTTGACGGTATGCCAGCGGATGAAATTGGGGGTCATTTTCTGGTGATTTGCCTCCTGATAGGAGCAGTAAATATGCCGCCATTCCAGTTTGTAGCCCGCAAACGACCACACGGCAACCGCCACCATAAACCCGCCCATGATGCCCACGAGTTTATTGTTCCAGATGCCTGCGCAAATCAGCATCAGCAGAATCCATCCGTAGCGGTGGAAATAGGCAAGTGCAATCACTGCCCATGCAGGTGCTTGCCGCTTGTTATGCTTGCTCTGTCTCACCATTTTCTCCTTTAACAATCATTTGACCATGCCCCGGCGCTCCCGCAGCAGAACGGTTTGTTGAATGGACGCAGCTTCCCGCACGGATTGTAGGGGCGGATAGAATCCGCCCGTCGCACCGCTCTGTCCCATCAGCTTGCGGGCGGATTCTATCCGCCCCTACAGGGCGTGTGCAAAACGGTTTCTAAGTGGTATCGAATCGGGCGGGTTAGGGAACTGACGTATCGGTACACGCCCCGTAGCGTCATTGTCCGGCGGCACTGCCGCCCTCAACCCATTTTCAGAATAATGCCCACAATGGCAGACAGGAGAATAAACCAGATGGGGTGAAGCTTCTTGAGCTTTGGAATCAGATTGGTTCCCGCGTACACCCCGGCGGCCAGCGCCACAGATTTCCAGCTGAGCTGTGCCGCCCCAATCTGATAAATGGAATCCACCCGCAAAATGGCAAACAGCACAATTTCCACCCCCGCCGCGCTGATGAGCGCCACCGAGGCCGGGCGTAAGCCATACAGAGCGGCATCCACCAGGGTGCTGGTGCGGAAGCGCTTCAAAAAGAAACTGATGCACAGGACGATGACAATGCTGGGGAAAATCAGCCCCAATGTCGCCGTCACTGCACCCACAATGCCCATCCAGGGGCTGCCCAGCTGGGAGCTTCCCACGGTATAGCCCACATAGGTTGCCATGTTCACCCCCAGGGGGCCGGGGGTGCTCTCGGACACGGCAATCATGTCCGCCAGCTGCCCCGCCGTAAACCAGCCGGTTTTATCCGCAATTTCCCGCAGGAAGGGAACCGTTGCCATGCCGCCGCCAATGGCAAACAGGCCGGTTTTGCAAAATTCCCAAAAGAGTTTGCATAGAATCATTTGCCCCGCACCCCCAGCTTTGTGAACGCAACACCCAGAACGCCCGCGAGCAGCACGGAATAAATGGGAGAAAAGTCAAAAAACACCGCCGCCGCAAACAGCACCAGGTATAATCCCAGCGTCACCTTGTCCGTGACGGCGGACTTGATGAGCCGAACCACCGCATTGAAAATAAACACGCAGACGCACACCCGGATGCCGCCCATGGCATCCTTCACCCAGCTGATTTCCGCAAAATTGTGAATCAGCGCCGCAATCACGCAGATAATCACCGCCGAGGGGGAAACCACCCCCAACGTGGCGATCACGCCGCCCACAATCCCGGCGTATTTCCGCCCGATGAAGGTTGCCACATTCACCGCAATCGCGCCGGGGGTACACTGACTGATGGCATAGTAGTCCGCCAGCTCCTCCTCCGATGCCCATTTCTTCCGCTCCACAACCTCCCGCTGGATGATGGGCAGCATGGCATAGCCGCCGCCAAAGGTGACGGCTCCCACCCGGAAGAAGGCACAATAAAGCTCCAACAGCTTCTTCATAACGGTGCCCCGCTTTCTTCTGTTTTCCCCATCATAGCACCTTTCGGAGAATCTTGTCAAGCGTTCGTGCCCTCAGAAAACAGGACAAAATCGCCGCCGCAGTCACTTACGGAAGCATAGCCGTCAACGCCGAATACATGGCTGACGTTTTCCCGGGACAGCACCTGCTGCGGGGTGCCCTGGGCATAGACCTCGCCGTCACAAATCATATACAGATAGTCACAATAATGAGCCGCCAAACGCAAATCATGAATGACCACCAGGGTGTCCTTTTGGGATTGCTTCAGGTAATCCATGACGAAAAGCTGGTGGCAAATGTCCAGGTGGTTGGTTGGCTCGTCCAGAATCAGGGTGTGCGCCCCCTGGGCAATGGCACGGGCAATGAACACCATCTTCCGCTCGCCGCCGGACAGGCTTTGAATATTCCGCTCCGCCAGAGGGGCAACCCCCAATTCCTCCATGGCAGCCTGAACAATCTGCTTTCCGTTTTTGGGATTCTTGCGGGCGAACAGCCCCATGGAAACCACTTCCCGCACCGTGAAATCAAAAGTACACTCGCTGTCCTGCCCCACATAGCCCAGGATGGCGGCCAGTTCCCGGGGGGAATAGGCGGTGACGGGTTTCCCGTCCAGGGAAATGGTGCCCTGCTGTTTCTGGACGGCACCGAAGGTAGTTTTAATCAGGGTGGACTTGCCGCAGCCGTTTGCCCCCACAATGCCCACAATCTCGCCGGGGCGGGTGGCGAGGGAGACGGAGCGGAGAATTTGCTTTCCGCCCAGCTTGACGGCAATGGAATCATAGGATAATTTCATGTTTTGCCCCCTCCGTAACCACTGCGAATCATCAGGAACATGAAGAAGGGCGCACCGATAAAGGCAGTGACGATGCCAATGGGCAGCTCCACCGCACCGAAGGCGCACCGGGCAAAGGCATCCGCCCAGAGGATAAACACCGCCCCCAGCAGGGCACTCATGGGCATGACAATGCGGTTGTCATTGGTGCGGGAAATCAGCCGGGTTACATGGGGCACCACCAGCCCCACAAAGCCCACAATGCCGGTGATGGATACCAGTGAGGCCACCACCAGGGAGCACACCAGGAACATACAGGAGCGGAACAGCCGCACCCGCAGACCCATGGCGGCGGCATCCTCATCCCCCATCATCATCATGTTGAACCGGGTACCCATCAGCGTGAAAATGACCGTACCGGCTACAACAAAAATGGCCGGAATGGTCAGTGTTTTCCATTGGGCGGCGGAAATGCTGCCCATCTGCCAGCTATACACGGCGGCGATGCCCTCCGGGCTTTTGGCACGGAAGATTAAAAAGCTGGTAACGGCACTCATCACCGCATTCACCGCCGTGCCGGACAGCAGCAGCGTCACCGGGCGGAGCTTGCCGCCGCCGGCCTTTTTTGCCAGAGAGTAAACCACCAGCGCCGAAAACAGCGCCCCCAGAAAGGCAAAGGCGGTGGTTTGCCGCTGCCCTGCCAAAAACTGAATGGGGGTGAGCAGTGCCAGGGAAGCACCGGCGGAAGCGCCGGAGGAAATGCCCAGCACATAGGGGTCGGCAATGGGGTTGAGCACCAGCGACTGCATGGCAGCGCCGCAGATGCCCAGCCCCGCCCCCACCAGCATGGCAAAAAGGGTGCGGGGCAGGCGGACGAACCACACGATTTTCAGGTGGGTTTTCAGGTAGACCCCTGCGTTCACCCGGGCATCCCCGGCAAACAGGTGATCATAGATAATATCGTATACCTCCCGCAGCCCCAGCTGCGTGGAGCCGAAGCTGACGGTAATCAGGGCAGAGGCTGCCACCGCAGCAATCAGCAAAACAAAGAGAACCGTAATCCATACTTTTTTATTCATGCACATTCCTCATCGGCAAAAACAGGGATGACCAACCGGCCATCCCTGTTTAACGGGTCATACTTACCGGAACAGTTCCGGGTAGAAATACTCTGCCATGGTGCGGCAGGCACTGGCAGCACGGATGTCCTGCATCACGCTGACCAGGGGAACCACCAGGAAGCGATTGTTCACAACGGCGGGAATGTCGGAACAAGCGGGGTTGTTGGTCACATAGGCAATCTTGTCTTCCACGCTCTGATTGCCGTAGTCATTGATAATGATGATGTCGGGGTTGGCTTCCACCAGGGTTTCCACGGAGGTGTAGAACCAGCGGGAATCGGCTGCCTTGCGGGTGGTGTTGATGCCGCCGGCCAGCTCAATCAGATTGCTTTCCAGACCGGCAGCGGTGGTATAAATCTGGTCTTCCTTGAACATATCCAGGACGAACACCCGGGGCTTTTCCTCGTCCTTTTTGTCAGCAACCATGCCGTTGGTTTCGGCAATGGATGCCTTCATGTCAGCAATCAGAGCGGCAGCCTTGTCCTCCACCTTGAAAATTTTGCCCAGGTTTTCAATATCGGTGTAAATGTCCTCAACGGTTTCATCGGGGACGATGGTGCCGGTGATGGTCAGGCAGTTGATGCCCTCGGCCTCCAGCTGCTCGTAGGTGCCCCAGGAGCTGTCCTTGAACGCACTGATTTGACCAATCAGCAGGTCGGCACCGCTGGCAACAGCATTTTCATTGGAACGCTCGATTTCGGGGATATGCTCAAAGGCCTCTGCCAGCTCCTCCAGGGGAACCTCGGCGGGGTTGGTGTGGACGTTTTTGCCCACAATCCGGTCGCCCAGACCCAGCATCACCAGGTTTTCGGCGGAGTAGAGGTTGGCGCACAGCACGCCGGTGGGCATGGAGGTGAAGGTGACGACCCGGTCACCGTTCTGGATGGTGACAACGCCGTAGTCATCCTCGGCGGCGACGGCAGCGCCGGACAGGCAGGTCAGGGAGAGCAGCAGCGCCAGGACGAGACAGGTGAGTTTTTTGATGTTCATAATGGTTTTCCTTTCAAAAAAAGTGTGTCCTGCCAAAACAGAACACACCAAAAAACCCTTCTGGACAGAAAGGCAATTCACGCTCCGGTTTCGGCAGAGGTTCAAACAGCATTCCGGGATGTATCTGACTTATCTGCAACAGCAGCTTCACAGTGACCGACTCGCGGAGCATTGCACTCCATTCCAGAGCCCGGAATACGATTCAATTACGGTGTCCATTATAAAAAGCGAGTCAAGTGTTGTCAATCTGGAATTTTTCCCAATTTCTGCCTGCAAAATTGGGGGTTGTTTCTACGGCAAATACAGTTTTTCCGGTCATTGCCACACCCGGCAGCACCTGCGGGCATTCATTCTTTGTTTGTTTTTGGTTATCAAAACATTCACAGCCCCTTTCAGTTCATTTTCAGGACTCTGCCTATGCGGCTAATAGCCGCCCGATAATGCCGCACGGAGCTTGTATCGATCCGTTGGTTCCCTAACCCGCCCGGTAACGTACACATAGAAAACCGAAAGCTTCTGAGCCAGTGGGGGTCGCCAACCTGGCGACCCGAGCGGCGAAGCCGTCCCTACCGGTGCGGTGGAAACCGGGGGCTGGCGGGTCGCCTATTAGGCGACCCCTACGGTGCGCTTCAAAATTGGGGACAGTTGCAAAATCGCACACGCCATTATGTAGGGGTCGTCAACCTGGCGATCCGAGCGGCTAGTAGCCGCCCCTACCCGGGGCGGTGGAAACCAGGGGCTGGCGGGTCGCCTATTAGGCGACCCCTACGGTGCGCTTCAAAATTGGGGACAGTTGCAAAATCGCACACGCCATGTAGGGGTCGCCAGGTTGGCGACCCCTACGTCGCTCATTCTATTGACAATGCGTTCATATATTTTTAACTCGTGCAATCGTCCCGCAACGGCCATTTCCCTTGTTGCATAATCCGCCTGTTTCCTCTATAATGGAAGTAGTTTTTCAAGGAGGAGGGGAATGCAGCAATGCCCAAAGTCATCATTGTAGAGGATGAAGAAAGCCATTCTAAAGCATTGGTGCGGCTGTGCACCAGGTATCAGCAGGAGCGCGGCGTGGAGCTGGACACCGCGGTGTATGACAACCCGGCGGTTTTTCTGCAAAAATATCACGGCGATGCAGACATGGTGCTTCTGGACATTCTCATGCCCCAGATGAACGGCATGGAGTGCGCCCGACGGCTGCGTAAACGGGATGAAAACGTGCTGCTGTGCTTTGTAACCAGCATGGCGCAGTATGCCATCCAGGGCTATGAGGTGGGGGCTGTGGACTTCATTTTGAAGCCGGTGAACTACGACGAATTTTCCCTGAAAATGGACAGAATGCTCCGCATTCTGCGCAAGCAGTCCTCTGCCACCGTCCTCGTCAGCACCCGCAGCGAGATGAAAAAGATTGACCTGCGGGATCTGGCCTATGTGGAGGTTTTCAACCACAGCCTCATCTACCACACCACCGGCGGCGATTTTGAAGCCTATGGCAAGCTGTCCAGTCTGGAGGAGGACCCGCGTTTTCACCGCTTCGTGCGCATTTCTCCCAGCCATCTGGTCAACTGCGCCATGATTACCTCCGTTCAGGACGATTCCCTGCTCTTGGGCGACATCCGTCTGCCAATCTCCCGCCGGCGGCGGAAGGAGTGCATGGAAAAAATGGCGGCGATTTTCGGAGGGAGCTTTTTATGATGTGGTATATCAACTATTTTCATACCCAGATTCTGGTGATTGAGCTGCTGTTCTGCCTGCATCTGGAGAAGAAGTCCCATTTCTGGCTCCGGTTTGTGCCCGGTGCCGCTCTGTATCTGGCGCTGCCCCTTGCGGTTCCCGGCGGATTCTTCAATCCGCACCTCGTGTTGGGCGGGTTTACCCTTGGGTTTCTGGCCATGTGTATGCTGTCCGGGCTGCTGCTCTGGTTCTGCTTCTGCATGAACGTCCGTCAGGTTGTTTTTTACTGCTGCGTTGCCCACACCTTTCAGCACATGATTCACTGCCTGTACCGGATGTTCTGCCTGGTCTTTTCCCCGCCCTTCTGGGTTGGACAGGGGATTCAATTTGGCCTGCTGATTGTCGCCTGCGTGCTGGTGTACCGGCTGCTGTCCCACCGGTTCCGCGGCAGCGAAACTGCGGATTTCGGGAATAATTATCTGCTGCTGTTTGCGTTTGTATCCACCCTGACCATTTATGTTGTCAGCTATTGGACAACCTCCCAAGAGTGCGAAACCATCGGCATCCAGTTCTTCGATTTCTTCTCCTGCTTACTGCTGGTGACCATTCTGTTGGACATCTTCCGCATTCGGCAGGCAGAACGGGAGCAGATGGTGATGGAGCGGCTGCTGCGCCAGGAGCAGGAGCAGCACATGGTCAGCCGCGCCACCATGGACGTTATCAACCGCAAATGCCACGACCTGCGCCACCAGATTACCGCCCTGCGGCACATGGACGATGCGGAAAAGGAAAAGAGCATCCAGGAACTGGAGCACGCCGTGATGATTTATGACAGCTTTCCAAAATCCGGGAATACGGAGCTGGACATCATTCTGGCAGAAAAGAGCTTGCTGGCCGAAAAGCAGCAGACCCGGGTGCAGTGCATCGTAGACGGGAGCAAGCTTTCGTTTTTGGCGCTGGATGATATGTATTCCCTGTTTGGCAACGCCCTGGACAACGCCATCGAAGCCACCAGCCGGGAGCCAAACGAAGCAAAGCGCATTGTCACCCTCCATGCCGCTGCCCGGGGCAATCTGTATTCCATTCACATGGAAAATCCTTGCGGGAAGCAGCCGCTGTTTATGGACGGCATTCCGGTCACCAGCAAGGCAGACACCAACTGCCACGGCTACGGTATGCGCAGTATGCGCTACCTGTGCGAAAAATACGGCGGAGCACTGACTGCCGGCTGGGAAAACGGCATCTTTATTTTAGATATGCTGCTTCCGCTGCAATCGCCTCGGCACTAGCAATTACCGCCCGCTGCTTTCTTTTGAGATTGCCATCATTTCAATTGGGCTATCGGCACTTCGCCGGTAGCCTTTTCTCGTTTTTGCCATTCTGATTGCGGTTATGTATGAACTTGGATTTCGGCTTGTTATGCAGCCCTCATCATACGGATTGCAGGGGAAATACCGATTGGAAGCCGTCGCATGGCATACAGTGGAATGTAAAAAATGATGCGCACGAATGTCCTTGCAAGAAAGACACTCTCTTGCGCGGCAAAGAAAGTTTTTTGGTGGAAAGACACAAAAAAGGAATATAAATATTGGGTGGTATACCAAAAAGTCAGGGCGATGTCATCCATATGTTGACAAATTGTGAACTAAGGCGTATTCTATACAGTGTACTGTATGAAATGGACGAGCGCCGTTCCCCCGGGAAACGGCACATCAACAGGAAAGGAACGAGTATACTATGGGATTTATTGATAAACTGTTCGGTAAAAAGCTGGAGGGCATTTATGCGCCCGTTGCCGGTAAGGCTGTGGCAATTACCGAAGTGCCCGATCCCACCTTTGCAGAAGGTATGCTGGGCAATGGCATTGCCATCGAGCCTGCCGAGGGCAAGGTGTATGCGCCCTGTGATGCAACGGTTGATATGATGTTCGATACCGGTCACGCTGTCAGCCTGGTTTCCGATACCGGCGTTGAGATTCTCATTCATGTGGGTCTGGAGACTGTGAGCCTGGCGGGCAAGCCGTTCACTGTTCATGTTCACAACGGCGACAAGGTCAAAAAGGGCCAGCTGCTGCTGGAGGTTGACCTGGAGGCAGTCAAGGCCGCCGGTCTGCCCACCATTACCCCGGTGCTGATTTGCAATACCGATGCCTATCCCACCTTCAAGACCCACGTTGGCAAGGACGTTTCCAACGAAGATGTGGTTATTGAGCTGGGCAAGTAAGGAGCGGCAAAAAATGAAAATTGGTACTGGTCTTCCCGTCTTTCCCGGTGTGTCCATTGGCAAGGCTGTGGTTTACCGCAAGTCCCAGCAGGCTGCCCCCGTTTCTTCCGGCGACCCTGCCGCAGAGCAGGCCAAGTTTGATGCTGCCGTCGTTACCGCCCGCAATCAGCTGAGCGCCCTGTATGAAAAGGCGAAGGCAGAGCTGGGCGAAGAAAAGGCCGCCATTGTGGAAGTGCAGATGCTGATGCTGGACGACCTGGATTATCTGGACGGCGTGGCGGCTGCCATCGAGGGCGGCGCTGCTGCTGCCACGGCAGCACTGGAAACCGGCGAGGAGTTCGCCGCCGTGTTTGCTGCCATGGACGACGAGTATATGAATGCCCGCTCTGCCGACATCCGGGATATGTCCCACCGTATTTATGATATTCTCTGCGGCAACACCGGCTTCCAGCTGCCCGACGGCGAATTTTTGCTGGTTGCCGAGGATTTGGCTCCCTCCGAGACCATCCAGCTGCCCAGAGAGCGGATTCTGGCCTTTGTGACCCGTCAGGGTTCCTCCTCCAGCCATACCGCCATTCTGGCCCGCACCCTGAACATTCCCTCTCTGGTTCAGTCCGACATCGCGCTGGAGGATGCAGAGGGCTGCACCGTTCTGGCGGTGGACGGCTTCACCGGCAACTGGTATATGGACCCGGACGACGAGACCATGGCCATGCTGAAGGCCAAGCAGGCGGAAGCCGCTGCCGGTCGGGCTGCTCTGGAAGCCTACCGGGGCAAGGAGAGCGTTACAAAGTCCGGCAAGAAGATTATCCTGGCTGCCAACATCGGCTGCCCGGAGGATGCCGAGGCGGCGCTGGCTGCCGACTGTGAGGGCGTTGGCCTGATGCGCAGCGAGTTCCTCTATCTGGGACGGGACAGCCTGCCCACCGAGGATGAGCTGTTTGAAGCTTATAAAAAGGTTGCTCAAACCATGGGTAGCCGCCCTGTGGTCATTCGCACCCTGGACATCGGTGCGGACAAGCAGGTGGACTATATGGGGCTTGAGAAGGAAGAAAACCCGGCGCTGGGTCTGCGTGGTCTGCGCATCTGCCTGACCCGGGAGGAAATTTTCCGTCCCCAGCTGCGTGCAATTCTCCGTGCCTCTGCCTACGGCAACCTCATGGTGATGTTCCCCATGGTGGCTTCCGTGTGGGAGCTGAAGGAAGCCAAGGCGCTGTGCGCCCAGCTGCGTCAGGAGCTGGAAGTCGAGGGCGTTGCCGTCAAGGATGTTCCCATCGGTGTGATGGTGGAAACCCCTGCCGCCGCCGTGCTGGCCCACGAGCTGGCAAAGGAGGCTGCCTTCTTCTCCGTCGGCACCAACGACCTGACCCAGTATACCCTGGCGGTAGACCGTCAGAATGCCAACCTGGGCAAGTTCTATGACCCCTATCATCCCGCCCTCATGGCGCTGCTGGCACATATTGCCAAGTCCGCCAACGAGGCCGGCATCTGGGCCGGTATTTGCGGCGAGCTGGGCGCTGACCCCAAGATGACCGAAAAGTTCATCGAAATGGGTTACAAGGAGCTGTCCATGGCTGCCGGTCGAATTCTGGAAATCAGAAAGATTGTCTGCCAGTCGGAGCAGTAAGCCCCGGCGTGACAATAAATTATTCCAAAGCGTGAAAGTGAGGAAATAAGAAATGAAAGAATTCAAGCACGTGATTACCGATCCCATGGGAATGCACGCTCGCCCCGCCGGTATGCTGGTGAAGGCCGTTGCTCCCTTTGCTTCCAAGGTTACCGTTACCGCTCCCACCGGTACTGCCGATGCCCGCCGCCTGATGGCACTGATGAAGCTGGCTGCCAAGCAGGGCATGGAGCTGACCGTCACCGTTGAGGGTGATGACGAGGAGACCGCCGCTGCGGAGCTCCAGGCATTCCTGAGTGCCAACCTGTAAGCTGTATTTCGTCCCTGTTAGCCGTCGTGGGCCGGCGGCCTTTATATATGCAAAAAGGGAAAAGACAAAAATTGGAGGGAATTATCTATGATGAAATATCTGCAGAAGCTGGGTAAAGCAATGATGCTGCCCGTTGCTGCACTGCCCATCTGCGGCATCCTGATGGGTCTGGGCTACGCCTTTGCTCCCGGTGTTATGGGCGTTCCCGATGCACCTACTTCCGGCGCACTGTACACCATCGGTTTCTTCCTGATCAAGGCCGGCGCTGCCCTGATCGACAACATGGCCATCCTGTTCGCCATCGGCGTTGCCGTTGGCCTGGCAAAAGAAAATGACGGCACTGCCGGTCTGGCTGGTATGGTCTCCTACCTGATGATCACCACCCTGCTGGCTCCCAGCACCGTTTCCGCCATTGCTCCCAATATGATCGCTTCCGAGGTCAACCAGGTTGCTTTCGCCAAGATCGGCGGCAACGCTTTCATTGGTATCCTGGCCGGTATCATCGGCGGCATCTGCTACAACAAGTTCAGGAGCACCAAGCTGCCTGACTTCCTGGCATTCTTCAGCGGCAAGCGCTCCGTTGCCATTGTCACCGCTCTGGTTTCCATCGTTGTCTCCGCCATCCTGCTGTTTGTATGGCCCATCATCTTCAGCGGCCTGGTTGCTCTGGGCAACGGCATCACCAAGCTGGACGCTGTTGGCGCTGGCATCTACGCCTTCCTGAACCGTCTGCTGATCCCCACCGGCCTGCATCACGCTCTGAACAACGTGTTCTGGTTCGACACCATCGGCCTGGGCGACCTGACCGCTTACTGGGGTGCTCTGACTGAGGGCGGCGTTATGGCCAACGGCAACCCCGTCAACTGGTCCGTGGGCATGTACATGGCCGGCTTCTTCCCCTGCATGATGTTCGGTATCCCCGGCGCTGCTCTGGCTATGATCCAGACCGCTAAGACCAACAAGCGCAAGGTTGCCATCGGCATCGTTGGCTCCGCTGCTATCTGCGCCTTCATCTGCGGCGTTACCGAGCCCTTCGAGTTCGCATTCATGTTCCTGGCATTCCCCCTGTATGTTGTCTACGCTCTGCTGTACGGCATCTTCACCACCATCACTGTTGCTCTGGGCTTCCGTGCAGGCTTCTGCTTCTCCGCCGGTGCAACTGACCTGATCTTCTCTGCTTCCCTGCCCGCAGCTGCCAAGACTTGGCTGATCCTGCCCCTGGGCGCTGCTGCTTTCATCGTCTTCTACCTGGTGTTCAAGTTCGCCATTGTCAAGTGGAACCTGAAGACCCCCGGCCGTGAAGATGACCAGGAGAACGAGATGAACATCGAGCTGGCGAACGATGACTACACCACCATGGCTCAGATCATTCTGGAAGGCCTGGGCGGCAAGGACAACATTACCTCCATCGACCACTGCATCACTCGTCTGAGACTGGAAGTCAAGGATCGCCTGCTGGTTGACGAGAAGAAGATCAAGTCCTCCGGTGCCTCCGGCGTTATCCGTCCGGGCAAGACCGCTGTTCAGGTCGTCATCGGACCCAAGGTTCAGTTCGTCTACGAGGAGTTCAAGAAGATCGCAAAGTAAGGCTTTTCGGAAATACTGCGGCCCACGCGGTAATTTGACTTCATAACCCCGCAAGGGGATACGAGGCGATTTCCAAACGCAATCCCCCATATGAAGGTCTCACCGGCCTGCATATGGGGGATTCTTCTTTTTTTAATGCCGCTACGGGGCTTGTACGGATACGGTTGTTCCCTGACCCGCCCGGTGACATACCGCTCAAAAACCGTAGGAGTGGCTGAGGGAGTCGTCAGGCTTTCAATAGAGCCAGCACTGCCTCCTACAGACGGGTTCTGGCCATCGTAATTATGTACAAATTATGGCCGTTCATATTTGTGCAGTATGCTGTATTCTTTAGCAGCAGTACCCCGCAAGACTCAGTCACCTTGACCAACTGCGACATTATTTCGACCAGTTACGAAGTAAATCTTTCAATTATATTTGTGTCGGATTACAATATCTTTGAAATCAGATGGGGCAACCCGTCAAATGAGGAGGAGATATTTTGAAAAACACAAAACTGTGGTCGGGTCTGACCTCCGTCTTTGCAGTCCTTCTGGTGATTGCAATGCTCGGAAACACCCTGGCAGCCGCCAATGCGAGCTACATCAACAGCGCCCTTGGCATCAACACGGCACGGATTGTCGAGACGGGTACAGCCCCGGACGACACCACCTATTACAAGAGCCAGTTTGGCGCATTTGACGATGCCGAAGCCCAGGCAAAGGCCATTGCCGCCGCCCTGGAGCAAAACGTCAACGAGATGCGCGAGGGTGCAGCGTTGCTGCTGAACAAGGACGGCGCTCTGCCCCTTTCCAGCGAAGTGCGTATTTCCGTCTTTGGTCACGGCGCTGTTGACCCCGCTTACCAGGGTTCTTCCGCCGGCACAAAGGTGAAAAACGGCGACCTCAATTCCATCGACCTGAAAACGGCGCTGGAAGCACAGGGCTTCAAGGTAAACGAGACTCTGTGGAGCGGACTGCAAAAAGGCACCGCCGCCCGGGGCGAATTGAAGCAGTCCTTCGGCGGCATGGCCATTGCCGTCACCGGCTCCGCTGCCGGAACGGAAGAAAACAAGGCCTTCTACGAACAGTATGTCGATAGCTTCCAGAAATACAACGATGCCGCCGTGGTGGTATTCACCCGGGAGGGAGCGGAAGGTACTGACCTCATCATGCAGGATGTGGACGATGAAGGCGGTGTGTCCGGCAGCATCAGCAGTCTTGCCCTGCACAAAAACGAGCGGGATTTGCTGGAACTGGTGCGTGCCAACTTTGACAAGGTAATCGTCCTGCTGAACAGCCCTTATCAGATGGAGGTTCATGAAATCAAGGACTATGCCGATGCCATTTTGTTCATTGGCTATCCCGGACACCAGGGCTTCACCGGCGTAGCCGAGATTCTGAAGGGCGTGGTCAATCCCTCCGGCAAGATTGTGGACACCTACGCAACCAGCTCCCTGTCCGCCCCTGCCGTGGTCAACTCCGGTACGCAAACGCCGAAGTTTTCCAATGTTGACGAAATCAACAGCACCATCGGGGCAGACGAGCGCGCCGAATACCTCTCCTTCCAGGCGGAAAATATTTACATCGGCTACCGCTACTACGAAACCCGTTATGCCGACTGCGTGATGGACAAGGGCGGCGCTTCCAGCCCCGTGGGCGCTCTGGCCGGTGCCAGCGCCTGGAACTATGCCGACGAAGTGCAGTACCCCTTCGGCTATGGCCTGAGCTATACCACCTTCCAGCAGAAGCTGGACAGCGTAAAGGTGGAAGACGACCAAATCACCGCCAAGGTGACCGTCACCAACACCGGTGACGTTGCCGGTAAGAGCGTGGTGCAGCTATACGCCCAGACCCCCTATGGCGCTTATGAGACAGAGCACAAGGTTGAAAAATCCGCCATTGCCATTGTGGACTATGGAAAAACGGGGCTGCTGAACCCCGGCGCTTCTGAAACTGTTACCATTACCGTTGATAAATATCTGCTTGCCAGCTACGATGTCACCGCCAATAACGGCGAGGGCGGCTATATTCTCTCTGAGGGAAGCTACTATTTGGCGATTGGCGATGATGCACACGATGCCCTGAACAATGTGCTTGCAGCCCAGGGCTACACCACGGACAACGGCATGACCGCTGCCGGTGACAGCGCTAAGAGCTACCAGTGGAAGGAAAGCTTCGACAGCGACAAGTACCGCACCGGTGCAAACGGCGTGGCTGTTACCAACCAGTTTGCCGACTGTGACCTGAACTACTGGGTGCCCGGCGCAGGCACCTACCTGACCCGCAGCGATTGGGCAGGCACCTATCCCGTCCGGCAGACCACCGTGGACGCGACCGCCGAAATGATGGACATTCTGGATGGTGAATGGTATGAAAAGCCGGAGGATGCCCCCAGCTTCCAGGAGGTTGCCGCACAATTCGGCGTGGACAGCGGCCTGAATCTGGCAACCATGAAGGACATTCCTCTGTCCGATACCGAAACCTGGGAAACCTTCATCCACCAGCTGAAGGTGGAAGACCTTCCCAACGCCACCGCCGAGAGCTTCTCCTGTCCTGCTGTGGGCAATCTGTCCCCCTCCTTCGGCGTGGGTGACGGCTGCGATTCCGTTGGCGGCAAATATCCCATTCCCATCACGGTGGACGGCGCAGAGGTGACCGTTCCCACCACCCGCTACTGTTCCAATGTGGTGCTCACCGGCACCTTCAACGACGAGCTCATCGCTAATCGAGGCACCATGATGGGCGAGGACGGTATGTGGTCCAAGTTCATGATTAACTACAACCTGGGCAACGACCTGCACCGCACCCCCTTTGGCGGTCGTAACTTCGAGTATATGTCCGAGTGCCCCACCATGAACTATCTTGCCGGTGCCGTTGAGGTGGAGGCCATGGAAAAAACCGGCTCCCACGCTGCCCCCAAGCACTTTGTGGGCAATGACCAGGAATTTTACCGGGATGGCGTGTGCTGCTTCTTCAACGAGCAGGCCTTCCGGGAAGGCAACCTCCGCGCCTTTGAAGGCTCTGTGCGGGTCGCCAACGCCGGCGGCATCATGCAGTCCTTCTCCCGGGTAGGTCTCAAGTGGAACTCCTCCAGCTATGCCCTGAATACCCAGGTGCTGCGCAACGAATGGGGCTGGCAGGGTGCCATTGATACCGATGCAGCGCCCTGCTTCGGTGAGTACGTTGACGGCGGCTTCCGCAACCACGCAGTTGAGGTCATGGCAGCCGGTACCCAGGAATGGTGTCTGGATGGTGTCGCCGGTCACGGCAACTGGGTGCTGAACAAGGCACGGGAGACCGATGACGGATACCTGCTGAACCTGCTCAAAGAGGCTGCCATCAGCTGGGAATATGCCATCAGCCGCTCCGTCATTGCCAATGGCTACAGCTCCACCGCTGTGGTTGAGCATCTCACCCCCTGGTGGCAAACCACCATCACCGCCGTGCTGGCTGCCTCCGCCGTGCTGGCCGCCGGATGCTTTGTGATGCTGCTGGTGTCAAAAACCAAGAAGAAGGAAAACTGAGGAGGGAGAAAGTACCATGAAAAAAATGACTGTTGGAAAGTGCCTTTCGGCAATCACCTGCATTCTGGGCGTTATCACCTTCATCCTGCTGGCTGTTTACGGCTCCAAGGGCGGCATCGTCCAAACCACCGTTTATGTGGCACTGGCCGCTGCAATCATCTGTGAGGCTGCCGCATTGCTGGGTGAAAAGAGCTTCACGGACTTTACCGGGATTGCCGCCTCCGTGGCGTTGGCCTTCGTCACCATGCAGGTGTTCTCTGACGGCATCTGGAACATTGCCGAAGCAATGAGCGGAATCCGCATGGTGGGTCTGCCCGAGCTGGCCGGTACAAACTATCTGCTGGCCGCCCTGGGCGTGGTGTCTATCATTACTTCTGTCGTGGCAAACTTCCTGAAAAAGTAATCGGGAACACCTTGGGGCAGCAGTCCATCCCGGCTGCTGCCCCACAATGCTGCTTGTCAGCTCCCAAGATTTTGATGTAAATGAACAATACAGAAAATCCTGAAAGGATATGCCGCTTTTACAGTATGTTATGCCAAAAGAGTGTTATATTCTTTATTCTATGATATAATTTCCTCATCCAAAAGGAGGGTGAACATGAAATCTGTTTCGTTTAATCTTGGCTGGTATGTCCGCCATGTGGAAGACACCGGGCTGGGTACTCCCGTCACCCTGCCCCACGATGCCATGCTCTCGGAGCCGCGCACGGCTCTTGCCGAAGGCGGACTGAATGTCAGCTGGTTTGAGGGACGGGACTACGTCTATACAAAAAAATGGGATGTGACCCAGGCGCAGCTTGCCCGGCACAATGTGCTGGAATTTGAGGGCGTATACCGCAAGGCAGAGGTGTTCGTGAACGGCAAAAAGGCCGCTTTCCGCCCCTATGGCTACACCAATTTTTATGTGGAGCTGGATGGCCTTCTCCATGCCGGGGAAAACACCGTTGAGGTCATTGCCCGCAATGCCGACCAGCCCAATTCCCGCTGGTACTCCGGCGCTGGCATCTATCGCCCGGTGAAGCTGTGGAGTTCCCCCAAGAAGTACATTCCCCTCAACGGTGTCAAAATCCGCACCGTCTCTGTCTCCCCGGCGGTCATTGCGGTGACGGTGAAAACCTCCGTCCCCGGTGATGTTCAGGTGGAAATCCTGGATGGGGGCAGGGTAGCTGCTTCTGCCACCGGCAGCGGCAGCTTCCAACTGGAGATTCCAGATGGCAAGCTGTGGAGCGTAGAGCATCCCAATCTCTACACCGCCCGGGTTACCTTTGGGGAAGATGCGGACGAAGAAACCTTCGGCATCCGCTCCCTGACCTGGGGCAATGATGGCCTGAAACTGAACGGAGAGAGAATCATTCTCCGGGGTGCCTGCATCCACCATGATAATGGTTTTTTAGGTGCTGCCTGCCATCCCGATGCGGTGGAACGGCGGCTGCGGATTCTCAAGGAAAACGGCTACAATGCCATCCGCTCCGCCCACAATCCCTGCTCCAAGACCGCCCTGGAAATTTGCGACCGCATGGGAATGCTGGTGATGGATGAGTACATCGACCACTGGTATATCCACAAGACCAAGTATGACTATGTGGAATTCTTCGACCGGTTCTGGAAGCAGGACATGACCGACATGGTGGACAAGGACTATAACCACCCCTGCGTCATTCTGTATTCCACCGGCAACGAGGTGGCAGAAACCGCCCAGCCCCGGGGCATTGCGCTGGCAAAGGAAATGACCGAGCTGCTCCACAGCCTGGACAGCACCCGTCCTGTCACCTGCGGCATCAATATTTTCTTCAATTTCCTCAACTCCATCGGCTTTGGTCAGTATTCCGACGAAAAGGCAGAAAAGGAAGCCGCCAAGGCTGCCAAGGCCAAGGCGGCGGGGAAAAAGGCGAAGGAAAAATCCACCGGTTCCAAATTCTTCAATGACATGGCGGGCATCATGGGCGCTGATTTCATGAAGCTGGGCGCCACCCTCCATGGCAGCGATGTCACCACCCGCAAGGCATTTGCCAACATGGACATTGCCGGGTATAACTACGGCGAAAAGCGCTACAAAAAGGATTTGAAAAAATACCCCGATCGGCTGATTCTGGGCAGCGAAACCTTCTGCTCTGATGCCTATCGGTTCTGGGAACTGGCAAAGGACAACCCCCGGCTCATCGGTGATTTTGTGTGGTCGGGCTTTGACTATCTGGGCGAAGCCATGGTGGGCAGCTGGGAGTTGGCGGAGTATGCCAAGAACTTTGATGCTGGGCTGGGGTGGATGACTGCCGGCAGCGGGCGCATTGACCTGACGGGCAAGCCGCTGGGTGAGGCGCTGTACACCCGTGTTGCCTTTGAACAGGCGCAGGGCCCCTTCCTTGCGGTGCGTCCCCTGTGCCATGACAGCAAGCGCCATTCCCCCTCCGCCTGGAAGATGACCAATGCCATGCCCAGCTGGTCCTGGCAGGGCTGCGAGGGAAAGAAGGCCCATGTGGAGGTGTATGCCCGGGCGGCACAGGTGGAGCTGCTGCTGAACGGCAAGTCCGTGGGAAAGCAGTCCATGAAGAATAACTGCCTGTTTACCTTCCATGTGCCCTATGAAAACGGCACTTTGGAGGCCGTGGCATACGACGCTTCCGGGAAGGAAATGGGGCGCTGCGCCCTGAAAACCGCAGAAGCGGAAACCGTGCTTCAGGCCGTGCCGGAGGAAACGCAGGTGAAGCCCGGGCATCTGTGCTTCATCCGGCTGCAATACGCCGATGCGCAGGGCATTGTCAAGCCCGCAGAGCGGGGGCTGCTGGACGTGACCGTGGAGGGCGGTAAGCTGGTGGGGCTTGGCTCCGCCTGCCCCTTCTATGAACTGGATTATCGGGGCAGCAAAGCCGATACCTACTACGGCGAGGCACTGGCCATTGTGGAGGCCGGAAGTGAGGGAACCGTGACCCTGACCGCCACCGACGGCAAGCTGACGGCAAGCACCAGCATTTCCATTGTCAACTAAATTTTATCATTGAATCCTAATAAATGCCCCCGTTTCTGGCAGAAACGGGGGCGCTGTCTTTCGGCACTTTCGCCGCTTATTTCTCCTCTTGGACGGGGAATGCAGAAATCACCGGCTTGCCGTCCCGGTCCAGCAGGGGGGTCAGACCGCCGGAATTGCACGAAGCATGATAAAAATAGTTCACGCCGGTCTTGGTGTCCACCCAGATTTCCGAAATATTCATCATGCCATCGGAATAAACCTTCACAAATCTCTTTTCCATTCTGAAATTCTCCTTATCCGTTGCAATCAATCAAAACGAATTTACATTTTTCACAAACCCAGGCTCCGGTGCGGTCGTTGGTGATGCCATTGCTCACCGGAATGCGGATGCCGCCGTTTTTCAGTGCATCCCCCTTGGTGAAGAAAATTCTTATCCTCGTCTCATAGTACGCTTCCGGTGCCCGGGATCATGCGCTTCCCGCATCTGGGGCACAGATAGTCCCCTTTTCGCTCCATTATAGGTACTCCTTTTGAAACTGCCGCCCGAAAACCGGGCGGCTATTTGCTTCCTGCCAATCCAATTCGGCACACACTGTGTGCCGAATGCGGTATTTCAATTCAGGACACAGTGTGTCTCAAATTGAAATCAGCATGTTATGCAAAAGGGCATCCCCGATACTGTCAAGGGGATGCCCTTTCAAGGCTATCTTGCAAGCACCCTTGAAACGAATGGCAGAACGGTTATCTACACCTGTTTACTGCTTGGTGCCCTCTACGATGCCGTTGGCAAGCCCCACCAGACCCTGCATTTCGCTGGGAATGATAATCTTGGTGGCCTGGCCGTCGGCAACCTTCTGCATGGCCTCAATGGCCTTCAGCCGCAGCACGCTGTCACTGGGTGCCTTTTCGTTCAGCATTTCCAGAGAGTCGGCCAATGCCTGCTGCACGGAGCGGATGGCCTGGGCTTCGCCGTCTGCCTTGAGGATGGCAGCCTGCTTCTCTGCCTCTGCCTTGAGGATTGCTGCTTCCTTTTCAGCGGAAGCCCGCAAGATGGCGGATTCCTTTTCGCCCTCGGCAATGAGAATGGCGGACTTCTTCTGACCCTCTGCCTGCAAGATGCTCTGGCGGCGGTCACGCTCGGCCTTCATCTGCTTTTCCATGGAATTCTGGATGTCGGCGGGGGGCAGAATGTTTTTCAGCTCCACCCGGTTGACCTTGATGCCCCAGGGGTCGGTGGCTTCGTCCAGAATGGAGCGCATCTTGGTGTTGACCACGTCACGGGAAGTCAGGGTCTGGTCCAGCTCCAAGTCGCCAATGATGTTACGCAGGGTGGTGGCAGTCAGGGTTTCCATTGCCATCATGGGCTGCTCCACGCCGTAGCAGTAGAGCTTGGGGTCGGTAATCTGGAAATACACCACGGTGTCAATCTGCATGGTGACGTTATCCTTGGTGATAACGGGCTGCGGGGGATAGTCCAGCACCTGCTCTTTCAGGCTGACCTTCCGGGCAATCCGGTCTACAAAGGGGAGCTTGAAGTGCATCCCCACGCCCCACACGCTCTGGAACACACCCAGGCGCTCGATGACGTAGGCACGGGACTGCTGCACCACATGAATGTTGGGAATAACCAGCAGGAAAACCACCGCGAGAATCGCAATCAATACATACATTTTTTTACCTCCTAAAATATGTTTATTGTTTACAGGCAACCTCTGCCGGGGAGACAAAAACCTTAACACCCTCAATGCGCTCCACCTTCACGAGCGTTCCCACCGGAATCCCTGCGCCGGATGTACTCCGGGCTGCCCAAGTGATGCCGCCCAGCTTGACCCGACCGGTGTAGCTGAGATTGTCGATGGCCTCGGTGACATAGCCCTCGGCACCAATGACACTGTCCACATTGGTTTTCGTGGTGGTGAGCTTGCTGCGCACCCGCTTCCACAGCAGCGCCAGCAGCACCAGGGAAACCACCAGGAACACCGTTATCTGGAGCCACATTTCCGCCCCCAGGGCACAAGATACCAGGGCTGCCAATGCACCCAGCGCGAACCAGATGCTCACCAGCGCCACCGTCCCTGCTTCCACAATCAGAAACACCACGAACAGCGCCAGCCATAGGAAAATCGGCGAACCGAACATTGTTTCCACCTCCTGTTTACTTTGATGAAATGATAATATCACACGGTCACGTGATTGTCAATAGTAATTTTAAGATTATTTTAGAATATGGCGGCAATGCCGCCGGACAGTGACGCACAAAGGCTGTACCGATACGCTGGTTTCCTGACCCGCCCGGTTCGTTACCACTCAAAAACCGTCTTGCACACGCCCACTGTAGGGGCGGCTACCAGCCGACCGAACCCCCGGATTTTCGATAGTACCCGGTTGTACGCACCGTACCCTACAACTGCGGCGGCAGAGCCGCCGACGGGTCGACGAATTGTTGACCCCTACAGTGATGCGCGCCATTCACTAGGAGGAAAACAACATGGATATTCCAGAAAAATTAACGGTCAACGGAAAAGAATTTGCCATCAAAAAGCTGCTGGGGAAGGGCAAGGGCGGCTATTCCTATCTGGCTGCGGATGAAGCTGGAAATGAATTTGTCCTCAAGCAGCTGCACCACGAGCCTTGCGACTACTATCAGTTTGGCAACAAATTCCAGTCCGAATTGCGGGACTATGCCCGCTTGAAGAAAATCGGCATTCCCATGCCGGAGCTGCTGGATGCAGACGAGCAGCAGGAGCGCATTCTGAAAACCTATATCCGAGGCAAAACCATTGCCCAACTGGTTGCCGAAGGGGCAATGCAGCCGGACTATTACCGGCAGATGGAGAAAATGTGCAGCCTTTTGTACCCGGCGAATACCAATATTGACTACTATCCCACCAATTTTGTGGTGCAGGACGGAAAGCTGTATTACATCGATTTTGAATGCAACGATTATATGCAGCAGTGGGATTTTGAAACCTGGGGAAAGCAGTATTGGGTATGAATTGTGTGGCGCGATTGGCAGCGGGGAAGTTGTTGTCATTTACTGGGCTGTTCTGTTGCGAAAGCATTCTTGTTAGATAATAATTTTTATGCGCATTCCGTGGGCGTTTCCGGGTTAGGGCACCAACGTATTGGCACACGCCTGGCAGCGTAATTAAAAAGAGCTTGCAAAATGAATAGTCTGCGCTTATAATAAAAAACTGAGTAAAAATGGCATAGTATGTCCTGCAAGAGGAGGAATATAAATTGTATGTTTTCCAGCGGGAAAATCAGAAAAAGGTAAGACGGCGCAAGGTGTCTATGAGTGCAACGAAGCTGGTTGCCCTGTGCTTTCTGGGAATCATTCTGCTGGGCACCGGGCTTTTGATGCTTCCTGTTTCTTCACGCTCCGGTGAACCTTGCCAGTTTTTGCCAGCGCTGTTCACTGCTACCTCTGCCACCTGCGTTACCGGCCTTACTCCCTTTGACACCTGGACTCAGTGGAGCGGCTTCGGGCAGGTGGTGCTGCTGTGCCTGATTGAAATCGGCGGCCTGGGCTTTATGTCGGCGGCAACTTTGGTGATTTTCCTGTTTCGCCGGAAGGTGGGCTTGCGGCAGCGGATGCTGATAGCGCAGGCACTGTCCCTCAATGAGATGGACGGTGTGGTGCGGCTTCAACGCATGGTGATTTTTGGAAGCCTGGGATTTGAGGCTGCTGGTGCGCTGATTCTCACGCTGTGGTTCTGGCCGCAGTATGGCTTCGTGCGTGCATTGCGCTGGGGCGTGTTCCATTCCATTTCCGCTTTTTGCAATGCAGGCTTTGATATTTTTGGCTCCATGGAGCCGGGGGCCAGCCTGCTGCTGTTTCAAAATGACCCGGTGGTGCTGCTGACCCTGGGAGCGCTGGTGGTCTTGGGCGGTCTGGGCTTTTTGGTCTGGCAGGACATTGCCGAGAAGCGCAGCTGGAAAAAGCTGTCGGTTTATTCCCGGCTGGTGCTGCTGGCCACTGCAAGCCTGATTGGTACGGGCTGGTTCTTTATCTGCCTCCTGGAATGGAACAACCCGAAAACCCTGGGCAACCTCAGTGTGGGCAGCAAGCTCTTGGGCGGCCTGTTCCAGTCCATTACACTGCGGACTGCCGGTTTTGATGCCATCAATCAGGCCGGGCTGACCCAGGGAGGCAAGGCGGTATCCATGGTGCTGATGCTCATTGGCGGTTCCTCCGGCTCCACTGCCGGTGGACTGAAAACAGTCACCTTCCTGGTGGTGCTGCTATTTATCTGGGCGCGTGCCCGCGGCAGAAGCAATGTGTCGGCCTTTTGCCGCACCATTCCCCAGGAGCAGGCGCTCAATGCCATGACCATTTCCCTGATTATGGTGCTGCTTTCTGTGCTGGGCGGAATTTTCGTGTGCGCCACGTCTCCGGTGAGCTTCACTGACGGGCTGTTTGAAGCCATTTCCGCTCTTGCAACGGTGGGGCTGACTGCCGGTGCCACAGGACTATTGAGCGTTCCGGCAAAAATTCTGATTATAATATTTATGTATTTTGGACGGGTGGGTGTGCTGACCATCAGCCTGGGCTTCCTCATGGGGAATCAGGCGGTGGAGCGGTTCCGCTATGCGGAAACCAGCCTGCTCATCGGCTAAAGGATGGGGGAATCAAAATGAAATCCTATATGGTAATTGGTTTGGGGCGTTTTGGATCCAGTCTGGCAAGAAATCTGTGTCAGCTGGGTGCAGAGGTGCTGGCAATGGACGTGCGCTCGGATTTGGTGCAGCAGCTGAGCAACGATGTGACTCACGCCGTGGTGGGTGACGGACAGGACAAGGAAGTGCTGCGGGCGCTGGGCGCTCGGAATTTCGACTGTGCCGTGATTGCCATTGGCGACAATCTGGCAGCTTCGGTACTGACGGTGATGAATTTGCAGGAGCTGGGCGTTCCGTACCTGGTGTGCAAGGCACACGATGAAATTCACAGCCGTGTGCTGAAAAAGCTGGGGGTTGACCGGGTGGTGATACCGGAAATGGATCAGGCACAGCGGCTTGCCCGGATTCTCCATTCCCATAATGTGCTGGACTATATCGAGCTGTCCGGCGATTATGGCATTCTGGAAGTACCCGCTCCCAAGTCCTGGGCAGACAAGACGCTGCGGGAGCTGAATGTCCGGGCAAAAATGGACATCAATATCATTGCAGCGAAGAATGGGGAGAAAACCACGATTTCTCCCTCTGCGGATTATCGGATAAAGGCTGATGATGTGCTGGCAGTGCTGGGCGATATGGCGGCGCTGGAGGCAATGCAGAAGCTGTGAGAGAAGAACGAATTACCTCCCGGAAAAATCCCCTGCTACAGCAGGTAAAGCGGCTGTTCTCCTCCAAAAAGGAGCGGGAAGCAGCTGGACTGTTTGCGGCGGATGGTACAAAGCTGCTGGGTGAGGCAGTGCGGTACTGCCCGGGGCTGGAAACGGTTATCCTGTCTGACGGCGTGGAGGCTGCGCTGCCGGAGCACGTCCGGCTGGTGCGTGTACCTGGGGACGTGATGGAATCCATTTCCCCAATGGCCTCCCCCCAGGGGGCGGTGTTCCTGTGCCGCCTGCCGAAAGAGCCTCCCTTTGCGGCAAAAAAGGGGATGCTGCTGCTCGATGGCATTCAGGACCCGGGCAATCTGGGCACCATCCTGCGGACGGCGGATGCACTGGATGTTCCGGTGGGACTATTGGAGGGGTGTGCTGACCCCTACAGCCAGAAGGTGGTGCGCGCCAGCATGGGGGCGGTGTTCCGCACCCAGGTCACCACAACCACATGGGAAGAAGCAAGGCAGCGCTGCAACGCAGCGGGCATTCCCATTGCTGTGACGGCGCTGGACACGCAGGCGGTGGACATCCGTCAGGCCGATGTGGGCACCATGGCTGCCGTGATTGGCAGCGAGGGACAGGGCGTGCGCCGGGAAATTCTGGTTGCGGCGGACAAGAAGCTCATCATCCCCATGAACCCCCACTGTGAGTCCCTCAATGCAGCGGTGGCGGCGGCCATCGTCATGTGGCAAATGAAAAATTAAAAGAGGGGAGGGGCAGCAATGCTGGAATACTGGCTCTGGCTGGCACACAGACCCAATCTCAACGACCACCAAAAGCTACAGCTGGTGCAGTCCTTCCAGACACCGCAGGGTGTTTATCAGGCGGAGTCGGGGGACTTTGATGCCTTTCCCACCATCACCGGTCAGGGAAAAATCGCCCTGGCAGAAAAAGATCTTTCCCCCTATCAAAAGGTGCTGGAATACTGCCAGCGGGAGCAGATCCGTATCCTGACCATCTTTGACCCGGCTTACCCCAGGCGGCTGTTCAACATCTACGACCCGCCCCCGGTGCTTTATTACAAGGGGACGCTGCCGCAGTTTGACGGGGTTCCTGTTGTCAGCGTGGTGGGAACGCGCAGAAGCACCGCCTACGGACAGGCGACCGCCATGCGGCTGGGGCTGGAAATCAGCCAGTGCGGCGGCATGGTGGTGTCTGGATTGGCAGCCGGTATTGATGCCGCGGCTATGACGGGAGCGCTGCAAAGCGGAAGACCCACGGTGGGCGTACTGGGAACCGGTGTGGATGTGGTATTTCCCAGAGAAAACAAGGCGCTTTTCTGGCAGGTAGAGCAGTGCGGCTGTCTTCTGTCAGAGTTCCTGCCAAAAACACCGGGGTTTAAATGGAATTTTCCCCGGCGCAACCGCATCATCAGCGGCCTGAGCGTTGCCACGGTGGTGGTGGAAGCGCCGGAGCGCAGCGGCGCACTGAATACGGCCAGACAGGCACTGAACCAGGGGCGGGATGTGTATGTTGTCCCCGGCAACATTGACCTGCCCAGCTTTGTGGGCAGCAACCGGCTTTTGAGCGAAGGGGCAGGTTCCGTCACCTGCGGCTGGGATGTGCTCCGGGAATATCAGTCGCTGTTCCCGGATAAAATCAGAAAGGCAGAACCGGCAAAGGGAGCGGAAGTGATGCTGAAAGCGGTTTCTGCTGCATCGAAAATGAAACAAAAACCCGGGAAAGAACCGCCCGTTTCTAAAAAAGACGTTGACAATAAGGCCTCCGCGCCTTATATTGACATAAACATATCCCTGCCCGCGCTGTCGGCAGAGGAACAGAAAATTGTGGATGCCCTTCATGGCACCCCGAAGGGGGTGGATGACATCATTGCCGAAACCGGAATTTCCTCCGGTGCGCTCCTGCGCAGTCTTACCATGCTGGAGTTGAAAAAGGTGATTGTGCGTCTGCCCGGAAACCGAATTGCCCCCAAGGGGTGATGCTTCGGAAAAAACGGAAAAGGAAGTTATTCATGGCAAAGCCTACCAATCTTGTGATTGTGGAGTCGCCCTCCAAGGCGAAGACAATCGGAAAATATCTTGGCCCAGATTACCTGGTAAAAGCCAGCATGGGCCACCTGCGGGATCTGCCCAAGAGTAAAATGGGCGTTGATTTGGAGCATGATTTTAAGCCGGACTATATCCCCGTGCGGGGCAAGGAAGAACTGATTAAGGAGCTGCGCACCGCCGCCAATGAGGTGCAGACCGTCTATCTGGCAACGGACCCTGACCGAGAGGGCGAAGCCATCTCCTGGCATTTGAAGGAGCTGTTGAACCTATCCGACGAAAAGGCTCATCGGGTCACCTTCAACGAGATTACCCAGCGGGTGGTTCGGGAATCCATTCAGCACCCCCGGGACATTGACTATGATTTGGTGGATGCCCAGCAGGCACGCCGGATTCTCGACCGCATCGTGGGCTATGAGCTTTCTCCGCTGCTGTGGAAGAAGGTACGCCGGGGGCTGTCCGCCGGTCGTGTGCAGTCCGTTGCCACCCGGATGGTGGTGGACAGAGAAAATGAAATCCGTGCTTTCCAGCCCAAGGAATACTGGTCGCTGGATGTGACGCTGAACCGCGTAGGGAAGCCCGGCAGCTTTGTCGCCCACTACTGGGGCGAAGAAAAGAAGCGGGAGCTGGAAAATGAAGCCCAGACCCAGGCTATCATTGACGACGTAAAGGACGGCTCCTTTGCCATCACCAATGTGAAAAAGGCGGAAAAGAAGCGCTCTGCGGCACCTCCCTTTACTACCTCCACCTTGCAGCAGGAGGCTTCCCGGAAGCTGAACATGACCCCCAAGCGCACCATGATGCTGGCACAGCAGCTGTATGAAGGTGTGGACGTGGAGGGCGAGGGCACCCTGGGTCTGATCACCTATATGCGTACCGACTCCCTGCGCCTTTCCGACGAAGCCATGGCTGCCGCGGCGGACTTTATTTCCAACCGCTACGGAAAGGAATACTATTATGGCTCGTTCCATGTGTACAAGACCAAGGCAGGGGCTCAGGATGCCCACGAGGCCATCCGTCCCACCCATGTGGAGCTTGACCCGGAACGGGTGCGTTCCAGCCTGACAAACGACCAGTACCGGCTGTATAAGCTCATTTGGAGCCGCTTTCTGGCAAGCCAGATGGCAAACGCCGTTTATGATACCGTTTCCATCGATGCTGCCTGCGCCGGTCATACCTTCCGTGCCACCAACCAGAGCCTGCGCTTCCCCGGCTTCATTGCCGTGTATGAGGAGGGCAAGGACGAGGAAGGGGAGGCAAACGGCTCTCCACTGCCGGATTTGCAGGTGGGGGAGAACACTCTGCCCACCAAATTTGACAAGCAGCAGCATTTTACCCAGCCGCCTGCCCGGTTCACCGAGGCCAGCCTGGTAAAAGCCATGGAAGAAAAGGGTGTTGGCCGTCCCTCTACCTATGCAGCCACCATCTCTACCATTGAAGACCGGGAGTATGTGGTCAAGGAGGACAAGCACCTTGCGCCTACTGCCCTGGGCGAAGTGGTCACGGGACTGATGATGGAGCGCTTCCGGGACATCATCGACGTGGAGTTCACCGCCAACATGGAAAGCCGCCTGGATGCGGTGGAGGAGGGCAAGCAGAACTGGGTAAGCCTGCTTCACGAGTTCTATGACAGCTTTGAAAAGGAAATGAAGGATGCGGAGACCGCCCTGGAAGGCGTGCATCTGAAGGTTCCCGAGGAGGAGACTGACGAGGTCTGCGAGCTGTGCGGCAGAAAAATGGTCATTAAAATGGGGCGTTTCGGCAAGTTCCTGGCCTGCCCCGGATTCCCGGAGTGTAAGAATGCCAAGCCCCTGGTGGAAAAGATGCCCGGCCGCTGCCCCAAATGCGGCAGTGCCATTCTCAAGCGCAAGAGTAAGCGGGGCTTTGCCTACTATGCTTGCGAAAGGGGAGCAGACTGCGGCTTTATGACCTGGGATGTGCCCACGGCGGAGGATTGCCCGGAGTGCGGACAGACCCTGTTTAAGAAGTCCGGCAGAGGCCGGATGAAGCCCTTCTGCATCAATGAAAGCTGCCCTCGTTTCCTGCCGGAAGACCAGCGGGGCTATTATAAGAAAAAAACAACGGAGGAGGCGGGAGCACAGCCGACAGAGGAAGCCCCGGCTCCTGCGGAAAAGAAAACCAAAAAGACGGCTGCAAAAAAAGCCGAGCCGAAAACTGCCGCAAAGAAAACGGCAGCAGCGAAAAAAACTGCGGCCAAGAAAACAACGGCAAAGAAAACGGCGGCAAAGACCACAGTGAAAAAGAGGGCACAATCATGACGGTAAAAGTTATTGGCGCAGGACTTGCCGGGTCGGAAGCGGCCTGGCAGCTGGCAAAGCGGGGCATCGGGGTGGAGCTTTACGAGATGAAGCCGGAGAAAATGTCTCCGGCACACCACAGCCCGGACTTTGCGGAGCTGGTGTGCTCCAACTCCCTGCGGGGTGACCGGCTGGAAAATGCGGTGGGGCTTCTGAAAGAGGAGCTGCGCCGCTGCGGCAGCCTGATTATGGAGTGCGCCGAAGCCACCCGGGTGGAGGCCGGCGGCTGCCTGGCAGTTGACCGCGCCGGATTCTCTCGGATGGTGACGGAAAAAATCAAGGCAAATCCCCTGATTCATGTGGTTTCCGAGGAGGTGACCCGAATTCCTCAGGAGCCGGTCATCATTGCCACGGGACCGCTGACCTCCGATGCGCTGTCAGAATCCATCGGGCAGTATTTTGGCGCGGATTACCTGCATTTCTTTGATGCTGCTGCCCCGCTGGTGACGGCGGAATCGGTGGATATGAATCTTGCCTGGTGGCAGTCCCGCTATGACCGAGGCACACCGGATTACATCAACTGCGCCCTGGACAAAGAGCAGTACGAGACGTTTGTGCGCGAACTGATTTTTGCCGAGGAGGCAGAGGTACACGGCTTTGAGGACCGCAATGTGTTTGAAGGCTGTATGCCCGTGGAGGTGATGGCGCGCCGGGGATTGGATACGCTGCGCTACGGCCCCATGAAGCCGGTGGGTCTGACGGACCCCAAAACCGGGCGGGAGCCTTATGCGGTGGTGCAGCTGCGGCAGGACAATGCCGCCAAGAGCGTGTTTAATCTGGTTGGCTTCCAAACCCACCTGAAATTCGGGGAGCAGAAACGGGTGTTCTCCATGATTCCGGCGCTGCATGATGCGGAGTTTGTCCGCTATGGTGTGATGCACCAGAATACCTTCCTGCAAAGCCCCAAGCTGCTGGACTGCAATTTCGCTGACCGCCGCAACCCGCTGGTGGCCTTTGCCGGGCAGATGACCGGCGTGGAGGGCTATGTGGAGTCCACCGCCTCCGGCTTCCTGGCGGCAGTCACCATGGCAGCCAAGGTGCAGAACAGACCGGTGCCGGAGTTCCCCAAAACCACCGCCATTGGCGCTTTGGGGCGCTACATCAGCGATGGGAGCATTGAGTCCTTCCAGCCCATGAACATCAATTTCAGCATCATTGCACCGCTTGAGCAGCGGATTCGGAAAAAGGCAGAAAAGAACCTGGCAATTTCGGCGCGGGCACTGGAAGTGATAGACGCGCTGGTTGCCAGCGGCATATAAAGAGGTGAAGGAACATGAAAATCATTTTGGATGCCATGGGCGGCGACAATGCCCCCGAGGCGGCTGTGCTGGGTGCCCTGGACGCGGTGAAGGAAACCGGCACCGAGGTGATTCTGGTTGGTCAGGCGGAGAAAATCCTGGAGGTAATGGGCAGCCACGGCATCAACGATTTGCCGGAGGGCGTGGAAATCATGGGGGCAGATGATGTGGTGGATATGCACGACGACCCTGCCACGGTGATTCACAAGCGAAAAAATTCCTCCATGGTTGTTGGCCTCAAGCTGCTGGCTGACGGCAAGGGCGATGCTTTTGTGTCTGCCGGTTCTACCGGCGCACTGCTGACCGGTGCCACGCTGCTTGTTAAGCGGGTCAAGGGCATCCGCCGGGCAGCCATGGCTCCCTCCATGCCCAACAAAAAGGGCGGTAAGACCGTGATTTGTGACTGCGGCGCCAATGCCGAGTGTACCCCGGAATTCCTGCTGCAATTTGGTCTGGTAGGCTCTGCCTATGCCAAAAAGCAGCTGGGCATCCCCCAGCCCCGGGTGGGTCTGTTGAACATCGGCACCGAGGATTCCAAGGGCACCCAGCTGCAAAAGGATGCCTATGGGCTGCTACAGGATGCGGATGCAAAGGGGCTAATCCACTTCGTGGGCAACGTGGAAGCAAGAGATGTGCCCCTGGGCGAAGTGGATGTGGTGGTGTGCGACGGATTTTCCGGCAATGTGCTGCTCAAATCCATTGAGGGAACCGCCATGTTTATGGGCAGCCTGATGAAAAAGATGTTCAAGAAAAATCTGGGGAGCAAGCTGGGCTATGTGCTGTGTGCCTCCGGCGTAAAGGACATGATGAAGCTGATGGACTACCGGGAAATCGGCGGAACCCAGTTCCTGGGCATCAAAAAGCCGGTGATTAAGGCGCATGGCTCCTCCGATGCGCTGGCGTTTCGCAATGCCGTGAAGCAGGCAGCGCAGGCGGCACAAAATGATATGACCCCGGAATTGGAGCAGGCTCTCCGGCTCCTGGCGGAAGCAAAGGAGCAAACCAATGATTAAAGATTTAGAGACAGCCATTGGCTATCAGTTTCACAATATTTCCCTGCTGCAAAATGCGCTGACCCATTCTTCCTATGCCAATGAGCGATGGCACAACAGCCTCCTGAGCAACGAGCGGCTGGAATTTTTGGGAGACAGCATTCTGGGAATGCTGGTGGCGGAGTATCTGTACCGTAATTTCCCGGATCGACCGGAGGGCGACCTGACCCGGATGCGGGCGGACATGGTATGCGAGAAGACCCTGGCGCGCGTGGCGGACACCATTCACCTGGGTGACCATCTGCTGCTGGCTCACGGTGAGGAGCAGGGCGGCGGACGTACCCGTGACTCCATTCTGGCTGACGCGGTAGAGTCGGTGATTGCGGCCTCTTTCCTGGATGGCGGGATGATGGCGGCGCTGGGCTTTATCCAGCGGTTTATTCTGGTGCAGGTGCCGGTGACGAAGCTCCACAACGTGGACTATAAAACCCAGTTCCAGGAGCTGGTGCAGCAGAAACGCAATCAGGTAATCAGCTATGCGCTCATTGGAGAATACGGCCCCGACCATGACAAGCGCTTTGACGTGGAAGTCAGCCTCAACGGTGCAGTCGTGGGGAAGGGAAGCGGTTCCAGCAAAAAGCGGGCGGAACAGGACGCAGCCAAAAATGCGATTGCGGTACTGTTCCCCGGAAAAATTTGAAAGGTAGGCTGCGAAGAATGGACGAACAGTTGAAAAAGGTCTGTCAGGCCTTCCGACTGCCCGGTACTTACCTTGGCTACGAAGCCATTCAGGTGGGCATTGTGAACCAGACCTACAAGGTAAATGTCCGTCTGGAGGACGGAAAGGAAAAATCATTCCTGGTGCAGAACGTCAATACCTACGCATTCCGCAATCCCATCGGTCTGATGAATAACATTGATTTGGTGACGGAGCACATCCGCCAGAAATGCCCGGAGAAACGCAGCCTGCATTTCCACCACACGGAGGATCGAAAGACCTATCTGCTGGACGGCAAGGATTTCTGGCGCGTGATGAATTACATCCCTTCGGCAACCTACAGTGCCACCACCGACCCGGTGATTTTGCGCAACGCAGGGCGCGCCTTTGGGGAGTTCCAGGCGCAGCTGCTGGACATTGATATTGACCAGCTGGTGGAGACCATTC